>Ga0105096_10000438_pt1 | contig 14318 bp, 14 predicted proteins | sample PPLLak3cmMay2015_FD_87036 | JGI IMG/M metagenome (GOLD analysis project Ga0105096, IMG submission 87036) | Freshwater sediment microbial communities from Prairie Pothole Lake near Jamestown, North Dakota, USA - PPLs Lake P7 Core (1) Depth... | ecosystem: Environmental > Aquatic > Freshwater >... | reverse complement strand
TTCTTTGCTGAATTATAAAAACGATAAGCAAATCAGCAGGAAATATGTTATTGGCTCACTATTAACTTTTTTGCCCTTGCTGGTTTTGTTTGTAATCTGGAAAAATATTTCGCCTGCAAGTGGAATCGAAAAGTGGATAATACCAAACTCGGCTATTTATAATCTTGATTACATTAATACTTACATCACTTTTTCAGTGATTTATATTTTTCCGTTAGTGATTGTATTTTTTAAGAAAATCAAGCTCAGTTATTTAAGTCTTTTTATTGCAATTGCGATAACAATACTATTATCACTCCTCCCTGTTAAAACTTCGATGGCTACTTTAGAATTTACAGATTATAAAACTGTGGGATTTGTTCATCAGGCTTTGGCAGAAATGTTTGGATTGGAGAGTATCTGGTTAAAAATCTTTTTAGTGTTTTTTCTTTTTGTAGGATGCTACATGAATATTGAATTACTTAAAAGATTTTATGTGTACATCAGAAAAAAAACCTCAGAAAAAGAAATGATTTTTACCATACTATGGTTTCTGTTTCTTTTAATAATGCCGTTTTCATATCAGGTTTGGGAAAAATACCTAACCATGATTCTTTCCTTATTTATTCTGAGTATTTATCTGCTCCTGTTTCCTGCAAATCTTAAATCAAGTAAGTAATTACAGTTTCGCCTCAACTTTAATTGGAACTTTTATTTTTTCCCATTCAAGCCTAATAACTGCAGAAGTATCTGATGCTTTATTAATTGTGTAAGATAACCATTCCTGCCAAATAGCTTTTTCAGTTATTACTTTAACTCGTATAGCATCTTCGGATTCATTATACTCAAATGCTCCCCATTGATCTGCAACTTTATTAAAAATTATTGTCCAATCATTTTCCCCGGGAATAGCAAAAAGGCTGTATGCACCTTTCTTCAGCTTTTTTCCTTCAACTATTACATCAGTTGAAAAAGTAATTTTGGTAGCTTCATTTGCACCAGCACGCCAGACTGCATCATAAAGAACAAGCTTGCCCCAAATCTCTCGTTTTTTAACTCCGGGTCTGCTGTAATCTATGCGAACCTCAGTAAATCCAACTGTCTGAATCACCGTTGCTTTGGGGCTGATACGCAAATCTTTTTTAGTGTTTTGACCTTGAGTCAAATTTGTAAAAAGAATAAAAGCAAACAACAAAAAAACAATGTTAAAATACCATTTCATAAATCAAACCTAATTTTTTTGTTTAAAGATATTCAAATTTTCTTTAATTCCTCAACAACTTTATCAATCTCGTGATGTGTGTTGTAGAAATGAGGTGCAAATCTTATAAATCCTTCCCGAATAGAACACATTATTTTGTTCTTTCCTAAAATTTCGAAAACTCCTTCGGGATTTTTTGGTTTAATAGTTACGATTCCTGCTAATTCATCATCCGAACAATTAGACAAGACACAGTCCAATCCGATGGATTTTAATTTGTTTATAAAATACTTTGAGTTTGATAAAACTTCTGACTCAATATTATCAAAACCAAAATTTTTAAATATTTTTAATGATGTATTAAAAGCATAAATTCCAAAAGAGTTTAATGTTCCGCCTTGAAAAACATTTGCAGAGGTCTTTAAATCCAATTTATAATCCAAAAGATCCCAGGCATTCTCAACTGATAGCCATCCAACATTAGCAGGAATCATTTTCTTTTGGAATTCTTCATCAACATAAATAAAAGCTAATCCCTGCATTCCCAAAAGCCATTTTTGTGTACCGCAGGAAAGAAAATCTATTTTATTTTTTTTCACATCAATCCGCATTGCGCCAATGCCCTGAATTCCATCAACACAAAAAATAATATTATTTGCTCTGCAGTAATTTCCAATTTTTTCCAGATCAACTTTATAACCGGAAAGGAACTGAACAAAGCTAACGGATACTAATTTTGTTTCCGGTTTAATTGCATTAATAATTTGATCCGCAGTTACGATGCCATTTTCAGATTTTACAAAATCAACTTCAACTCCAAATCTTTTTAGATTAAGGAAAGGATAAACATTTGCAGGAAATTCAATATCGTTTAATAATATTCTATCACCATTTCCCCAATCGATACTTTGTGCAATAATATTTAAACCGTTTGAGGTATTATCAACAAAAGCAGTTCTATCAGCATTACAATTTATCAACTCTGCTAATAGTGATTTTGTTTCTTCAACCACTTTAAGAAAGGAACTATAGTCATCAATTTTACTTTCACTCTTTTCCTGCAAAAGATTTGTTAATCGATTTACAACAATAGACGAGAAGGGACCAGTTGATGCGTGATTAAAATAAATTATTCCGCTATCCAAATAAGGAAATTTACTACGTACTTCTTCTTTGTTCATCTTTGAAATTCGCTTATAGTTTAATTAGTTTTCAATACAAAAATAAGAATGAATTTTATCTCTTCTACTATCAAATATTTATAGGTAACAAATGGCAGTTTCAAAACCTCTCAAACACAAAGAACTAACACCTGAAGAACTAAGATGGAAATGTAATCCAAATATTTTTTCGTTTGAATCCACAGAGGATATTAGTCCTATCGAAGGTATAATGGGACAGGAACGTGCATTAAAAGCAATACGAATGGGCGTGGATCTGCGCAGCCCGGGCTACAATATTTACATTGCTGGTTTATCTGGTTCTGGAAAAGCCACTACTGTAAAACAAATGCTGGAAAAAATCAGTGCAGATTGTCCCAGACTTTATGATTATGCCTATGTAAATAATTTTCGCGATCCTGATCAACCACTGCTTATTAAATTTACTAAAGGTCAGGCAAGAGAATTTAAACAGGATCTTAATGCTGCGATTGAAGTTTTAAAACAAAGAATTCCAATTGCACTTGAGAGTGAACTTTATCTTTCCCGTAAAAAAAATATTGTAGATGAGTATAATCAAAAAGAACAGGAGTTGATGGATTCTTTTGATAAAGAATTGAGAAAGAAAGGATTTTCACTTGGACAGATTAGAGTCGGTGAACAAATTAGACCGGATATTATTCCTTTGATCGAAGGACAGCCGGTGCCTGTTTTTCAACTCGAAGAGCTTATCAAACAAAATAAGTTAACTAAAGAAGATGCTCAGAAAATTATTCTTGACTACAACGGACATCAGCCAAAACTTCAAATCATTTTTAAAAAGGGTTTAAAGATCAGCCAGGCATTTCAAGAAAAACTTCAACAGCTTGAAAAAGAAAGTGCGGAAGTTATAGTGCGTGGAATTTTTGAAGGATTAAAGGAGAAATACAATTCTAACTCAGCTTTAGAACATCTTAGCCTGGTTGAAGAAAATATTTTAGATAGTGTTCAGATATTTAAAGGCATCAAGCCTGAAGGTGAGATGACACAGGAAGGTATGATGATTGATTACTTCCGTGAATACGATTTGAACATTATCCTTGATAACTCTGAAACGAACGAATGCCCGGTTATTGTGGAAACAAATCCAACTTATATAAACCTTTTCGGCACGATAGAAAAAGTAAATGATGGTAAAGGCAACTGGTACAGTGACTTTACAAACATAAAATCGGGATCGATACTCCGTGCAAATGGCGGATATTTAGTCCTAAACGTAATGCACCTTTTTGAAGAACCAGGGGTTTGGAAATCATTAAAAAGAGTGCTCACTTACAATAAGTTAGAAATTCAGGAATCACCATATCACATTTCTATGTCTTCAACATCATTAAAACCTGAACCAATTGATATTAATACAAAAGTTATATTAATCGGCAGCCAAATGATTTATGCTTATCTGAGTGAACGCGAATATGATTTTAAAAAGATGTTTAAAGTAAAAGCTGATTTCGACTATGAAATTATTCGAAATGACAAGATTGTAATTGAGTATGCACATGTAATTAAAAAATTAATTAAAGATGAAAAACTAAAAGATTTTGATAAATCTGCAATTGCACATCTTTTAGAAATTAGTGCAATACTAGCAGGAAGACAAAACAAACTTACACTGCGTTTTTCACAAATAGCAGACATTGCTCGTGAAGCAAGTTTTTGGGCAACCGATGACGGCTTTAATATTGTATCTGCAGCACACATTGAAAAAGCTTACCAACTTGCACGCGAAAGGCATGGAATGCTTGAAGATAAAGTGACAGAAATGTTTAAAGATAAAACTTTTTTAATTGATACCGAAGGTGAACGAATCGGACAGATAAATGGACTTGCTGTTTATAATGCGGATTTTTATTCCTTTGGCAGACCGACGCGAATTACAGCTACAGTTTCCCTAGGCAGCGGCACAATTATAAATGTTGAACGCGAAGCAGGTATGAGCGGCAGACATTACAACAAAGGCGTGTTAATTATCTCGGGATATTTTAAAGAAACTTTTGGACAGGATCAGCCATTATCTTTTAATGCTAATCTTGTTTTTGAACAATCATATGGAATGGTTGATGGTGACAGCGCATCCTGTACTGAAATTTTTGCACTACTCTCAACTTTATCCGGACTACCAATAAAACAATCAATAGCAGTAACCGGATCACTAAATCAAAAAGGTGATGTACAGCCAATTGGAGGAGTTAATGAAAAGATAGAAGGCTTTTTTGATATTTGTAAGTTGAATGGCTTAACTGGAAATCAAGGAGTAATAATTCCAATACAGAATGTTAAAGACCTTATGCTTCGTGAAGATATCATTGAAGTAGTGAAGAGAAATAAATTTCACATTTATCCAATTACGCGTGTTGAAGAAGGAATTGAAATACTTACTGGTGTAAAAGCTGGAAATAAGACTGTAAAAGGTTATGATTCTGGAACTGTATTCGATAAAGTAGAAAAAAAGATACAAGAGTTATATTCGAAATCAAGAGCAATAAAATTTAAAAACATTGGTTCAGAAAAAAATGATAATCAACCTAAGATTTCAAAAAAAATAATCATAAAAAAAAGCGGAAATAAAAATCCAAGAAAGAAAACTAAATGATCAGACCAAATCAAGATTCCATTGCAAAAACAAAGATACTTGCAACACTTGGTCCCGCTACACAAAGCGTTGAATCGATAAGACAATTAATTTTAGCAGGAATAGATGGTATCCGATTGAACTTATCACATGGTTCTTATGATTTTTTTGAGGAAATTTTTAATTCTATTCATACCGCTTGTTTAGAAGAAAATTCTCCTCTTGCTGTTTTAGTTGATTTACAAGGACCTAAGATCAGAATTGGAGAATTAGAAAAGCCGAGTATTGAACTTGTAACCGGAAACTTAATCGAAATAACTGTAGCAGATATTAAAGGCAATGAAAAAATTATTTCAACTTCTTACAAGCAATTGGTTAATGATGCAAAAATTGGAGATCCGATATTAATTAACGATGGACTGATAAGACTTAAAGTAATACAAAAGAAAAGTAAATCGCTTGTTTGTGAAATTGTAAATGGAGGAATATTAACACCTAAAAAAGGTATGAATTTGCCGGGGATGGATTTATCAACTCCCTCGATCACGGAAAAAGATTTTAATGATCTTGAATTCGTGTTAAAGCATCGTGTTGATTACATCGCATTATCTTTTGTGAGAAGTGCTAACGATGTCTTTGAGTTAAAAAACTGGTTAGCTGCAAAGGGAAAAACCTTACCTGTAATTGCAAAAATTGAAAAGAAGGAAGCTGTTGATAATCTGGTTGAGATAATTAATGCCTCGGATGGTGTTATGGTTGCGCGAGGTGATCTGGGTGTTGAATTACCGCCACAAGAAGTTCCTGTTCTGCAAAAGTCGATTATAAAACAGTGTAATGCTTTGGGTAAGTTAGTAATTACTGCAACACAAATGCTGGAATCTATGATCAACTCCCCTATTCCAACACGTGCTGAAGCGTCTGATGTTGCAAATGCAGTTTGGGATGGAACTGATGTTGTTATGCTTAGTGCTGAAACTTCAGTTGGAAAATTTCCTTTTCGGACTGTTCAAATGATGAAGGATATTGTTACAAAAGCTGAGCAACACTATGAGGATAGAACTAAAAATTATTTTATTAAACCTGAAACTCTGCAAGAAAACTTGTTTGATTCGGTAGGAAAAGCTATTGTTGAAATAAGTAAACAAATTAATGCACAGGCAATCGTTGTTTTTACTTTTGAAGGACGCACTGCAAGGATAATATCGAAGTACAGACCGGAATCAAAAATTATTGCAATATCTAATAGCTTTGGGACAATGAATAATCTTTGTTTACGTTGGGGCGTAACATCTGTGTATTGTGAAAATATTGACAAGGAACATATTGCAATTGAAGATGCTAAAGAATTAATTCTTAATGCCGGTTTAGCAACAAAAGGTGATCTGATTATTTTTACGGCCGGTGCACCTTACTCAGAAAAAAGCAGAGCTAATTGGTTAAGATTTGAAGTGATATAAGATGATCAACCACGAAATGACAGAAGCGCTATGGTGGCATAAAGCTGATCGCGGGAAAATTATGTGCACACTGTGTCCGCGCTACTGTGAAATTGGCGAAGGACAACCAGGCTTCTGTTACATTAGGCAAAACATTGATGGAAAGCTTTATACTTTAGGTTATGGAAAACCGACAGGATTTGCAATTGACCCGATAGAAAAAAAACCACTAAATCATTTTTTACCAGGAACTAAAATTTTAAGTTTTGGAACCGCGGGCTGTAACCTTGGATGTAGGTTTTGTCAAAATTGGTCAATCAGTAAAGCAAAATTGGATGATATAAACTCCTTAACGGCATCAACAGAAGATGTAGTTATGCTTGCAAAGAAAAATTCAACTCCATCTATTGCCTTTACTTATAACGATCCAACAATTTTTGGTGAATACGTTATCGACATTTCTAAAATAGCAAGTGAGGAAAATATAAAATCTGTTATGGTTACTGCAGGATACATTGATAAACATGCACGAAAAGATGTTTACAAATTTATTGATGCAGCCAATGTTGATTTGAAGGGATTTACTGAAAAATTTTATTACAAAAATACTTTCTCACATTTAGATGATGTACTGGATACTCTTATTTGGTTAAAGAATGAGACAGATATCTGGATTGAATTAACAACACTTTTAATTCCTGATGAAAATGATTCTGACGAAGAAATAAAAAATGAGTGTGAATGGATCCTAAAGAATCTCGGTGAAAATATTCCGTTACATTTTACGGCATTCCATCCAGATTTTAAAATGTTAAATAAATTGCCAACTCCACATTCAACTTTGCTGCGTGCAAAAAACATAGCCACAAAACTTGGGTTAAAGTATTGTTACGTTGGAAATGTTAACGATACCAGAAATCAATCTACTTACTGCTCTAATTGTGGAAGTTTATTAATCGAACGAAATTGGCATCAAACAAAAATTGTAAATCTAGAAATAAATAAGTGTAAAAAATGCGAAAATATACTTCCTGGAAGTTATTCATAAGTATTATTAAGGGAAATAAATGTTAAATCTTGAAAATAAAATAGTTTTCTTAACCGGTGCTTCATCCGGCATTGGTGAAGCTTGTGCAAAGGACTTTGCTAAACTTAAAGCTAATTTAATATTAGCAGCCAGACGAGAAGATCGAATAAAAAAACTTGCTGATGAATTGGAAACCAAGTATCAAATAAAAGTTAAATGCTTAGAACTTGATGTTAGAAATTTTGATGATGTGCAAAATAAATTTGATTCTTTAGAATCATCCTGGAAACAAGTTGATATTCTAGTAAACAATGCGGGATTAGCCAAAGGACTTAATAAAGTTTATGAAGGTAAATTGTCCGATTGGGATGAAATGATTGATACAAACCTTAAGGGTTTGTTAAATGTTACGCGAGTTGTATCTCCGCAGATGGTTGAAAGACAGAGCGGACATATAATTAATATTGGTTCAACTGCTGGTCATGAAGTTTACACTTATGGCAATGTGTATTCCGCAACTAAATTTGCAGTTAAATCTTTAACGCAATCTTTTAGATTGGATATGCTAGATAGAGGCATAAAAGTAAGCAGTGTAGATCCAGGAATGGTTTATACTGAATTTAGTAAAGTTAGATTTTCGGGAGATGATCAAAAAGCAGAGCAAGTTTATAAAGGAATAACTCCACTGTCTCCATCTGATGTGGCAGAGTCAGTTGTATTTTGTGCAACACGTCCTTACAACGTTAACATAAATGAAATAATTCTTACGCCAATTCAACAAGCTTCATCAACTCAAGTTTATAGAAAATAAAGCAGGAATGGATTTCCTTTCCCTCCTTTTTATTCGAGTATCAAACTATTTAAATAGACTAACATCTCCAGCACCTTCACGAATTATTTCTGGTTCATCACCACTTAGATCTACAACACTCGAGGGTTCAAAACTCATTGTGTTAGAAGCAAGCATTAAATCGACTTGGGCATTAAATATATTTCTGATTTCAAATGGATCAGTTAACGGTTCTCCAATTCTTGTCGTTGTACTTGTACTTGCAATAGGATTGCCTAATTCTTTTACTAGCTGGAGAGTTACTGAATGATTCGGAACTCTGATACCAACTGTTTTTCGTTTACTCCAAAATTTTTTAGGAATCACTTTTGCCGCAGGTAGTATAAAAGTGTATGGACCAGGTAATAGATGTTTCATTGTTCTATAAGCATAGTCAGAAACCTTTGCATACTTTGCAATATCTTTCAAATCTGAGCAGATAAAACTAAATAGTTTTGTATCAATTTCATTCTTGATAGAAAGTATTTGTTCAATTCCTTCTTTATTAAACAGGTCGCAACCAAGCCCATAGTAAGTATCTGTTGGAAAAATGATGATTCCGCCACTTTTTAATACATCTACAGCTTTACTGATAAATCTTATCTGCGGGTTTTGAGGATGTAATTCAAAAAATTCCATAATTATACTTTTATCAATTTTCTAAAAATTTAATTCTAAAATAACGCTTATAATAATAGAATCAAGACTAAATGGGGAAAAACTGTTGCCAGACTTAATTATTCTAATAAAAACCTTGAATAAAAAATAAGAATATTTTTTAGTTTTTTGGAATGATTTACTTATATTTACTGCTCTAAAAATCGAAAAGAATTTATTTTAAGGAGCTATAAAAATGGCTAGAAGATGCCAAGTAACAGGTGTAAGTCCGGTTGCCGGAAGTAACATTTCGCATGCACATAATCATACTAAAACAAGATTCTTACCAAATCTCCAGAAAAAGAGAATATGGGTACAGGAATTGAATAGATTTGTTACGGTTAAACTAACCACAAGTGCTATTAAGACTATCAGCAAAAAAGGAACGGCACATATTGCTAAACTTATAAGCGATAAAAAAATTAATGTTAGATAGAAAAAAAAATGAACATAAAAAAAGGGAATCCATTTGGATTCCCTTTTTAGTTTTAAACAATTTCTAGACTACTCTCGAACAACCCACACTTTAATTTTTGCATTAACATTCTGGTGAATTTTAAGATTAACACCATAAATACCTAATGCTTTAATTGGTTCTTCAATTTCGACTTTTCTTTTGTCAATATCGTGACCTTTTTCTTTAAGCGCATCAGCAATCATTTGTGTTGTTACGGTTCCAAAGATTTTATCTTCTTCACCGACTTGAACAGGTATTGTTACCGATACTGTTTCAAGTTCAGCAGCGAGTGATTCGGCTGCTTTAAGTTCTTGCAAGCTGCGTTTTTCAACCGCTTTCTTTTCATCATCAAGAGCTCTTATATTGCCTTTTAGTGCAGCATAAGCTAAACCTCTTGGAAAAAGAAAGTTTCTTGCATAACCATCCTTAACATCAACAACTTCGCCTATTTTGCCTAAGGTTTCAAAGTCTTGTCTTAAGATTACTTTCATATTTTCTCCGGCTTTATTTTAACTATCTAACTGTATCAGAAACATAAGGCAGCAATGCCATGTGTCTTGCACGTTTAATAGCCGAAGCTAATTCACGTTGATACTTTGAGCTGGTTCCGGTAATTCTTTTAGGAATTATCTTTCCCTGCTCGGTTATAAATTTCTGTAAAAGTTTTACATCTTTGTAATCAATATACTTGATACCGTTTTGTGTAAACCTACAGACTTTTTTTGTTTTAACTTCTTTCTTCATTTCCATTACCTGATTGTTTAATTAAACTTGATTCTTCATCCGATAAAAACTTATCAAAAGAATCCTCTGTGTAATCGATTGATTCATCCACAGCGACACTAATTTCTTCTTCAACAGAACCATTACCGTCAGATCCAACCAATCGTTTATTAAGAAACTGGATTCTTCTTGCTTTAATTTCAACGATACTTCTGTTATGTCCGTCATCTGATTTCCAGCTTCTACTTTGCAATTCTCCGTCAACTAAAACTGCTGATCCTTTTCTAAGTCTGTCTCGGCAGCTTTCAGCAAGTTTATTCCAAGCAACAATTCCAACATAACAAACATCTTCTTGCCATTGATTTGTACTGTCTTTAAATTTTCTGTTTGAAGCAATAGAAAAATTAACAACTGGGGTACCATTTGTAGTCTCTCTAAAAATAGGATCCTTAGTTAGATTTCCTGCTACAATTACATAATTAATTTCCGGCATTTTCAAATCGGCCATTTGTGAACCTCCAAACTAAATCATTAAGTAATTATTTACCGTTGTCTTCGCTTTCGGCTTCTGCCTCAGTTACCGGAGTTTTTGCCTCAACAGCATCCGGGATTACTTCGTCTTTAATTATAACTGATAGGGTTTTATTTTTTTCAAGCTGTTCTAAAGCATCATTACTAAGATTAAGTGTAACAAATCGTAAAATTTGTTCATCTAAAGTATAAGTTCTTTCAAGCTTTGCAACAATATCGCTGGGGGCATCAAATCTGAATATGGCATAATAACCAATCTTACTTTTATCAACCGGATATGCAAGACGTTTGCGTCCCCAGTTATCTAATTCACGGATTTGTCCACCATTGTTAGTTATAAGATCTTTGATTCTTGTAAGAATTGAATCGATTTGCTGATCATCTAACGCAGCATTTATCAGAACGGCACTCTCGTAGACACCTGTTCTCATTTATGTATCACCTCCCTATGGGCTTAAAGACCCTTACTATTCTTAAAAGAATGTAAGAGCAGGGTTTATAAAATATTTATTAAAAAGCATTGAAAAATTACCTAATAAAAGGTGCAATTACAAGAGCAACCACAGACATTAATTTTAACAAAATATTAAGTGATGGACCTGAGGTATCCTTAAATGGATCACCAACAGTATCACCAACCACAGCGGCTTTATGGGCATCTGAGCCCTTATAGTATTTCTGTCCGTTAACTTCTACACCTTCTTCAAACATCTTCTTAGCATTATCCCAAGCGCCGCCTGCATTTGCCTGAAATATTGCCATAAGTACTCCAGAAACTGTAACGCCAGCAATTAGACCACCAAGCATTTCTTTGTCACCTATAAAACCGACTAATATTGGAATAACAACAGCTAATAAGCCTGGTAAAACCATTTGTTTGATTGCTGATTTAGTTGATATCTCAACACATTTTCCGTACTCAGCTTTTCCTTCAGCGGCTTCAAAAATACCCATATCTTCTTTAGACCATTCTGAATGCTCAATTCCATCGTTCTTTTTCATTACTCCCAGTGCAGCCTTTAATTGAGGAATTGTGTTGAACTGTCGCCTAACTTCTTCAATCATTGCCATTGCAGCTTTACCTACTGCTTGCATTGCTAGTGCGGAAAATAAAAATGGAATCATAGCACCGATCAATAAGCCTGACATTACAACTGCTTTAGAGATATCGATTGATGACAATTTTGCTGATGTCATATAAGCTCCAAACAAAGCTAAAGCAGTAAGAGCTGCAGATCCAATTGCAAAACCTTTTCCTATTGCTGCAGTTGTGTTTCCAACAGCATCTAATTTATCAGTTCTTGCTCTTACTTCTTTTGGTAGTTCAGCCATTTCGGCTATTCCGCCGGCATTATCCGATATAGGCCCATAAGCATCCACTGCAAGTTGAATACCTAGAATCGAAAGCATGCCAACAGCGGCAATTGCTATTCCATAAAGACCACCAAAACTAAATGCAGTAATTATTGCAAATGCTAAAACAATTATTGGTAATGCGGTTGAAATCATACCAACACTTAGCCCAGCAATTATATTAGTTGCAGCGCCCGTAACTGATTGACGTGTAATGCTGATTACCGGTCCTTTACCACTTCCTGTGTAGTATTCTGTTATCATCCCTATCATTGCACCGGAAATTATTCCAACAACGGTTGCAATAAATATTCCTGTTGCGGTGTAGTAATTTCCCTTGACCGGATCTGCCCATTGATATAATGGATCTTGAAAATACCAACTCTCTGGCAATAACCATTTTATCAAGAACCATGATGCTGCTATCATTAAAGTTCCGGCAACAATGTTACCAAGGTTGAGTGCTTTTTGTGGATCGCCGCCCTCTTTAACTTTAACAAAAAAAGTTCCAATTATGGATGCAACGATTCCAACACTCGCAAGTACTAAAGGTAAAAGCACCGCACCAAGACCACTAAACTTTAAACCAAATTCCGGAGTTAAAAAGAAGGCTGCACCAAGAACCATAGTACCAACGATAGAACCTACATATGATTCGAAAAGATCTGCACCCATACCGGCAACATCACCAACATTATCACCAACATTATCAGCAATAGTAGCAGGATTTAGATGATGATCTTCGGGAATTCCAGCCTCAACTTTGCCAACCAAATCAGCACCAACATCAGCAGCTTTAGTATAAATTCCGCCACCAACACGTGCAAAAAGTGCAATAGAAGATGCACCAAACGAAAAACCAGTTATAATTGTAATTACTTTTGTAAGATTTTCTTGAGTGGACATTCCATACATATCACCATAAATTATCATCAATCCGCCAAGGCCTAAAACTCCCAACCCAACAACGCCTAATCCCATAACTGAACCACCGGCAAAAGCGATTTCCAATGCCTTGCCGATACTTGTTCTTGCCGCCTGTGTTGTTCTAACGTTTGCTTTTGTAGCTACTCGCATTCCAATAAATCCAGCAAGAGCTGAACAAAAAGCACCAACAACAAAAGATAATCCGACAAGAGGTGAAGAATCTGCTGAATTGGCTCCGCTATATGCTAATAAAATAGCAACCACAATTACAAAAAATACTAAAACTTTGTATTCAGCTTTAAGAAAAGCCATTGCACCTTCCGCAATATGCCCGGCAATAGTTTGCATTTTTTCATTTCCGGCATCTTGTTTAGATATCCATCGCGATCGCCAAAAAGTGTAAAGTAAGCCAAGTACTCCAAATAGTGGAATTATGTGAAATATTAAATCCATTGTGCTCTCCTCAATTAGAGTTTATTCTGGTTCTGTATTTAATTTATCAAGATTTTTTAATCGGCTGAAGGTACTAAGCATTTTGTTGTAGCCATTTAAAATAAAACTTTCAACAAGTTGAATACTTAGATTAAAGGATTTTTCTAATTCCATTAAATCGTTTTTACCAAAGTCAGATAGAACATAGTCAGAAAGGTTACGTACTTTAAAATCACTGCCAATACCTATCCTTAACCTGGAAAAATCTTTACTTTGGAGATGATAAATAATTGAGCTTAATCCATTATGCCCGCCATCTCCACCAGATTTTCTTATTCGTATATCAGCACAGATTAGATTAATGTCATCAACAACAACCAACAAATTTTCAACATCAACTTTATAATGGTTAATGCAATCTAATACGGCTAACCCACTATTATTAACATAAGTATCAGGTTTAATCATTACGAAGGGAGCACCTGAAAATTCCCCTTCAGAAAAATGATAATCAAATTTTGAAGCTTTAAAAGACAATTTTTTTTCTGCACAAAAAAAATCAAGAAACTGGAATCCAACATTATGTCTGTTATTTTTATATCGACTGCCTGGATTTCCAATTCCAACAATTACGCGCACTTAAAATTATTCTTCTTTATCCTGTGGTTTACCCTTAGAAATAACTTCTGGCTCAACTGCTTCAGGAGTTTCACCAGCAGCAGGTGTTTCTTCTTTCTCAATTTTTGGATGAGTAACAGCTGCTATGATAGCTTCAGGAGAATTAAGTAAAATAAAATTATCAAACTTAAGATCACCAGCATGGATTGCATGACCAAGTTTTAAGTTCGTAACATCTATCTCCAAATGTTCTGGAATATCAACAGGTAAACATTCAATTTGAACTTTGTGCAGGGTGTGTTGTAAAATTCCACCTTCTTTGATTCCGATAGCATTACCTACTAACTGAACAGGGACATCAATTTGGATTTTTTCTC
>Ga0105096_10000437_pt1 | contig 14322 bp, 10 predicted proteins | sample PPLLak3cmMay2015_FD_87036 | JGI IMG/M metagenome (GOLD analysis project Ga0105096, IMG submission 87036) | Freshwater sediment microbial communities from Prairie Pothole Lake near Jamestown, North Dakota, USA - PPLs Lake P7 Core (1) Depth... | ecosystem: Environmental > Aquatic > Freshwater >... | reverse complement strand
CGAAGCTCCGCACGGTGCCCGGCGTGACCGGCGCCGCACCAGCGGTCATCGGAAAGGCGCTCATCAGCTCGGGGCGCGGCGAGGCGTTCATCACGCTGAAGGGCATCGACCCGGAATTCGAGCGCGGCGTGACCGACATCGCCGGCGCCATGAAGAGCGGGACGCTGGACGCCCTGGCCGATGATCCGGGCGACGGGCCGCCGGGCATTGTCATCGGCGCCGACCTCGCGCAGACGCTCGGCGTCGTCGAGGGCGACGAAGTCACGGTGCTCACGCCCCAGGGCAACCTGACGCCCATGGGCGTCTACCCCCGGTCGCGGCGCGCGCGGGTGGTCGGGCGGTTCTCCCTCGGGCTCTACGAGTTCGACTCCGCCTACGGGCTGGTCTCGCTTCCGCTCGCCCGCCGGATGCTCGACCGCACGGAGGTCGACGTCATCGAGCTGCGCATCGACGACATCTACCGCGCGGGAGAGGTCTCCGCCGCGATCCCGGCGGCGCTGGGCCCGGCGTACTTCAGCCAGACCTGGGCCGAGCTGAACCGCGCGCTCTTCCAGGCCCTCTGGCTCGAGAAGATGGCGATTTCGATCACGATCGGCCTCATCGTGATGGTGGCGGCCCTGAACATCGTCGCCTCGCTGGTGCTGCTCGTGATGGAGAAGAGCCCCGACATCGCCATCCTGAAGACGATGGGCGCGCCGTCGCGCAGCATCATGGCCGTGTTCATGCTGCAGGGCCTGGTCATCGGCGCCGTCGGCACCTTCATCGGCGCGTCGATGGGCTACGCCGTGGCGACCGTCCTCGATCATTACCAGCTCATCCGGGTCCCGATGGACGTCTACCAGATCGCGTACGTGCCGTTTGTCATCGAGGGGGCCGATCTGGCGGTGGTCGTGGCGATGGCCCTCGTCATCTGCTTCGTGGCGACGATTTACCCGTCGCGGCAGGCGGCGCGCCTGGACCCGGTCGACGCGCTGCGGTTCGGCTGAGGACGGCATGGCGCTGCTGACCGTCTCGGATCTCCACAAGAGCTACACCGTGGCCGGGTCGCGGCTGCCCGTGCTGCGCGGGCTCTCGCTCGCCGTCGAGGCGGGCGAGATGGTGGCCGTCATCGGGGCGTCCGGGGTGGGCAAGAGCACGCTGCTGCACCTGCTCGGCGGCCTCGACCACGCCGACGCCGGCGCGATCCGCATCGGCGACGCGGCGCTGCACGCACTGCGCGACCGCGAGGTGGTGGCGTTCCGTAACCGCCACGTGGGGTTCGTCTTCCAGTTCCACCATCTGCTGCCGGAATTCGACGCCGTCGAGAACGCGGAGATGCCGCTCCGTATCGCGCGGCTGCCGCTCCCCGAGGCGCGCCGCCGCGCCACCGAACTCCTGGAGCGGGTCGGCCTGGGCGGACGTCTCGCCCACCGGCCGGCCATGATGTCGGGCGGCGAGCAGCAGCGCGTGGCCATCGCCCGCGCGCTGGTCACGCGGCCGACGCTGCTCCTGGCCGACGAGCCGACCGGGGATCTCGATGAACAGACCGCCGACGCGCTCCACCTCCTCATCCGCGAGATGCACCGGGAGCACGGCCTGACGTCGGTCATCGCCACGCACAACCCGCGGCTGGCGGGCGTGTGCGACCGCGTGCTGCGCCTCGCCGACGGCGCGCTGGCGCCCGCCTGAACCCCGCCTTTGCCGTATAATTGACGGCGAGCACCTTCGCAACGGCCTGTTGTCGACGATTGCCGCGGGTGGCCTGATGTTCGAACGCTACACAGAAAGGGCCCGCCGGGTCCTGTTCTTTGCCCGGTACGAGGCCAGTCAGCTCGGAAGCGTCTCCATCGAGACCGAGCACCTCCTGCTCGGCCTCATCCGGGAGGGGAAGGGCCTCACGAGCCGGATTTTCGCCCGCTCGGAGGTGGCCCTCGACTCGGTCCGGAAAGAGATCGAGGGGCGGACGGTGCTCCGCGAGAAGGTGTCGACCTCGGTCGACATCCCGTTCGCCACCGAGACCAAGCGCGCGCTGCAGTACGCCGCGGAGGAGGCCGACCGCCTCCTGCACACCTACATCGGGACCGAGCACCTGCTGCTCGGCATCCTGCGCGAGGACCGCTCCCTGGCGGCCTCGATCCTGATGGAGAAGGGGCTGCGGCTCGACCACGTGCGCGAAGACGTCGTCTCGCTCCTCAACGAGAAGTCCGCGGCGGCGCCGCGGCCGAAGGACGCCCCGCTGCTCGCCGAGTTCAGCCGCGACCTGACCGAGGCGGCCGGACGGAAGGCCCTCGATCCGTTGATCGGCCGCGAGGAGGAGGTGGAGCGCGTCCAGCAGGTGCTCTGCCGGCGGACGAAGAACAACGCCGTCCTCATCGGCGAGCCGGGCGTCGGCAAGACCGCGATCGTCGAGGGGCTGGCCCAGCGGATCGTCGACGGCGGCGTGCCGCGCTTCCTGGCCGACAAGCGCATAGTCGCCCTCGACATCTCGCTCGTGGTGGCGGGCACGAAGTACCGGGGCCAGTTCGAGGAGCGGCTCAAGGCCATCATGAAAGAGCTCGTGGAGCACCCGAACATCATCGTGTTCATCGACGAGCTGCACACGCTGGTGGGCGCGGGCTCGGCCGAGGGGTCGCTCGACGCCGCCAACATCCTGAAGCCGGCGCTTTCGAGGGGCGAGATCCGGTGCATCGGCGCCACGACGCCCTCCGAGTACCGGAAATACATCGAAAAGGACCGATCGCTCGAACGGCGGTTCCAGGCCGTCAAGGTGGAGGCGCCCGACGAGGCCCGCACGATCGCCATCCTGACGGGCATCAAGGACCGGTACGAGGCGTTCCACGACGTGGCGTACACGCCGGAGGCGATCGAGGCGGCGGTGTACCAGAGCAGCCGCCACATCACGGATCGGTTCCTGCCGGACAAGGCCATCGACCTTGTCGACGAGGCCGGCGCACGCGCCAAGCTCCGCCACGCGGGCCCGCGCATCGTCGTGGGCAAAGCGGAGATCGACGAGGTGGTCGCGAAGTGGACCGGGATTCCGCTCGCCTCGGTGACGCAGGACGAGAGCGAGAAACTGCTGCGCATGGAGGCGGCGCTCCACGAGCGCGTCATCAGCCAGGACCAGGCGGTCTCCGCGCTGTCGCGGGCGATCCGCCGGTCGCGCGCGGGCCTGAAGAGCCCGAGCCGGCCGGTCGGCAGCTTCGTGTTCCTCGGCCCCACGGGCGTCGGCAAGACGGAACTGGCGCGGGCGCTGGCCGGGTTCCTCTTCGGCAGCGACGCGGCGCTGGTGCGCTTCGACATGTCGGAGTACATGGAGAAGCACGCCGTCTCGAAGCTGATCGGCTCGCCGCCGGGCTACGTCGGGCACGAAGAGGGCGGCCAGCTGACCGAGCGCGTCAAGCGCCACCCGTATTCGGTCATCCTGCTCGATGAAATCGAGAAGGCCCACCCGGACCTGTTCAATATCCTGCTGCAGGTGTTCGAGGACGGGCACCTCACCGACGGGCTGGGCAACCGGGTGAGTTTCAAGCACGCGATCATCATCATGACGTCGAACATCGGGGCGCGCTTCATCCAGAAGCGCGCGGCGATGGGCTTCCAGTCGCCGGACGCGCACGAGACCGCGCGCAGCGTGGCGGAGACGGTGATGGGGGAGGTCCGCCGCACGTTCAACCCCGAGCTGCTCAACCGGATCGACGAGATCATCGTGTTCGAGGCGCTCACCGACGACGACTTGCGGGCCATTCTGCGGCTGCTCGTCGAGCAGCTGAACGCCAACATGAAGGACCGGCGGATCCGGGTGGCGCTCCTGCCGGAGGCCCTCGACTGGCTGATCAACGTGACGTGCCGTGACCGCTCCTACGGGGCGCGGCCGCTCCGGCGGGCCATCCAGCGGTACATCGAGGACCCGCTCTCGGAGGAGCTGATTCGCGGGCTGTTGCGGGGCGGGGACATCGAGGTGTACCTGCAGGGGGACACCCTGCGCTACCGGCCGGCCGGGACGGCCGAGCCCGGCCGCGCGCTGGCCTGAGGCGTCCAAAAGCCTGTAGACTAGATTGATCGGGGCGCGCCCCTGGCCATGGTACGGCCGGATGGCAGGCTGCGATCCGGAACGGACGGGAGCGTCGGCCGCCTCTGGGGCGGCAGGCGCCGGAAAACGGACACGATGCGGATTCGGACAAGTATCGCGCTGGGGGTGGTGGGAGCATGGCTCTCGGCCGCGCCGGCTTCGGCGGGCCAGTCGCCTTCGCAGGCGTGGCCTGCTTCGGCGGCCCAAGGGGAACTGGCGGAAGGGCGGCCGTCTGCCGTGATCAAGGCGCTCCGGACGCCGGGGGGCGGCGCGCCGCCCTGGCCGGCGTCGCCTGCTCCGGCGAGCCAAGGGGTGCCGCAGGCGGCGCCGGCGCCCATCCTGCCGCCCGAAGGGTCGCCGCCGCTGCTCCGGACGATTCGGATCGAGTTCCCGACGCAGGGCAACGCGTCGGTGATCGATCCCCAGACCTACCTGTATTACATCCAGACGCGCCCGAGCCGGCCGAGCGATGGCGTCTGGGTGCCGTGGGACGAGGCGGCCGAGAAGTCCGTGCTCGAGGACTTCAAGCGCCTGTGGGGCACCAACTTCCTCGACAACCTCTGGATAGAGGTGCGCGAAGCGCCGTACGCCAACGGCGTGATGGGCAAGGAAGTCTGGTTCAACATGGAGGAGCGCCAGCGCGTCAAGATCGTCGACTACACCGGTTCCAAGAAGATCGAGCAGTCGAAGATCGAGGAAAAGCTCCGGGAAGAGAGCGTGTCGATCCGGCTGGACTCGTTCATCGACCCGGCGCTCATCAGGCGCGTCGAGGGCATCATCCGCGGCATGTTCGCGGAGAAGGGCTACGAGTTCGCCAGCGTGAGCCACACGATTTCCGAAGTGGCGGGCGGTCCGAAGCTGGTCAACCTCACGTTCAACCTCGACGAGGGCCCGAAAGTCAAGGTGCGCAACATCGACTTCATCGGCAACACGGCGGCCTCCGACGGCAAGCTCGAGCGCCAGATGAAGAGCAACAAGTCCGAGAAGATGTGGTCGTGGATCACCGGCGGCGGCACGTACCAGGCCGGGAAGTTCGAGGAGGACGCGGACGCCATCCTCGAGCACTACCGGAACGAGGGCTACGTGATGGCCAGGGTCGGCCAGCCCGAACTGCGGTACGTCGACGACTCGGCCGACCGCAAGACCCGCTACGTCGAGCTGCGCGTCCCGGTCACGGAAGGGGAGCGCTACCGCGTCGGGGACTTCACCTTCGACGGCAACACCGTCATCAAGAGCGAGGGCCTGCAGGGGGTCTTCCGGGTGAAGCCTGGCAGCTATTACAGCGAGAAGAAGATCCGCAAGTCGCTCGAGAAGGCCCGCGAGGTGTACGGCTCGCTCGGGTACTACGAGTTCACCGCCTACCCCGACATCAAGCCGCGCGAGCCGGCGTCCGATGATGAGCAGGCGCTGGCGCCGACGGCCCCCGGTCCCCCGACCGTCGACGTGACGATGCGGGTGCAGGAAGGGAAGCAGTATTTCGTCAACCGCATCACCTTCGCCGGGAACACGACCACGCGCGACAACGTCATCCGCCGCGAGATCCGCCTGTTCGAGGGCGGCGTCTTCAACACGGAGGCGTTGAAGTTCAGCATCAAGCGTCTGAACCAGCTCGGCTACTTCAAGCAACTCGAGGGCGCCGGCAAGGAACTGACGATCGACAAGACGCCCGGCTCCGACAACCAGGTGGACGTCAGGATCAAGTTCGAGGAGCAGAACCGCAATCAGCTGACCTTCGGCGCGGGCGTGTCCCAGTACGAAGGGTTCTTCGGGCAGCTCTCGTTCCAGACCGCCAATTTCATGGGCCGGGGCGAGACCTTCACCGTCTCGCTCCAGCAGGGGTCGCGGGCGCGGAACTACCAGGTCGGCTTCAGCGAGCCGTTCCTCTTCGATCGGCCCATCACGGTCGGCACCGAGCTGCACCGGCAGCAGATCCGCTACCCGTACACGTACACGCAGAACAACACCGGCGGGTCGCTGACCTTCGGCTTCGCGGTCCGGTCGTTTTCCCGGGCCTTCACCACCTACAGCTACGATTCCATCACCATCGCCGACCTGAACCAGGCGTTCCTCGGCCCGCCCACGATCACGCCGGAGGATCCGCAGTACGTCGTGCCGCCGCTCGGCTTTGCGCCGAGCGACCCGTCGACGCCCGGCACCGGGAACCCGTTCTACGACGACATGCTGCTGCTCGGGAGCGGAGGACGGCGCACGGTCAGCAAGATCACGCCGAGCTTCGTCCACAACACCGTGGACAATCCGATCTTCCCCTCCGCGGGCCGGCGCCTGACGGCATCGGTGGACGTGGCGGGGCCGGGCGGGAACACGCGGTTCATCAAGCCGACGCTCGAAGGCGTGTACTACCGCCCCCTGACGCGGCGAATGACGGTCGGCGCCCGCGGCCAGTTCATCTACGTCACGCCGACGGGCGACGGGACGATCCTGCCGATCTTCGAGCGCCTGTTCCTCGGCGGCGAGTACAGCGTGCGCGGCTTCGACATCCGCACCATCGGCCCGCGGGACCCGCTCACCGGCTACGTGATCGGGGGCAACACGAGCATCCTGTTCAACGCCGAGTACCTGATCCAGATTGCCGGACCGGTGCGGCTCGTGTTCTTCTATGACGCGGGTCAGGTGCTGATCAAGCAGCAGAACCCGTCGTTCGACAAGTTCAAGACGTCGACCGGCGCGGAGATCCGGTTCTTCATGCCGGTCCTCAACGTGCCGTTCAGGCTGATAGCGGCGTGGAACCCCCAGCGCGACGGCGTCTTCGACAACCAGTTGCAGCCCCAGAAAGCGTTCACCTTCAGGTTCGCCGTGGGGTCGACGTTCTAGGTTCGGAAAGGCCGGGGCCCTTGGGGGCACCCGGTGGTCGCAGTGGTGCTACAGAGGAAAGGGACAGGACGCATGAAAGCCTTGACGGTTGCCGTTCTTGCCGGGAGTGTGCTGGTGGCTGGTGTCGCATACGCGCAGCAGGCGCCTCCCCCGGTTCAGCAGACGCCTCCTCCGGCCGGGCAGAAGCCCGCGGCGGTTCCGCCCGCCGCGGCCCCGCAGGCGGCCCCGGCCCCGGCGGCGTTTCCCGAGGGCGCGAAATACGCGTTCATCAACATTCAGCGCATCGCCTCGGAATCGGCCGAAGGCAGGACGTCCAGCAGCCGGATCGAGGCCCTGAGGGCGAAAAAGGCCGCCGAGCTGGCCGAGAAGAACAAGACCGTCGAGGCGCTGCAGGCGAAGCAGCGGAGCGCCGTCATGAGTGAGGCGGCGTCGGCCCAGGTCCAGCGGGATATCGACAAGGCCCAGGTCGACATCCAGCGCATGACGCAGGATGCCCAGGCCGAGCTGCAGGACCTGCAGAACGAGCTGCAGCTCGATTTCCAGCGCAAGATCGGCCCGGTGATCGAAACGCTGGCCCGCGAGAAGGGGCTCCAGCTGCTCTTCAGCCAGACCGACTCGGGCCTCGTGTGGGCCGATGGGGGGCTGGACCTGACGCTGGACGTGATCCGGCGCCTCGACGCGGCGAGCGCCGGCGCCCCGAAGCCCGCGCCGCCGAAGAAGTAGCCGTGGCCGCCGCCGGACAGGCGATTGACGTCGCCGCGGTCCTCGATCGCCTCTGCCACCGGTATCCCGTCGGGCTCGTGGACGCGGTGTCGGCGCTCGAGCCGGGGGTCCGGATCTCGGCGGTCAAGAATGTCACGATCAACGAGGGGTTCTTCCAGGGGCACTTCCCGGAGGTGCCCCTCATGCCGGGCGTCCTCCTGATCGAGTCGCTCACCCAGGCGGCGACGCTCCTGCTGCTGTGCGACGGGGATCAGGTGCGCAACGCGCGCACCCTGCTCCGCCGGGTCACCGGGACGAAGTTCCGCCGCCAAGTCACGCCTGGCGACCAGGTGATGCTCGACATCGCCATCCGGCGGCGCCGCGGTCCGATGGCGCGCCTCTCGGCGGTGGCCAGCGTGGGCGGGCAGGTCGCGGCCGAGGCCGAACTCCACGTGGCCATTGTCGACAGCGCCGCCACGATCCACCCCACCGCGATCGTCCATCCCTCGGCGGTGCTCGGCCCGGGCACGGTGGTCGGCCCGAACGCCGCGATCGGACCTCACGTCCGGCTCGGTCGCAACAACCGCGTTGGCGCGTCGTGCGTGATCGACGGCCACGCCGAGTTCGGCGACGACAACGTGATGTACCCGTTCGGCTCCCTCGGGATGGCGCCGCAGGACCTCAAGTACAAGGGCGAGCCGACGCGACTCGTCGTCGGGAGCGGCAACACCTTCCGCGAGTTCGTCACGATTCACCGCGGCACCATCGGCGGCCGCGGCGCGACGACGATCGGGAGCCGGAACTACCTGATGGCGTACTGCCACGTGGCGCACGACTGCCTCGTCGGCAACGACACGATTCTGTCGCACGGCACCACCCTCGGCGGGCACGTGGACGTGGACGACTTCGCGATCCTCGGCGGGTACGCGGGCGTCCACCAGTTCTGCCGCGTGGGGAAGTACGCGTTCATCGGCGGGTTCTCGGCCTGCACGAAGGACGTGCTCCCGTACTCGAAGACGGTCGGCAACCGCGCCCTGATTTACGGCCTCAACACGATCGGCCTCGTGCGGCGCGGGTTCCAGCCCGACACCGTGCGCAAGCTGAAGGCGGCGTACCGCTACCTGCTCGTGTCGAAGCTGAACACCACCCGGGCGTTGGCGCGCATCGAGGAAGACGGCGCGCTCGACTGCCCGGAGGTGCGCTACCTCGTGTCGTTCATCCGCGACGCCAGGCGCGGCGTGGTGCTCAAGCGCCCGACCCGCCGGACCGGGGAGAGCGCGTCGGACGAGTGAGGGGCGGCGCATGCGTCTCGGCCTGATCGCCGGCAACGGCGCCTTTCCCTTCCTCGTGCTCGATGCGGCGCGCCGCCTCGGGCACGCCGTCACCATCATCGCCGTCGAACACGAGGCGTCGCCCGGCCTGGCCGAGGCCGCCTCCCGCGCGCCCCGCGCCGAGTGTCACTGGGTGCCGCTCGGCCAGCTCGGGCGCGCCATCGAATTGATGCGCGCGGCCGGTGTCACCCGGGCGGTGATGGCCGGCCGGGTCAGGCACACCAGCATCTTCTCGGGCGCCGTGCCCGACCGGCTGCTCCTGTCGGTCCTGCTCAGGCTCCGCTCGAAGAACACCGACGCCCTCATTTCCGCCATCGCCGACGTGCTCCGCGATCACGGCATCGAGCTCATCGATTCGACGTCGTACCTGACGCCGCTGCTGGCGCAGGCCGGGGTGCTGACGTCGCGGCAGCCCACCGCCGAGGAGCGCGGCGACTTCGAGTTCGGCTATCGCATGGCCGACCAGATCGCGGGCCTCGACATCGGCCAGACCATCGCCGTGAAGAGCGCCGCCGTCGTCGCCGTCGAGGCCATGGAAGGCACCGACGAGGTGATTGCGAGGGCCGGGCGCCTGGCGGGCCCCGGCGCGCGCATCGTCAAGGTGGCCAAGCCGGAGCAGGACATGCGCTTCGACGTGCCGGTCGTCGGCGCCGCGACGATCGAGGCGATGCGGGCCGCGGGCGCGACGGCGCTGTCGGTGGACGCCGGCCGCGCCCTGCTGCTGGACGGCGACGACGCGATCCGCGCGGCGGACGCGGCGGGCATCTGCATCGTGGGACGGGCCCGGGAGGCCCAGCCTGGAGGGCGGCGTGAATGAGAAGGGCCTGAGAGCGGCCGTGGTCGGAGTCGGCCACCTCGGCCGCCACCATGCGCGCATCCTGTCGTCGGTCGACGGCGCCAGGCTCGAGGCGGTGGTCGACGTCAACGAGCCGCGGGCGCGGGAGATCGCGGCCGGCGCGGGCGCCCGGGCGCTGACCAGCGCGCGCGACCTGCTCGGGCATGTCGACCTGGTGTCGATCGCCACGCCGACGGAGACCCACGCCGAGATCGCGACACTGTTCCTCGATCACGGCATCCCGGTGCTGGTGGAAAAGCCCCTCGCCCGCTCCGTCGCGGAAGCCGACGCCATCATCGCGGCGGCGGCCCGGTCCGGCGCCGCGCTGGCCGTGGGGCACACCGAACGATTCAACCCGGCCGTCATGGCCGCGCGGCCGGCCGTGGACAACCCGGGGTTCATCGAGGTGCACCGGCTCGGGACGTTCCCTGAACGGAGCCTCGACATCGACGTGGTGTTCGACCTGATGATTCACGACCTCGACCTCGTGCTCTCGATCGTGCAGTCGGAGATCGAGTCGATCGAGGCCGTCGGCGTGCCGGTGCTCACGGACCGGTTCGACATCGCGAACGCGCGGCTGCGTTTCGCGTCGGGGTGCGTGGCGAACATCACGGCCAGCCGGATCAGCCGCGATCGGACGCGGAAGATCCGGTTCTTCCAGCGCGACGCGTACATCTCGATCGACACCGGCGCGAAGGAAGCGGAAGTCTATCGCCTCGTCAGGTCCGCCGGCCGCCGGCCCGCGATCGAAGGCGGGAAGATCCCGGTGCCCGAGGGCGAACCGCTCCGGAACGAACTCCAGGACTTCGTCGACGCGGTCAGGTTCGGGCGCGCGCCCCTGGTCGGCGGCCATGACGGCCGGCGCGCCGTGGCGCTGGCGGCCGAGATCACCGAACGGATGGCGGCATGCACACGGACTTGAAGGCGTTCATCGACGACCTTGACCGGCACGGGTGGCTCAGGCGGATCGCCGAGCCGGTGAGCCCCGACCTCGAGATGGCGGCGGTCATCGACCTGGCCAGCAAGTCCCCCGGCGGCGGGCCGGCGCTGCTCTTCGAGCAGCCGACGGGATTCGACATGCCGGTGGCGGCCAACCTCTTCGGCTCGCTGGACCGCATGTGCCTGGCGCTGGGCGTGGCCTCGCTGGACGACCTCGGGGCCGAGATCGACAAGCTGATGACCCCGCCGAGGCCGACCGGCATGCTCGACGCGATGAAGCTGCTGCCGATGGTCGGCCGCCTCAGCGACCTCCTGCCGAAGACTGTGAGGGACGCGCCGTGCCAGGAGGTGGTGAAGCTCGACGGGTCGCTCGACCAGATCCCGGTCCTGCGCACCTGGCCGGAAGACGGCGGCCGCTACATCACGTTCCCGCTGGTCATCACGAAGGACCCCGAGACGGGCATGCGCAACATCGGCATGTACCGCATGCAGGTGTTCGACGGACGCACGACCGGCATGCACTGGCAGCGCCACAAGGGCGGCGCGCAGCACTACCGGATCGCGGAGCGGATGGGGAAGCGCCTCGAGGTGGCCGTGGCCATCGGCGCCGAGCCCGCGCTGTGCTACTCGGCGACCGCGCCCATGCCGGAGGGCCTCGACGAACTGCTGCTCGCGGGGTTCCTCGCGCGTCGCCGGATCGAGCTGGTGAAGGCGCGGACGGTCGATCTCGAGGTGCCGGCGCAGGCCAACATCGTCCTCGAAGGCTACGTCGAGCCGGGCGAGCGGCGCCGCGAGGGCCCCTTCGGCGATCACACGGGCTTCTACTCGCTGGCCGACGATTTCCCGGTGTTCCATCTCACCGCCGTCACGATGCGGAAGAAGCCGATCTACCACACGACCATCGTGGGCATTCCGCCGATGGAGGATGTGTACCTCGGCAAGGCGAGCGAGCGGATCTTCCTGCCGCTCATCCGGAAGACGCTGCCGGAGATCGTCGACATGCACTTCCCGCCGGAAGGCGTCTTCCACAACATGGTCCTCATCTCGATCGACAAGCGGTACCCGGGCCACGCGCGCAAGGTCATGAGCGCGTGCTGGGGGCTCGGCCAGCTGATGTTCTCGAAGTGCATCGTCGTCGTCGACAGGGACGTCAACGTGCAGGACGCCGGCGAGGTGGCGTGGGTGGCCGGGACGCACGTCGATCCCGAGCGCGACATCCAGTTCACCCGCGGGCCCATGGACGACCTCGAGAATGCCTCGGACTTGCCCGCGTTCGGCAGCAAGATGGGCATCGACGCCACGCGCAAGTGGCCGTCGGAAGGCTTCACGCGGGAGTGGCCCACGCGTGTGGTGACGGGCGAGGCCGCCGGACGCCGCGCGGCGGAGATCTGGGCTCGGGTGGCGGGGACGGACGCGGCGCGCGACGGAAAGAGCCGGCGGGCATGAGCGAGCGCGTGGAGCACCTGTTCGCCAGGCTGGCCGCGGGCGAGCCGCTCGGCGATGACGCCGCGGCGGAACTATCGGCCACCACCGACATCCTGTCGCTCGGCATGCTCGCCGACGAGGCGCGCCGGCGCAGGCACGGCGCCGAGACGACCTACGTCCGGGTGGCCGACGTGGCGCTGCCGCTCGGCGGGGCGCTGAACATCCCGCTCGCGGCGCGCGAAGTCCGCGTGAGCGCGGACGCGGCCGCGCTGCCGTCCCTGCTGCCGTCGCTCCGCGACGTGGTGGCGGCGTCGGGGAAGGTGCCGGTGTCGGCCTTCTCGCTGGCGGGCCTGCAGTCGCACGCACGATCATCCGGGACACCGCTCCTGGACCTCCTGCGTGAAATCCGGCATGCCGGCGTCACGTCCATCGCCGAGGCGCCCATCGACGTCCTCGACGAGGCGGAGTCTGCGCTCGAAGCCGTGCGGGAGGCCGGGCTTGGCCTGGCCCGGCTCACGGTCCACCGGCCGGCGGAGCCGGCGGCGCGACTCGGCTTCATCCGGCGGGCCGTCACGCTGCAGCACGCCCTCGGCTGGCTGCCGAGCTTCGCGCCGCTGCCGCGGTCGTGGTCGGCGGCGTCTCCGACGACGGGTTACGAGGACGTGCGCCAGATTGCCCTGGCGCGCCTGCTGGCCGACAACATCCCGTCCATCCAGGTGGACTGGTCGCTCTACGGCCCGAAGCTCGCGCAGGTGGCGCTGACCTTCGGCGCCGACGATCTGGACGCGGTCCCGGGCCGGGACGACGAGTCGGAGGGCCGGCGGCGGGCGACCCTCGAAGAGGTGCGGCGGAACATCCGGGCCGCCGCGCTGGTGCCGGTGGAGCGGGACGGCGCATACGGGCGGATTGGCTGATGAGCCGGCTCCGCCTCGGCGCGGTTGAGTACCTCAACGCGCGCCCGCTCGTGTACGGCCTGCAGCGCCATGCCGAACGATTCGACGTGCGGTTCGACATTCCGGCACGCTGCGCCGATCTCCTTCACGCCGGCCAGGTGGATATCGGCCTGGTGCCGTCGATCGAGTATCTCCGGGGAGAGTCGTACATCGCGGTGCCAGGCGTGGCCATCGGATCGGACGGCCCCGTGGCGTCGGTGGCGGTCTTCAGCCACGTGCCGATCGAGCGCGTGCGCACGGTCGCGATCGATGCCAGCTCGCGCACGTCGGTGGCCCTGTTCACGGTGCTGTGCGCGCGCCATTTCGGCATCGACCCGGAGGTGCGCGTGATGCCTCCGGATCCGCGGCGGATGCTCGCGTCCAGCGACGCGGCGCTCCTCATCGGCGACGTCGCGCTGCTGGTCGACCATGCGGAGGCCGGGCTGCAGAAGACGGATCTCGGCCTTGCGTGGCGTGAGTACTCGGGGCTCCCGTTCGTGTTCGCCTTCTGGTTCGGCCGGCCCGGGCTGCTCGCCGCCGGGGACGTCGCCGCCCTGCGCGAGGCATGCAGGCTCGGCATCGAGCACATAGACGACGTGGCCCGGCAGCACTTCCCCGACGACCCTGCCCGCGCGGCCGTCGGCGCCCGGTACCTTCGTGATAATGTGGTTTTCGGGTTTGCCGAACGAGAGCTGGCGGGTCTGACACGGTTCTACCGCGATGCGGCGGACCTGGGTCTCGCACCCGCGTTCCGCGAGCCGGTGTTCTGCCGACCGAACGCATGACGACTGAGGCACTCGCGTTGAAGGTCCGTGCCGGCGGGCGGCTGTCCGCTGACGAGGCGCTCGAGATGTACCTCGGGGCGCCGACGCACCTGCTCGGACGGCTGGCCGACGAGGTCCGCCGCCGCCGCCATCCCGGCCACACGGTCACTTACATCATCGATCGCAACGTCAACTACACCAACGTGTGCGTGGCGCGCTGCGCGTTCTGCGCGTTCTACCGGCCTGTCGGAGCCGAGGGCGGCTACGTCCTCGGGTTCGAGGACATCCACCGGAAGATCGAGGAGACCATCGAGCTCGGCGGCGGGCAGCTGCTGCTGCAGGGCGGTCACAATCCCGACCTGCTCCTCGAGTGGTACGAGGACCTCTTTCGCGCGATCAAACAGCGGTTCCCCGGATTCAAGCTGCACGCGCTCTCGTCGCCGGAGGTGCTGCACATCTCCAGGCTCTCGCAGCTCCCGGTCCCCGAGGTCATCCGGCGGCTCGTCGATGCGGG
>Ga0105096_10000436_pt1 | contig 14324 bp, 12 predicted proteins | sample PPLLak3cmMay2015_FD_87036 | JGI IMG/M metagenome (GOLD analysis project Ga0105096, IMG submission 87036) | Freshwater sediment microbial communities from Prairie Pothole Lake near Jamestown, North Dakota, USA - PPLs Lake P7 Core (1) Depth... | ecosystem: Environmental > Aquatic > Freshwater >... | reverse complement strand
GGCCCGGCAAAGAGCTGCTGCAGCGCCGCGGTGGCCACCGCTTCGGTGCGTGGCACCTGCCGCGGCACGGCGAAAACGATGGCGCAGTCGGCCTCGGTGCCGGCCAGCCCTGCGTTGTTGAAGTACACGCGCAGCGTGGTCGTGTCCGGCGCGGCGGCCGCCGGCCCTGCGGCCAGCGCCAGCAGCAAGGCAGCAGCCAGGCCGCATCGCGCGCTGCCTCTTGCCCACGCTGCCGAGCAGCGCATCGTCGGCCGCGGCGGCACTGGCGGCGGCGGCACTATCTGCGACGGCCCTTGGGCGCGGCCTTCGGCGCCGCAGGCGCGGAGCGCTTCGGCGCAGCCGCGCGCTTCGCGGCGGGCGTGGAGCGCGGCGCCGCCGGGGCGCCGTCGATGTCCGGGATGAACAGCAGGTTGCGCTCGGAGGACCAGCTCAGCACGGCGTCCTCGTCCACCGCCGTCTCGAAGAGCAGCCGGTCGCCCTGCATCACGCGCAGCATGCGTGGCGTCGGCTCGGCAGCTTCTTCGGACAACAGGCGGGCGGCCCTCTCCAGCACCTTCTCGGCATGGTCGGCCTCGGTGCCGCCGCCCGCCAGCGCGGCGCCGCGGTCGTTGGGGCTGCTGGCCTTGTACTTGTGGCCGACGCTGAAGGCGACGAGCCCGCCGTCGGGGAAGAAGCGGCGGATGCTCTCGGCCAGGATGCGCGCCAGCGCGGCCTGCCCGGCGTCGCTGCGGATCGCCTCGGCCTGTTGCGGATGGCTGGCGAACAGAGGCTCCAGCAGCACCGCCGGCATCTTGGTGTGCTTGACGTTGCCGTCGCCGCGCCCTTCCCAGCCGCCGACCAGGATGCCGCCGTCGCCGCCCACCTTGTTGCCGAACTGCTCGGCCACCGCCTTGGCGTACCAGCGGCCCCAGTTGCGGCTGGTGCTGGACGCGTTGGAGCCCACCACCACCACCGCATAGCTGGCGGTGGGTGACGCGCTGCTGTTGAAGTGGTGCTCCACGTAGGCCACCGCCTTGTCGGCATTGGCCGCCTGCTGGCGCTGGAAGTAGTCGCCCTTGTAGAACTTGATCCGGTAGCCCATCCGTTCCTCCCTGGTGGTGCGCGGTGGCGGCATTGTGGTGTCAGGCGGCCGCTCGCCGCAATGCCGCGAATGCCGCGTCGAAGGCCCCTCCGTCGGCGCGCGCCAGTTCCACGCGGGCCGGCGCCGTGCCGGCCGCCGACAGCTGCGCATCGAGGTGCTCGCGCACGGTGCTGCCGTCCACCAGCAGCACCACCTGCGCGGCGTGGCGGCGACGCGCCAGCTCGCCGAGCTCGAAGGCGCAGCCGGCGCGCTGCGGGCCGTAACCGCGCAGGTCCATCACCACCACGTCGGCGCGCTCGATCAGCTGCACCACCGTGGCCTGCCAGCTGCTGTCGCGGCAGCAGAATTCGTTGACGCGGTAGCGGCCGTCGGGGTCGGGCGCGGTGTCCAGCGTGGCCAGGCGGCGCTGCAGGTCCTCGGCCGTGGTGACGAAGCTCGAGGCGATGTCGCCGGCCGCGAAGCGCAGGAAGTCGCCCGGGTCCACCGTGCGCGCCACCACGTCGGGCGCGGCGATCATCGTCACCGGGCCGAACCAGCGCCAGCGCGACACCAGACGGTCGAACAGCGCCTCGCTGCGCGCGGTGTCGCCGAAGACGCGCAGCACCAGCAGCGTGCGCGCCGGCGGCCGCGGCATCGGCACGGCGCGGCGCAGTGCCAGGCCCAGCAGCGGCCCGTACAGCGCCACCGACAGCACGGCCGCCGCCGCCACCGGCAGGGCCTTGCCAGCGCCGTGCGCGCTGACCAGCTGGATGGCGTCCAGCACCACCAGCAGCAGCCACCAGGTGCGCGCCAGCAGCTGCAACTCCGAGAAGCGCTTGGCCTCGAAGCCGCGCGCCAGCGCACGCAGCCGCCACCAGGCGAGCAGGCCCACCGGCAGCGCCACCAGCACGAAGCCGGAGTCCAGCATCGGCCCGGACAGCACCCACTCGGCGCCCGCGCGGGTGCCGGTCAGCCACTGCGTCAGGCGCAGGCCGAGCAGCGGCGCCAGCCCGAAGACCAGCAGTCCGGCCAGCACGATCGGCGCGACGCCGCGCACGCGCCGCGCGCCGGTGGCCAGGCCCAGCAGCAGCGGCAGCCACAGCACGAAGGCGGCGTACTGCAGGAAGACGAGGAAGTTCATCGCCTGGTCCAGCGACGGCGCCTTGCCGTAGAAGGGCCGCTGCAGCATCGACAGCAGCACGCCGATGGCCGCCAGCGCCAGCGGCACGCCGATCGCCAGGCGCAGCGTGCGCCGCCAGGGAAGCGCACACAGCACCGCCGTCACCGGCACGGCGATGCAGCCGAAGGCCGCGGCCTTCAGGTACAGGTGCGCCGGGCTCAGCGGCAGATCGCCCAGGCTCAGGTACAGCGCCGACAGCGGCAACGCCGCCGCGAAGGCCGCCGCAAAGGCGGCGAGCAACACACGGCGCTGCAGGCGCCGCTCCCAGCCTGCGGTGGCTGGCGCGTCGGCCGCGGGCCGCGCCAAGGCGGCGCCGGCCGGCGGTGCCACCGGCAGCGTGGGGCCCGGGCGCGCCATCATGCCGGCGAGCACCGAGCGCCGGTAACGCCACAGCACCAGCGGCGCGATCAGCAGCGTCAGCAGCACCACGGTCGTCAAGTGCGACGCCAGCTCCCCACCGAGTGTGTTCATCGCCACCCCCTTGGCGGCTACGATAGCCGCTTCCGGGGTGCATGTTCATGAGCCAGCGCAGCCTGCCCTTTGCCGAGATCTGGCGCGTGCTCGCCTACACGCTGGCCATCGCCATCGCCTTCATCGCAGTCGGTCGACTGCAGATGGCCTTTTTCAGCGCGCCGTCCACGCAGCAATGGCTGCAGGGCATGGGCTGGCTGCAGGCCGACCCTTCCCAGGCGCTGCGGCAGCAGGCCGAGCAGATCGCGGCGGACTCGAAGCCGGCGCTGCAGCGCCTGCCGGGCGGCCATCGCATGGCGGCGCTGCGCCTGGGCTACGAACTGGGTTACGCCAGCCAGCTGATCGGCGTCTACGCCATGTCCGCCCCCGAAGCGCGTGCACTCGGCCAGCAGCAGGCGGCGCCGCACGCCGCGCTGGCCGCGCAGATCGCCGTGCAATGGGGCCTGGGCGAGGCGCAGCCGCTGGGCGCCGAGAGCCTGCGCGAGTTCACCGAGCTGGGCACGCGCTACGAGGCCGACGAGAGCGGCCTGGCCGCGCGCATCGAGTCGAAACTGTCGCCGCTGCACCGCCAGCTGTACCTGCTGGGCACCCAGGTCGGCGGCGAAGCGGCGCGCATCGAGGACAGCGGCGGGCGCTTTTCGCTGCCGCCGCAGACGCTGATCGCCCGCCACGCCACGCTGGCCGGCATCGAGCCCGGCCTTTGGCAGCCGCTGGCGGCGCCGCCGGCGCCGGCCGAGCCGCCGGCGCAGGTGGTGCAGCGCTACCGCGCGGCGCTGCAGGCCTTGGCGGCGGGCGTGGCCGCTCAGGACGCGGCCGACGGGCGGCCCTGAGGCCGTGCTGAGGCACCGGCCGCGGCACGTGTCGACAGGCGCAGGGCGCAGCCAGCCGACAATCGCCGGGCTACCCCACCCGCGAACGATCGCCCCGATGCCCCACGCCCAAGCTGTCGTTGCCCTGCTGCGCCGCGGTGCCGCGCTCCTGCTCGCCCTGCTGCTGGCGGCCTGCAGCCGCAGCGAAGCCCCGCCGGGCGGCGACGCGCCCGTCACGCCGGCGGTGCGCCAAGCCCATGCCGAGGTGGCCGGCGCCGCCGACCTGTCCGACGCGCCGAGCTTCGCCGACGCTCAGCGCGGCTTCATCGCCGCGCCCAAGGGCCAGGTCAAGGACGAGGCCGGCAACGTCATGTGGGACTACGACGCCTTCGCCTTCGTCAAGGGCGCGGCGCCGGCCACCGTCAATCCCAGCCTGTGGCGCCAGGCGCTGCTCAACAACCACACGGGGCTGTTCAAGGTGCGCGACGGCATCTGGCAGCTGCGCGGCTTCGACCTGGCGAACCTCACGCTGATCGAGGGCAAGACCGGCTGGATCGTCGTCGACGCCCTGACCTCGCGCGAGACCGCCGCCGCGGCGATGGCCTTCGCGCGCCGGCATCTGGGCGACAGGCCGGTGTCGGCGCTGGTCTTCACGCACAGCCACGTCGACCACTTCGGCGGCGCGCTGGGCGTGATCCCGGCCGCGGAGGCGGCCGCCCGCGGCGTGCCGGTGGTGGCGCCGGCGGGCTTCATGGACGAGGCGACCAGCGAGAACGTGCTGATGGGCGTGGCCATGGGCCGGCGCTCGATGTACATGTACGGCAGCCGCCTGCCGCGCGATGCCGCGGGTCTGGTCGACAACGGCCTGGGCAAGGCCGTGGCCTACGGCCGCGTCGGCATCCTGCCGCCGACGATCGTGGTCGAGTCGCCGACGCAGGAGTTGACGTTGGACGGCGTGCGCTTCGTCTTCCACAACGTGCCGGATGCGGAGTCGCCGTCGCAGTTCGTGTTCGCGCTGCCCGATCTGCGCGCCTTCTGCGGCTCGGACCTGATGGTGCACACGCTGCACAACCTGTACACGCTGCGCGGCACCAAGGTGCGCGACCCGCTGAAGTGGGCCGGCTATCTCGACGCGTCGCTGGCCCAGGCGGCGCAGGCCGAGGTGCTGTTCAACCAGCACCAGTGGCCGGTGTGGGGGCGCGAGCGCATCGACGAGTTCATCACCAAGCAGCGCGACGCCTACCGCTACATCCACGACCAGACGGTGCGGCAGATGAACGCGGGCCTGAAGGCCGAGGAGATCGCCGACACGCTGCAGCTGCCGAAGTCGCTGCACGACCACCTCAATGTGCGCGGCTACTACGGCACCGTGCGCCACAACGTGCGCGCGGTCTACCAGCTCTACCTGGGCTGGTACGACGCCCATCCGTCCAACCTGGACGTGCTGCCGCCGGCCGAGGCCGGCAGGCGCTACGTGGCCCTGGCCGGCGGCGCCGACCCGCTGCGCGCGCAGGCGCAGCGCGCCTTCGACGCCGGCGAGTTCCGCTGGGCGGCCGAGCTGCTGCGGCATGCGGTGCATGCCGACCCGGGCGATGCCGCGTCGCGCGAGCTGCTGGCGCGCAGCTTCGAGCAGATGGCCTACCTGGCCGAATCGGCCGCCTGGCGCAACGTCTACCTGAGCGGCGCGCTGGAGCTGCGCCAGGGCCCGCCCGAGACCGGCGTCTCGAGCCGCGCCGCGCTGGACATGCTGCAGCACGTGCCGATCGAGCGCTTCCTGGACGCCATGGCCACCCGCCTGAACGGCCCGAAGGCCGCCGACAGCCGGCTGAAGATCAACCTGGTGTTCACCGACCTCGGCCGCAGCCACGTGCTGCACATCCGCCACGGGGTGCTGCACCACCGCGCCGCGCCGCCGGCGGCCGATGCCGACGCCACGCTGCACCTGACCCGGCCCTTCTTCCTGCAGATGCTGACCGGCGACGCCGGCGCCAAGGAACTGCTGCTGTCGGAGCAGACGCGCATCGAGGGCAGCCCCATCGACCTGGCGCGCTTCTTTGCGCTGCTGGACAAGGCACCGGGCAACTTCCCGATCGTCACGCGCTGAGGGCCATGGACGACACGGAAACGGCAGCCGGCGGATTGCAGGCCTTCCTGGTCGGCGGCACGGTGCGCGACCGGTTGCTCGGTCTGCCGATGAACGACCGCGACTGGGTGGTGGTCGGCGCCACGCCCGAGCAGATGCTGCGCGCCGGCTTCCGCCAGGTCGGCGCCGACTTTCCGGTGTTCCTGCATCCGCACACGGGCGAGGAGTACGCGCTGGCGCGCACCGAGCGCAAGACCGCGCCCGGCTACCGCGGCTTCGTGGTGCATGCCGAGCCCACGGTCACGCTGGAGCAGGACCTGGCGCGCCGCGACCTGAGCATCAACGCCATGGCGCAGGCCGCCGACGGTCGGCTGATCGACCCGCACGGCGGCGCGCGCGACCTGCAGCAGCGCGTGCTGCGCCATGTCGGCGCGGCCTTTGCCGAGGACCCGGTGCGCATCCTGCGCGTGGCGCGCTTCGCGGCGCGCTTCGCCGACTTCCATGTCGCGCCCGAAACGCTGGCACTGATGCGCGACATGGTCGCCGCCGGCGAAGTCGACGCGCTGGTGCCCGAGCGCGTCTGGCAGGAGCTGGCGCGCGGCCTGATGGAGGCCACGCCCTCGCGCATGTTCGAGCTGCTGCGCGACTGCGGCGCGCTGCGCGTGCTGCTGCCCGAGGTAGACCGGCTGTGGGGCGTGCCGCAGCCGCCGCAGCACCATCCGGAGATCGATACCGGCGTGCACCTGATGAGGGTGCTGGACGCCGCAGCGGGCCTGCGCGCGCCGCTGGCGGTGCGCTTCGCCTGCCTGTGCCACGACCTGGGCAAGGGCACGACGCCGCGCGAGCAGTGGCCGCGCCACATCGGCCACGAGCAGCGCAGCGCCCGGCTGGCGCGCGCGCTGTGCGAGCGGCTGAAGGCGCCGGTCCACTGCCGCGAGCTGGCCGAAGTCAGCGCCCGCGAGCATGGTCACGTGCATGCCAGCCTCGGCCTGGAGGCGGGCGCGCTGTTGCGCCTGCTGGAGCGCTGCGACGCCCTGCGCCGCCCCGAGCGCTTCGCCGACATCCTGCTGGCCTGCGAGTGCGATGCGCGCGGACGCCTCGGCTTCGAGCGACGCGACTACCCGCAGCGGGTGCGGCTGCTGCAGGCGCTGGCCTTCGCGCGCAGCGTGGACACCGCAGCGCTGGCGCAGCGCTTCGCCGCGCAGGGCCAGTCCGGGCCGCAGATCGGCGAGGCCATCCACGCTGCGCGCACCGAGGCGTTGCGCCAGGGCCTGGCGACGACCGCATGAACGCGCCGCACATGCCGCCGAGCCCGGTGGACACCGATCCGCGCACCCTCGGCCGCCCGCTGTCCGGCTGGCGGCTGCGGCTGTACACCGTCATCTTCGAGGCCGACACGCGCGCCGGGCGCGCCTTCGACCTGTTCCTGATCGGCTTCATCCTGGCCAGCGTGGCCGTGGTGGTGCTGGACAGCGTGGCCTCGGTGCACCAGCGGCACGGCGGCTGGCTGAAGGTGCTGGAGTGGTTCTTCACCATCGCCTTCACCATCGAATACATCGCGCGGCTGGCGTGCGTGCGACATCCGCTTCGCTACGCGCGCAGCTTCTTCGGCATCATCGACCTGCTCGCCATCCTGCCCGCCTACCTGGCGATGTTCGTGCCCGAGATGCACGCGCTCATCGACGTGCGGCTGCTGCGCCTGCTGCGGCTGTTCAGGCTGCTGCGGCTGACCGCCTATGTCAGCGAGTACGGCGCGCTGTACCGGGCGCTGCGTGCGTCGCGGCGCAAGATCCTGGTCTTCCTGTCCTTCGTGCTGCTGGTGGTCATGGTCATGGGCACGCTGATGTACGTGGTGGAAGGGCCGGAGAACGGCTTCACCAGCATTCCGGTGGGCGTGTACTGGGCCATCACCACGCTGACCACCGTGGGCTTCGGCGACGTGACGCCGAAGACCGACCTGGGCCGCTTCATCGCCAGCCTGATGATGCTGATGGGCTGGGGCACGCTGGCCGTGCCCACCGGCATCGTCAGCGCCGAGCTGGTCGGGCAGCGGGCGGCGGGCGAGCCGACCACGCGCACCTGCCACGAATGCCTCAGCGAGGGCCACCTGCCGAGCGCGAAGTTCTGCCGCGACTGCGGCGCCAGACTGCCGGCCTACCAGCGCGAAGAGCTGCCCAAGGGTTGAGCCGCAGCCGCGGGCCGCTTCTTCAGGGCGCGCTGCGCCGCCGCGGCGCGGCGGCCGCCTTGCGCGGCTTCGCCGCCTTGGCGGCCGGCGCCCCGGCCGCGGGCTTGCGTGCGCGTGGCGGCGGCTTGGCCTCGGCCTGCGCGGCCAACAGGCGGTCGAGCTTGCCTTCCATACGCCGCAGCGTGTCGTTCATTTCGGCGAACTCGCGGCCGCCGGGCAGGTTGACGCGCTTGTAGGCGCCTTCCATCGCCGTCTCCAGCGCCTGGCGCAAGGCCAGCGACAGACCCGACACCTGCTGCAGCGCCTTCATCACGGTATCGATCTCGATGCCGCGACCCTCCGGGTTGGGGGCCCGGCCGTCGAGCCGGTTCACGGCCTACGCAGCAGGTCCAGCGGATCAGGGAGGAAGGATCTGGCCATCGCACGCTCGATTGCCGGACCGCCGGCGGCTGCGATTCATTGTGGCACCTGGGCCGCGACGGCGCATACCCCGGGCCGACCCGATGCATGCGGCGCTCAGCCGCCGTGGCGCAGCGACACGGCAAAGCCGCGCTGCACCGCCGGCCTTGCCATCAGCGCCCGATACCAGCGCTGCACGTGGGGAAAGTCGGCCAGGTCCACCTGGTGCCGCTCGTGCCGCCAGACCCAGCCGAGGATCGCGAAGTCTGCGATCGACAACGCGCCGGCGAAGTGCTCGTGCGTGGCCAGGCGCCGGTCCATCACGCCGTACAGGCGCCGCGTCTCGGCCATGAAACGCTGCAGCCCGTAGGCGCGCTGGGCTTCGTCCTGCAGCGCGATGAAGTGGTGCACCTGCCCGGGCATCGGCCCGAAGCCGCCCACCTGGAACATCAGCCACTCGAGCACCGCGATGCGCGCGGCCGGATCGGCCGGCCAGAACATGCCGCTCTTCTCGCCCAGGTAGACGAGGATCGCGCCGGATTCGAACACGCTGATGGGTTTGCCGCCCGGGCCCTGCGGATCGACGATGGCCGGGATCTTGTTGTTCGGGCTGATCTTCAGGAACTCGGGCGCGAACTGTTCGCCCTTGCCGATGTCCACCACCTGCACCCGGTAAGGCAGGCCCATCTCCTCGAGCGCGACGCTGATCTTGCGCCCGTTGGGCGTGTCGAAGGCATGCAGATCGATCGTCATGGCTGCGCGGCGCGCATCGCGCCCAGGATCTGCTGCGAGCCCAGGGCCAGCAGCCGCGCATCGGAGCCGACGGTCACGAAACGGAAGCCCTTGGCCACGCGCGCCCGCGCCACCTCGGGCAGGCCGTTGTGCACGCCGGCCACCACGCCATGCGCCCGGGCGCGCTCGAGGATGTGCTCGATGGCCTGCGCCGCCTTCGGCTCGGGGTGGTCGAAGTCGGGCTTGCAGCCCAATGCCAGCGACAGGTCGCTGGGGCCGATGTAGACCGCGTCCAGCCCTTCCACCGACAGGATCGCGTCCAGGTTGTCCAGCGCCTGCGCGGTCTCGATCATGGCGAAGACGACGATGGTCTCGTCGGCGCGCTGCGCATAGTCCGGCCCGCCGTACAGCGCCGCGCGCACCGGCCCGAAGCTGCGCGTGCCGCGCGGCGCGTAGTGCGTGTAGGCCACCAGCTTCTGCGCGTCCTCGCGTGTGTTCACCATCGGGCAGATCACCGCGTAGGCGCCGGCGTCCAGCGCCTTCATCAGGATGCCCGGCTCGAGCCAGGGCACGCGCACCACCGGCACGGTGGGCGTGGTGGAGATGGCCTGCAGCATCTTGACCATCGCCGCGTAGTCGATCATGCCGTGCTGCATGTCGATGGTCAGCGAGTCCCAGCCCTGGTGGGCCATGACTTCGGCGCTGAAGCCGTCGGGCAAGGCCAGCCAGCCGTTGACGGCGGCCTTGTCTTCGCGCCACAGCGTGCGCAGGCGGTTCTCTCTCATCGGGCAGGCCCTCGGGTCGACGCGGAGTGCCCGGCCATCGTACAGACACTGGCACCGCAGGCCGCAGGCCTGCGGCCGCGCCGGCGGCAGCCGGCGCGGGTCGGTCGGCTTCAGTCGTCGAGCTTGATGCGCGTGGCGCGGTAGACACTGCCGGAAGCGCCGGACACGGCCACGCTCTTCACCTCCACCGTGCGGCCGTTCAACGTGGGGCCGCTCAGGCCGTCCTCGAACTGGGTGGCCGCGTCGTAGTCCAGGCGGATGCCCTGCACCGTGAAGCTGCCGCTTGTGGCGGCACAACTGGCGCAGACGGCCACGCCGTTGAATTTCAATTCTTCCGACCCGCCGGACACGTCGTCGTCATTGCCGTCGCCGTCGCCGTCGCGCGACTCGAACTCGATGCGCGCGGTCACCAGCACCCCCGCTTCGATGCGGCCCTTGACCTCGACGCGCACGCCGTTCTTCAGGTCGGCCGCGACACCGTCTTCATAGGCCACGCCGGGCGCCAGGCGCACCGCATAGCCGGCGACGCGCAAGGTGCCGGTGCTGCCGTTGAAGTCGGTGACGTAACCCTCGACCTCGCCTTCGGCGGCGCCGGAGACTTCGTAGGCGCTGCGGCGCAGTTTGAGCCGCTCGACGCGATAGCGGCCGTCGCTCTGCACCGCCGGGTTCAGCCGCAGCGCCACCGGCGCGCCTGCCGCCGGCAGGCCGTCGAAACGCGTGTCGTCAGTGGTGCGTACCTGCACGCCGCGCACCGCAAACGTGTAGGCCGGATTGCTGCCGGACAGGCCCTCGACCGCGCCGCGCAGGCGGTATTCGCCGCCGCCCACGACGAAGATGGCCACCGTGGCTGCCTCGCGGCCGACCAGCGTGGCCACGATGCGCCCGCCGGCGTCCGGATGGCCGTGCACTTCGACCACGTTGCCGGGCGCCAGTGCGGCCACACCGCCAAAGTTGGCATAAAGCGTCGCGCTGGTCGTGCGCACCTCGATGCCGAAGACCGTGAAGCTACCTGCCGCTGCATCGACCGCGGTCACCGGGCCCTTGATCTCGGCGCCATAGCTGATCTGCGTCGCGGTGCGCGCGCTGCCGCTGTCGTCGACGGTTCCCGACACCTCGACCACCATGCCCAGACGCAGCGGGTTGTCGTCGGTGCCGATGAACTTCTGGTTGCCGTCGTCGTCGAGCACCCTGGCGCCGTTGTCCTCGTAGCGCACGCCGTTGACGTAGACCGAGCCGAAACCGGTCACCGTGCCGACGCTGAAGCTGCCGGTGCCGCCCGTGCCGACGCCGGCCACGTCGCCGCCGCCTCCCCCGCAGGCACCGATCAGCAATGCCGCGGCCGACGCCGAGGCGGCCTGCCACAGGCGGCGCAGTGCGCCGCGGGATGAATGGGTCGATGTCATGCGGGGTCTCCCTGGGAACGGTGGGGTCGTGAACGTTGGCTTCGTGGCATGCCGGCGGCGGCAGGTGCTGCCGGTGCTGCGCCGGGTGTACTGGGCATCGGTTCGCCGTAGCTGAACAGGCCGACGCGCAGACGCTGGTCCTGCGGGCGGCCGGCGGCGCGGTCGGCCTCGATCAGCGCGGCCAGCTGCGGCACAAGTGCGGCGCTCAAGGCCTGCCATTGGGAGGCGATGGTCGCGCGGGCGGTTTCGAGCGACTGCGCCGACAGCTCGTCGGCGAACACCGCCTGCTCGAAGTGCTGCCGCCCGTCGCCGAGCACGTTGGCCACGGCAGCGCTGAGATGGTCGCCGACGTTTTGGCCGAGGAAGCCGAGCATGCGAGCGGCGTCGCCGCGCGGCACGAAGGCCTCGCGCACCAGCCGAACCGTGTCGGCATCGGCATCGGCGACCGCCAGGCCCAGGCGCAGCAGTTCGTCGAGCAGGCTGCGCGGATGCACGTCGCGGGTGATCGAATGCGCCAGCGTCTCGAAGCTCGGCGCCGGCCCCTGGCGCGGCAGCGCAAGCGGCCGTCCTCGGGCATCGCGATACAGCGAATCGCCGGTCCAGCGCGCGAACAGCTCGGCCGTCAGCGGGCGACGCGGCACAGGCGGCTGCGCCGCCTGGGTCAGGCGCGTCACCTCGCGGCGGTTCAGCCCCGTGGCCGTGGCGATCCGGCTGACGCGCCGATGCGGCGGCAGCGACGCATGCGCCTCGTTCGCCGCCTGCACGAAGGCCTGGCGCAACTGCATCTCCACCGCGGCACAGGGCATGCCGCGGGCCACCGCCAGACGCGCCAGCGGGGCCAGCAGCGCGTGCACGGCCTGCTGCAGGCCCTCACCGCCCACTGCGGGGCGGATGGCGTCCGTGTCGTTCGCTTGGCTCGATGGCATGACGTCATTCTAAATGTGCAATTCGCACATTTGTCGTCTCGAACTGCGGAAATGTGTAACAGCCTTGCGCCCCCACTGCGCCCACACCGCGCCCGCGGTCGACGCGCCGCACGAGCGGCGAAGGCGCTGCAGCGCAGGGCCTCGCCGCTACACCGGCCCGCTGCCGGAGCGCCGCGCACGCGGCACCCACAACAGGTACAGGCTCAGTCCCAGCACCCACAGCGGGAACAGCAGCGCCGCCCACAGCGTCTGCGTCAGCCCCAGCACCAGCAGCGCGGACAGCGCCCAGGTGCCCCAGATGAAGGGCCGCGGCAGCGCGCCGGTGCGATGGCACAGCGTGGCCAGCGAGAACATGAACACGCCGGCCATGCGCAGCGCGTAGGTGTAGGTCAGTTCGTAGGTCAGCCGTCCGCCGAAGGCGAAGGTGCCGCTGTCGAAGAAGCGCTCGCCGTACTGCTCGTGCGCCGCCAGCAATGCCTGCGTGGCGGCACCGGCGGCGAAGCTCATGGCCAGGAAAAGCACGCCGCTGCCGAAGTAGACCGAGGCCAGAAAGCGGTCTTCGCGAGCGCCGATATGCGTGCGCACCGCACCGATGAACCACAGGAACGCGATGCCCCCCCAGGCCAGCAGGTGCATCGCCAGGCGCAGCGTGCCCCCCGGGTCGTCCAGCCAGCCGCCGCGCTCGGCGATCGAGCCCGGAATCGACATGCGCACCAGCACCAGCGCCGTGCCGAACAGCAGCCCGAAGGCCACGCCGGCCGCGGCCGCGGCGCGCGGCACCTGCGCCGGCGGGTGCGCGGGGGATGGGGCCGCGTCGTGCATGCCGAGACCGTTCAGCCCCTGAGCTCGCGGGCGAGCGCGGTGGCGTTCTGCGCCGTCAGCGCATAGATCGACAGCTGCGGGTTGGCGCCGATGCTGGTCGGGAACACCGAGCCGTCCATCACCGACAGGTTGGCGATCTGGTGATGCCGCCCGCGGCTGTCGACCACACCGCGCTTCGGGTTCTGGCTCATGCCGCAGCCGCCCATCAGGTGCGCAGTGAAGATCGAGGCGCGGAACTTCCGCAGCGGCAACCGGGCGATGGCTTCCTTCGCATCGGCCCAGCGGTCGTGGTAGACGGCATCGACATGCGCGGCGCGCACCCGCCTGGCCCCGGCGGCGAACTGCAGCTCGGCCATGCTCAGGTAGGCGCGCCTCACGCCGTCCCACACGTAGGCGCTGAGCTCGTAGTCGAGCAGCGGGCTGCCGTCGTCGGCCACGCGCACGCGGCCGCCCGGGCTGGCGTCGACGAAGCCGTCGCGCAGCAGCGCCAGCACGGCGTTGGTGTGCGCCAGCGCCGACATCTCGCGCTTCAGGTCGTCGCCGAAGGTGTTGAGCACGGCCGCGCCGATGCCGGGGAAGATCGGCGGCACCTCGAGCTTGTAGCCCATCGGCCCGGTGGCGCCGTCCTTCCACTGGAAGTGGTCCGAGGCGGTGGACTGCGGCGCGCCGAAGAACGGGTCGACGCGCTCGGGCATCTGCGCCAGCGTCAGCACCACCGGGTGGATCAGCGTGCGTTTGCCCAGCCGCTCGTGCGGATCGGGCAGCTGCGAGCGCAGCAGCAGCGCCGGCGTGTTGATCGCGCCGCCGGCGGCGATGAAGTGCCGGGCCTTGAGCGTCACCAGCGTGCCGCTGGGCGTGCGGCCGTCCTCGCGCAGGGCTTCGCCCACCGCGCCGGTGATCCTGCCGCCGGCATGCTGCAGCTGGCGCACCCGCAGCCGGTGCACCAGCGTGGCGCCGTGCCTCAGCGCCTCGGGGATGGTGGACACCAGCATCGACTGCTTGGCGTTCACCGGGCAGCCCAGCCCGCAGTAGCCGGAGTTCCAGCAGCCGCGCACGTTGCGCGGGATCGCGTGCACCTCCCAGCCCAGGGCCTTGCAGCCGCGCATCAGCACGCTGTTGTTGGCGTTGTGCGCCTCCCACAGCGTGACGTCCAGGCGCCGCTCCATCTGCTCGAACCAGGGCTTCATCTCCTCGACGCCGTGGCCCTGCACCTCCCAGGCCTCGGCCCAGTGCTTCAGCGTCGGCTCGGGAGTGCGGAAGCTCGAGGTCCAGTTGATGGTGGTGGTGCCGCCGACCGAGCGCCCCTGCATCACGGCGATGGCGCCGTCGGAGGTGGCGCGCCCGCCGGCCTCCTGGTACAGCTCGCGGAAGGCGCGCGCCTCGTCCATGTCGCGGAAGCTGTCCGAGGTGCGCAGCGCGCCCTCCTCCAGCAGCAGCACCTTCAGGCCGGCCAGCGCCAGCGTCTCGGC
>Ga0105096_10000435_pt1 | contig 14328 bp, 13 predicted proteins | sample PPLLak3cmMay2015_FD_87036 | JGI IMG/M metagenome (GOLD analysis project Ga0105096, IMG submission 87036) | Freshwater sediment microbial communities from Prairie Pothole Lake near Jamestown, North Dakota, USA - PPLs Lake P7 Core (1) Depth... | ecosystem: Environmental > Aquatic > Freshwater >... | reverse complement strand
GGCCGTTTCCCAGGCGGCCTTTCTGGAAAACCCGGAGCGCTATCGTGGCCGGACCGTCATCGCATACTGCACCATCAGCTACCGCAGCGGTCTGCTGGCCGCGCGCCTGGCCGAGCGGGGGCTCACGGTCACCAATCTTCAGGGCGGTCTGCTGGCCTGGGTCCTGGAAGGCGGGCGGGTTTACGACGCTGCGGGTGAGACCCGGCGGATTCACGTTTACGGCCAGAAATGGAACTATCCCCCGGCGGGTTACGAGGCGGTCCTCTTCGGCTTCTGGGACCGCCTGCGGCTCTGAGGGCTTCAGGCTGAAAGGCGATCACATGGCAACCCCCATCTATCTCGATTACAACGGCACCACTCCGCATGCCCCCGAGGTGATCGCGGCCATGCGGCCTTTTCTGGAGAACGCGTTCGGCAACCCCTCCAGCAATCACTGGTACGGCATCCGCCCCAAGCGCGCCGTTGAGCAGGCCCGCCGCCAGGTGGCCGCGCTGCTGGGCTGCGCGCCCGCAGAGGTGGTCTTCACCAGCGGCGGGACTGAGTCCAACAACCACGCCATCCGCGGGGCGGCGGCGAACCTTAGCGGGCGCGGCCGTCACATCATCACCAGCACCGTCGAACACCCGGCCGTGCTGGCGGTTTGCCGCTACCTGGAGACCCAGGGCTTTTCGGTGACCCTCGTGCCCGTTGACAGCGAGGGGCTGGTGCACCCGGCGGAGGTCGCGGCCGCCATTCGCCCCGACACCATCCTGATTTCCCTGATGCACGCCAACAACGAGGTGGGCACCGTCCAGGCGGTGGCCGAGGTGGCGGCCCTTGCCCGTCCGCGGGGGATCCTGGTGCATACCGATGCGGCCCAGTCCCTGGGCAAGATCCCGGTGGACGTGGCGGCGCTGGGGGTCGATCTGCTCTCCCTCGCCGGTCACAAGCTCTATGCCCCCAAGGGCGTCGGGGTGCTCTATATCCGCCGCGGGGTCAGCCTCGAAAAGTTCTGCCACGGCGCGGGGCAGGAAAACGGGCTGCGCGCCGGAACCGAAAACGTGCTGGAAATTGTCGGGCTGGGGCAGGCCTGCGAGATCGCCGCACGCGACCTGGACGCCAACCAGGCGCACATGCAGACCCTGCGGGACCGGCTGGAGGCGCGTTTTTTTGAGACGCTCGGCGACATCCGCCGCAACGGGCACCCCGTAAAGCGGCTGCCCAACACCCTCAGCGTCTCCTTCAAAGGGCTCGAGGCCAACCGCATCCTGGAGGAAATCGGATTGGAGGTGGCGGCCTCCGCCGGGGCGGCCTGCCATGCCGACACCGTGGCGCTGTCGCACGTGCTGGAGGCCATGGCGCTGCCGCTGGAATGGGCCAAGGGTACGCTGCGTTTCAGCCTCGGGCGGATGACGACCGCGGCTGAAATCGACCGGGCGGCGGCGGTGGTGATCGCGGCGGTGGTCAAGCTGCGCAAGGCCGCAGGTCAGGTGTAATCGATGTCCTCGCGGAACCTGACGGCGATCCCCATGCGTTCCACCCGGATGACTTCGCCGGCAACCTTGTAGTGCCGCCGGGAGCGGGGCAGGGAAAAGGTCATGGTGACCGCCTGCCCAACCGAAAACCGCTGCCGTGTCTCGATAAAGACCCCGCCGATGCTGAGATCGTCGATAAAATCGCGCATCACACGGTCGCCGACCGTGTAGTCGATCGCCAGAAAAAGCGCCTTGCGCTTGTGCCGGCGTTTTTGGGCCAAATAGAAGGCCGTTTGGCGCTGATCGGCGCGCCGGCCGGGCCACGGCGGCTGCAGCCGGTCCAGATTCGAATTTTGATCTTCTACGGGGTCGGCCTCGGGCCCCGAACCCCCGCCATCGTAAGCCTGGATCAATTTTCCGGCATACCTTTCGACCAGTTCCTCGGCATACTCCCTGAGCAGATCCCCGATGACCGACCGGAGGGGTTCGGCATCGCGGCTCTCGATGGCTTCCGGCAGCGGCACGCTGAACTCCAGCGTCGGCGCTGAAGGGCAGGGCGCCACAGGGTGCTTTGGATCGGTCGTGGTGTCGGCTGCCGGGACCTCTTCACGGGTTTGCGCCGGCGCCGCCGCTGCGCATTCGTCCGTCGGGCCATCGTCGGCCTCTGCGGTCTCTTGCTCGAAGGGGTTGCGCAGTTTTGCGGCCGCCGTCTGCACCAGGTCGGCCCCCAGGGTCTGTTTTTCCTGGACGAATCCCGTCAGCAGGGCCAGGTCCGCGATGATGTTGATCAACCGGGGGTGACCCTGGGAAAAAGCGTAAATCGTCGGGATGGCGTCGGGTCTGAAGATCGGTTTGCGGGCACCGGCGACCCGCAGGCGATGCTGGATGTAAATGGCGGTTTCTTTTTCATCGAGCGGCTGGATGTGGTGGCGGGTGGCGGTTGGTCCACGCAGGAAAGCGTTCGGCGCGCTTTCAACGGTATCCTGGAATTCCTCCTGTCCCACCAAAAGGATCGTCAGCGGCGCGGGCGCGCGGCAGGCTTCGGGTCGCAGCAGGCGGTGCAGTTCGCCCAGATGTCCCTGGGGCAGCCGCTGGGCCTCGTCAACTATCAGCAGGGCGCGGCGGCCGCCGCCGGCCGTTTGGGTTAGAAACTGCGTAAACCCGGCGAGAAAAGCCCGCTTGTCGCCATAGGCGCCTTGCAGGCCGAAACCGTGCGCCGCAAAGTTGAGGAAGTCGAGAATTTCCATCCCCGGATCCGGGACCCGGGCCGTGATGAAGCGCTCACCCAGGCTGTTGACGAGGGCATTGATCAGCATGGTTTTGCCCGTGCCCACGCCGCCGGTCAGGATCAGCGTGCCGCCGCCGTTTTCGACCGCGGTTTGCAGGCTCCCCAGGGCCCTCAGGTGTTTTTCACCCAGCCACAGAAACCGGGGGTCCGGGCAGATCTGAAACGGTTTGGCTTCCAAACGGTAATGCGCAAGATACATGGCACTGCTCTGAACGGGTGAGGACGGGTTTAAGAGCGCCGCGACGCTTGCAGCCTCCGTCGGGGCCGTGACCTGTTCGGGTATCCTGTGCGGCGCCGCGCAGCTTTTTCCTGTATCGGCCGTGGCGACCCGATGCTATAGAATTTTGCTGAATTTCGGAGGGTTGGACGGGAGCGAGGTAAAAAGGGGCAGCCCCAGGCGCCGGGTGCTCAGCCCAGCAGCAGCAGCCCCATCAAGAGCCCATCGGGGCTGGTGTGCGGGTCGCTCGCAGCGGTCAGCGGGTGTATTGGCCAGCCGGCGTCGCGGGCCAGTTTGAAGGCATCGATGCCCGCCCCCGAGAGCGACGGGCGCGCCGCGCGCGGGTAGCGGCACGCGAAAGGCGCGCTCAGCGCCGCGCAAAGCGTTGCGTTGGGGCAGAAAAGGGGCTTGCAGGACCCTGCGCCGAAGCCCAGGTGGCGGGTAACCCCCCGGCGCTGGGCATAGCGCTCCAGGGCCGCTGCGATGATGTGGATTTTGCGGGCGACCGGGTGGTGGGCTTCGGTCAGCAGGCGGCAGGCGGGAACGTCGATCTTGAAGACCAGAGCATGCGCGAAACGGCCGATCCGCCTTCTCAGCTGGTCGGGGCGGATGCTGTAGGGCGGGCAGTTGCGGCAGTGGCCGAAGGCGGGGCAGCGCGGGGTGTGGCAAAACGCTGCCAGTTCGTCCTCGATTGAAACCGCGCCGGCCGCCAGGATGACGGCCTTCGCGGCGCCCAGTGTCAGCGCCCGACGGGCAACTTCAGCCGGCAGGTGCGCCAGGCGGGTGTTCATCCTTCCTCCCGGCATTTTTTGAGGCGCGCGGCAATCCGCCACTTTTTCATCAGGGCCGCGGTTTCCGGCGGCACCAGGTGGGTCCAGGGCCGGCCCTGGGTCACCGGATCCGTGTCGGTCACCCAGGGCCAGACGTCCCCGCGAAGGGTCAGGATGCCGCGCACCCTCTCGGTACGGGTGAAGTCGATGCGCACCCCCGCTTTTTCCCACGGGTTGATCTGGGCGAAAAGCTGGTCGGCTTGGGCGGCGGTGCAAGACGGTTTGTCGTCGGTCAGAAGAAGATGGCGGTCTGCACGCTTCAGGCTCGCCAAGTGGGCCAGGATCGCCACGGTTGCCTTGTCCAGCGCCATCCCGGCGCCTAAGGCTTCCAGGGCGCCGCGGCCCGGGAAGTGCTCGGGGGCGTAACCGAACATGGCAAAATGGGCATTTTCGCTGGGCAGCGCCTGCCCCTGGGCGGCGGGGTGGGAGAGGCCGCTGCAGCCGAGGGCCGCCAGGCGGTCCAAAACCGGTGTGGCCGCGGCTTGAAGGGGGGTCTGGTGACCCAGCCGCCGGTAGCTGCGATCCCCCGCTCCGTCCAAAAGGATTAAGATACACTTCCCGGGCATGGGGCTCCTTACACGCAAAGTACGCCCCGATCCTAAACCAAATCCCAGCCTGCTGCAATCTTATTGATTCTGTCGATACAACCCAGTGCTTGAATAGAGATTAAAAATTTGCCTGGTGGTTAAAAAGTGATATTTTAGCAACATGTTAATTGATATGCACGTGCATACGACGGTGTTTGCCTGCAGCGACGCCCACAGCCTGGCGGAATTGGGCCGGGTGCGAACCCGCTTCCAGGAGCGCGTCGAAACCCGGGAGCAACTCGTGCGGGCGCTTCAAAGGGGGGCGTGCGCACCGGAACCGGCCAGTGTGGACCTGGCCCGGGCAGCCTTGGGGCATTCTCTTCCCGGGGCGAATTCTCCGCCACCCGGGGTGGCCGGCACCGCCGCCGAGGGCCTTGAATGAAACTCGCGCGACTCTTCAGAAAGCCGACCCTGACCAGCCTTTCACGAACCTGCGGTTGAGCGGCCAAACTCAGCCCGGTCGGGCTGGCGGAGATGCTCAGCGGTTTTGCGCCTCCGGACGATCCCAACGTTCTGGTAGGCTTTGAAACCAGCGATGACGCCGGTGTTTACCGCTTGAATGCCGACCAGGCCCTGATTACCACCGCCGACTTCATCACACCGCCCGTTGATGATCCGTTTCTTTTCGGTCAAGTGGCCGCCGCCAATGCCTTGAGCGATGTCTATGCCATGGGCGGCCGCCCCCTGACCTGCATCAACCTGGCGGGTTTTCCGGCCGACAAGCTGGCCCCGGACACGCTCAAAAACATCATTGCCGGGGCGCTCAGCAAAATCACCGAGGCGGGCGCGGTGATGATCGGCGGTCACACCACCGAGGACCAGGAGCCCAAGTTCGGTCTTGCGGTCACCGGCGTGGTCCACCCCGATCGGATCTGGCGCAACTCCGGCGCCAAGGCAGGCGATCGGCTGGTTTTGACCAAACCGATCGGAAGCGGGGTTCTTTTTAACGCCAATCTGAAGAAAAGGGTGTCCTCGGAGGCGATGGCCGCGTGCCTGGAGGTGATCACGGCCCTGAACAAAACGGCGGCCGAGGTGCTGCAGGGCTACGAGATCAGCGGGGCGACGGACATCACCGGCTTCGGGTTGGCCGGACACGGTCTGGAGATGGCCCGCGGGTCGGGGGTGACCCTGGAAATCGAGCTGGCCGCCGTTCCGGTGATGGCTGAGGCCCTTGAAATGTATCGCAGGGGCATGACCACCGGCGCCAATCGGGCCAACCGCCAATTGGCGGGGGGCCATATCCGCTTTGATAATGTGCTGCCGGACTGGCAGCAGGAAATCGTCATGGACCCGCAGACCAGCGGCGGGCTGCTGGCGGCGGTGCGGGCGGACCAAGCCGCAGCCCTGCTCGCCGACCTTCATCGGCATGGGGTTGATGCGGCCCGGCTGATTGGATGGGTCAAACCCCGTTCGGCCACTTACCTGGTGTTTGCCTGAAGGCCAGGGAGGTGAGCCGCCGACGGGGGTGCAGGCGCGCACCCCCTGGTCGCCTGTCGGGTGGGTTTTTGGGGGGTCAAAACAGGTTTGGCCCTACACACTGAATTGGGGTAAGCTTGCCGCCATGAAGCCGGATGAGCGGGCAATTTCAAAAGCTGCCGGTTGGCGGGCGGAGATGAGCCGGTGTTTGGCCTGTTCGGCAAGGTGCTGGAGTTCCTTGAACGCTGAAATCATGTCCAGGCGGGCTTTTTGAATGCGCTCCAAGTTGTTGGTCTTCAGTTCGGCCATATAGCGACGGTGGCTGGTGGCATAGCGTTTGGACATGGATTCGATATCCTGAACACCTCCGCTGAATTCAATGCTTGTGCCCATTTGGGTTATCTCCTTTTTATGGTTGAATCACCCGGTCCATTCAAAAAAATAGCCGAGTCACCACATGTTGTTGGCAACTCGGCTATCTCCTGGGAGACCCGTAGCTTTCCGCCCCTGCATCACTGCAGGTTTGGCTTTAACATACGTTTCAGATAAATTAAGTTAAATGGAACCTGAAAGGAATGAAACGGTTCAGATTGTTGACAGCATTACAGCAATTACAATGCCAGAGCGTTGGCGGGTTCCTGGCGGCGCAGGCTGGAAGGCGTCCATTTTTTCTGATGGTCTAAAAATTCGTTTATATTTTAAGTGCTTAAATTTTAATTGGGCTTGGTGGGAAAGGGGCTCGCGCAGGGGCTCGCAGCCGAAAAATGTCCACTTTTTTGTTCATTGTCTTGGCTACAAAACCTTACGGCCAAATACCCCAGCATTGGCTCACTTTTGGTTTGCCAGCCCGGCGCGTTTTACTTAAAGGAAAAGGAGGTATCGGTTGAGCGCGAAATGGGTAATCAATGGTTGTCGCGTTTACCTTTTCTTTCCAATCTCTCCGGGCCGCTGCCTGAAAGGAGCAAACCATGTTTCCTTTTTGCAGATGGACCGGATCGGTGTTTTGGCTGAGTTCGACTGCCACCGCAAGGAGGGGAGGCGGGCTGCTGGCCAGCGGGGATCACAGGCTGCGACCGGCGTTCCGGTCCAGGTGGCCGCCGATGCCTGCGGCGCCGGCTGTTTTTATGACTGGATTCCAGACGGACGCCGGATCGTCAAACGGAGGATGGTTACCGCCTCGACCGGGCGGTCCATCGGCCCGGTTTTGACCGCACCGATGGCCTGAACCACCTCCAGACCCTTGACCACCCGGCCAAAGACCGCGTGCTTGCCGTCCAGGTGCGGGGTGGGGGCCAGGGTGATGAAAAACTGGCTGCCGTTGGTATCGGGCCCGGCGTTGGCCATCGAAAGAACCCCCGGACCGTCATGTTTCAGGCTGGGCGCGAATTCGTCCTTGAAACGGTAGCCCGGTCCGCCCATGCCGTTGCCCTGCGGGCAGCCCCCCTGGATCACGAACCCGCCAATGACCCGGTGAAAACTCAGGCCGTCATAGAACTTCCCTTTGCGGATGGTCTCCTGGCGGCCTTCGGCCAGGTTGACAAAGTTCCACACGGTTTCAGGGCACTCCCGGGCGTAGAGCACGGCCTCAAAGCAGCCATGGCTGGTTTCAAACGCCGCTGCCAGTCGTTCCAGGTCCTCTTTGTAGTCCGATTTTTCGCCAATCATACCAGTTGCTTCCTTTTCGGTTGGGTTTCTTTGGCATCCTAGCTTAACTGTCGGCAAGGGCCGCGTCAATCGGCCATGCAGCAGCCCGGGCGGGGGGTTGCGGTCGGCTATACCGTCTGAACGGCGGCGGGCATGCTGTCCCGGAATTGGGCCAGTTTGCGATCCTGGAATCGGCCGAGGGTGATATGCAGCGGTTCGCCGCGGCGATGGGCGAGGCGCAGCCAGTTGGCGATTTCGGCCTGCAATGTCTCCTCACTCACCCCTTTGGCGGTGCCGGTGGCGGCCACGGGGTGGTCCACCCGCCCGGAATTGATGAAGGTCCATTGGCTGTCGTGCTTGGCAATGACGCCGGTATGCCCGCGCGTCGGAGTGGAAAAGGAGAGGATCTGGCCGGCAGCCAGGTGGGGTGCCATGGCGGCATAGACCTTCCCGGCGGTTTCGGCGGGTGTCTCAATGGCCTTCAGCGAGGTCGTGTACACCGTTTCCCCCGAAGCCCGGATGAGCCCCTCACCGTTCAGAAAGGCGTTGGGCGGTCGCCCGCCGGCCAGCGCCATTTCCAGCAATCTGGATTTCAGACCACCGCTGCCGTGATACCGGACCCCGATTTTTTCCAGCCCCTGAACCACGAGGTCGTAACAGTTCATCTCCGCATACGGCCGACCGATATAGGGCCGCACCGCCTGGACCAGCTCGGACGAAAAGGGGGCCTCCGGGAGAGGCAGGGCCGCTGCCGTGGGCGGGCTTGCCGGCGCGCGGAGCGTTTCCGGAGCCGCTGCGGTCCGGTCGCAAGCGGCGGGGCCTTCTCCCGGTCCCCAGGCGATCTCACCGGTGCCCGGGTTCAGCCAGATGGGGGTGCCGCTTTGCAGACGCTCGAAGCGCTTGCCCTGGTTGGTTTCGGAATGGATGATGCGCCAGCAGTCGCTGCCGTAGCGGGGGTGGCGGATCAGGAGGTGGGAAACAGTCGGGCGTCGGGCGCTGATGGTTCCCAGGGGCACCCATTCGGACCGTCGGGCCGTCGCGGTAGCGCCGTCTTCCAGTCGCTCTGCGAGGAGACGCGAAAATTGGGCTGGATCTTCGGGAGCGCTCGCCGCCGGGGCCGGGAGTGCGGGGCTGCCGGGCGGCATCGATTCGATATGCATGTTTTTGATGCCCTTGAAGGCTGTGGTCCTGCGGGAGCCCCGCCGATCGGGGCGCTGAGATGAAACATTCAAAGCAAAAAAGATGCCGATCTGCATATTCGAGGGCCCCGGTCGCTGCCGCCCGGCGCGGCCTTTGACGCCGGTTGAGGGTCCCTGACAGGTGCGCGTGCCGGCTTGCAACCTCTCCCGGCATTGGTCGGCGTCAAAACGGCCGGGGCCGGCTGTCAAAACCCTTACGCCGCTGCCGCCGCCACCGTCAAGCGGTCTGAAAAACAGCCGTCGGCAATATCCAGCCGCGCTGCTTTACTGGTGGCGATCAGTGCTTATGGTACGAATAACCTAATCCACCCGCTGAAGATACGGAGGTCACTATGATGTATTCCAAGACGGTCATGGACCATTTCAGAAACCCGCGAAATGTCGGCGTAATCGAAAATGCGGACGGCATCGGCGAGGTCGGTAATCCCCTCTGCGGGGACATGATGACCATCTATCTCAAAATCGAAGATGAGCAAATTGCCGACATCAAATTTCAAACCTTTGGCTGTGGTTCAGCCATCGCGGTTTCCAGCATGCTGACCGAAATCGCCAAAGGCAAATCCTTGGACGAGGCCAAGAAGATTACCAATAAGGATGTCGCCAAGGCCCTGGAAGGGCTTCCCAAGAACAAGCTGCACTGCTCCAACCTGGGGGCCGACGCCCTGCAGGCGGCCATTCGGGATTTCGAAGACCGCAAGGCCGGGCGCAAACGGGAAGAACCGATTCCCCGGGAAAAACACGCAAACGATCACAAGCAGGGCAAAAACTGTTACTGCCCTTACTGCGACGTCGAAATCCAGGAGGGGGTGACCTTTTGCGAGGCATGCCAGCACAACCTGGAGGAGGAGCACTGACCGGTCGTCCGGCTCCCGGGAGCGTGTGGAACCGGACGCGGCAGGCGTGTCCGAGGAGGCAAGTCCAGGGTTTTTGTTGATCGCTATGGATAGCGAGGAGGGGTATTGCGATGAAAGTCATTAACTTTGACCATATCTCGTCGAACCAGATTCTGCCAGAAGTTCAGGAGGCCATGATCGCGGCCATTCGCGAGGGCTATCATAACCCCTCGAGCCAGCACACGGCCGGTGAAAAGGCGCTCGAAGCGCTGGAGCAGGCGCGGACCGCGGTCGCCGCTTTGATCAACGCCGGTGAATCCAAGGAAGTGATTTTCACTTCCGGCGGCACGGAGTCGGTCAACCACGCCATCAAGGGGGTGGCCCAGGCCAACGCGGACAAGGGCAACCATATCGTCATCTCCAACATCGAGCACAACGCGGTCATTCGCAGTGTAAAGAGGCTAAAATCACAGGGGTTTCGCGTGACCTCGGTTTCGGTCGACGAATCCGGACGTGTCAATCCGAACGATATCGCCAAGGCCATCACCGATAAGACCATCCTGGTGTCGATCATGCACAGCAACAACGAGACCGGCACCCTTCAGCCCATTGCAGAAATCGCGCGGGTCGTGAAATCCCGCAACGTCATTTTTCACACCGATGCCGTTGACTCGGTGGGCATGCTGCCGATCGACGTCCAGGAGCTGGGGGTGGACCTGCTGAGTTTCGCCGCCAACGCCTTTTACGGCCCGACAGGCGTCGGCGGGCTGTATATCCGGCGCGGGACGCGCGTCTGGCCGCTGCTGGAGGGTGGGGTTCAAGAGCACAACAAACGGGCGGGTACCGAGAACCTGATCGGCATCATCGGAACCGGGGTCGCCGCGCAAGCCGCGCGGCGCGACATGGACAAACGGGTCCAGTACCTGAGCGGCCTGCGCAACAAACTGGTGGCCGATTTGCCCGGCTACATCGACGACTACATCATCAACACCAATCTGGAGCACTGCCTGCCCCACCTGCTGTCGGTGTCCGTCAAGTACATCGAGGGCGAGAGCGTCGTGCTGATGTTGGATGATGAGAATTTCGCGGTGTCGACACGCTCGGCGTGCGCCACCGGCTCGCTACGGGCGTCCCACGTATTGCTGTCGATCGGGCTCAGCCATGCCGATGCCCAGGGGACGCTGGTGATCGCATTTGGGGTCGAAAATAGCGAGGCGGAAGTGGACCGTTTTCTGGGGGCCCTCAAAAGGGTCGTCACATCGCTGCGCAACATTTCCCCCCTTTACCAGAGGGGCAATCTGGCCGCTTCGGCCTGAACCCCAGCGGGTAGACCTGAAAAAGGCCGGGCGGGCGGCTCTCCAATCGGAGCCGCCCGCCCGGCCTTTGAATTTGGGCGCCGCGTTACAGACCCGACTTCTGCCTTCACTGCAGATTCCCGCCGGAGGTGGCGCGCACTTTGGGCACCCCTTCGTCGCTCGCCATGGTCTATGGCAAATGGTGTTTGATGAGTTTGTGAACGGTCTGGCCGCACCACTGGCCTTTGCCGGAAAAAGTCGGAATGCCGTTTTCCCTCAGGTGTGCGGCGATGGCCGAAAAACTCAGGCCGTTCTCCCGCAGGACCCGGATGGTGGCAAAGACGGTTTCACGGTCATGTCCCGGCGCAAAAGAAAGCCGGGGGCCGTGGGGCAACAAGGCCCGGTTCAGGCGCGGCGCAAGCGCAGCGGTGATTCCAGGTTCGCCCTGCTGGACGTCGATCAGCTTGGCCAGGTTCCCCGCAATCTGTTCCAGCGCATCGGCCGTGCGGACTTCTACCGCTGCCCGCTGGACCCGCGCATCGATCAGCCGGTCCTGGTTTTCGGCCAGTCTGTCCAGGCTTTTTTTGATTTCCGGCAGTATTTCCGTCAGCACCTGGCCCAGCTGGTTGTTGTCGGGTGTCTGGCGGTTGTTGCCATAGCGGGGGTCTCTGGGCCGACGCCGGTCTGCAGGGTTGAACTGGTTGCCGTTGTAATTTCGACGGTTCTTGTCGTTTCTTTTGTCCATTGCGTTGCGAAGCGAATGAAGAAAATCATTCATCGAAGCCTCCTTTGAACCCCGGTTCAACCCGCTTGCCAACGTCCGGGGAAAGAAAGACTCGTGGGCTGACGGTGCCGCGTTAAGAATTGATCTCGGGAATCCGAATGGTAAAAAAATCCCGCAAAACCCAAGTGAATTCCAGTTGGTTGTCAAAAAAAACAATATACCTGAACAGGCGCATTTTCCTCCGGTCGCAAGACAGGGCCGGGCACCACGGGATGACGTTTGGCGGCAGCAGGTGCCTTATGGTGTTCAGGCCTAAACTGTTCGGCGGCATCGACCGCTGGTTGCGGTCGGCTGAAGGGCGCATTTTGCGGCTGGTGCCGTATCGGCTGCCGTTGGGGCGCCCTGACGACCGTCGCCTCGGGTGATGGGTTTCATATCGGCCGGGTCGCCGACGAGCTTAACGGGAAACCGGATGGCATCCAGCGGGTTGGCATGTCGACGGGATGCAAGGATTCAGACAAAACAGGCGCCCCCGTATGTGGCAGGGGCGCCTGTTGGTTTTTGAGCGGATAGATATTGCCGGCTTGACGCCGATCAGGCCGTGGTGCTGAACTTGTCGGCGATGACGTTGTAGTAGGAGTACTCGGACACCGAACCCCAAACGCCGATTTGGGCCTGGAATTTTTTGAAGGCCTCGTGCACCTTGCGCGACTGGGCGTCCTTGTCGGCTTCCTCTTCCAGCACCTCCTTGGAGATTTTGCGAAGGTCGTCCATTACCTTCTCGGGAAAACTCAACAGGTTGACCTTGTGGTCGCGGATCAGGGTCTCAAGCGCGGCACCGTTGCCGGCCTCGGCCTCGCACAGGCTCCAGAGGTTGGTTTCCATGGCCACGGCGTCCAGCAGCGCCTGAAGATCCTTGGGCAGCGACTCGTAGGCCTGCTTGTTGAAAATCACCTCGAGGGTCGTGCCGGGTTCATGCCAGCCGGGGTAGTAGTAGTACGGGGCGGCCTTGTAGAATCCGGCGCGCAGGTCGAGCAGGGGGCCGACCCACTCGGTGGCGTCGATGACCCCGCGCTCCAGGGAGGTGAAAATTTCACCTCCCGGCAGCAGCACGACGGTGGTGCCGGCTTTGGCAACGACCTTGCCGCCCAGCCCGGGGATCCGCATCTTGAGGCCCTTGAAGTCCTCGATGGTGTTTATTTTCTTGCGGAACCAGCCGCCCATCTGGACACCGGTATTGCCCTGGGGACGGGGAATTACGTTGAAAGGGGCATAGGTTTCCTCCCACAACTGGAGCCCGCCGGCGCTGTAGAACCAGGTGTTGTTGCCCTGGGGGTTGAGACCGAAAGGCACCGATGAAAACCACTGGGCCGCCGGAGTTTTGCCGGCCCAGTAGTAGGAGGCGCCGCTGCCCACCTCGACGGTGCCGGCGGAAACGGCGTCAAATACGCCCAGCGCCGGGACCAGCTCACCGGCTGCAAACACATCGATCTTGATGCGGCCCTGGGAGATCTCCGTCACCCGTTTGGCAAATCTATCCGCCCCGGTCTGCAGTACCGGTAAATTGGGGGGCCAGGTGGTGACCATTTTCCAATTGTAGGTTTTCTCCGCGGCCAGTACGGCCGGCGCCGCCACGCTGCTGGCGGCGACGGCTGCGGCCGCGGCGCCCGACTTCTTCAAAAATTCGCGTCTTTTCATCCGGTCCACTCCCCTTTCATGTGTGAGGTTAACCCCGATTCAAACGCGTCAGCCCCTGTTGTCAACAATTTCGATAGCTAATTGAGAATGGGCATAAAATCAAGGAAAAATAAATAGAATTTCATAAATGAATTGAATTCAAAAATTGGGGTGCGCCTGTCCCTCGCTGTTTAGGTCACGCCCAGCACGCCCCGGGTTTTAAAGACCAAAGACGACCTTGGGCAGCCACGTCGCGAGGATAGGAAAGAATATCACGAACAGCAGGCCTATCAGTTGAAAGAAGACAAAGGGGATGATGCCGCGATAAATGTTGCCGGTCGAGATTTCCGGCGGCGTCACCGCCTTGAGGTAGAACAGCGAAAAACCAAACGGCGGGGTCATGAAAGAGGTCTGCAGATTGACGGCGATCAGGATGCAGAACCAGATCGGGTCGAAGCCGAACTCGATCATGATGGGGGCCAAAACCGGCACGTGGATAAAGGTGATCTCGATAAAATCCAGGAAAAAACCGATCACGAAGATCAGGCCCATGACGAACGCGAGGACATACCATTTGCCGTGATTCTCGGCTATGCCGCCCAGGAAATCGCGCACCAGGTGGTCGCCGCCCATGCCGCGGAACACCAGACCGAAGGCGGCCGCGCCCACCAGGATGATGAACACCATGCAGGTCAGCTTGAGGGTGGCGTCCATCACTTCCTGAAGCATGGCGAGATTGAATTTACGGTTGGCAACGGTCAGCCCGGTGGCCCCGACCGCCCCGACCGCGGCCGCCTCGGTGGGCGAGGCCACCCCGGCAAAGATCGAGCCCAGGACCGCCACCATCAGGAAAAGGGGCGGAAAAAGGGCGCGGGTAACCTTGCGCAGCAGGATGGCCGGGGTCAGGGCCGCCATTTCGGCCTTAGAGACTTTGGGGGCCCAATCGGGCCGGACCCACACCGCCAGCAGCACGTAGATGATGTAAAGCACTACCAGCAGGAATCCGGGCAAGACCGCGCCCATGAAAAGGTCCCCGACCGGCACGCCGACAATGTCGCCGATCAGCACCAGCACGATGCTGGGGGGAATGATCTGCCCCAGGGTACCGGATGCCGACACGGTTCCGGTGGCCAACTCCTTATTATAGCCCCTTTTCAGCATGGT
>Ga0105096_10000433_pt1 | contig 14335 bp, 12 predicted proteins | sample PPLLak3cmMay2015_FD_87036 | JGI IMG/M metagenome (GOLD analysis project Ga0105096, IMG submission 87036) | Freshwater sediment microbial communities from Prairie Pothole Lake near Jamestown, North Dakota, USA - PPLs Lake P7 Core (1) Depth... | ecosystem: Environmental > Aquatic > Freshwater >... | reverse complement strand
TTCCGCGAGGGATCGCTGTCGATGTGACGGCGCGGCCGCCTGCCTTAGCATCGTGCCGGCGTGATGCCGCTGCCGAGACTGCCGACCCGATGACCCCACGTCACCTCGACCTCGCCCTGCAGGGCGGCGGTACCCAGGGTGCCTTCACCTGGGGTGTGCTCGACCGCCTGCTCGACGACGAGCGGCTGCAGATCGCGGCCATCAGCGGCACCAGTGCCGGCGCGATGAACGCCGTCGCGTTGGCCGCGGGCTGGGCCGAAGGCGGCCGCCGCGGTGCCCGCGACACCCTGCGCGCCTTCTGGTCGCGCGTGGCCGAGAGCCTGCACCTGGGCCGCTGGGTCGACGCCTGGCTCGGCTGGAGCCTGGGCGGCGGCGCGGCCGGTCCGGCGGCCACGCCGCTGGGGCCGATGCAGATGGCCTGGGACATGGCGAGCACACTGCTCGCGCCGGCGCGCGCCGACCCTGCTGCGCAGAACCCGCTGTACGCCATCCTGCGCGACACCATCGATTTCGACGCCGTCCGGCACTGCCGCGACCTCAAGCTCTTCGTCACGGCCACGCACGTGCGCAGCGGCCGCCCGCGCATCTGGCGCCGCGATGAAATCGGCATCGAGGCGGTGCTGGCCTCGGCCTGCCTGCCCACGCTGTTCCCGGCGGTCGAGGTCGACGGCGAGGCCTACTGGGACGGCGGCTACATGGGCAACCCCTCGCTGCTGCCGTTGCTGGCCGAGACGCCGACGCAGGACCTGATGCTGGTGCAGGTGCACCCGAGCGCACGCACCGAGTTGCCGCTCGGCGGCGCCGCGGTGCTGGACCGCATCAACGAGATCACCTTCCACGGCAGCCTGGTCAAGGAGCTGCGCTCGCTGGCCATCCTGCGCAAGCTGATCCAGGACGAGGGACTGCTCGGCCGGGCGTTCCAGGAGCCTCTGTTCCGCAAGGCCGCAGCGCTGCGCGTGCACCGCATCGAGGGCGGGGAGAAGCTCGATGCGCTGACCTCCGCCGGCCTGCTCGATTCGGCCTGGCACCGGCTGCTGGCGCTGCACCGCGCCGGCCACGCCGCGGCCGACACCTGGCTGACCGACCACTTCACTCACCTGGGCCGGCACGGCACGGTCGACCTGGTGGCCGAATACCTCGACGGCGAGATCCTCAACGGCGGCGGGCACGATGCGCCGGCGCCGCGACGCCGGCGCACGGGCGCGGCGGACGCCCCGGCATCCCCGGCGCCGCCTCGGCGCTGATGGCCCAGCCGAGGCTGCATCGGGTCCGCTTGCACGGCGTGCTCAACGCGCCGCCCAGCCCAGCGTGGCCTGCACGACGCCGGCGTTGATCAGGTCCTGCACCAGCGACGCGGCCAGCGTCACCACCAGATAGGCGCGGGGTGCGGCACCGTGGTGCAGCGTGATGCGCTGCATCACGGACAGCCCCACCGGCATCGCGCCGAGGCCGAAGCCCATGAAGCCGCCGGCCGCCACCGCGCCGTCGCGAATCCGCTGCTCGCCGCTGCTGCCACGTGTGGCCGCGTAGCGCACCAGCGTCACCGCGATCAGCGTCGTGACGAGGCATTGCAGCACCACCGCGCTGAGGATCAACCCGGCTGCGCGCGCCACCGCCGTCAAGTCCAGGCTCATCAGGCTCATCGCCAGGAACAGCCGCAGGGCCACGGTGCCGGCGACGTCGGCGGTCTCGAGATCGACGCGGCGCTTCAGCAGATCGGCCATGTTGGTGTAGGCCACCGCCGTCAACAGGCAGGCCAGGAACGGCGGCACGTTGAAGCCGCGCGCGGCCAGCGCCGCCTGCCAGGCCAGCGCCAGAGCGATCGTCATGCTCAGCACCAGCATCTGGCGCAGCCAACGGTCGGACGACGTCCACAGGCCGAATGGCCGGCTGTCGGTGTCGTCGTGCGGCGCGACCTCGCCGGTCACCGGCAGTGCGGCCGCCTGCCCGTCCGCACGGCCGGAGCCGTGCAGCAGCCGCGTGGCCAACACGCTGCCGAGCACGCCGCCGGCGACCAGGCCCAGCGTCGCGCAGGCCATGCCGACTTCGAAGGCGTTGACCGCCGCGGCGGCCAGATCCTGCCCGGCCCAGGCCGCGGTCGTGCCGTGCCCGCCCAGAAACGCGGCGCTGCCGAGGAACACTGCCAGCGAGGGCGATTCGCCGAAGGCCCAGGCCACCGATGCGCCCACGGCGTTCTGGGCGATCGCCAGCAGCGCGATGGCCAGCGCCATCAGGGCCACCGCCGCGCCGCCGCCGCGCAGCGCGCTCAAGCGGGCGGTGAGGCCAAGCGTGGTGAAGAACACCAGCAGCAGCGCGCCGCGCGCCTGCGTGCCGAAGCCGAGCTTCCAGCCTGCCGCCTGCAGCGGCAGCAACAGCACCGCGACGAGAAAGCCGCCGACCACGGCCGGCGGCAGCGAATAGCGCGCCAGCAACGGCACCCTTGCGATGACCCAGGTGCCGATGCCGATCGTCAGCAGCGCCGCCAAAAGCGTCCAGAGCTCGTCGAGCTGGATGTCTTGCATCTGCGGCCTCCGGCCAGGGCCACCGTCCAGCCCGCGTGCAGTGTAGGTGCAGCCGGTGCGCCCCCGAAGCGCCGGGACTGCGCCATCATCTCGCTGGCGTCCCACGTGACCCGGCACCGATCCGCACCATGACCCTACCCCTGCCACCCACGCCGCCCGCGCCTGGCGCAGCGTCCACACCCGGCTGGCGTCGGTTGCTGGCCCGCACCGAGGGGCGCCTGCTCGCCGTCGGCCTGGCGATGACGCTGGCCATCGCCGCGGCGGTCGGCATCGGCCTCATGCTGGCGCCGCAGGCGACGCTGGACTACGCGGCGGTGATCGGGCTCAACGTCGTCGTCGGTCGCGCGGCCGGCATGAGCTACGGCATCGCCAGCGGCCTGGCACCGCTGGAGCTGATCCTGTGCAACCTCGTCGTCGAGAGCGCGCAGGTGCTGGTGGTCTACCCGTTGTTCGTGCTCGCCTGGCAGCAGCTGATCGACACCCGGCGCATTGCGCCACAACTCCAGCGGCTGCGTACGGCCGCCGAGTCGGGGCGCGGCAACGTGCGGCGCTTCGGCGTCGCCGGTCTCTTCGTCTTCGTCTTCATGCCGTTCTGGATGACCGGCCCCGTGGTGGGCGCGATCATCGGTTTCCTGCTCGGCCTGCACACGGCCGTCAACCTGGCCGTGGTGCTGTCGGCGACCGGGCTGGCGATCGTCGTCTACGCCCGCCTGTTCGAACAGGTCGACGCCTGGGCCTCGGCGCTGCATCCGTACGCGGTGTTCGCGGTGATCCTGGCGCTGGCACTGCTGGCGTGGCTGGTGCGGCGCTGGATGCACCAGCCCGCGGCAAGACCGCACCGCGAGGGCGATGCGTAGCGTTCCTGTTGCAGCGCGGTCGCTCTGCTACATCCCCAGCGCCGCCTCGGCGCTGACGGCCGGCAGCCCCAGCGCCTGCGCCACCGGCTCGCAGGTGATGCGGCCGCGGTGGACGTTCAGGCCGTGCCGCAGGTGCGGGTCGTCGATCAGCGCCCGTTCACCGCGCGCTGCCAGCGCCAGCCCGAACGGCAGGGTGGCGTGGTTGAGCGCGTGGCTGGAGGTCTGCGGCACGGCTCCCGGCATGTTGGCCACGCAGTAGTGGATGATGCCGTCGACCTCGTAGGTGGGCGCGTCGTGCGTCGTCGGGCGCGAGGTCTCGAAGCAGCCGCCCTGGTCGATGGAGACGTCGACGAGCACGCTGCGCGGCCGCATGTGCGCGAGCATCGCGCGCGTGACCAGCCGGGGTGCGCTGGCGCCCGGGACCAGCACGGCACCGATGACGACGTCGGCGGCCTGCAGTTCGTCGTCGATGTGCGCCGCGCTCGAATAGCGGGTGCGCACGCGGCCCTGGAACAGCTCGTCGAGCTGGCGCAGTCGCGGCAGCGAACGGTCCAGCACCGTGACTTCGGCGCCCAGCCCCACCGCCATGCGCGCGGCGTGCGTGCCGACGACGCCGCCGCCCAGCACCGCCACGCGCGCCGGCGGCACCCCCGGCACGCCGCCGAGCAGCAGCCCCATGCCGCCCGCCGGCTTGCGCAGCGCGAACGCCGCGGCCTCGATCGCCAGCCGCCCGGCGACTTCGCTCATCGGCGCCAACAGTGGCAGCCCGCCGTGCGCGTCGGTGACGGTCTCGTAGGCCACCGCGATGCAGCCCGAGTCGATGAGCGCGCGTGCCTGCGCGGGGTCGGGTGCCAGGTGCAGATAGGTGAAGAGGATCTGCCCCGGGCGCAGCATCTCCAGCTCCGGCGGCTGGGGCTCCTTGACCTTGACGATCATGTCGGCAGCGGCGAAGACATCGGCCGCCGTGGCGGCGATGCGCGCGCCGCAGGCCTCGTAGGCGGCGTCGCCGGCACCGATGCCGGCGCCGGCACCGGTCTGCACCAGCACCTCGTGCCCGGCCGTCGTGTATTCACGCACGGCCATCGGCGTCAGGCCGACGCGGTGTTCCTGGACCTTGGTTTCCTTGGGGACGCCGACGCGCATGAGCCCTCCGGGGCGGTTGGGGGATGGGGGCGAGTCTAGGCGTGCGCGTCCGCGGGGTGCCGGGACCGGCGCGCACGGGCAAAATTCCACCAGGGCAGGGCGCGCGTCAGCGACAGCACTTCGCCCGGCCGGTGCACACCATAACCGGGCAGGCCCTGCAGCGCCTGCGCCCAGCCCGGCGACGCGAGCGTGGCGCGCAGCCCCTGCACGGCAGGGGTCTCCAGCGCCGGCGCGAGGCAGGCGAGGTAGTAGTCCTCATCGGCCACGGCCACGAAGTCGAGGCCCGCCTCGCGCGCCGCGGCCTCGATGCCCAGGCCGACGTCGGCGCTGCCCGAAGCCACCGCGGCCGCCACCGCGACGTGGGTCTGCTCGATGCGGGTGAAATAGTCGGGGATGTCCTGCGGCGCCAGCGCGGCTTGCTGCAGCAGGTGGTCCATCAGCAGCCGCGTGCCCGAGCCGGGCTGGCGGTTGACGAAGCGCCAGCCGCCGCCGGCCAGGTCGGCGATGCCGGCGGGCGCCGTCGCGCCCGGCCGCAGCATGAGGCCCTGGCGCCGCCAGTGGCTGCCGATGAGCTTGTGCGTGCCCGGCTTCAGCAGCGGGCGCAAGGCCTGGGAGAACACCGCCGAGCGCTGTGCCAGCCGCGGCACGTGGAAGCCCGCCACCAGGCAGCGGCCGTCGAGCAGGCTGCGCAGTGCCTCCTCGCTGCCGGCGAAGCGCAGGCCCAGGTGCAGCGCGCGCTGCGTCTCGGCCAGCGCCACCAGCCGCGGCATGCCGAGGTCGTGGCTGGCGAAGATGTCCAGCACCTCCAGCGCCGGGTCGTCGGCGATCGCGAAGACGCGTGCGAGCTCGCTGCGCAGCGCCTCGACGTGCGGCCGCAGGCGTGTGCGCGCCTGGCGCTCGGCCCACAGCAGGCGCTGCGCGAACGGTGTCAGGCGGGCGTGCCGGCCCTTGGCCCAGACCACCAGCGGCGCGTCGAGCACGGCCTCCCACTGCTTCAGCGCGCCCCAGACGTGGCGGTACGACTGGCCCTGCGCCGCGGCAGCGCGGCTGATGGAGCCCTGCTGCTGCAGCGCCGAGAGCAGGTCGAACAGCGGGTTCTCGACTTCCGCGCCCTGCTGGCCGCGGTCTTCGAAGGTGTAGCGCAGGTGGATGCCGCGATGGTTCACGGTGGAGGCAGTTCGGGGCACGCGAGGCCCCGAGTGTCACACCGAAACCGTGCCCGCCGCGCGGGCCCGCATCACTTGCCGGCGTTGGGGAAGAAGAGCTGCTCGCCGCCGATCTTGTAGCCGGCGATCGCCGCCTGGCCTGTGGGCGACACCACCCAGTCGGCGAAGGTCTGCGCCAGCTCCTTCTTGACGTGCGGATGCTTAGCCGGGTTGACGACGATCACACCGTACTGGTTGAACAGGCGCTTGTCCCCTTCGACCAGGATCGCCAGCTCGCCGCGGTTCTTGAAGTTCAGCCAGGTGCCGCGGTCGGCCAGCACGTAGCCGTTGACCGAGGACGCGATGTTCAGCGCCGGCCCCATGCCGCAGCCGCACTCCTGGTAGCCGGCCGGCTTGGCGGTTGCCAGGTCGATGCCGGCGACCTTCCAGTAGCGAAGCTCGGCGGCGTGGGTGCCGCTCTTGTCGCCGCGCGAGATGAAGGCGGCATTGCCTGCGGCCACCTTCTGCAGCGCCACGGCGATGTCGTTGCCGCGCGTGCCGGCGGGGTCGGCCTTGGGTCCGATGAGCACGAAGTCGTTGTACATGACCGGCCAGCGCGCGAGGCCGTAGCCCTCGGAGACGAATCTCTCCTCGGCCACGGGGTCGTGCACGAAGACGACGTCGGCGTCGCCGCGGCGGCCGATGTCCAGCGCCTGGCCGGTGCCGACGGCGACCACGCGCACGTCGATGCCGGTGGCCTGCTTGAACAGCGGCAGCAGGTGGGTGAACAGGCCCGACTGCTCGGTCGAGGTCGTCGACGAGACGACGATGAACTTTTCCTGAGCCTGCGCGAGCGGGGACAGCAGCGCGGCGGCAAACAGCCAGACAGTGGCGAGCAGGGTCTTGAGCGTCGAACGTGGGGCCATGGCGAGCAGTCGATAGTGGCGAACAAAGGAGGAGCGGATTCTTGCTGCCCGGCCTGGGTTACGCGATATGTCGCCGGCTGCATAGGAGGCGGCACACGCTCCTGGTGAGGGACAACCCCTTGCTGGCCCGACAAGGCGAGCGCCGCGGAGCCAGCGGGCCCTGCATGGTGGCTAGGGTAAGACCTATCGGTGCTTGCGAGCGTCTGGCGAGCTTTGTCAGAAGACCGTAAGCGCCAGGCAAAACAGTGGCGCCAGCCTTGACTGACACCATGCTGACCTTCCTCAACGCCGTCCAGCTCATCCTGTACATCGCCCTTCTGGCCCTCGTCGGGCAGGGCGCGCTCTACGTGCTGGCCGGCCAGCGGCGCGAGAGCAATGTGTTCTACAAGCTGCTGCAGGTGGTGAGCAAGCCCTTCACCTGGCTGGTGCGCAAGATCACGCCGAAGCAGGTGTCGGACAACCAGGTGCCCGTCGTCACCTTCTGCCTGCTGGTCGTGTTCTACATGGTGGTCACCTTCGAACGCGCCGACCTGTGCGTGACACAGGGCCTCGTCGGCCAGCCTGGATGCCGCTGATGGACCTTGCCTACTCGTTCGACAAGTGGAAGGCCATCGGCCTGCTGGTGCTGGGCCGCAAGGCGGCAGCGCGCACGGTGTTCGACACCATGCTGCAGCGCTGGCCCGACGACGCTTACGCGCTGGCCAGCCGCGCCCACCTGCTGACCGAGGCCGGCCAGGTGCAGGCCGCGCTGGCCGATTCGCAGCGGCTGGTGGTTCTGCGCGCCGACCACGCCGGCACCTGGTTCAACCACGGCTTCATTCTCGAAGCCGCCAGCGAGCTGCCCGAGGCCGAGGCCGCCTTCCGTCGCGCCACCGTGCTGGGCCCAGAGCTCGACCGCGCCTGGTACGGCCTGGGCCTGGTGCTCATTCGCCTGCAGCGTTACGAAGAAGCCGTGTCGGCGCTGAAGAAGAACACCGAGTTGCAGCCCATGAGCCCCTACGGCTGGTACCAGCTGGCCCGTGTGCACGTCGACCGCCACCAGCCCGACGAAGCCGTGAAGATCATCCGCCACCTCAAGGGCTTCGAGCCCAAGGTGGCGGCCCAGCTCGAACGCGAGACGGGCTTGCTCGTCGGCCGCGTGTCCTGAAGCAGCCCCATTCCGAGGGCGAATCCACCAACCGAGAGGGGACAACGATGAAGGTGAGCGAGAACCACCAGGCTTACTGGCGAAAGAACCTCAGGATCACATCGATCCTGCTGGCGATCTGGTTCGTGGTGACCTATGTCGCGGCGTTTTTCGCCCGCGACCTGGCGTTCACGTTTGCAGGCTGGCCTTTCAGCTTCTGGGTCGCGGCCCAAGGTGCGCTGGTCGTCTACGTCGTGATCATTGGCTACTACGCGCATTACATGAACAAGCTCGACATCGAGCACGGCGTGTCCGAGGAGGAATGACATGGCAGGCTTGAGCTTCGAACCCCAGAGCGGGTTGTCCAACAAGGAGGCCAACGCGGCCTTCAAGAAAGGCCTGAACAAGGTCTACGGCTGGTACACCGGGGGCTTCCTGGCCTTCGTGATCGTGCTGGCCATCGCCGAGCAGATGGGCCTGTCGCGCGCCGCGATCGGCCTCATCTTCCTGGCTGCCACCGTGGCGCTGTACGCCGGCATCGGCATCATGAGCCGCACCAACGACGCCGCCGAATACTACGTCGCCGGCCGCCGCGTGCCTGCCGTCTACAACGGCATGGCCACCGGCGCCGACTGGATGAGCGCCGCGTCCTTCATCGGCATGGCCGGCACGCTCTACCTCACGGGTTACGGCGGCCTGGCCTTCATCATGGGCTGGACGGGCGGCTACTGCCTGGTGGCGCTGTTCCTCGCGCCCTACCTGCGCAAGTTCGGGCAGTTCACCATCCCCGACTTCCTGGGCGCGCGGTATGAAGGCAACCTGCCGCGCTTCATCGGCATCCTGGCCGCCATCCTCTGCTCCTTCACCTACGTGGTGGCGCAGATCTACGGCGTGGGCCTGATCACCACCCGTCTGTCGGGCCTGGCCTTCGAGGTCGGCATCTTCGTCGGCCTGGGCGGCATTCTGGTGTGTTCGTTCCTGGGCGGCATGCGTGCCGTCACGTGGACGCAGGTGGCGCAGTACATCATCCTGATCATTGCCTACATGATCCCGGTGGTGTGGCTGAGCGTGAAGCAGACCGGCGTGCCCGTCCCGCAGGCCATCTACGGCTTCCAGCTGCAGAAGGTCACGGCCAAGGAGAAGGAGCTGATCGACGACCCGAAGGAAAAGGAAGTCATCGCCATCTTCAAGAAGCAGTCGGACGACCTGGCCGCCAAGCTGAAGGACGTGCCCGCCGCGCTGGCGGCGGACAAGGCGGCCGCCGAGCAGAAGGTGGCCGACCTGAAGGCCGCCAACGCGCCGGTGGCCGAACTGCAGGCCGCGGAGAAGGCGCTGGCTGCGCTGCCCAAGGATGCCGATGCCGCCACGAAGGCATGGACCGCCGCGAAGACGGCCGCCGACGGCCGCGCCAAGCCGCTGGCCGGCATGCCGCGCCATGCCCAGCAGTACGCGGGCGATCCGAACGGCGACGAGAAGGCGCAGAAGACCTTCAACGAGTCGCGCCGCAACTTCCTGGCCCTGGTGTTCTGCCTGATGGTGGGGACGGCCGCGCTGCCGCACATCCTGATGCGCTACTACACCACGCCGTCGGTGAAGGACGCGCGTGCCTCGGTGACCTGGTCGCTGTTCTTCATCTTCCTGCTGTACTTCACGGCTCCGGCGCTGGCCGTGCTGGTGAAGTACGAAGTGTTCAACGTGCTGGTGGGCACGCCCTTCGACAAGCTGCCCGCATGGGTGGCGAGCTGGACGCGGGTCGACCCGACCTTGCTGTCGGTGGTCGACATCAACAAGGACGGCATCTTCCAGCTGGGTGAAATGAGGATCGGCGGCGACATCATCGTGCTGGCTACGCCCGAGATCGCCGGCTTGCCGTACGTGGTGTCGGGCATGGTGGCCGCCGGTGGCCTGGCTGCCGCGCTGTCCACGGCCGACGGCCTGCTGCTGACCATCGCCAACGCGTTGTCGCACGACCTCTACTACAAGATGATCGACCCCAACGCGCCCACCGCGCGCCGCGTGATGATCAGCAAGGTCCTGCTGCTGGTGGTGGCCCTGGCTGCCGCTTCGGTGGCGGCGCAGAAGCCGGCCGACATCCTGTTCCTGGTTTCGGCAGCCTTCTCGTTCGCGGCGGCGGCCTTCTTCCCGGCGCTCACCCTGGGCATCTTCTGGAAGCGGGCCAACAAGTGGGGCGCCACGCTGGGCATGATCGCGGGCCTGGGTATCACCTTCTACTACATGGTGATGACCCAGCCCTGGCTGCGCGGCGTGTTCGGCGTCACCTCGCCGATCGAGCTGTGGTGGGGCATCCTGCCGATCTCGGCGGGTCTCTTCGGCGTGCCGCTGGGCTTCGCGGTGATCATCATCGTCAGCCTGCTGACCAAGGCACCGTCGGCCGAGACCCAGGAACTGGTGGAGCACGTGCGCTACCCGAGCCTGAATACCTCACGCGCCTGATTCCACGCCTTTGCGCACAGAGGCCGCACCCTTCACGGGTGCGGCCTCTTTCCATCTGCGCGGCCGGCGCAGCAACGCGCTTGATCCACGTCAGCCGCAGCCGCCTCGCAGTCGGTGCCGGCGGTTCTAAGATGCCGGCAGCCCCAGCCGCGCCGCCTGCCGCATGAACATCCAGCGATCGCCCCCCGAAGCCGCCGCGCCCGGCGCACGCGACGCCTTGCCCGAGGAAGTGGCCTGCCACGCGCCGTTTGCCCAGATGACCGTGGCGCAGGTGGTGCAGTTCATCGCTGCGGCCCGGCCCGTGCAATACGCCGCCGGCAGCGTGGTGCTGCAGCCCGCCGACGGGCCCGTGCAGGCGTTGTTGCTGGTGCTGGCGGGCCGCATCACCGGGCGGAGTGGCATGGCCGACACGGCCGGCCCTTTCGAGTACGCGCCGGGTGACCTCTTCCCGGTGGGTGCGCTGCTGGGCGAACGCGCCGTCACCGCCACCTACACTGCCGACGAAGACAGCCGTTGCCTGTCCTTGCCGGCCACCGACGTGCTGCGCCTGGCTGCAGCCAGCCCGGCCTTCGCCGACTTCCTGAACCGGCGCGTGATGCGTTTCCTGACGCTGACGCAGCGCGCGCTGCAGCGCAGCGGCGCGACGCAGACCCTCGACGCCCGCCTGTCCACCCTGCCGGCCAAGCAGGCGCTGGCCTGCGGCCCGGCCACGCCGCTGAAGCAGGCGCTGGAGGCGATGCAGGAACGTGGTGTCGGCTCGATGCTGGTGGTGGACGACACGCAGGCGCCGCTGGGCATCCTGACGCGCCACGACATCCTGGGCCGGGTGACGCTGCCGCAGCGCCCGCTGCACGCGCCTATTGCCGAAGTCATGAGCACGCCCATCCACGCGCTGAGCAGCGAACACACGCTGCAGGACGCCGCGCTGGCCATGGCCCGGCACGGCATACGCCACTTGCCCGTCACCGAAGGCGGGCGCGTGGTGAGCATCGTCAGCGAGCGTGACCTCTTCGCCCTGCAGCGGCTGTCGCTGACGCATCTGAGCACGCACCTGCGTGCAGCGCCCGACATCGACGCGTTGCGGCACCTGGCGCGCGAGATCCGCGACTTCGCGCGCAACCTGCTCGGCCAGGGCGTGCAGGCACGCCAGACCACCGAACTCATCAGCCACCTCAACGACGTGCTCACCGAGCGCCTGGTGCGGATGGTGGCAGCGCAGCGCGGCATGGACCTGGGCCAGGCCTGCTGGCTGGCCTTCGGCTCGGAAGGACGAGGCGAGCAGACGGTGGCCACCGACCAGGACAACGGCCTGGTCTTCGCAAGCAGCCATCCGGCCGAAGACCGCCCGCGGTGGCTGGCGCTGGCCCGTGAAGTGAACGAGGCGCTGGACGCCTGCGGCTACCCGCTGTGCAAGGGCCAGGTGATGGCCAGCAACCCCGAGTGCTGCCTGACGTCCGACGAATGGCGCACGCGCTTTGCGCACTGGATAGAGCACGGGGCGCCTGAAGACCTGTTGAAGGCCAGCATCTACTTCGACCTGCGCCCGCTGTGCGGCAACGCGGTCCTGGCGCAGGAACTGCAGGCCATGCCCGCGCGCGAAGCGGCCAAGGTACCGCGTTTCCTGAAGCAGATGGCAGGCAATGCGTTGCGCTACCGCGTGCCGCTGAACTGGCGCGGCGCGCTCGAGACGCAGACCCTCGACGGCCGCGAGATGCTCGATCTGAAGCTGCACGGCACGGCCATCTTCGTCGACGCGGCGCGCCTGTTTGCGCTGGCCCAGGGCCTGCCGGCGCTGGGCACGCGGGCCCGGCTGGAGGCGGCTGCGCCAGGCATGCGCGTGGCGGCGCGCGAAAGCGAAGCCTGGGTCAGCGCCTTCGAGTTCCTGCAGGGGCTGCGGCTGCAGGCCCAGGTGACCACGGCCGAAGGTGCCGCGCCGGCGGCAGGCAACCCCAACCTGATCGACGTGGACACCCTGGACGACATCGAGCGCAGCATCCTCAAGGAGTCGATGCGCGTGGCGCGACGCCTGTTGCAGCGCATCGAACTCGACTACGGGCGCTGATGCCGAGATAGAATGGCGCGGCAACGGGGGGGCGATCAGCATGGCCATTGAACAGGCGATACGGCAGCGCGGGTTCCGCAGGTGGTACGAACGCGAATTGCTCGTCGGGCACAGCCATCTGGTGCTGCTGCTGCTTTGCGTGCTGACGATCGTGGGTGGCATGGAGGCCTTTTCTCAGCCTGATGCCACGCGCTGGCTGATGGTGGCCTGCGTGCTGGTGGCGGCCGCCATAGGGTTGTGGTCGCTGCGCCGCTACCTCTTCCTGCTGACACGCGCCGAACATATCGCCAACCAGGCCGTCTGTGCGCAGTGCGAGGCCTACGGCCGCTGGGCGGTGGAAAGGCCGGAAGCCGTACCCGCACGCCGCAGCGAGGTCGCTGACGACGAGCCGGAGCGCCTGCAGGTGTGCTGCCGCGGCTGTGGCTGGCGTTGGCACATCGATTGCTGAGCCGACACCGGCGGGCGGCGCGCCGGTCACCAGGCAGGCGACGGCCGGCTGGGTCTCGGGCAACGACCGCAGACCGCAGCTCGAACGTTGGCTGGGCAGCGGGCCGTTCTGATCGGCGCGCGGACGGGCCGCCCGCCGACGCAGCGACGGTGATGCACGCCGCCACGCTCCTAGAATCGACGCAGACGCAGATCGCACCGCCCATGAGGTCGGGGCGAGCGCCGGCCCGAGGAGACCTCGCTTGCCCATGCTGACAACCAAACTCAACCCGCGCTCCGAAGAGTTCAAGGCCAGCGCGCTGCAGATGCGCCAGCTCGTGGGCGACCTCAATGCCCGGCTGGCGAAGATCGTCGCCGGCGGTGGCGAGGCGGCCCGGGCCCGCCACACGGCGCGCGGCAAGCTGCTGCCGCGCGACCGCGTCGAGATGCTGCTCGACCCCGACACGCCCTTCCTCGAGATCGGCGCGCTGGCCGGGCTCGACATGTACGACGGCGCCGCGCCCGGCGGCGGCATCATCGCCGGCGTCGGCCGCGTCGCCGGCGTCGAGTGCATGGTGGTCTGCAACGACGCCACCGTGAAGGGCGGCACCTACTACCCGATCACGGTGAAGAAGCACCTGCGCGCGCAGGAGATCGCGCAGCAGAACCGGCTGCCCTGCATCTATCTCGTCGACAGCGGCGGCGCCAACCTGCCCAACCAGGACGAGGTCTTCCCCGATCGCGATCACTTCGGGCGCATCTTCTACAACCAGGCCAACCTGTCGGCGCAGGGCATCCCGCAGATCGCGGTCGTGATGGGCTCGTGCACGGCAGGCGGCGCCTACGTGCCGGCGATGAGCGACGAGACCATCATCGTCAAGAACCAGGGCACGATCTTCCTCGGCGGCCCGCCGCTGGTGAAGGCCGCCATCGGCGAGATCGTCAGCGCCGAGGACCTGGGCGGCGGTGACGTGCACACGCGCCTGTCGGGCGTGGCCGACCACCTGGCCGAGAACGACATGCACGCGCTGGCGTTGGCGCGCGACGTGGTCGGCAACCTGAACTGGCGCAAGCCCGAACCGTTGCGGCTGCTGCCGCCGCGGCCGCCCGCGTTCGACCCGGGCGAGCTGCACGGCGTGATCCCGACCGACCCGCGCAAGCCCTACGACGTGCGCGAGGTCATCGCCCGCATCGTCGACGGCAGCGAATTCGACGAATTCAAGGCGCGCTACGGCACGACACTGGTCACTGGCTTCGCGCACGTCGAGGGCATGCCGGTGGGTTTCGTCGCCAACAACGGCATCCTGTTCAGCGAGAGCGCGATGAAGGGCGCGCACTTCATCGAACTGTGCTGCCAGCGCCGCGTGCCGCTCGTCTTCCTGCAGAACATCACCGGTTTCATGGTCGGCCGCAAGCACGAGGCCGAGGGCATCGCCAAGCACGGCGCGAAGATGGTCACCGCCGTGGCCACCGCGACGGTGCCCAAGTTCACCTTCATCATCGGCGGCAGTTTCGGTGCCGGCAACTACGGCATGTGCGGTCGCGCCTACAGCCCGCGCTTCCTGTGGATGTGGCCGAACGCGCGCATCAGCGTCATGGGCGGAGCAGGCGGCCAGCGTGCTGGCCACCGTCAAGCGCGACGGCATCGAGGCCAGGGGCGCCCACTGGTCGGCG
>Ga0105096_10000432_pt1 | contig 14342 bp, 14 predicted proteins | sample PPLLak3cmMay2015_FD_87036 | JGI IMG/M metagenome (GOLD analysis project Ga0105096, IMG submission 87036) | Freshwater sediment microbial communities from Prairie Pothole Lake near Jamestown, North Dakota, USA - PPLs Lake P7 Core (1) Depth... | ecosystem: Environmental > Aquatic > Freshwater >... | reverse complement strand
CGGTGGTCGGCCTCATGGTCGAGAGCCATCTGGAGGAGGGCAATCAGCCCATCCCGGCGGACCTGACGCAACTCAGGTACGGCTGTTCGGTGACCGATGCCTGTGTCGGCTGGGAGATCACCTCCGCCATGATCCACGACGCGGCCACTCTATTGCGAGAGGTTATGCCGCGTAATTGACAAGTTGATTTAAGGACGGGCGTCATGATTCTCCGCCTGGTTGACCGTGACGGTCGCACTGGGCTGAGGCCAGGCGACGGCGAAGTCTTCCTGAGTAGCCGGGCCTGCCTTGGGTTCGGGCCCCACTGCCGTCATGCCCTGGCGCCGGCGCCGCCTTGCTCAAAGGCCGCCAATTCCACCCCGATCTTGGATGATGTCGGCGGACAATGGATTTTTACCACCCAAATCCGTCATAATTCCAGCCCGATGAGCAAGACATTGGGTTTTTGCCCTGATCGATCTCATTGATAACGGCCAATCGGCCTGAGCGGGTGTCAAGACCATTCCGACGAACCTGGCTAGCCTGTAGGCGGTTACCGCCACCAAAAGGCCCGATCGGCGCTACTACAAGCATAAAATGACGAGGGCAGAGAGAATGGGTAAGACTTCCTTGCTGACGGCGGCTGTGTTGGCCGTCGCCGCGACCCCGGCGCTGGGCGCCGAGGGGTTTTCCTGGGGTGGCGATTTCCGGTTCCGGCTTGAGGAACTCAACGACATACCCGCCAATCGCCCCGGCTTTGCCTTCGACATGTTTTACAACCGGAATCGCACCCGGCTGTGGACCAAATATGGCTTTAACGAGGACACGGACATCTTCGCCCGCCTTGTCAATGAATTCCGTATTTATGATCAGGCTCGTCAGGACCCGGGCACCTGGGACCCCCTGGGGGAGGTCACGCCGGATCAGTTCTATGTCGATTTCCGCAAACTCGGCGGCGGGCTGGTCGATTTGCGCCTAGGCCGCCAGGATTTCATCTATGGCACCGGCAAGATCCTCGCCGACGGCACACCCCTCGACGGCTCCCGTACCTTCTTTGCCGATGGCATCAAGGCCACTTTCAACTTCGAAGGCCATAGCCTCGATCTGCTGGGCATGTACACGGCCCAGCAGCCCATGCCGGTCATCAATAATCAGGATATGAACCTGCTCGAGACCGACCAGTGGGCGACGGGTCTCTATGGCAAATACAACCGCTTCGAACAGATTCCTTTCGAATACTATTGGGTTTACAAGCACGAGGACGATACCCTCACCGGCTACAGGGCGACGGCCGATGCCGATTTCAGCACCTTTGGCCTGCGCATCATGCCCAAGTTCGGCCATGGTTTCGCCGGCAATCTGGAAGTGGCCGCCCAGACGGGCTCCCATGGCGATGAAGATATCGAGGGCCGCATGCTGGACGCGAACCTGACCTTCAGCCCTAATATCCTGCCCAGTCTCAAGCCCCAGCTCATCGCCGGCTACTACTACCTGTCCGGCAACGATCCCGATTCCAGTGACAACGAGAGCTGGCACCCGGTCTATTCCCGGGCGCCGCAGGCGAACTGGGGTGAATTGCTCGGTTATACACTTGTTGGCAGCCAATACTCCGTCTTTGGCTGGAGCAACTTCTCCACCCCCTTCGTGGGGCTGGATCTGAGCCCACTCCAGAAGACCCGCCTTATGCTTCGTTACTCCTGGGTCGGGGCCAACGAGGACGATGGACTGGGTGATGGCACCGATCGCGGCAACCTCTTTTTCGCCCTCTTGACCTTCGAGATCCTACCCCAGCTCAAGGGACACCTCTGGGGTGAGTGGTTCGAGCCGGGGGATTACTATGCATCCGAGGCCAAGAACGACAGCTTCTTGCGCCTGAACCTCGAATACAGTTTCTGAGCCGCTGGGCTGGGCCTCTACCAGGCCCAGGCCAATCCTCTCCAACAGGCATATCTAAACTCAGACAAGGTCATAGAAGATGAATCTCACCCACACCCTGGCGGCGCTTGCCTCCGCCGCTCTGCTTGCCATCGGCGCGCCGGCCCAGGCTGGAGATACCGTCAAGATCGGCACCTTCCTCGCCGTCACCGGCCCCGCCTCCTTCCTAGGCGATCCTGAACTCAAGACCTTGCAGTTGTATGTCGATGAGGTCAACAAGCAGGGCGGGGTCCTGGGCAAGCCGGTGGAACTCATCCATTACGACACCGGCGGCAACGCCAAGGAGGCGGTGAACTTCTTCAAGCGTCTGGTCAAGAAGGACGAGGTGGATGTCATTGTCGGCGGTTCCTCCACAGGGGAATCCTTGGCGGTCATGCCCTTGGCTGAGAGCGAGGAGATCCCCTTCATCTCCATGGCCGGGGCCGTCAAGATCATAGAGCCGGTGCAGAAATGGACCTTCAAGACCCCTCACACGGATCGCATGGCGGCCGCCAAGATCTATGCCGACATGAAGCGTCGCGGCATCACCAAGGTTGCCCTCATCAGCGGCGACGGAGGATTCGACAAGTCTGGCCGCGAAGAGTCCCTCAAGCTGGCGCCGGATTACGGCATCGAAATCGTGGCGGATGAGTCCTACGGCAACAAGGATACGGACATGACCGCCCAACTCACCAAGATCCGCGACAGCGGCGCCCAGGCCATTCTCAACTTCGGTTTCGGCACGGGCCCGGCCATCGTCACCAAGAACGTCCGCCAATTGGGCATAGAGTTGCCACTTTATCAATCCCATGGCGTGGCTTCGAAGAAGTTCATCGAACTGGCGGGAGACGCGGCGGAAGGTGTTCGCCTACCCGCCGCCGCCCTGCTGGTGCCGGAAAAGCTTGCTGACGGTGATCCCCAGAAACCCGCCCTCCTGGCCTACAAGCAGAAGTACGAGGCCACCCATGGCGATGTCTCCACCTTTGGCGGCCATGCCTATGATGCCTTCATTATCGCCATCCAGGCCATCGAGCGCGCCGGCACTACGGACAAGGCCAAGGTCCGGGACGAGATCGAAAAGACCCAGGGTTTTGCTGGCACCGCCGGTATCTTCAACATGAGCCCCCAGGATCACATGGGCCTGGGTTTGGATGCGTTCAAAATGCTGGAGATCCGCAACGGCGACTGGGTCATCGTGGACGAGGGCTGAGGCCACACGGGCTGGCTGGCGGCTCGAAGCGCCCCGGCCGGCCCCTACCACGACCCGGTCCGGCCCCATGGGCCCTGGTTAGGCTAGGACGCGGGTCGTCTTCCATACAGGCGGGTGGCGCGCTAATCTGATTTGGTTTCCCGGCCGTACCAGACCCATCCGCCTTAGATCGACCAGTCCGATATCCGCCAGCCCGATATGTGGGATCAGATTCTCCAGTTCGTCCTTACCGGAATTACCCTGGGCTCCACCTACGCCCTGGTGGCGCTGGGCTTCGCCATCATTTACAACGCCTCGGACGTGGTGAATCTGGCCCAGGGGGAATTTGTCATGCTGGGGGCCATGAGCGCTATCGCCCTGACGGCGGGGGAGGGCGTGCCCCTCGTGCCGGCCATCCTGGTGGCGGTGCTGGTGACCATGGTGGTGGGGCTGATGCTGCAACGCTTCGCGATCGCCCCGGCCCGGGGGATCACGGTGGTAGGGACCATCATCATCACCATCGGCGCCTCCATTTTCCTGCGCGGCCTGGCGCTGCTCCTCTGGGGCAAGGACATCCACGCCCTGCCGCATTTTTCCGGCGAGAGCCCCATCCGTCTCGGTAACGTCACCCTCCTGCCCCAGAACCTCTGGGTCATGGGCGGCACGGCGGTGCTGGTCCTGGCGGTCCATCTCTTTTTCAACCGCACCCTCCTGGGTAAGGCGATCCTGGCCTGCTCCTGCAATAAGGCCGCTGCCCAGCTCGTGGGCATCGACGTAGGCCGCATGCTGCTGGTGGCTTATGGCCTCTCGGCCATGCTAGGGGCCATGGCGGGGGTCCTGGTGACCCCTATCACCTTTACCTCCTATGATGCCGGCATCATGCTGGGCCTCAAGGGCTTCTCCGCCGCCGTGCTCGGCGGCATGGGTAACCCCATGGGTGCCGTGGCCGGCGGCCTGGTGCTGGGTCTGGTGGAGTCGCTGGCGGCCGGCCTGATATCCTCCGGCTACAAGGACGCCATCGCCTTCGTCATCCTGCTCCTGGTGCTTTTCCTGCGCCCCAGCGGCCTCTTTGGCCGCGCCTCGGCGGAGCGGGTCTGAGCCGATCATGAAACGCCTACGCGGATGGTGGCTGCTGGCGGTGCTGCTCGCCGCCTTGCCCCTGATCTTTCCCGGCAACTACTACATCAATGTAGTGGGGTCCTCCGCCGGCTTGTTCGCCATTTTGGCGGTTGGACTCAATCTGCTCATGGGTTACGCCGGCCAGATCTCCTTAGGACACGCCGCCTTTTTTGGCTTGGGGGCTTACGCCTCGGCTATCCTTACCACCCGTTATGGCTGGAACCCCTGGTCCGCCCTGGGCGCGGGACTGGTGCTGTCCGGCCTGGTCGCCTACCTGATCGCCCGCCCCATCCTGGGTCTGAAGGGGCACTATCTGGCCATGGCGACCCTGGGCTTCGGCATCATAGTCCACATCATTTTGGTTCAGACCGGTGGCCTCACTGGTGGGCCCGATGGCATTGGCGAGATCCCGCCGCTGTCCATATTCGGCTGGGCAATCGACAGTGATGAGCGCTGGTATGGAGTCATAGCCGTCACACTCCTGTTGGTGGTGCTGCTGGCGCTCAACCTCATGGATTCCCGCACCGGCCGTGCCTTGCGCGCCCTCCATGGCGCGGAGGTCGCGGCGGCCATGATGGGCATCGACACGGCGGGGGCCAAGACCGCCGTTTTCGTCCTGGCAGCCCTGACAGCGGGCCTGGCCGGCAGCCTCTTTGCTCACCAGCAGGCCTTCGTCAGCCCGGATTCCTTTAGCTTCTTCGTCTCCATCGAACTGGTTACCATGGTGGTGCTCGGGGGCATGGCCTCCACCTTTGGCGCCATCCTGGGCGCTGTGCTTCTGACCCTGCTACCGGAGCTGCTGGTGGTGTTCGAGGATTACGAGGTGCTCATCTTCGGTGCCATCCTCATGCTGATCATGATCTTTTTGCCCCAGGGCATCGCCGGGGGCCTGCGAGATCTCTGGCAGTCGCGGCGCGGTCTCCTGGGCCGCAAGGGGGGGGTAGGCCAGGATGCTGCTTGAGGCCAGTGGACTCACCAAGTCCTTCGGCGGCGTCACCGCCATCGCCGACCTCGATTTCCTCGTGCCGGAGGGGCTGGTTTACGCCGTCATCGGCCCCAACGGGGCCGGCAAAACCACCCTTTTCAATATGCTTTCCGGCATCTACCGCCCGGACGAGGGCCGGCTGACCTTCGCGGGCCAGGCCCTCATCGGCCAGGCAACCCACCAGATTGCCCGCCTCGGCCTGTCGCGCACCTTCCAGAACCTCCAGATTTTCTTCAACATGAGCGTGCTGGAGAACGTGATGGTGGGCTGCCATGCCCGCGCCCGGACGGGCCTGGCCGGGGCCCTGCTGCGTCTGCCACGCATGCGCCGGGAGGAGGAGCGGATCCGCCAATGGGCGGGGGAGGCCCTGGACTTCTGCGACCTGGGGGGGCTGAAGGGCCGTCAGGCCAGTGAACTGCCCTATGGCGCCCTCAAGCGCCTGGAAATCGCCCGCGCCCTGGCCGCCCGGCCGCGCCTCTTGCTGATGGACGAGCCCGCCGCCGGCCTCAACGACACCGAAACCCTGGAAATGCGAGGCCTGATCAGGCGCATCCGCGACCAGGGGATCACGGTCCTGCTGGTGGAGCACAACATGGGGCTGGTGATGCAAGTCTCCGACCGCATCCTGGTGCTGGATTACGGCAGCCGCCTGGCGGAGGGGACTCCCGCCGAGGTGCGCGCCAATCCTCAGGTCATCGCCGCTTACCTGGGGGGGGAGGTCCACTATGCCGTCGAGTGAGCCCCTGCTCCTGGCGCGCGGCCTGCGGGGCCGTTACGGCCCGGTCGAGGTCCTCCACGGCGTGGACATCCAGGTCGAAGCCGGGGAACTCGTGGCCATCGTCGGCGCCAATGGCGCCGGCAAGACGACCTTGCTGCATATCCTCTCGGGCATTCACCGCGCCAGCGCCGGCCAGATTTTGCTGGAGGGCCGGGACATTGGCCGTCTCGCCCCCCACCGCATCGTCAAGGCCGGCATCTGTCAGGTTCCGGAGGGCCGCCAGGTCTTCGCCCCCCTCAGCGTCGAGGACAACCTGCGCCTGGGTGGCTATTCCCAGCGCCATGACCCGGCCTGGGTGGAGCAGCAGCTCCAGTTCATCTATTCCCTCTTTCCCATCCTGGAGGAGCGGCGCGCCCAAAGCGCTGGCACCCTTTCGGGTGGCCAGCAACAAATGCTTGCCATCGGCCGCGCCCTGCTGGGGCGGCCTCGCCTGCTGTTGCTCGACGAGCCCTCCATGGGCCTGGCGCCCTTGCTGGTGGAGGAAATCTTCCGGGTGGTGCGGGATCTCAACCGCCAGGGGGTGACCATCCTGCTGGTGGAGCAGAACGCCCGCGCCGCCCTGGGGGTGGCCCACCGGGGCTATGTGCTGGAGACTGGCAGGGTGGCCATGGCCGCCGCCGCCCAGACCTTGTTGAATGACGAGGGGATTAAGCGGGCTTATCTTGGATACTAAAACCATTTATGGCTGTCGCATAGCGGTTATCGGTTATCGGTTATCGGGTGCCGGTCGGTGGGGTGTCGACGGCCTGGAAACCATGCCCGAGCTACAGTGATGTTTTCACGACCTCTCCTGGCCAGGATGACCAGGTCCCGACCGCGTCAGGTTTGGGTCACTTATGGCACGGTTCCATAGCCATAAAAATTGAAATTAGTAATAGAGATCTCCACGGGGACCCAGCATGTACGTCGAACAGATCATGAGCCGGCCGGTGGATACCACCACCGCCGATGCCAAGCTAAGCCAGGTAGCGCATCTGATGCGCGAGAAGGGGCGCCGCTTCCTGCCGGTGGTGGATGGGTTGGGGCGACTGCTGGGGCTTCTGTCGCACCGGGAGTTGGAAAAGGCGGAACCCTCGGCCATCACCACCCTGTCCGTGGGCGAGGTCAATTACCTCATGGCCAAGATTAAGGTGGAGCAGGTCATGAGACGGGAGGTAATCACCTGTGATCCTGGTACCTTGGTGGAGGTCGCTGGCCAGCTCATGCGGGACAAGGGCATCGGCTGCCTGCCGGTGGTCGATGACGGGCGTCGCCTGCTGGGCATCGTCACCGACGACGACATCCTCGATTTTTTCCTGGCCATCACGGGTTGCGGTCTGGAGGACACCACCCGCATCGCCGTCCACCTCCCCGATCGCGCCGGTGAATTGGCCAAGTTTCTCGCCGCCATCAACAGCCAGGGTGGCTATATCGCCACCGTGGTCTCACCGGTGGCCCCGGACGAAACGGGCATGCGTATTGTCATCGTCCGTTTCCGCGCCACAGACCCCGCCGCCCTGGACCGGCACCTGCGTGCCCTGGGCTACGACCTCTTTACCGAAGAATTGGCCTCCGCCTGATGAAGGACTCAAACCCTCAAACCGAGGCCGAGCGCGTCGGCCACTGGATGGAACAAGAGGACCGCTTGGCGCGCTTGCTGGGCATGGAACTGGTGTCTGCGGCACCCGGCGCCTGCCAGGTGCGCCTGGAAGTCCGAGCCGACATGCTCAATGCCGTCGGTCTGACCCATGGCGGCGTCACCTACGCACTGGCCGACTTTGCCTTCGCCGTGGCCTCCAACAGCCATGGCACCGTGGCGGTCGCCCTGGTCACCCAAATGAGCTATCCGGCCGCCAGCCGCCTGGGCGACACCCTGATGGCGGAGGCGCGGGAGGTCAGCCGGGGCGAACGCACCGGCCTCTATGCCATCGAGGTCAGGACCGCTAGGGGCAAACTGGTGGGCGTCTTTTCCGGCACTGTATTCCGGCGCGGCGAGCCCATCGCGGACTGGATGAATCAAACGAAAATTGGGGACAAGCCATGATCCTGCATACCAAAATCGAAACCATGCCCCGCGAGGACCTGGAGACTCTCCAGCTCAAGCGCCTGCAAACCACCGTCGAGCGCTGCTACTACACCGTTGGTTTCTATCGCGATGCCATGGATGAACTGGGCGTCAAGCCGCGCCACATCCAGAGCCTGGCCGATACGCGCCTGCTGCCCTTTACCAAGAAGGAGCATTTGCGCGACAGCTATCCCTTCGGCATGTTCGCGGTGCCCATGGATCAGGTAGTGCGTGTCCATGCCTCCTCCGGCACCACCGGCAAACCCACGGTCGTCGGCTATACGGCCCGCGACATTCGCACCTGGAGCCAACTCATGGCCCGCTCCCTGGCCGCCGCCGGCCTGCGACCGGGCGACCGCATGCACAATGCCTATGGCTATGGCCTCTTCACCGGCGGGCTCGGCTTCCACTACGGGGGGGAGGAACTGGGTGTCATGGTCACCCCCATGTCCGGTGGCCAGACCCAGAAGCAGATCATGCTCATCAAGGACTTCGAGGCCACCGGCCTGAGCTGCACACCCTCCTACGCCCTCAATCTGGCCGAGGAGGCCGAGGGCCTGGGGGTGGACATGCGCAAGCTGCCCCTGCGGGTCGGCATCCACGGTGCCGAACCCTGGACCGAGGAGATGCGCTACGAGCTGGAATCCCGCCTGGGGATAGACGCCATCGATATCTATGGCCTGTCCGAAATCATGGGACCCGGCGTGTGCGTCGAGTGCATCAACGCCAAGGATGGGCTGCACGTCTGGGAAGACCACTTCCTGGTGGAGTGCGTCGATATCGATACCGGCAAACCCCTGCCCTACGGCGAGCAGGGGGAGATCGTCTTCACCTCCCTCACCAAGGAGGCCTTCCCCCTCCTGCGCTACCGCACCCGTGACATCTCCTCCCTTAACCCCGCCCCCTGCAAGTGCGGGCGCACCCATGTGCGCATGTCCCGCATTACTGGGCGCACCGACGACATGCTGATCATCCGCGGCGTCAACGTCTATCCCTCCCAGGTAGAGTCCATCCTGATGAAGACGGAGATCCTCTCGCCCTTCTATCAGATCGACGTGTACCGCGAGGGCACCATGGACACCATGGTGGTCAATGTCGAGGCCAGCCCGCCCCTGGTCGAGAAGGGCGAGGAGGCCATGCGCAAGGTGGGCGCCCGCGCCACCAAGGACATCAAGGACTTCATCGGCGTGAGCTGCCAGGTGGTGGTCAAGCAGGTCGGTGAGATCCCCCGCTCCCAGGGCAAGGCCGTGCGCGTGGTGGATCACCGCAAGGATAAGAAATAATACTGATCCAGCATGGCCGGGAACCCCAGTTCCCGGCGCTAATCGACTGGGTCATGTCGATTCGAGGCTACCCGGTCGCTGAAGCGAGTGTTTACCGATTTACACTTCCTCGGCATCCGGCATTGGCAAGGGGGCGTCGTCATCTTGGTCGATAATACTCGCACCCGGCAGCGTGGACGCGGGCGGCTGAATCCCCAACTCGGACATAAATTCCCGCTCCAGGCCGGTCATGTCTTCCAAACGCTTCTTCAGCACATCCTCCATGCTGTCGGGCTTCCGCAGGGCATTATCCAGGGGATAGGGCAGCAGGTGCGATTCAAAAAACGCTTGCGGATCGGCCAACTTGGTGAGCCCAAAAAGGGTGCGCGCCTGACCCCGTTTCTGTCCAAAAACATCAAACATTCGATTGGCAGGACTGGACCTCAGCGGCGATTGCGACGAAGCCCAGATGGTGCGCATGGCCTCAGGACCGTTGCGCGCGAAATCGTCGGCGATGGCCCGCGCGTCTTTGCGCGTGCCGTCGGGATTGAAGACCCCCTCGCGAGCCAGCAGGCACAGCAGGGTCCGTACCCGCGCGCTACGAAGGTCATAGCGTTCCGGAAAGGGCTCCGCCCGGGTGTCCCAAGGGAGATGCCGCAGTTCGGACGGTACCGGGGTCCCTTGCTCCCGTACCTTTCGGGCGCGGTCACGCAGTTCGGCAAGGACGGCGGCATAGCGGGATGGATTACCCTGACCGAACCAGCTCGCAAACCCGGTGAGCCAGAGCCAGCGCCGGAGCAGGCGCTTGGCCTCAACGGTCGGACTCGGGTCCTCTCCGAGCCAGGCGCTCAGACCCACCAATTGCAGCCCATAGGGCAGCATACGGGCGTTATGGATGTGCTCCTCTCGCAGCAGATCGATCCCGCGCAGCAGCCCTTCCCGCGCCCGGTGCATGGCCTCCGGCAGCTTGTTGGCCACGCTTTTCTGCGTCTCGTCCCCGAGCTTGCTCCAGTCCGTGCGATACGGGTCAAGGTCCGCGGCAACCAAGAAGGCCCGCAGGACCAGGACGCGGTTGACCTTACCGAACCCGGTCTGCTTGATCTCGGTCAAGGTGCTGTCGATCTCGCTTGCGATACGGAACCCCCTCTGAGCCCCAGCCTGATAAGTGAGGGCCGAGAACATCTCGTCGGCGCCGATGGCGACCCCTTTTCGATTCAAGCGAGTGAAGCTCTCGACCGCTAGATTCAGGTCGTCGGTCACGAACTCCACGATGGGGATCTTGTAGGACTGCAAGGCCCTAGCGACACCCTGAAGCCGGTCGACCAGCACCTCTTTGCCGACGCCCGCCTCCGCGAGGGTTCCCGGTTCAACCTTATAAATGGCAGTGACGGCCTGGAAAAGTTTATTGGTATCACTCAACCGATGAAGGGGAACCTGCCAGGGCTTGGCCTGGGTGCCGGATGCGAGGTGCATAAAAACCCCCTCGTGACTCTTGTCCTCATTCCTTTTCTCGTCCGTCCGACCCCCACTCGCATCGAAGTAGACGCTCCATCGCTCGCTGTCTTCATCGTCCGTGGACAACTCGCGAAGTCCGGAGTCGCGGAGCAATACGCCCGCCAAGGTGGTGAGCCGCTGCTGACCGTCCAACAGCAGCAGGGTTTCCGACGGTCGGGTCTCCGAGAGGTCGAAAGGGCCGAAGCGGTCTAGCGGCCCCGCTGTTTTCGTGGATGACTTCCAAAATAGCAGGGTTCCGATCGGGTAGCGCCGACGCACTGAATCGAACAGATCCAGCATGTTCGCTCGCGTCCATACGTAAGATCGCTGGAAGGCCGGCACCCGGATGCGCCCTTGCCTGACCCACTTTAGGAGGTCTATAAGGAAGACAACATTCGGATTGATTTCCGGACCGTCATCCGTACTCAGTTGAGTCATGGCGCTAGCGCTCCTGGTCGATCAGGTCGAGGATAGTCTTCAGATCACCCGAGTGGTCGCGAGCGCGCAAATCGGCAGCCATCGCGGTGAGCACTGATTGATTCTGTTCCTGTCGGACGTTCCACAACAACACCTCCAGATGGTATGGGCGGCTTCGTTCGTACTTCGCAGGGACTTGCTTGCAGCCAAATTTGTCCATGTCACAGTAGTCGCGTTGATCGCGAGCCATGGATAGGAGATTAGCCATTCCGTTACTCCAACGCGGATTACGAGGATCCCGTTTCATCTCTGCTTTCCAGTGGAAGTCGGGTATGTAGTTCTCCGCCTCATGTTTCTTGAGTATGAATGAACTGACCCCAAGTTTGGATGCCGCTTGCTCAATCTTCGTGGCCGTCGCGGATGGGGGTTTCTCTAAGCCACACCTGTCCGAGTCCACGACGACAATCAATCGCAAAGGAAGGTCAGTATCTCGGGTTATGGTCGCTTCTTGCTCCATAAATCTCAGCATGTCTCCCGTACCACCAGAGTGGAGAAGCTCAATGGCCGGAGGCACGGGAGGACTGACCCACAACTGTCGGAGGGGCTCCCCGGCGAGAAGGCGTACCGCCACTTCAAGCAAAGCCCCATCCCTGAGGCGGTTCTCGACTAGCACCTTGAGCGGCGAGTTGGCGATGCGTAGCGCCTGCTTGGCCTCGGCGGACGTTGAGACCCGCCAGGCCGTTCGGTCTGGCTGCTCGGTGTCCCATGCCGAGGCACGGGCTAGCTCGCAAAGCTCCAATAGGAGGTCGAGCGTGGTCTGGCGAGCATGTTGAAACCACTCACTGCCATCAAGCAAGTCCGCATCCCGGAGCACGACGTCGTGTGCCGCGTCGTCAGCGCGGAAGACCAGCCCGTCCAGGAATTGCAGTGCCGCCGGGTCGTTCCAGACCGGAACCTCATCCTCTCCCTCCGGTATTTCAATCGCAAATCGCATCAATGCCCCTTGAGCCGTTGGGCGCGCCGCAGGGCCTTGACCTCTTCGTATGACTCCAAAAAGACACCGGGCGGCCAATAATCGACCTCGCCCGTCGCAAGGATGCGGATACGATGCAGCGTGCTGCCGTCCGGCGCGTCATCAATGTAATAGAGCGCGACCAGCTCAGGTGGAACCACGCCCTCGGCAATGCGCCGACGTACCCGCAACAGCAAGCCTTCGGCATGGGTTTCCACGATTGTGGTCCCGATATCGGAACGGGCAACGTCCAGAAAGAGGTCTCCGAGCATCGGATGCAGTGCATCATGCAGATGCAACTCCGGCTGCTGGACAACATCGATAAACGGGGTTCGGCTGGGATTGCAGGATCGCCACTTGGCAAGCGTCAGCACTGGAAGCAACTGATGCACGCCCGTACTCACCTGGGTGATCGGAACACTGCGGGCAACGCCGCGCATTGTCTGCAAACGCCATAGGTCGAGATTTTTCTCCCAACGCAGGGATAGGCCGGCGTTCGCGGCAAGCCAAGCCGAGACCTCACCGAAGACCGCTTCATCCTCGGCCAGGAGTTCTGTCACGCCTTCGCCCGCCGATCCGATCGCGGGGATCTGGGGATTGCGCCCATGCCGGGACGGAATCTCAGGCACCCGTTCACGCAAGGGACCGAGCCACACACTGGCCTGCAATACCTGCCTGGCCCCATCGCGCACTTCTGTTTGCTCCGGGACATCAGGGATCGGAAAACGCTCAAGCGGGCTGTCGGGAACGGGGTAATCCGCCTCGTCCCAGCGAACGCGACGCGCCCAGGGGCGCGGGTCGTCGTCCAGCAGACTGCGAAGGTAGAGGATGGTTTCTAGCCGGTGCAGACCACTCGCGGACTTAAGCGACACCGCGAGTTCCAGGAATGCACTTAAATCCCTCGCAGGCAGCAAGTCCTGAAAGCACTCGGCCACGGGATTACCTCCTACCGTCAGAGGTAGTGCTTCATTGCTGATGCCGGCCAAGCCGCCCAGCACCTGGTATAGCAATGTGGCGACGCTTGTCTTGCCGGCGTTGTTGCGCCCAATCAGGAGGGTCAGCGGTGCCAGGTCCAGCCTTTGAAATGGCTGGCTGAGGTCGTACTGGCGACGACAGGGAAAGCCTCTGTAGCCATCAAATTCGAGGGAACGGATCATGGGTGCGGGAAAACCTGCCTAGGGAGAGAACACTTACCCAGTGGTGTTGCCGTTGATTCTGGGGCGCACCGTGGCAGGTGACAAGAGATATGTTCGGCGATAATCAAGGGGTCTTGACAGTAGGCGCGCCGCAGGCAGGTTCTGACGCGGAAAATCACGGGCGATACTCCATCCAGGGGTATTACCCGATGGCTCAAGAGCCAAGGCCCAACGCCCCGCCATCCAGTACCAGCCGCAATGCCAGGCCGATGAAGAGCAGGCCAGCGCCGCGATCCAGCCAGACGGCCGCGGCGGGGGTGCGCGCGAGCAACCGGCCAACGCTGCCCGCCGCAAAGGCGATCGCGCCGAACACCAGGATCGTCTGCAGCGCGAATACACTGCCGAGCATTATCATCTGAAGGGTCGGGCTACCATGCGCTTGGCTGGTGAATTGCGGCAGGAAGGCGAGGAAGAAGAGCGCCACCTTAGGGTTGATGGCATTGGCAATGAACCCGCGCCGCAGGTAGCGCGGCCAGGGTTCGTTCGCCCCTCCTTTGATGGATCCAAGGCGTGGCGCCGAGGCGTGCCGTAAGGTTTGCACCCCGATCCAGCCCAGATAGGCGGCCCCTGCCATTTTCAGCAGGAAAAAGGCCATGGGCGACGCGGCAATGGCCGCGCTTACGCCAAGGACCGCCCACAAGGTATGGGTGAAGCAACCCAGAGCACAGCCGAGGGCGAAGCCGAAGCCGGCGGCGCGCCCCCGGGCGAGGCTCTGCCCAAGCACCATCAGATTGTCCGGGCCTGGCGCCATCGTGATCACGATGGAAACGGCAAGAAAGCCAAGGAGGGTTTCGAGGCTCGGCATCCTGGTGAGCGGCGGCAGTGGGATTGGCGAAAAGGTTTGCCGGGGATTCTCTATTCCTTATCGGCCGCCGTCAAACTTCCATGCAAAAAACAAAGGCCCGAGGTGTCCAATGGCAAAATTGGACGCGGGCCTTCTAAGCCAGGCTATG
>Ga0105096_10000431_pt1 | contig 14388 bp, 11 predicted proteins | sample PPLLak3cmMay2015_FD_87036 | JGI IMG/M metagenome (GOLD analysis project Ga0105096, IMG submission 87036) | Freshwater sediment microbial communities from Prairie Pothole Lake near Jamestown, North Dakota, USA - PPLs Lake P7 Core (1) Depth... | ecosystem: Environmental > Aquatic > Freshwater >... | reverse complement strand
CAACCCCGTGTGCGTGGGCGTCACGTCGACCACCGGGCCCCAGCTGCGTCACGCGCTCGAGGTGTCGCAGCTGGTCAAGGCCCGGAGCGACGTGCCCGTGGTGTGGGGCGGCATCCACGCCACCTTGCTGCCGGAGCAGTGACACCCCCGGCCCGGATGGAGGACTGGTTTTCGTTCAGCTACCGGAACCTCGGCGCGCGTGGCGCCTGGCTCCCGGGTTCGATGCGCCGCACCGTCGCGATGCTGGATTTCTGCTCGTTCTTCGCGAGCGACCGGGGGTACGTGACGCCGTTCAAGCAGACCCACCCGCTGGCGACACTCGCCGCCAGGGTGTACGCGCCCGTCGCCAGGTTCCGGATGCGGCATCTGCTCCACCACGCGCCGTTTGAAATCGCGGCGGCGAAGTCGCTGGGGTTGTACGGCAATGCCGACTGAATCGGGCCCGGGTGCGGCGCGCGTCTACTGGGACGCCGTCGGCGGCGAGTGGGCCGCCACCCACCGGGACGGGTTCTGGCGGCGCTGCAGCGACGCCATTCACGTCCGCTGGCTCGAGGAGGCCGCCGGCGATCTGCCTCCCGGGCGCGTGCTCAAGACCGACCTCTTCGACGAAGCGTTCGGCGACGGCCTCGCGCCGTGGTTCGAGTCGCGCGGGCACGACGTCGTGGCCTGCGACCTCGCGTTCAGCACCGCCAGCGGAGCCTCCCGCAAGCCCGCGTCGGTGGCCGCGGCCGTCGCCGACGTGCGCCAGCTTCCGTTTCTCACGTCCACCTTCGACACGGTGTTTTCCGACTCGACACTCGATCACTTCGACTCTGAGGCCGGCATCCGCGCCTCGCTCCTCGAACTGCACCGCGTGATCCGCCCGGGCGGCACGCTGCTCCTGACCATGGACAACCCCATGAACCCGATTGTCTGGCTCAGAAACCTCAGGCCCGGACTCTGGATGCGCCTCGGCGTCGTGCCCTACGCCGTCGGCGCGACCTGCGGCCGGCGGCGGCTGACGCGGCTGCTCGAGCAGTCCGGATTCGACGTGCCCTTCGCGGGGACGATCATGCACGCGCCTCGCGTGCTGCTGGTGCCGTGGTGCCGCCATCTGGCGCGCCGCGGCGCCACCCGGCCCGGCGCATGGCTCGAACGATCGCTGCTCCGCTTCGAGGCGCTCGGCCGGCTGCCGACCCGCGAGCTCACCGGCCACTTTGTCGCCGTCACCGCGCGGAGGCGGCCATGATGACCGCGCCGGAAACCATCGTGATCACGTCCGCATCAGGAGCGGAAGAACTCGGCGCGGTGTGCGTCGATTCGACCGTCAGCGGGCGCGCGCGTGGCGGGTTGCGGCTGGTGCCCGACCTCACGAGGCGCGAGCTCGAACTGGCCGCCCGGGTGATGACCCTCAAGTACGGCTTCCTGGGCCTGCCGCAGGGCGGTGCGAAGGCCGGGGTCGTCGGCGATCCGGAAGCGCCGCCCGGGGAGCGCGCCGACAGGCTGCGCCGCTTCGCCGAGGCGGCAGCTCCCCTCTTCAGGTCCCGGGCCTACGTGCCCGACTCCGACATGGGCACAACCGGCGCCGACATCCAGGCCATGCTCGAGAGTGTCGGCATCCGCGTCGCCCGCCGGGAGTACCGCGGAGGCCGCTCGGGCCTCTATACCGCGGCAACGGTGTTCGCGTCCGCGCGCGCCGCGGCGGCCGCGACCGGCCTGCCGATCGCGGGATGCCGCGTCGCCATCGAGGGATTCGGCCGCGTGGGTCAGCCCCTGGCGGGGATGTTCCACCGCGCGGGGGCCAGGGTCGTGGCGATCTCGACCCGCCGGGGCGGACTCGTCAATCCGCGCGGCCTGGATGTCGAGGCGGTCGCCGCGCGCATCCGCGCCGGCGGAGACGCGGCGGTGGCCGACGCCGGACTCGGGGATCCGATCGAGGCAGCCGGCCTCAAGTTCGTGCCGGTCGACGTGCTCTGCCCCTGCGCCGGCCACGACAGCATCTCCCTCGGCGATTCCGGCGCGATCGAGGCGCGGGTGATCAGTTGCGGGGCGAACAGCCCGATCACGCCGGACGCGGAGCGCCGGCTCGGGGAGCGCGGCATCCTGTGCGTGCCGGATTTCGTGGCGAATGCCGGCGGCGTGCTGGGCGGTACGATGGAGTTCGCCGGTTGGCGGACCGGGGAGATCCTGGACTTCTGTGATCACCGGTTCCGGCCGCGCGTAGCGGCCTTGTTCGAGGAGGCCCGGCAGTCCGGCACCCCGGTGCGAGGCGCGGCCGAGGCCTTCGCGCTGAGGAGATTCGCCGACGTGAAGCGCCTGGCCGAGCAGCCTTCGTGGCGGCGCGGAGGAAGCCAGGCCGCCCTGGCGGCGTACCGTGAGGGCTGGGTGCCCGTCCGACTCGTCCGCAGGCTGTCGGTGAAGTACTTCAATGGACGCGTAGGCTGAGAGGAGGAGCGGGCCGGGGTCTCGCGACGAACATGCCAGTCATCCAGGCCAACGGCATCCGGATCTACTGCGAATGGCATGGCCCTGAACGTGCTCCGGTGCTCGTGCTGAACAACGGGATCCTGATGAACGCGGCCGCCAGTTGGGTTCCGCAGACGTCGGCCTTCGCCTCCTCGTACCGCGTGCTGCAGTACGACTGCCGCGGCCAGGGGCAGTCCGATCATCCGGCCGGGCCGTACTCGATGGAACAGCACGCGGACGATCTCGCGGCGCTCCTGGACGCGCTCGGAGTGAGCCGCGCGCATGTGCTCGGCATCTCGTACGGGGGCGAGGTGTCGCAGGCGTTCGCCCTCCGGCATCGTGACCGGGTGTCGAGCCTGGTGCTGGCCGACACGGTGAGCGAGGTCGGCCCCGAACTGCGGCTGATCGTGGAGGGCTGGAGAGCCGCCGCCTGCTCGGGCGACGCCGATCTCTTCTACCTCGTGACGGCGCCGTGGAACTTCTCCGCCGCCTTCATCGGGCGCCACGCGGCCGTGCTGGCCGCCGCGCGAGCGCGATATCGGTCCCTCGACCTGCCGGCCGTCGCCAGGCTCTGCGACGCGTTCCTGGATGTGAATGTCACCACGGCACTCCGGCAACTGCGGGTCCCGGCCTGCATCATCGTCGGAGATCAGGACCTGCTGAAGGGGCCGCGCTACGCGCAGGTGCTGCACGACGCGATCCGCGGAAGCCGGCTGCACGTGATCCCGGGCTCGGGTCACGCCGCCTCGTGGGAGGCCCCGGCCGAGTTCAATCGCGTGGTGCTCGAATTCCTGGGCTCCATCAGAACACGGAGAGGGCGTGGAAGATGAACAGTCCTGGCACGACGATCCGCCGCGCCGAGCAGCGCGATCTCCCCGCCGTCGGCCGCCTCGGCGCGCGGCTCCTGCGCGCGCACCATGCATTCGACCGGCTGCGCTTCATGGCGCCGCACGGGAACACGGAGGAAGGCTACGCATGGTTCCTCGGCACACAGCTGCGGCGTGACGATGCGGCGGTGTTCGTGGCCGAGCGGGCCGGCGAGGTCGTGGGGTACGCGTACGCCGGAATCGAGCCTCAGTCGTGGAAGGAGCTGCGCGAGGAGGCCGGTTTCATCCACGACGTGTACGTGGACGACGCCGTCCGCGGCGGCGGCATCGCCACCGCCCTCATCGAGGCTGCGGCGGAGTGGCTGACCGGCCGGGGCATGCCCCGCATCGTGCTGTGGACCGCAGCATCGAACGACGCCGCCCGGCGCCTGTTCGAACGCCTCGGCTTCCGCCACACGATGACCGAGATGACCAAAGAAACCGGGGTCGGGTCTATTCAGGATCGGCACCCCGATTGAGTCAGGGTTCAGTGCGGGCGCGCACGGACGACACCAGGTCGAGAATCGCGGCGCCGTAGGCGGCCAGTTTCGCCGGGCCGATGCCGGGAAGATCCCGCAAGTCGTCGCGCGAGCGCGGCAATGACGACGCGATGGCGTCCAGTGTACGGTCATGGAGGATCACGTACGGCGGCACGCCTCTGCGACGCGCCTGCTCGATCCGCCACGCCCGCAGCGCATCGCCCACGCCGGCGGCCGATACGGCATGGCGGTCCGGCAAGTCGTGCGCCGGCGCGGCTGGCCGACGCGCCGTCCGGCGTCCGCTCTTCGCCGGCGGCGTCACAGGCGGCGCCATCCGTACGTCCGCGGAGCGGCCGTCGATCACCTCGCGGCCGAGCGGGGTGAGACTGAGCGTCCGGTACTGGTCTTCCGACACGCGAATCAGGCCGCCGCCGCACGCGGCCGCAATCCAGTGCTCGATGGTCCGCGGACGCTCGTCACGCAGGGCGCCGCTCGCGGGCAGTCCCGCCAGCGTCTCCGGCAGGTCCTCGATATCGCCGGCCAGCATCGCGACGATCCTGCGCCGGCCGAAACGCTCTCCGGCTTGCGCGATGCCTGACAGGATCGTCCGCACGAGATCCAGGTCGGCGGCGCTGAGCGTCGCGCGGCGCTCGCAATTGCCGCACGCGCCGCAGGGTTCGCGCGCCGCAGGGTCGCCGAAGTACCGGAGGATGGTCGCCCTCAGGCAACCCGTGGCATCCGCGTACGCCACCATGCGGCGCAGTTTCTTGTGTTCGAGCTCCCTCCGGCGACCGACATCTGCCGGGTCGATGGGCGGGCCCTGCCGGTCGGGCTGCTCGTCCCGGCCGCGGTCGATCAGGAACTCCCGCGTTTTCACGTCCGCGTAGTTCCAGAGCAGCGTCGCGGCCGCCTCGCGCCCGTCCCGCCCGGCCCGGCCGATCTCCTGGTAGTAGGCTTCGACCGACCCCGTGATGTCGACGTGGATCACGGCGTCGACGTCGGGCCGGTCGATGCCCATGCCGAACGCGTTCGTCGCGCACACGACCCGCACCGCTCCCGAGGTGAAGGCCTCCTGCACGCGCGTGCGCTCGTCGTCTGCCAGGCCTGCATGGTACGCGGCGGCCTCCACGCCGGCCGCCTGCAGCGTGCCGGCCGCGGCTTCGGCTCTCTTGCGCGTGGACGCATACACCAGCGCCCGGCGGACGCCGACGAGCCCGGGAAGGACCCGGTGCTTCTCGTTCTCCCCCGCCACCGGCAGGACGCGCAGGTGGATGTTGGGCCGGTCGAACCCGGCGACGATCACGTGCGGGCGCGCCAGGCCCAGGAGATCGACGATGTCGTCGCGCACTTCCGGCGTGGCGGTGGCCGTGAACGCCGCGATCGGCGGGCGGCCCGGGCGGCCGTCCCCGCGGCGGCACGCGGCGGCCGCGTCGCGCAGGCGGCGGTAGTCCGGCCTGAAGTCGTGTCCCCATTCCGACACGCAGTGCGCTTCGTCGACGACGAAGCGCGCGATCGGGACGTCGCGCAGCAACTGGACGAACTGGGCCGACGCGAACCGCTCGGGTGCGACATAGAGCAGGCGCAACTGGCCCGACCTGGCGGCCCCGAGCGCCTCGGCGCGCGTATCAGCCGGCAGCATCGAGTGCAGCGCCCCCGCGCGGATCCCCCGGCGGTCCAGTTCGTCGACCTGGTCTTTCATCAGCGAGATGAGCGGCGACACGACGAGCGTCGTGCCCGGCAGCATCACCGCGGGCAGCTGGAACCCCATCGACTTCCCGGACCCGGTCGGCATCACCGCCAGCACGTCCCTCCCGTCGAGGACCGCCTGCACGAGGGCTGCCTGTCCGGGGCGGAATGACCCGTGGCCGAAGTGACGCTCGAGGGCGGAACGGAGGTCGATCACCGCGTGCCGGACGCCAGTCGGATGAACGCCGCCACGTCCCGCTTGAGCTCCGCGTGCGCGGACGGCCGGATGTACATCATGTGGCCGCCCTCGTAGTACGCGTACGACACGCGGTCGGTGATCTGGCGGTCGTAGGCGAAGTGCGTGAGATTGAACTCGGCGCCGCCGACGTACGTGGCCATGTCGTAGTACCCGCTCACGAGGAGCACCTTCAGGAACGGGTTCTTCGCCATGGTCAGCCGCAGCGCGTCGGTCATGTCCATGTAGCGGTTCTGCACGTAGGTCCACGGCCTGACGTTGCCGGAGGTCGGGTAGCGGAGGTTCGTGTCCCACTTCAGCTCGTTCTTCACGTAGTCCTGGAACAGCGCCACGTACGGCCCCTGCAGCGCGGTGTTCGAGGGGTCGAACTCCTGTCGCTCGCCCGCCGCATCGGCGTCAAGCGCGGTGAAGCGCCCGTCGAGGCGCCCGACGACGAGCCGCTGGTCCCGCAGGAGCTCCTTGCGGAAGCGGGCCGAATCGACGCGGAGGTTGGCCGACAGGATGTACTTCGGTGTGAGCCCCGTGAACCGGGCCAGTTTCTCCGCCATCGACTGCCGCTCGGCGTCGGTGAGCGTGTTGCCCTTCGTGAGCGCGAGCATGTACTCGCCGAGCGCGAAGGCGCGGGCCTCATCGACGACGTGCTTGACGGGCCTCGCCTGAAGGTCCGCCGGCAGCCTCTTGTGGTACCACGCCGTCGCCGCGAACGTCGGGATCTGGACCGCCCAGGCGATGTCGTTGTTCGGCGCCGGCGACAGCGTCTGGTAGGTCAACAGCGCGGAGACGAGCACGATGCCGTTCAGCTCGATGCCGTGGCGCGATTGCAGCTCCTGCGCCAGGCCCGCCGACCGGATCGTGCCGTAGCTTTCGCCAATCAGGAACTTCGGTGACGGCCAGCGGTTGAAGACGCCGAGATACGCGGCGATGAACTCGCCGAACGCCCGGATGTCGCCGTCCTGGCCGTGGAACTGGCTGTTGTCCACGCCGGCCATCACGCGGCTGTAGCCCGTGTCGATCGCGTCGACAAACACCAGGTCGGCGACGTCGAGGAGCGAGTGCTCGTTGTCCACCAGCTGGTACGGCGGCGCGGGCTGGAACCCCTCGTCGGCCATCCGGGCGCGGCGCGGCGCGAACGATCCCATGTGCAGCCAGATGGACGCCGATCCCGGCCCGCCGTTGAAGAGGAACGCGATCGGTCTGGTCTTCGCGTCCTCGCCGTCCTTCGTGTACGCCACGTAGAACATCCGGGCCGCGACCTTCCCATCGTCGAGCCGGATCGGGATGGTCCCCGCGGTGGCGGCGTAGCGGATCTCGCGGCCATCGAGCCGCAGCACGTGCGACGTCTTCGACGGCTCATCGGCGATGGCGCTCGCCGTTTCGTGCTGTCCCGGCGCCTGCGGGCGCTGGGCGGCCTCCGGAGTGGCGCCGGGGCGTTGCTGCCCGAGGGCCGCGGGCGCGAGGGCGAGCAGGATGACGATCGCGAGAGACAGCGCGCGGTTCGGCATGGCGGAACTCCCTGAACGTCTACTTCTTCACCGGCGCCGGCGCGTCTTTCTTGACCGGCGCGGCCGGCGTCTGGGTCCCGATCGGGCCCTGCTTCTGCAGCCACTCGGCCGGGATCGTGCGCTTGTCCGGCGTCGTGCGAGCGCCGCCGTCCTGGTAATCGGTGATGAGCCGGTCCGCCAGCTCCCACCACTTCATGAAGTTCTCCTGCGCGACGCGGTTCGAGTAGTCGCTGATGAAGGCCCGGGCCCGGGCGGGGTCGGTTTTGTAGAGCTCGAGCGCCATGCCCTCGACGATGGGCTGGTCCGCGAACAAGCGGCCCTCGATCTCGGCCTGCTTCGCGCGGATGTCCTGCATCATGCCGCTCCAGTTCAGGTTCGACCAGTTGCCGATGAAGTTCGAGGCCCAGAACGCCGAGTTGCGATCGAACCGGTCGCGCCGGCCGATCTGGAAGGCCATCGGCACCGAGAGGTTGCCCGCGTAGAACGGCGTGAACACGGACGTCTTCGCGTCGTCGGGCGCGAACCAGGCCACGCTGCCGATCCAGGGCGGCATCCCCGCGCGCGCCTGCAGCACGGTGACGTAGGAGCACTGATGCACCGCGATCATCCGCTCCGTCGCCGTGTAGCCCTCGGCCGGCTTGTAGTCGCGCGCCATGGCCCACCGGTTCGGCGTCCCGAACGGGCCGGCCAGCGGGTTCTTCGTCTGGTCGAACGGCGTACCTTCGTAGACGTCGCGGTGAATCGCCATGAGGTCGCGCGCGGTGACCTTCCGGTCCGGCTTCACCGAGAACGGCTGCTCGGGCGCCCACGGGTCGAGGTTGAGGGACGGCGCGAGCAGGCTCAGCACGCGCCACTCGCGGCGGTTGGGCCGGGGCGGGCCGGACATGCCGAAGATCCGGTTGAACAGGAACGGTTCGCCCTTCTTCCACCAGCCGTGCTTCTCGGCGATCTCGTACACGTTGGTCGAGTGCATCGTGAAGTTCGGGTCGTCGGTGAGGGTCGTGATGCGCGACACGTTCGCCGACACGCCCACCTCGCCGGGAGGAATGCGCTTGGCCGCCCAGACGGCGCCGATCTCGGCGGCGCCGGGCCCGAAGATCTCGAACTGCCACACTTCTTTCGCGTCGCCGACCGTCAGGCACTCGCCGCTGTCGCCGTACCCGTACTTCTCCGCGAACGCTCCCATCAGCTGGATCGCCTCGCGCGCCGTCGACGTCCGCTCGAGGGCGAGGCGCTCCAGTTCCATGATGTCGAACAGGCCCTCGTCGCTGTACAGCTCGCGGCGCCCGCCGATCGTCGTCTCGCCGATGATGACGCCCTTCTCGTTCATGAACGGGTACGAGGCGTCGTACCGCGTGAAGGTCTGCTCCACCTGCGGAATCTCGCCGACTTTGTGCTCCTGCTGGTTCGGCGGCTTCTCCTCGCCCAGGCCGCCGCCCTTCATGATGTCGCGCTTGCTGCCGGCGGGATACGTCCTGCCGGGCACGACCTTCATCCGGATCTCGTAGCCGCCGTCGCACGAGTGGCTCGTCAGCGTGCCGTCCGCCGATGTCTCCGGGCTCGTGGGAATGGACGTGCAGGCCTCGCACGCGTTCTCCCAGACCTCCTCGGGCACCCCGTCGGGCCTCGGGAAGCCGCAGATCTTCTTGCCGTAGAACTGCGGCTGCAGGACCTGCGATCCATCCTGCCGCCCCGCGTCCTGCGGAACGGCCGTGCCGGCGACGCCGGCAATCAACACGATGAAGGCTGTGAGGAATACTCTCGTCATCCGCACGGGCATGCTCCTTGGCGGCCGGCCTGGCCGGCGTGAACGAGGCGAGGGTATCACGAAGAGGGCGTACGCTGGCCGTAGTAGGCCTGCGCGCCGTGTTTCCGCAGGTAGTGCTTGTCCACCAGGAACCGGGCGGGCTCGGGCTCCGCGGGGTTGACGGCCCGCGCCGCGAGGTTGACCTCCGCCAGGTACTCGAGCACGCGAGCCGCCTCGACGGCGTGCGCCGGGTCGTCCGACCAGACGAACGGGCCGTGGTTCGCCACGAGCGCGGCCCCGACCTCGTCCGGCGAGAGGCCCAGCGTCCGGAACGTCTCGACAATCACGAGGCCGGTGTTGCGTTCGTAGTCGGTGACGACCTCGGCCTCCGTCATCGGGCGGGTCACCGGCACGTCGCCGCGGAAGTAGTCGGCGTGCGTCGTGTTGAGACACCGGATCGGCATCTGCGCCTGCGCGAATGCCGCGGTGAACTTCGAATGCGTGTGCACGATGCCTCCGCAGCGGAACGCGCGGTAGAGTTCCAGATGCGTCGGCGTATCCGACGAGGGGCGAAGGGCACTGTCGACCACCCGGCCCGTCTCGATCGATACCAGCACCATGTCCATCGTCGTCAGCTTCTGATACGGGACGCCGCTCGGCTTGATGGCGAAGAGCCCCGCTTCGTGGTCCGCGCCCGATACGTTGCCGAACGTCTCGATCACCAGGCCGGTGCCCGCCAGGGCCACGTTCGCCCGAAGTACCCGCTCACGGAGCGCATGCGCACTCATTCCCTCGTCCCTCCGCGCCCTCAGATCGCGCTGACGCGCTCTCTGATGGCCAGCAGCCGCTTCATCGCCGTGCCGAGGTCCGCCGCCGCACCGGGCACGCCGCCGAACGCGTCGTGCAGCTCCAGGTAGATCCCGTAGAGTTCGTCGTACGTCTTCCTGGCGGCGGGGTCCGGCACGAACTGCGTGCCGCCGTCGCGGACCATTGCCGCCTGGGCCTCCGCGAAGGTGGCATGCCCGCCCGCGGCGGAGCCGGCCGCCACGGCCGCAGACGCCGCCGCGCCGAGCGCTGGCGTCTGCGGAGAGCCGGCGATGATCATCGGATACCCGAGGACGTCGGCATAGATCTGCATGAACAACGGGTTCTTCTCGGCGATCCCGCCGCAACAGACGACGCGCTCGACCGGCACGCCGTACTCCTTCAGGCGCTCGACGATGGCGCGTGCGCCGAACGCCGTCGCCTCGATGAGCGCTCGGTACACGTCGGCGCGGGTCGTATGAAGGGTCTGGCCGACAATCAGTCCGGTCAGGCGCGGGTCGACGAGAATCGTGCGATTGCCGTTGTTCCAGTCGAGCGCCACCAGGCCCGACTCCCCCGGCCGAAGGCGCGATGCGCGCGCGGTCAGGTCCTCGTGCAGCGCGGCGTCGCCTTCGCAGACGCGCTCGACCCACCACGCCAGCAGGTCGCCGACGGCCGACTGGCCCGCCTCGATGCCGAAGTAGCCCGGCATGATCGAGCCGTTGACGATGCCGCAGATGCCCGGGACGTTCTGGATGGCGCCGGCAACCGGCGTCACCGCGCAGTCGCACGTCGAGGTGCCGATGATCTTGACGAGCGTGCCCGTGCGGGCGCCCGCGCCTATGGCGCCGTAGTGCGCGTCGAAGGCGCCCATGGCGATGGCGATCCCCTCGCGCAGGCCCAGCGCCGACGCCCACTCCGCGCACAGTCGGCCCGCCGGCCTGTCGGCGGGGTAGGCGTGGTCGAACAGGCGGTCGCGCAGGTCGGCGAGTCTCGGATCGAGCCGGGCGAGGAACGCCTTCGACGGCAGCCCGCCCCACGTGTCGGAGTACATGGCCTTGTGTCCCGCGGCGCACACCGAGCGCTGGATGCCGCCGGGGCGGGACACGCCGGCCAGGACCGCGGGGATGTAGTCGGCGAACTCGACCCAGCTGCAGGCGGCGTCGAACACCTCCGGCGCCACCTTCAGGCAGTGCCAGATCTTCGACCAGAACCACTCGGAGGAATAGGTGCCTCCGATGGGCGCGAGGTATTCGGGCGCGTGCCCGGCGGCGATCCGGGTGATCGCCGCGGCCTCCTCGGCGCCGGTATGGTCCTTCCACAGCCACGCCTGGGCCGCGAGCACGCCTGCCCACCTCGGGTCGAGGCCGAGCGCCCGGTTGCGCGCGTCGACGGGGATCGGGGTCGAGCCGGTCGTGTCGACGCCAATGCCGATGATGCGATCCGCGGGGAACGCCTCGTCGCGCGCGGCGTCGGCGATGGCCCCACGCACGGACACGCGCAGCCCCTCGAGGTAGTCGGCCGGGTTCTGGCGAGCCAGGTGCGGATCGTGCGGGTCGAGCAGGACGCCCTGGTCACCCGACGGGTAGTTGAAGACGCAGGTGCCGGCCATCCGGCCGTCGGCGCAGCTGACCACGACCGCACGGACCGAGTTGGTGCCGAAGTCGACTCCAAGGGTGCAGGCCTGTGTCATGGAGCGGGCCTTCCTGTCTCGCCGGACCGCTCGCCGGGTCTCGAGTCCCGGCCTCCATCGGACGGCGGAGCCGGGATCGTCGGACCCCGGGATGAGCTGGGACGCGGGCGCGATTTGCGCACCGCGGCGGTTGCGCGTACGATCCCAGCCGCGCAGATGATACCGCACAACCGAGGGGTTCGCTGGGCTGGCGGGCTCGCGGCAGGAGGCACACGTGGACAGCAGCACCCTGGGCTTGATCGTAGGCAATCGCGGCTTTTTTCCCGGCCACCTCTGCGACGCCGGTCGCCGGACGATGCTAGACGTGCTCGAAGGGGCGGGCGCCGAAGTCGTGGCGCTCGGGCCGGCCGACACGACATTCGGCAGCGTCGAGTCGCTCGAGGACGCCGCGAAATGCGCGGACCTGTTCAAGGCGCACCGCGACCTGATCGCCGGCGTGGTGGTGGCGCTGCCCAACTTCGGCGACGAGCGGGCCATCGCCAACGTGCTGCGGTGGGCCGACCTGAAGGTGCCCGTGCTCGTCCAGGCCTTTCCCGACAACGCCGGGAAGATGTCGATCGCGGATCGCCGCGATTCGTTCTGCGGCAAGATGTCCGCCTGCAACAACCTGCGGCAGTACGGCATCCCGTTCTCGCTCACCCGCAGCCACACGGTCGATCCCGAGGGAGCGGAGTTCGCGGAGGACCTCGCGGACTTCATGGCGACGTGCCGGGTCGTCACCGGCCTGCGCCACGCGCGCTTCGGCGCCCTCGGCGCGCGCCCGGCGGCGTTCAACACGGTGCGCTACAGCGAAAAACTGCTCGAGCGCAGCGGCATCAGCGTCGAGACGCTCGACCTGTCTGAACTGTTCGGCCGCGCGGCGGGAATCAACGCCGGCGACGCCGCGCTCGCGTCCAAGGTGGCGCAGATCTCGGCGTACGTCTCCACTCGCGGCGTGCCCGCCGACGCGGTCGTCAAGATGGCGCGGCTGGGCGTCGTGATCGACACGTGGATGGCGGACCAGCGGCTCGTGGCGACCGCCCTCCAGTGCTGGACCGCGATGGAGGAGTTCTACGGCGTGGTGCCCTGCACGCTGATGAGCATGATGAGCAACGGCCTCGCGCCCTCCGCCTGCGAGACCGACATCGCCGGCCTCGTCGGCATGTACGCCCTGCGGCTCGCCTCGGGCACGCCGGCGGCGCTGGTCGACTGGAACAACAACTACGCCGACGATCCCGACAAAGGCGTCGTGTTCCACTGCTCGAACCTGCCGAAGGAGATCTTCGAGAGCGGCGCAGGCGCCCCGGTCATGAGTTACCAGGCCATCATCGCCGGCACCGTGGGCCGCGACAACACGTTCGGCACCGTCGAGGGCCGCGTCCGCAGGAGCCCGATCACGTACTGCCGCGTTTCGACCGACGATTTCCGTGGCGTCATCACCGCCTACGTCGGAGAGGGCGAGACCACCGACGACGCCCTGCTCACGTTCGGCGGCTACGGCGTCGTGAAGGTCCCCAGGTTCCAGGACCTGCTCCGCTACATCTGCGAGCACGGATTCGAGCACCACACGGCGCTTTCGCTGTCGCGGACGGCCAGGGCCATCAACGAGGCCTTCAGCAAATACCTCGGCTGGGACGTGTACCTCCACGCCTGAGCACAGACCCGCGGCCGGCACCTGGCATGCACCGCGGACCCGGTCGCGCCGGGCTCCGGTTCGGCTGCACTCACAGTCGCCCTCTGCGACCGGGTCCACGGCGCGAAGCGTCCTGCCGGCTGGGGAGGCGTGCTTGCGCGCCGACGGCCGTTTCCGGCACGATGGGGGATCGTTTCCCCTGTTTCCTCGAGGGCGATCATGCAGTTCAAGCGGCTGGATCCGGACGACATCGACCTCGTCGTCAAGACGTTGAAGGAGTTCACCGAGCGCGAGGCGCCGCTCGAGAAGCGCCTGGAGTGGGATCGGACCGACACGTGCCCGGCCGACGTCGTGCGCGCCATGCTCGGCCCGGACGTGGGCCTGCACCTCGTCTTCCTGCCCGAAGATCACGGCGGCATGGGCGGCGGCGCGTACGACGTCTACCGTCTGTCGATGGAGTTCGCGAAAGTCGATCTCGGCCTGGCCACCGCGATGCTGGCCGTGGCGCTCGGCACCGACCCCATCCGCGTCGGCTGCACGGAGGAGCAGAAATCCGTGTGGCTGAACCGGATCGCGGACGAGGGGCTGATTGTCGCCTACGGCGTGACAGAACCCGAGGCCGGCTCGAACGTCCAGAACCTCAAGACCGAGGCCGCGAGGATCACCGACGCCGACGGCCGCATCACCCATTACCGCCTGAACGGCGTGAAACAGTTCATTTCGAACGGGTCCATCGCCGACCTCTACACGATTCTCGCGAAGGCCCCGGACGGCCCGACCTTCTTCGTCGTCGAGCGCAACACGCCCGGGCTGACCCCGGGGCGGCACGAGATCAAGCACGGCATCAGGCTGTCGGACACGGCGCAGGTGCTGCTGCAGGACGTGGTCGTTCCCGCCTCGAACATTGTCGGCAAGGGCGAGGGCCAAGGCCTGAGGCAGGCGAACGAGGTGTTCGGGTACACGCGGCTGATGGTGGCCGCCTTCGGCCTCGGCGCCGGCCTGGCCGCCCTCGAGAAGGCCGTCGCGTACTCGAAACAGCGGCGACAGTTCGGCACCTTCCTCGCCGAGAAGCAGGGTTACACCCACAAGCTGCTCGTGCCGAGCAGCGTCCGGCTGGCGGCCGCGCAGGCGTATATCGAGTACGTGGCCGACCTGCTCGACAGCGGGACGACGGACCGGCAGGTGGAAGGCTCGATCGCGAAGCTCTTCGCCACGGAAGTCGGCAACGCGGCGGCGGACCACGCCGTGCAGGCCCTCGGCGGCTACGGGTATTGCGTGGACTTCGAGGTGGAGAAGAT
>Ga0105096_10000429_pt1 | contig 14393 bp, 13 predicted proteins | sample PPLLak3cmMay2015_FD_87036 | JGI IMG/M metagenome (GOLD analysis project Ga0105096, IMG submission 87036) | Freshwater sediment microbial communities from Prairie Pothole Lake near Jamestown, North Dakota, USA - PPLs Lake P7 Core (1) Depth... | ecosystem: Environmental > Aquatic > Freshwater >... | reverse complement strand
CGGCGCCGAGTCCCAACGAAGCAGTCCCTAGCAGGAAGTGCGCGAACCCGTGCGTCCATTCCAAGTAGCCCCCCACCACGGCGGCGCACACGGCCAACACGATCAGCGGACGCGTCATCACGCCCGGCGACTCGTGAGCGTGATGGCCGGCTTCATGCGGCACCTTCTCGTCACCGTAGAACGTTCGGCAAAACGCTCGAAAGGTGTAAAACGCGGTGAGCAACGCCACGAACAGCCCCACGTAATACAAGCCTTGATAGAGTTGGGCGCGTTGGAGGAAACTGACATGATCGGCGGTCGAATCCGCCAATTCGGCGGCCGCCACGAGCTCATGTGACTTGTCGTGCACGGCGCCCAAAATCGCGTCCTTGCTCCAGAAACCCGACAAAGGGGGAACCCCCGCCAGCGCCAAGCAGCCCACGAGAAACGTCGCGTGCGTCACCGGCATCAGTCGTCGCAAGCCGCCAAAGCGTCGCATGTCGATCACGTTCCCCATCGCATGCATCACGCTCCCTGACCCGAGAAACAACAGGGCTTTGAAGAACGCGTGCGTGAACAGGTGAAACATTCCGGCAATGATGCCAGCCTGGGAACCGGTCCCCAGCGCGAGGAACATGTAGCCCAGTTGACTGACGGTCGAATAGGCGAGGACTCGCTTGAGGTCATGCTGAGTCATCGCGATGAGTCCGCCCAAGAGCGCGGTCGCCGCGCCGATGATCGCCACGACCAGCTGCGCGTCCGGCGCAACCATGAAGAGAGGCGTGCATCGCGTCACCATGTAAACGCCGGCCGTCACCATCGTGGCCGCGTGAATCAGCGCGCTGACCGGAGTCGGACCTTCCATCGCATCGGGGAGCCAGACATGCAGGGGAAACTGAGCGCTCTTGCCGCACGCGCCGAGCATGAGCAGCAGGCAAATCGCCACTCCAACCGTCCCTCCGCGATAGTCCCGGGCACTGATGCGCGACGGACTCAGGACACCTCGAGTCGACACTGACGCGGACTCGGCATCCTTGGCATCGTCGGCATCCTCAGCGACCTCCGTCGACACCTGCAGCGCGACGGCGGGACTCGCTGCCTCTTCCACCACGGCGTCGCGATCGTGAAAGTCGAGCGTGCCGTAGGTCGTCCAAATCAGAAACAAGGCCAGCGCGAACCCGAAGTCGCCGATCCGATTCACCAGGAAGGCCTTCTTGCCGGCCGCGGCCGCTTCGGGCTTCTGGTACCAGAAGCCAATCAACAGGTAACTGCAAACTCCCACCGCTTCCCAAAACACGAACAACAGCGCGAAGTTGCTCACCGAGACCAGCATCGTCATCGAGAACACGAACAGCGAGATATAGCTGAAGAAGCGCCAGTAGCCTCGATCCCCGTGCATGTAACCGGCCGCAAAGATGGCGACCAACGTCGAGATGAACGTAACCATCGCGAGCATCATCGCGGTGAGCGAATCGGCGCGGAGAGTCACGTCAATCTGGAAGTCGCGTGATCCTCCTTCGACCAGTGAACCGGCCGTGTCGCTAGGAGGAGCCAGTGGTTGCTCGTAGGCGCCCGCCACATCCGCCCAGGTCCACAGCGTAAAAACTTCCTCGAAGCTTTCCTGGCCGTGCTGGTGGTGAGCGACCTCGCTGATCAAGGCGAGACTGCCGAGGAACGACAGAAAAATCGCGACGATGGTGGGCCAATGACTTTGCCGACCGAGCCAACGAGCGCCGAACAGCGCCGTGAAGATCGCGGCGGCCAGCGGCAGGGCCGGAATCAAAATCAGGATAGTGCGAAGCATCGAATCCATGGCGTATCGTCCGGCAGTCAAACTCGACTGCGATGTTGTTGAGCTTCCTCGTCGACCTCAGGCTGCAATCCGGCGAGCGTCAGCCGCGGCCAGACTCGATCCTCGTCCCGTTCCTCCGGCACCTGCGAATCGACGTAGGCGGGTTGACCTTCCTCGCGCGACTCTTGCCAGAACGTGATATCAAGCGTGCCGCTGTGGTGGAACAGCATCAGGATCAGCGCCAGACCGATGGCCGCCTCGCAAGCCGCGACGGCGATCATGAAGACGACCAGCATCTGCCCCCCCCAGTCGCCGTGATAGCGGCCCCAGGCCACCAGGCTCAGCGACACTCCCTGCAACATCATTTCGACGCACAGGAACATCACGATCATGTTGCGCCGCGCCAACAAACCGGCCAGTCCGAGCGCGAACAGGATGCCGCCGATCACCAGAAAGTCGTACAGTTGAGCGGTCGCTTCGGTCACGGCGATTCTCCTTCGCGACGTCGGGCGGAGGCGTCGGGCGAACCGCCCCGCATTTCCACTTCGCCGGCAATTTGCTCTCGACCGTGAATGACCATCGCCACCGCTCCCACCAACGCCGCCAGCAGCAAGGTTCCCGCCACTTCGACAGCCACCAGATGGCGACCGAACAACTGATTGCCCAGCGCCGCCATGTGGGCCGCATCCTCGGGCCCTTGGCCGCGCGAGGCCGCGACCGGCGGCGGCGAGTCGCGAAGTTCCTGGCAGACCGCAAGGATTCCTCCCAGGAACACGGCGACGGTGAGCACGATGATCGGCTTGGCGAACGGCCCCCAGCTCAGACGATCGTAGGTGTCGTGCCCCTGGGGTTGGGCGAGCATGACGACGAACAAGAACGTCACCACAATCGCCCCCGCATAGACCACGATCGTCGCGACCCCCAGGAACTGAGCATTTTGAAACATGAACAGTCCGGCGATTCCCACCAGCGACAGCGCGAACCACACGGCCGAATAGACGGCGCTGCGCGAACTGACCGCCGCCGTCGCCGCTCCCAGCGTCATCGAGGCCAGAATCCAAAACGTGCTGCGCACGGTCAGCGTGCCCGAGGCCTGGCCGCTCGCGATCAGCGCCACCAGGGCCGCCGTTCCCAGCGCGATCCCCAAGCGTCGCCCATTGCGGCCACTGCGCGGCAGCAGCAAGAGCAAACTCACGGCCCCCAGCACCACCGCCCAGACGAGCGGCGCGGTCGCCCAGCTCGGCAAGCGATCGGTCAGATCGGCCATCAGCGCCGGAGCGAACCAGGGAAGACCGCCGACAGCATTCGTCGCGGGAGGGATCATACGGTCCCCCCCAGCGAATGGGACTTCATCGGTTCCTTGTCCTTGGTTTCGTCGTACACGCTCAACAGCTTCTCCTTGTCGAAGATCATCTCTTCGCGACTGCGGCCCGTCAGATTGTAGAGGCTCGTCAGCTCGATGGCGTCGACCGGACAAGCCTCCTCGCACATGCCGCAGTAGATGCAGCGCAGCTCGTCGATCGTGAAACTGGCCGGGTACTTTTCGCGATCCGGCCAGGGACTTTCGACGCCGATGATATCGATGCAATGGGCCGGACAGGCCGTCGCGCACAAGAAACAGGCGACGCACTTCACGCGTCCGTTGTCGTCTTTGTTGAGCCGATGAACGCCGCGATAAATCAGCGGGTTGCCGATTTCGGGCTCTTCGTCCGGATAGCTCACCGTGACGACGTCCCCCCCCAGCGATCGGGTCAAATGGCGAAACGTGGTGGTGAGTCCCTGAGCGAACATCGGCAAGAACATCTTGCCCGCCAGCCCCAACTGCGGCTCGGGTACCCACGTGATTTGCGGATCGTTGGTTTTCATGGCTTCCAGCTCGGGAGCGGGCGGTTCAGGAAACGGGAATCTGGTTGTCGATGTGATTCAGGTCCAGGTCTCGGCGAGGCGCGTTGTCCGTCACGACGGTGCCGCAGAACGCCACGACCACCCAGGCCACCAGGCAGGTGATCCAGCCGGGAATCACCAGCCACCAGTCCCACGACGAATGGAGCGCGGTCGGATCGTAGAACGCACGCACTTCATTGAACACGGCGACGACCAGAAAGTTCACCATGCCCAGCGGCAACATGATCTTCCAGGCTAGCGCCATCAGTTGATCGAAGCGAAATCTCGGCCAACTCCAGCGTGTGATCATGAAGAAGACGATGACGAACATGGTTTTGGCGCCAAGCACCAGGATCCGCAGCAGCGCCTGCCACCAGGTAACGTCGTCGGTGGTCCCAGTAATTCCCCAGAAGTGCCAGCCCCCGAGGAATAAGATCACGATCAGGAACGCGGCCATCATCATGTGCAGGAATTCGGCGACCAGAAACAACAGCAGCTTGATTCCCGAATACTCGGTGTGATATCCGCCGACCAGTTCTTGTTCACATTCCGGCAAGTCGAACGGCAGCCGAGCGGCTTCGGCGAACGCGGCCGTCACAAACACGATGAATCCCAGCGGCTGGGCGAAGGCAAACCACAATCCGGTCTTGGCCTGCTGGCCAATGATCTCGTCCAGATCGAGCGAACCGGCGGCGAGCGTCACGCCCAGCAGTCCCAATCCCATGGGTAGCTCGTAGGCGATCAGCTGGGCGCTACTGCGCAGTCCTCCCAGAAAACTGTACTTGTTGTTGCTCGCCCACCCCCCCAGGATCACTCCATAGACGGCGATGCTGGACAGGGCGAACACAAAAATCATCCCCACGTTGACGCCGGGCGCCACAATCAAGCGAATCGGCTCGTCGAGTCCCGCTTGAGGAATGGCGGGGAGCACGCTGCCGAAAGGGATCACCGCGAAGACCGCCAAGGCGGCCACTAGAATCGAGATGGGGGCGAGCACGTACAGCCATTTTTCGACGTGCGCCGGCGTGTATTCTTCCTTGAGCAAAAACTTGCCGCCGTCGGCCAGCGGCTGCCCGAGTCCCCCCAGGCGAAACTTCGTCAACGGAATCCCCACGCGATTGGGACCGATGCGATCCTGAATCCAGGCCGCCATACGGCGTTCCAAGAGCACCAGGTACGCGGCCCCAGTCATCAGCCCGCCGATAAGCACGGCGATCTTGATCAGCGGTTCGAGGAGTTCACGAGGAGGCATATATTTTCTTAGCGAGCTTGTCGCCGACCGTGTCGTTACTTACTGCACTAGTGCTTCGTCACCGCTTGAAGTTGGGGATGCGTTATTCCGTGGGATAGGCTTCCAGCCTGTCCTTTGATGGAATGACAGGCTGGAAGCCTATCCCACGGTCTTGCTTGGACAGAGCCCTAGGTTTGTCCGACTCCCGCCAATTGGTTGATCTTCAAATCGATCCCCTGTTCGGGAACCGGTCCGCAAGCCGCCGAGAAATAGACGATCGCGCGAGCCACATCGTCCAGCACTTGCCGCGCTTGATACAGCCCCTGGCGGCCCGTCAACTGCCACCAGAGCGGACCTTCCACTTTCACCCCAGCCGGCGCCCGAATGGCCCAGCGGAACGACTGCAGGCGATCGGCGAAATTGACGAACGACCCTTCCCGCTCCACCCACGCCGCGGCCGGCAATACGTAGTTCGCCCGCGCCGTCAATCCCGACTCGAACAGATCCTGGACCACCAGCGTCTGCAGGCCTTCGAATTGCGCGGCGACCGTGTCATCGATCCAAGGGGAGGGGTTGCCCGCCGTCACCCACACGCCGCGAATGTCGCCCGTCGACAGATGTTGAGCCAGGAGGTCTTCCCACGAGATCACTTCCCCCGCCACACCCGCCACGACCTGCATCACTCCGCGCCGATTCGGGCACTTCTCGGCGTGAATGCGAAACCCATGCGGAAACGTGACGTCCTCGCCGGTGACCGGCGTCGGCCCGAGCACCAACAGCGCCTGCGGGTCGATGCCGCGCACGTACTGGGCCAGCAAATAGGCTTCCTCGACGGTCAAGAACGGCGACAACACGGCCGCCAATCGCCCGGCCTTACGCAGCGCGCGATCGAGTTCCGCGGGGAGCTGCGACCAGTCGACATCTTGCCGCGAAGCGCCGTCCTGCCGACGCGGAAAGGCGATTCGCGCGGGATCGTGCACGTGCTTCCAGCCATACCGCCCCTCGTCGCACATCCACCACTGATTGATGTGGGGATTCTCCCGCGGCTTGAGGCGATAGATGCGATCCTGATTCTCGTCGACACGAATCGAGCAGCCGGTCGAGCACCCCGCGCAAACGTGCGAGTTGGAATCCATGAACCAAGCGCGCTGTGAGTAGAGGAAATCGACATCCCCCAAGGCGCCGACCGGACACAGGTCGACCACGTTACCCGCCAGCGGATTCTCCAGGGGAAACCCCGGAAACACGGCAATCTCCTCGTGAGCGCCGCGGTTGGCGATCATCAGCTCGCCCGTCCCCACGATCTCGCGACAGAAACGAACGCAGCGGGTGCACATCACGCAACGATCGACGAACAGCGTGACGCTGTCGCCCAATACTTGGCGGCGACTCGTAAACGGCTTGATGTCGGCGCGGCGTTCCGCTCGGCCATGCTGAAAATGATAGTCTTGCAGCGAACATTCGCCCGCCTTGTCGCAAATCGGGCAGTCCACCGGATGCCGCAACAGCAGGTCTTCCTCGACCATCTCCCGCGCGTTCTTCACGTTCGGACTGTTGGTGACGAACACCGTGCCGTCGGTCGCCGGAGTCTGGCAGGCGGGCGACAACTTTCCTGTCATCTGAATCTGGCCGGTCTTCGGATCGCGGCGGCCCGTTTCCACCAGGCACATCCGACAGCTGGCCACGACCGACAGCCCCGGATGCCAGCAGTAATGAGGAATTTCGACCCCCGCCAGGCGAGCGACCTGAATGCCGTTCAGGCGGGCCTGATCGCCGATCTCAATTTCGTTTCCATCAACAATGACGGTGGCCATGACTAATGCAGCTCCACAAGTTTCATGGCGGGGACCGGGTCGGTCTTCATCCAGCCGGCGGGATTGGTGCGTCGGATGTACTCCTCGAACTCGCCGCGGAATTTGCGAATCGCGTTCTTGATCGGCCAGGCGGCGCCATCCGCCAGGCCACAGATGGTCGTGCCGGGAATGATGCCGATGGTGTCGCCAATTTCCAGCAGCAAATCGAGATCCTTCAGTCTCCCTTGGCCGGCCATGATTCGTTTCATCAGCCCCAGCGACCACGACGTCCCCTCGCGGCACGGGGTGCACTGTCCACAACTTTCGTGCGCGAAGAACTGACAGCTGTTGTGCAGAAAGTCGACCATCGAGACGGTCTCGTCCATCACCACGACGGCGGCCGTGCCCAGCCCCAGGCATCCGTAGCGCCCCGGCCCGTTAAAATCCAAGGGACAGTCGAGTTCCTCGGCCGTGAGGAGTCCCATGCTGATGCCGCCGGGAATCACCGCCTTGACCTTCCGCCCCTGGGGAACTCCGCCGCCGTAGGTGTCGATCAACTCACGCACCGTCAAACCGAGCGGCGCTTCGTAGCATCCCGGCCGATTGACGTGGCCGCTCAGGCAATACAGCTTCGGACCATAGCTGCCGGCGTCGCGAGGAATCTTCGGATCCGGCGGGACTCCCATCGACTTGAACCACTCGACGCCGCGCGTCGCGATCTGCGTCACGCAGGCCGCCGTCTCGACGTTATTCACCACCGTCGGCTTGCGGAACACGCCTTCCACGGCGGGGAAGGGGGGCTTGATCCGCGGCCAGGCACGTTTTCCCTCGAGGCTTTCGATCAGCCCCGTTTCCTCGCCACAGATATAAGCGGCCGCTCCGCGGTGCGTATAAACGTTCAGCGAGAATCCACTGCCCAAAATATTTGAACCGAGATACCCCGCGCGATAGCAATCGGCGATCGCCGCATTCACTCGATCCCACGCCGTCGGAAACTCGTACCGCATGTAAAAGTAGGCGGTCGAGGCCTTCGTGGCAAAGCAACTGATAATCAGCCCCTCGAGCACCTGGTGCGGATCGCTCTCCATCAAGATGCGATTGTTAAAAGTGCCCGGCTCGCTTTCATCGGCATTCAGACAGAAGTAAATCGGCCCGGGATGGTTCGCGGGCAAGAACGTCCATTTCAACCCGGTGGGAAAGCCAGCGCCGCCCCGGCCCCGCAAGCCGCTCGACTTCACCAGATCCTTGACCTGATCGGGCGACATCGTTTGCAAGACTTTGCGCAGCCCCTGATATCCCCCCGACGCCTCATAGGCGCTCAGGGTATAGCTGTCGGGCTTCCCGACATTCGCTAATAGGACCGGTTCAAACGCTGCCACGGGAACTCTCTTATTACAGAATGAACTTATTACTGAATCAACTTGTCGAGGAACTCATCGGCCGTTTTCGGCGTCAGGCGCGAATGCAGATCCTTGCCAGCCAACATGCAGGGAGCGTGCTCGCAGGCTCCCAGGCACTCGGCGAATTCCAACGTCAAGCTCCCATCCGACGTCGTTTCGCCGGGCCGAATCTGCAACCGCTGGCACATATGCTCGAGTACCTGGTCCGCCCCGAGCAAATGACAACTGACGGAGCGGCAGACCCAGGCCCGCACGCGACCGTGCGGCTTGTCCTGCTTGAAAAATCCGTAGAACGACAGTGTGTCCTGAACGTCGGCCGGGCGAAGTTCCAAAATCTCGGCGATCTCGACGACGGCCTGCAGCGGCACGTACCGCAGATGGTCATTCACGACATGCAACGCCGGCAACGTCACCGCCTGCTTGGACGGATATCGCGGAATGAACTCCCGAATCTGGGCGATCATCTCGTCGGTGAGCACGCGTTTGGATTTGGTGGTCGTCATGTCAGAACCCACGGTTCACGGGGACACGTTCACGGGGACAGGCGTTAGCGATCGAGTTCGGCGGCGATGATGTTCAAACTTCCCAAGACCGCCACGATGTCGCTTAACGTGTGGCCGCGGATGAGATGCGGAAACAGTGCGAAATGGAGGAAGGAGGGGGGACGGCATCGAGCCCGATACGCGATATTGCTTCCGTCCCCGACCAGGTAGAAGCCAAGTTCACCATTCGGAGCTTCGGTCGCGCCGTAACATTCCTCAAACGGCGTTTCAAACCCGCGATTGGCCATCACGAGCTCGAAATGCGTGATCGTCCCCTCGATGGTCTGATAGACCTGCTGCTTCGTCGGCATCGTGGCCCGTTCGTCGATACCCACGTTGACCGGACCGCCGGGGAGCTTTTCGAGCGCCTGCGCCACGATCCGCAGGCTCTCGCGCATTTCGGCCATCCGCACATAGTATCGAGCGAAACAATCGCCGGCCGTCGCGCAACAGACTTGAAACTTGAGCTCGCCGTAAGCCAGATAGGGCTCGTCCTTGCGCAAGTCGCGGGGCACCCCGCTGGCTCGCGCGACCGGCCCGGACGCTCCGCGCTGAATGGCTTGCTCGCGAGTCAAAACGCCCACCCCCTTCGTGCGATCCACGAAGATGCGGTTGCGGTTGAGCAGCTTTTCCATCTCGTCGATGGTATGAGGGATTGTCTTGAGGAACGCGTGAATCTTCTCGATCACCAGCGGGGTGAAGTCCTGCGACAAGCCCCCGACTCGCGTGTAGCTATTAGTAAACCGAGCGCCGCACAGAGTCTCGAAGATGTCGTAGATGCGCTCGCGTTCCTGGAAGGCATATAGAAAGAACGTGAACGCGCCGACATCCAGCCCCATGGCGCCGGTCGACAGCAGATGGTCGCTGATCCGCGCGAGTTCGGCGACGATCGTGCGGATGTACTTGCCGCGGGGCGTCAATTCGATCCCCAGCAGTTTCTCCACCGCATGATGCCAGCCGACGTTGTTGGAGATCGGCGAAATATAGTTCATCCGATCGGTGACCGTCACATACTGGTTATAGTCGAGCCGCTCGCCGAGCTTCTCGAATCCCGAATGCAAGTAGCCAATATCAGGAATCGCGTCGACGACCCGCTCGCCGTCCAACGTGAGCACCAGTCGCAACGTGGTGTGCGTGGCCGGATGTTGCGGTCCAAAGTTCAGCGTCCACAGATAGTCTTGCTGGGACTTGGCGGCGGCCAGTGCCGCAAGAGTTTGTGTCATGGAATTAAGAACTCCCGTCGCGGCAGCGCCGCCACTTCCTGTGCTCGCTTAGCCCTGGCCCCGCCGAATCACCGGGAAATTGTGCCGCTCGCCTCGACCTTGCAGCGGATAATCCTTGCGTAACGGATGCGCGGTAAACTCGTCCGGCAACACGATTCGCCGCAGATCGGGATGTCCCTCAAAGCGAATGCCGAACAAGTCCCACACTTCTCGTTCCAACCAGTTCGCCGCTTCCCAGAAAGGGACCGCCGAGGGAACCACCAGATCGGGCTCGTTCAACATCGCTCGAACGGTAAGCCGCCGCGCGGTCTCGACATTCGCCACGATGTACACCAAGCCAAAGCGATCCCGCGCGTCGCGATAGGACAGATAATCGACGCAGGTGATGTCCACCAGGTAATCAAACCCCAGGGAGTTCTTCAACAGATCGAAAACCTGGGCCAACGACCCGGCGGGCACAACCACGCGCGTCTCTCCCCGAAACTCGCTGGACGTGACGCCCGCAATGTGCGACTGCAACTGAGCGACGATGTCGGAAGTCGTGGTCATGGTTTGCCTGGCTGCCATCCCGTCGGTCGGCGGTTACCGCGTGGCGTAGGGAACGTCCTTGATGATGGGAAGTTCGAGGAGCGCCCGCTTGGGTTGTTGCCGCGACTCGACGTCAAATTCGTCTCCCATGATCGTCCCCTCGCGCTGAATCTTGTCCTGCAGGTCGATGATGGCTTGAATCAGTTGTTCGGGACGAGGCGGGCAACCTGGCACGTACATGTCCACAGGAATGAAGCGATCGATGCCTTGAACCACCGAGTACGTATCAAAAACCCCCCCGGTCTACGCACAGGCCCCCATCGAAATGCACCACGTCGGCTCGTGCATCTGCTGCCAGATGCGTTGCAACACCGGCAGCATCTTCATGACCACTCGCCCGGCGACGATCATCAAGTCGCACTGCCGCGGACTGAAGCGAAAGACCTCGGCGCCAAACCGCGCCAGATCGTGGCGGCTCGCCCCCGTCGCCATCAGTTCGATTCCACAGCAGGCCGTGGCAAAGGGCATCGGCCACAGACTGTTCTTACGGCACCAACTGGCCAGCTTGTCGAGATTCGTGACCACGACATTTTCGGGGAGCTCTATCGCCATCGAAAAACCCCTTTCCGCCATGCGTACACCAGCCCCAACGCCAGCAGGCTCAGGAAGACCAGCACTTCGCCGAAGATGAGCAGCCGGCTGAAGGAATCCCCCATCTCGGCTGCTAAGACTGGAAATCCCTGCGAATTGCGACTCGCGACCGCCCAGGGATACAGGAACAGGAGTTCCACGTCGAACAACAAGAAGGCAATGGCCACCACGTGAAACCGCACATCGAACCGGCGACGGCTATCGTGCAGCGGATCCATGCCACTCTCGTAGGGCATCTGCTTGACCGCGCCTTGCCGTCGAGGCCCCACGAGGCTCCCGGCGACGAGCAGGCCCACCGCCAGCAAGGCGGCGCAGAGCACGAACAAGAGGATGGGAAGGAGAAACGACCAACTGTCCATAAGGTCTAACTTGCCAACGAGTTGCGATTTTTAGCCCGCCGACCTTGTGAATCTTATCACAAAGTCAGTGGCAAGAAAACCCGACGGCAACGGTCGGAGGGGCGTTATCTTAGGCCGCGACGGCGGAAACGGTCAATCGGGCGGCAGGGGCGGGGGCGGGGGTGAATGGGTGAATGGGTGAGGGGGTGAGCCGAGACTTGCGCGGTGGGTTTCATGCCAACATCGTTCGTCGACGATCTTTCGCCCGGCCGTTCGTCCGGGAACTTGCTTTTGCCCGCGCGAACCCCGTTGGCTAGAATTGCCGCGAGAAATCTCCCCACCCCTTTGGCACCCCAGGGAGCTTGCCATGAGGATCACTCGGCGATTCGTAGGCGTGACGTTCCCCCTGCTGCTGGGTCTAGCAATGGCCCTGGGAGTCTCGCCGTGCCCAGGGCAGGGGAGGGCGCCGGGGGCCAAGGGACCAGGAACAGGTGACTCGATTCCGGCGGGAGCCAAGACCGCTGTCTTCGCGGGGGGCTGCTTCTGGTGTATCGAGTCGGACTTCGAAAAGGCGCCGGGCGTGCTCGATGTGGCCAGTGGCTACGGTGGCGGGACGATGCGAAACCCCACGTACTTGACCTACGCCTATGGGAAGCATCGCGAAGTAATTCTCGTGACCTACGATCCGCGCAAGGTCACGTACGCGGGGCTGGTCGAGTTCCTGCTCAAGCACGTCAATCCGGTCGATCGTGGCGGTTCGTTTATCGATCGAGGCCAGCAGTACAGCCCGGCCATTTATTACGAGAACGACGACGAAAAGGCGGCAGCTCAACGGGTCATCAAGGCCATCGACGACATGAAAGTGCTGCGAAGCAAGATTGCCGTCGCCGTCCTGCCGCGAACCGCATTCTGGCCGGCGGAAGAATATCACCAGGATTACCACGACAAGAATCCCGAGAAGTACGCTCAGTATCGGGCTCGCTGCGGGCGCGATTCCTTCGTGAAGCGGATCTGGGGCGCGGAAGCCGACAAACTGACCCTGCCCGGCGCCTATCCGGAAGGGGTCGCCGCAGGGGAAAAAGAAAAAGCCGTCGAATCGAGTCGAGGAAAGTGAGCTCCGCAATAGAACTCAACTTTCTGCCTGACTAGCTCCCCTCGCCCCACCGCAGCGTCCATTTTGATCGATGATCCATCACCCAAGCGGTGGGGAGAGGGGCTGGGGGTGAGGGGCGAAGGAACGAGGGACGCGTCTGAAACAAGAACGGCACCCGTGGTCCAGAAACTCGGTAACGCGAATGCACGAACGCGCGACCGCATGCCATCAGGGCGACCCCACCGCAGTGAGCTCCAGTGTTTCCACGTACGCGTCCAACAACCCGTCTTTAGCGTCCGAGTAACCCAACAGCGTCTCTCCATCCGTGGCGAAGCGAAAGTGCACATGATTGTCGACGTAGCGCCCGAACACAGGGCTGTTGTCATCGAAGCCGCGGGTCTTCTTCACCAGGTCCAGGGCGTAAGCATTCGAAAACCCCGGTTTCTCCAGTCGCACCAGCCCCACGAATTCGATGCGTGCCTTGGGCATTTGAGGGATGCGAATTGACGCCGTCAAGTTTCCTTCCCCATCGACCTCGGAAGTAATCTCCAACTCGACTTCAATTTTCTTTTCTACCTCGCTGTTGTTGATGTAGAGCAAGCCTCGCCAACGGGCGCCCTTCACCAGCTTCTTTCGCCAGTGAGTGGCCGCCGCCTCTTTCTCCAAAGGCAGCGCCGACGGTTGTTTTTCCCGCGTCAGCGTCAGCCACTCGCCGACCGCCGAACGCCCCATAAGCGACTTGCCATCGGGGGATAGGCGGAACCCGGTCTTGTCGTTCGGCTGCTTTCCGAACAAGTCACCACCCCAAGCGGATGTACGATTCACGGGCTGGACGGCGGGTCGAAGCCCAGTGACCGACAACGCGTAGCCATCCACTTTGGCGTCGCTACGATTGACCGTTCCCTCCAGGATACGGCACCGAGTCCGGACCTTCTTGTCCTCGACCAGCAGCCGAACGTACCCCAACTCGTCGCGAACTTCCGCCACCGTGACCAGCACTTCCTGCGGCGAGATGTCGCCGTACGTTAAGGCGCCCGACCACTGCGTGCCCGGCAGCAGGGCCTTTTCCCACTGAGTGCGATTGGACTCGAAGTCCTTCAGCGGCGCGGCTCGTTTCAGTTCCAGCCCTCCGTCCCGCAACGTCGCGGGTTCGTCGCTGATCGGCAGCATCAGCGTCAACGCGGTGATGTGGTACGTGCCTGGATAGAGCGTGAACAGCGGATGACCACCCTCGCAGCCGTTCGCCAGCTCTCGCTTGAGTCGAATGGGCCGACCGTACAGCGATTCGAGCGCGGAGTCGACGCTCCCCTCAAAGGCCACCGCATTCCACGGCTCGTCCAGCGACTCCAGGACAACTCGCACGTACTGACCGTCGTCCCGATTTTCCGTGAAGGTCATCCGCACCTTTTCCGACTTTTTCTCGGGCTGCTGAAAGAGCCCCTCCCACACCTGTCCGGCGGCCGTCCACTCTTTCACATTTCGCGTCATGGTCGCCGGGTCCGGCAGCGCGGGCGCATTGGGATCCAGCTTCAGCGTGACGGGACTGGCGGAATTGAACCAAGTGATCAATCCATCGGCCGACGGCGCCACGATCAAGCCGTTGCCAGAGTTCGCGACCGGAAAGGTCGTCGCACTCGACGCCGCCTTCAGCGAGAGATTCCAGCCGTCGTGCAGGCGGCGGACCGCGGCTCCAGCCGCCGCACCGTCTGACGACAGGGGGGCGAGTTCGAGCGCGCCGAGCCACACGCTTCGTTCCGTGGGTTGATCGACATTGGCCATGACCACCGCGAGCGAGGCTCCATCGTCGGTTCGCTGCACGATCGTCACCCGCACCTTTTTCGCCGGTCCGGATTCGCTGGGCAGCGACACCGCCCACGATTTCCCGACTTCGCTCGCGGCGAGCAACTGCTGATGTTCCCGCTCCAGCCGTTCTTTCAGG
>Ga0105096_10000427_pt1 | contig 14406 bp, 11 predicted proteins | sample PPLLak3cmMay2015_FD_87036 | JGI IMG/M metagenome (GOLD analysis project Ga0105096, IMG submission 87036) | Freshwater sediment microbial communities from Prairie Pothole Lake near Jamestown, North Dakota, USA - PPLs Lake P7 Core (1) Depth... | ecosystem: Environmental > Aquatic > Freshwater >... | reverse complement strand
TTTGTAAACTTTTTATTTATCTGACAGATGTGAATGAGGAATCAGGGCCGCACGTTTATGTCAGGAAGACATCAAAATCACCATTGTTTCGTAAAATCCGAAGATACGCTGATAGCGAGATCGAAAATACTTTTGGCAAGGATAACATACTGCGCTTTTTAGCACCGAAGGGTACCGCTTTTATTGTTGATACGTATGGTTTCCATAAAGGCCTTTTGCCGAAATCAAATAATCGTCTGCTGTTACAAATTCAATACTCCCTTCACCCAATTGGCATTGAGAAATATGAACCGGTCGGTGTGAAGAATAGCAACAACTATAATCAGTACATAAACAGGTTAGTAATCCGAGAGCAGAATGGTTGATTCACTAAAGATTTCCTGACCTGCAACTTTTGCCTAAAAAGGAAGCCCAGATCAATTAATGATTTTATCCGAAACAGATCTGACGATTAAAAAATGCAACAGAAATGAAAACAATCAGAAAAACTCTGACAGCACTTCTTTGTCTCGCCTTACCGGTGAAATTGATTTTTTGGATACTCAATATAATGGGACACCAGGTTCATGCGAAATCAAAAATTGGATTTTCTCTTATCTGGATTAATGGCTTCCTTGTTCTGAAAGAAATGTCACGAATTGGCCATTTCAACCTTATAGCAATTAATAATGTGTCAATTGGGCAAAAGGGATATATTGGTAATAACAATCAGATGAACGGACCGTTTGCAGTGGTGCTTGAGGAGAATGCAGCGATCGGCAACAGAAACAAGCTTTATCGGGCTCCAATGGGTGTGACTTATGGTGATGCTTGTCTCAAGCTAGGTGTGCTGGCTAAAATTACAACGCGGCATAATATCGATTGTACCAGAAGTATTACTATCGGGAATTATAGCACCGTAGCTGGCCACGACAGCCAACTATGGACTCACGCCTATTACCAGGATAGATTCGGCCCGGGGAGATTTCGACTCGATGGTGAAATTGAGATTGGCAACAATGTTAATATTGGCTCAAAAACAGTTTTGAACTGCGGAATCAAAATAGCCGATGGTGTGGTAATCGGATCGAATTCTTCTGTCTCAAAATCGTTGTTGAAGGTAGGTACTTACGTCAGTCAATCCCTCCGCTATATAGAGCCGGTGGCGGATCCACGGAGCCGCTTCAAAAAAATTGATCATCCGGAATTGCCCGAAGAGGTGTATGAAAGGAAGTGATAGATCCTTTAAGAGACAATGCTAATGGTGAGCCGATGATAAAACTCTTTCAGGATACATATAACAAAAAAAAGGACCTTGTCAATTACTTTATCCTGACCTATACCGACAAGGCCATATCGTTTGCTTTGCCACTTTCCATACTTTTTATTGTAACCGATAAGTCACTCTATACCCTTATCGAAGTAGCTTTTGCTTATGCAACCATCGCGTTGGTTTTAATAGAATTGGGATTAAGTAATTATCTTTTTAGGGGATATAAGGAGGCAGACGATAAAGAAGTTTTTATAGAAAGCGCAAAAGATCTGTTCAGAGGTATGCTATCGATCTATTCGATTATCACTTTAATGAGCTGTTCATACCTGTATCTGAACGGCTCGGAATTTTTGATTTTTTTCTCACTCACCGCAGTGCGGACACTTTTTACGTTTTATGTCAACTTCTATTCTAATATCTATCGCCTTACTGATCGTCCTTCAAGAATATACTTATTTACAATAGCGGTCAATCTTTCGTCAGTCCTGCTGCTGATAATAGCCTACCGGGCAGGCATGAAAAACTCCCTGTTATTTTTCTACTTGCCTTCTATGATCCTGATTCTGATGTTGAGCTTCCGCTTTTTCTCAAACGCCAGTCGATGGAATTTTAATCGCTCTGTCGGGCTCCTGAAAAAAGCATTAGCCTTCTCTTGGCCGATAATGGCGAATGTGCTGGCCATGAGTTTTATCAACAACTATGGAAAGATTTATGCATACGGTCACTTGTCAGAAGCTGAAACCGTTCAGATCTCCTACATTTTGAGAATCGGACTCATTGTTCAATTGGGTCATACCGCATTCGCCAGTTACTTCTCGAAATCACTGTTTATGGATCAGGCAGAGACATTCAATTTTAAAATATTCAGACAATACTCACTGATAATTTTTCTCTCACTTTTAGCCGTGATGATGTTGATTTTGATAACGAATAGCTGGTTTGGTTCTCTGGTGAAGATTCCCTTTGAAGTTTCAACTTTTCTTTTTCTGTTCTACATTGTTTTGTGGTGCTTTGTAGGATATCTGGAGATATACTTTGGGGTAAAAAATGCCAATCGATTGATCTTGTATTACTCACTGGCGTCCTCGGCTGTATATATTTTTCTTCTTAAGATTTTTAGTGACCTAGATCTTTTAAAGCTTTCAATATTTATGGTGGTTGCCGGCATCGTCAATATTGTGTTGGTTATTGCCGGTTTGCTCCATCTCGGATTGTTCAAAAAAAGAATTCAAGGAAATTTAACTGATTCAAAAAAATGAACGTAAATCAAAAAGTCGCAAACATCTGCTTTGTCGGGAATTTTTATAAAACGTGGTTATTTCATGCGGTTGCACAGAAACTCCAGAAGGAAGGCGTAGAGGTTTGCTGGATCGTGAGCAAGCAGGATCAATACGATTTCTTGAAAAAACATTACAACAGCGAGAAGATCCTGTATATCAATCGCTCATTTATTAACAAGCCAAACTCCATGGTTGACGACTTCAGGTTGAATGAATTATTGTTTGGAGATCGCGTCTTGAAGCATGAATTGAACAATGGCCTGAAATTTCTAACCAATATTCAGAAGCCTATCTACGATTTACTTGCAAAGAATGAGGCACGATTCATCATCGGAGAAATCACCTGGGCTCACGAACTTCTTCTCCAACGAATGGCAAAAAAGCGCACTGAATTGAACTGTCGCTACCTGCAGTGCAGCGATATCCGGATACCGAACAGTCGCTTTGGATTTTTTGTTTATGAAAATGAATACTTGATGATGGAGTTTGATCAGCAAACAGATAATACTGAAATTAAAATAGAAAAACCCAAATACCTGGGGCTCATTGATGATATGTTGAAAAAAAATCTTTCATTGGCTGGAAGATGGAACAGACTCATGAGGTTTTTCACCGGACAGAACATTGAAAAGAACGATCCGAATGTGGTGACAAACGCACTAACCAGATTCAGGATTGCCAGCACAGAAGAGATTAACAAGACGGCATACTATAGTTGTATTCGAACCGTGCCACTTGAGGAGATTGAGAAAGAGAAATTTATTTTTTTTGGGTTTCATAAGCAACCCGAGAATTCCATTGACGTTCATGGCCGATACTATGAGGATCAATCAATGGTTGTGACAAATCTTTGGAGATTATTGCCGGCCGGCTGGAAGCTGGTTTTGAAGGAACACACTAATGCAGTAGGCGATCGTTCCTACCGTTTTTACAAGAACCTCTTAAAGTACCCTAATATCATTTTGGCAAATGAAAAGATAAATTCAAAATTGTTGATCGAAAGAAGTCAACTTGTAGCTACGGTTAGTGGCACAATGGCCTATGAAGCGGCCCTGATGAAAAAACCATCAATTACTTTTGCCAGGGTTTTCTTTAACAGAATCAATTGTTGTAAGCAAGTTAACTGGGAGGATTTGTTAAAGTATGAGAATATTAAGGACTTGGTCACAGAGTTAGAAAGACAACCCGACAATCGTTTGGAGTTCAGTAATTATTTAATGAAGAATACATTTGATGGCTATATAAGTGATAGTTTCACTGATCCTGTAGTTATGGAGGATTCAAACATTGAGAAAATAGCAATCGGTTTTCGAGAGCTTATCCATAGTCATAGTTAATTAACTTCATCTGAATGAATCGGTTAACCTATCTTCTTTGTGTATCACTTTCAATAACAAGTATATCCTTTTTTTCTGTGGGCTTTGCAGAATTCACGCTCTTTCATGCATTATTGGGTATTTTTTTTGGGTACTTAATCATTAGAAGTTTTCAGGGTAAAACAATGGATACTAAACTACCAGCTACGCTGGTAGTATTAGTATTATATATTTCTGTCTCTAATTTGCTTATTTCAGAAACTTTCAAGGTAACCTCATATATATATTCATTGATCATTATAATTGAGCTGATTATATTAGCAAAGATCTCTCGAAAGCTTGAGTTAGAAGATGTAAGGAAAATAGTTAAGGCAATTATCTTATTGTTTTTTATAAGCATAGCTGTTGAGAGTCTGCTTATTCTGTTACATATTACTCCTGTCGGTGTATGGTCTGAAATATTTCCAATTTATGATTTTGCTGACCAGATAAGACCTATGGGCCTTTCTAATGAACCTTCTTACGCAGCGTTAACTTTGGTATTTGCATTGTATGTTTTGACGAGCTGTGATAACTTCAAATTTAATGTCAACGAAGGTCTATGGTATCTACTTGCGGTAATTGCAATTTTTTTATCACGGTCTACTTACGGTTATGCCTTAATGTCTCTTCTCCTTGTTTTCCTTGCAATTAAGGGTAGGATATTGAGCATTGTCTTGAAATTTCTTTTGAGGAATCCGGCTGCAGGAATTCTTTTTTCAATAATTATTCTCTCGATATCGTTGTTGATACTTCTTAATTTGGATAATAAGCCATTTCAAAGACTTGTTAAAATATACGAAACATTGAGTGAAGTAGGGTTGAACATGTCCGGACTGCTCGAAATAGCCTATGTTGATAGCAGTGCGGGAATGAGGATTGTTCCCACCCTCCAGTTAATTGAGTATTTTTCTTCTGCTGATCTTAAGTTTATTCTTTTTGGGAAGGGTGCGGGGCAGTCGACAGCCTTTTACACTTCACTTTGGGGCCAATTAACGCAGGTAGGATTTGTTCCAGCTTTTATTTATAACTATGGAATAATTGGTACCTTGGTTTGTTTTTTTTGCTTAAAGTTTTTTTTTCCTAGAAAAGGACTTTTGTTAAATATTCTTGTTTTACTGTTTTTATTTAATGCTGATTTAAATACTCAAATGTTTGTTTATGTTCTATTTACAGTAATGATGGCTAATCAACTTGAAAAATTGAATTTGCGTCAGTCAAAGTTTAGTGAGATGACACATGAAAGCGTATAATTTAGGAGAGTTTATATTTTCCGTTTCTAGTAAGAAGTTTTGAAAAAAGAAATTCAGCGGATCACATTTATAACGTTTTCCCTTATACTAATAGTGGGAGCCGTTTGCATTTATATGAACTTCAAGTATTACAAACTTGAAACTGGAGCCGATTCGATAAGTATTTTACTCGCTAAACCTTTCCGTCAGAATGCGCCAACTGCTTACATTTTGGATAGTACCGAGGCAGAAATGACTTATAAAAACCCCCTTACCGCGAAAGTATTGAATGATTCTATCTTGTGTATCGACCTTGGTGCACGAACCAAACTTAGGCAGTTTCGAATATACTTTAATCCCTCATTGGAAGTAATTACAATAAGGGCCATTCGTCTTCATCTTTCAAATAAAGTGAACTTAGATTTGAGAACATTGACGAGTAGCCAGTTGGAGATTCTGAACCGTGGAAAGGATGAATTGTCCTTTAAGGTATTGGCAATGAACGGATACACTTATATTGAGTCTCCCAAATTTTGCTATCCTACCGATTATCCGCTTATCATTTTGTCAACAAGTTTCATAGTTCTGATTTTCTATTTGTTATTCGTGTTTATTGAAAAAGTTTCCACATATCAACAACTTGTCTCCTTTTCTTTACAGGAGATTAGTGTTATCCTGTTTATTATTTCAATCTTGCTCGCACAGCGGTATTTTAATATAGCTCTTATCATTTCTGTTTTGTTGTGCATTAAAAATTTTAAGATCAGGGTGTTTCTAGCGAATCGGGCAAATCTGTATTTTGTCGCACTCTATTGCATCATTATGATTAACTTTTTTTTCGTTTCTTCAGATAACGATTTTAAAAACATTGAAAAATATACGTTGCTGCTAGTTCTGCCTATTTACATGTCCTGCATCCAAAGTGTAAGACTTGGTATTTTATTTTGCATTTCAGCAATTGTGATTGGTGGAGTATTGTTATTCGGAGCTTTGATTGACCTCGCGGTTTTCAGAAATCTTGAAATTATTTCGTTTGAGAATTTCACACGATCTATACACCCGGTTTATTACTCTTACCTGATATCGTTTTCAATTTTTTATGTAGAATTAACTATCTCTCAGAGATACAAGTTTTTCATTCAAACTGTATTGATTTTATTACTGATATTGTGTGGCTCAAAGCTGATCATCTTATCGACTCTTTTGCTATTTGCTTTATTTCTGGTGAAAAGAAGGTTAAGCTTTATTGTGATTCCGCTTGTGGTTTTAGGTTTGTTTTTATTTACTCCTGCGAAAAATAGAATGTTATCTATCATTAACTTGGATGATTTAAGCATTGTCTCGGAGAAGATGATAAAGAATCCACATGATCCCAGATTGAACGGGTTAACTCTTCGATTAATCATTTGGCAAGAAAGTTTGAATATTACAAACATTAAAGACCTCATATTGGGAAGTGGTGTTGGTTTACCAAGCGATAAATTACTTGAACAAAGGCTGAATCGAAGAGGTTTAACTGACCATTTATGGTACAATGCTCATAATCAATATTTAACAACATTATTCAAAGTGGGGTTTATCGGGTTAATGCCGTTGATTTTGTTGCTGTCATTCGTAATACGATGGGCATTCAATAATAACGATCGGGTATTATTATTGTTCACAATACTAATGTCCATTGCTATGTTATCTGAATCGATGTTAGAAAGAGCTAGTGGTATTGCTTTATTTTGCACGATAATATTATTCCCAATGAATACCAAGATATTGGAGCGCATACAAGTAAATGAAGAGATTGTCTAGCTTGTATTTAGTGGCACATTATATCAATGTTTCTCAAACTCTTTTGATTAAGACCCATGGCTTTTTTTAAATATCAGAATAAGCAAATGAGGATATTGGTTGACGCCCACGTTTTAGATGAGCCGCATCAAGGGACTAGAACATATATAAAAGGTCTGTATTGTGAATTGATAATGCTTAGACCTGACATCGTTTTTTATTTTGCATCGTATAATTTGGAAAATCTTAAATCAGAAATCGGATATTTTCCGAATGTAAAATATTTGCAGTTTAAACGAAGAAAGATTCTTCGATTATTATGGGAGATACCATATCTTATATGGAAGTATAAAATTGAATACGCACACTTTCAATATGTTTCACCACCTATAAAAAATTGTAAACATATTGTTACTACTCATGATATTTTGTTTAAGGATTTCAAAGAGCTTTTTCCATTGAAGTATCGATTGGTCAATGATTTCTTATTCAGAATTTCTGCTGTCAGAGCGGATATTCTTTTTTCAGTATCGAATTATTGTCGACAAAGAATCTCCTTTCATTATAAAATTCCAATTGAAAGGATAGGCATAACCCCAAACGGAACGGCTCGAGAATTCACAGACAGTGAAGGGGTGTCTGATGAGAATGAAATTAGTTCAAAATATGACCTAAGCCAATTTATTCTTTATGTTAGCAGAATTGAGCCCCGAAAGAATCATATGTTTCTGTTAAAGGCTTTTGTGGAGTTAGAATTGTGGAAAAGAAACTATAAATTGGTATTTATTGGTAAGAAGGATTTTTTATTTCAGGATGTAAAATCCTTTATTAGGAATTGCCCTAAAGAGTGCCAGGTTAGCATTGTACTTCTTGAAAATGTGAGCGATAGTGAGTTGTTGTCCTTCTACAAAAGAGCCAAATTGTTTGTTTATCCTTCATTAGCAGAAGGATTTGGGATACCTCCTATTGAATCTATCTCTGCAGGCACTCCAACATTGTGCTCCAATACAACTGCGATGTCGGATTTTTCATTCTTAGGTCATGATCTTTTTGATCCTCATAATTTGGAGGAGCTCAAGGCAAAGATTACTCAAAAACTTTTGTGTCCGGATAGTGCGATCAGAATAGAGCTATTGAAAGGCATAGTTAAAGAGAAGTATTCTTGGAATCAATCGGCTAAAGCATTTATTTCTTTTATTCAGAAAAAATGTTAGAAGCTGATTACTGAGAATTAAACTAATATGATATGAAAGTTAAGTGCTTCGAAGTTATTCCTAATTTAGATTGATTTATAATTTATACTAATGAAAATTGCTATTATAGGATCACGAGGTTATCCTTATGTATACAGTGGTTATGAGACTTTCGTAAAGGAGTTAGTTGAAAGACTTGTTAAGCAAAATATAGAGGTTGTGGTTTACTGTCATAAAAATTTATTTAGCGCATATCCGCCTCAGGTAAATGGAGTTAAGCTAAAATACTTTTCAACGATTGAATCAAAAGCCCTAAGCCAGCTGCTACATTCTTTTCAGGCAATTCTTGATGCATGTTTCCGGAAGTATGATGTTATTTTGGTAGTCAACTCAGCCAATGGTCCATTCGGATTACTTACCAAGATCTTCCGGAAAAAAACGGTGATTAATGTAGACGGACTTGAGTGGTTGCGACCAAAATGGAAAGGATTGGGTGCCCGGTATTTTTATTTAGCCTCGAAACTCTCTACCAAACTATATGATAGGGTAATTACGGATTCATTTGAAATGCAGAAGATTTATTTAAATGAATTTAATTCTGACTCTACCGTTATTGCATATGGAGCTAATATCCGCTATTCAAAAGATTCCTCTGTAATTAATAAATGGAATTTATTTCCGCAAGAGTATTACCTTATTGTTGGCAGACTCATTCCAGATAATAATGCGGATATTATCGTAGAAGAGTTTATTCGGTCTGATAGCAAGAAAAAGCTGGTAATCGTTGGAGATGTACCATATAAAGATACTTATGCAACGAAAATCAAATCGGTCACCGATGCCCGTTTAGTATTTACGGGTTATGTGACCAATCAAAATGAGCTTGCGGAATTGTATCATAACGCTTACATCTATGTTCATGGTCATCAATATGGGGGCACTAACCCTACGATGTTGAAAGCGCTTGCCTATGGTTGCAGCATTTTAGCGCTGGATACCGTGTTTAATAAAGAAATGTTAGAGGGGGAGAATTATGGGGTTTTCTTTACTAAGCAACCGGGTAATCTTGCACAGGTTATTGATAGTATTGAAAAAAATGACTCCTTCTTGAAGACGTTTAGAGAAAAAGCCAGAGAGAGAATAACGAATAACTACACGTGGGAAAAAATATGTTCTCAATATATAAATTTGTTTGAGGAACTTTGCAAAAAAAACAGAGGGTGAATTGTAAATCGATTCCTTCTGATGTTCGCTAAAATTGCATTTATTCATTAACGTATTCATTTTCTCACTTGGTTCTTTATTGTATTTTTAGAGATGAAACTTCAGTTAAGCATGCTTGGATGAAAAAGATTTTAGTTTGGCTTTTATTTGCGTTTATTTTTTTGATTCCTGTTTCTCAATTTCTGAGCGTGCGGTTGCTAATGGCAATGGCAATCTTTTCCTTACTGATCAAGCATACGGATAAACTTCTGCAATTTTTAAAAAACTCCTGGGATATTATAATCTATCAATTCGTATTGGCGATAGGTCTTATTTATTCTGAAGATATAAACGCGGGCTGGAGGGTGATGGAAACCAGTTTTAGCCTCATAGCACTATCCATTGTTTTTAGTGCTATTAACCTGGATAAGAAAAAATTTCACGGGATTATATTGAGTTTTGTGCTCGGTCTTTTGGTGGCATGTTTCATATGTCTGATTTTCGCCTCTGTTTCATACTATCAAAGTCATCAACCTGACTCCTTTTTCTTCTATCAATTTACAGAGGTGATTAATTTACAACCTACCTATTTTGCCTACTACTTATGTTTTGCCATCAGCTTTATGCTTTATAATCTTTATTATGATGAGCTTGATCTTGATATAAAGGTGACAACCTTGATTATACTTTTTTTATTCGCCATTCTTATGCTCACAGGTGGGCGAACTGCTTACATAAGCATGCTGTTTGTTTTTTCTTTTTTTATACTGAAATTCTTTTCTGACGAGACCAGCAATTCGCGCAAAAAACTTTCCTCTGGAATATCAGTTTTATTGCTGTTGCTTATGCTGGCTGTTAATTATTTTGATTTCAACATAAGCCCTGGAGGGGTTTCGAACAATAATGACTATTGGGAAAGAATCACGCTATGGGAATCTGCAATAGTCGCCAATCCTGATTTTCTTCTTGGAGTGGGCACAGGTGATTACAAGACGGTATTGAATGATTATTTCAGTTCTCACAATCTGACTGAATACGCGAATGAAAGCTTAAACTCACACAATCAATTCATTCATTCTTTTTTTTCAAATGGTTTGATGGGATTATTCTCCCTTATCATGCTGTTAAGTCGCCCATTGTATTTATCAGTTCGAAGCCAAAATGTATTGGGAATTTTAGTTTTCTTCTCCTTTCTGATTTACGGAGTGACAGAAGTCTTTTTGGGCCGATACCAGGGAGTGGTCTTTTTCGCATTTTTGCATCAGCTTTTCATACCCTACTACAATACTTTGAGGTCTACGGCTTCCTTGAAACCTTCTTAAATTTTATTAACCTTGTACCAAATTATTAGTGATGTCAGTTCTTAACAAGGTCATCCTTTTTTTAGTTGATTTATTGTTATTAAATCTGTCAGTTTTTTTTTACTTCTTTATTCAAAGGGAAGGGAATGCTATTGCTGGGAGTGACAAAATTTACCTTTTCGTTTTCAGTAATCTTGCCTGGCTTTTTTTGACTATGGTTTCCAATCCTTATAATTTAAATAAGGGGTTGTCACTGTCAAAAATTGTGAAGGCTCAGGTAGCATTCATTTTTATTCATTTGCTGGTAGTAATGTCACTCATTTTCTTTTTTAAGAAAAACTACTTTCTTACTTCAATCGGATTAATGTACATTCTGTTTATTTTAATTTCATTTGGTTCAAAGGTTGTTATTTTCTATTTGCGAAAGTTTTTTATTCCGGCAATGCAATCAATAAACTATATATTGATTGGTGATAATGAGATAGCCAGGGAAATAAGGAAATATTATCTGGTAAATCCTCAATTAGGATATAAATTCAAGGGTCTTTTTGAACTCAGGGATTCAAATGATTTGTTTGAAAAGGTCAGATCTTTCAGTGCGACAAATGAAATTCATGAGATATATTGCTGTGCTCCATATATGAATGACGATACACTAAAGTCTCTTGTCAACTTTGGTTTGGATACCTTGGTTAGGGTAAAGGTGGTAGTCGCCTCATCAACATCAGCATCTCCATCTCTTCAGTTTGATAAGTATGATCAGGAGCCTGGCCTCAGCATTGCAACAATTTCCCTTGACGAAACTGTTAATAAAGCAATAAAGCGAGGTTTTGATTTATTTTTTTCAATCATATTTTTTGTGTTGGTGCTCTCATGGCTTCTGCCGATTATCGCTATACTTATAAAATTAGAATCAAGAGGCCCGGCTTTCTTTATTCAGCAAAGAAATGGCGAAGGAAACAGACCGTTTGGTTGTATCAAGTTCAGGACAATGATTGTTAACCATGAGGCAGACTTTAAACAAGCAACAAAAAATGATTCCAGGATCACCCGGATTGGATCTTTTTTGCGCAAAACCAGTATTGATGAGTTGCCTCAATTCTTAAACGTACTGAAAGGCGAGATGTCACTCATCGGCCCCAGGCCGCATCCAATAAAACTGAATGAGAAATTTGCTCCGTTAATAACCTCTCTGATGTCCCGTCACTATGTAAAACCAGGCATTACCGGCCTGGCACAATGCATGGGCTATCGGGGAGAAACCCAGACTTTAGCAGATATGGAGAACAGAGTTCGGCTGGATCGTTATTATATTGAGAACTGGACTTTCTGGCTTGATATAAAAATTATATTTTTAACCGTAATTAGTTTGTTAAGAGGTAGTGATAAAGCTTATTAAGATACAATAAAGTTGTGCAACCCATTTCCCTATTTATTTACAGTTCGATTTCATTTCTTTTAACCTTTTTAGTTTTTCCTGTTCTTATTAAATTATTCAAACAGTGGAAAGTTCTTGACTCTCCAGGGTTGCACAAAATTCATGAAAAATTTACTCCGTCTTTAGGAGGTATCCCGATTTTAATAGGAGTAGTTTTTACATTACTGATTGCTATGCCTTTTTCTGAGCTGGCAAGATATAAGATCTTTTTTTTGACAACCGCGCTTATGTTTATTACAGGGTTACGTGATGACATATTGATATTAAGTCCACGGCAAAAGATGATCAGTCAATTTTTGCCAATCATCATCATGGTAGTTTTTGATAGCACCTTGCTCAATATGTTTTATGGTTTGATTCCCGGGGACATTATTTTTAATAAATATGTGGCGTTTGCAGTAACCACGATTGCCATTTTGATTTTGACTAACTCGTACAATCTAATTGATGGATTGGATGGACTTGCAGGATCGATAGGATTAATTGTACTTACTTTTTTAGGAGTATGGTTTTACAATACCGGAAACACGGGCCTTGCGTTAATTTCATTTTCATTTACGGGAGCAATTCTCGCTTTTCTGATATTTAACTGGCAGCCTTCCAGAATTTTTATGGGAGATACAGGGGCTCTCACCATTGGATTTTTGTTGTCTTATCTTACCATTCAGTTTATCAATCTTAACTATCTGCTCCCAACTGATCATTTTTTTAAATTCAAAGCTTCAATCAGCACGGCAGTTTGTTTATTGATTATTCCTGTATTTGATACGCTACGGGTAATTATTTTACGGTTGCGAAAATTTCAATCTCCTCTGGTGGCCGATAAAAATCACCTTCATCACCAGTTATTAAGGTTGGGATATACCCATTCCAGTTCAGTAATGATTTTGGGCAGCGTTAATTTACTTTTTCTGGTCCTGGCATGGGTTTTAAGATATGAAACTGATACTGTAATTTTACCCGTTGTTACAGCTCTATGTCTGGCAGTCAATCATGTTATCAAGTTAATGATTAAGAAGCGTACTTAAAATGAAGGAGAAAGTTGAATCACTGAAGGCTCAAATTGAGGAATTCAAAGGCAAAACAAGTGTAGCAGTTGAGGAATTTCGCCTGAAATATATATCGAAAAAGGGAGCCTTGTCGGAATTGTTTGAAGATTTAAAAACGATTCCTGTTGAACAGAAGAAGCTGGCGGGCCAGATGCTGAATGAACTGAAAAAACTTGCTGAAGCCAGGTTTAATGAGCTTCAACAAGCATTGGAAACCAGCTCACAAACCATTGCTTTTGATGATGACCTTACACTGCCCACCATACCCAACAAAACAGGCAGTCAGCACCCCCTTAATTTAACCCGCTATCGCATTATTGAAATCTTTGAACGACTGGGTTTCAATGTGGAAGATGGGCCTGAAATTGAAAATGACTGGCACAACTTCACGGCTTTAAATTTTCCTGAAAACCATCCGGCCCGCGAGATGCAGGATACATTCTTTGTTGAAAAGCCTGTCCGTGTGGATGGTGGGAATCCGGATGTGTTGTTACGCACCCATACATCCAATGTGCAGATTCGCTTGATGAAGAACAGAAAGCCTCCGTTTCGGGCTATCATGCCAGGCCGTGTGTATCGTAATGAAGCAATATCAGCCAGGGCACACTGCTTTTTTCATCAGGTAGAAGGTTTATATGTAGACAAAAATGTAGGCTTCTCTGATTTGAAGCAGACACTCTACCACTTTGCCAAAGAGATGTTTGGTAAGGATACTAAAATCAGATTGCGTCCTTCGTTCTTTCCATTTACAGAGCCATCCGCTGAAATTGATATCTCTTGCCTGATATGTCATGGCAAGGGATGCAATGTTTGCAAGTATTCTGGCTGGGTGGAGATAGCAGGTTCAGGAATGGTTCATCCGAATGTGTTGCGTAATTGTGGTATTGATCCCGAAGAATATACAGGGTTTGCATTTGGTATGGGGATTGAGCGCATCACCATGCTTCGCTACAGTATCAATGACCTGCGGTTATTCTCAGAAAATGATATTCGCTTTCTCAAACAGTTCAAGCCCGTAATCTGATTAATTCTCCCTTAATGAACGTGCCCTTCGCAGATCTGGCTATCCAATACAAAAAACTAAAGCCGGAAATTGACCGGGCCATTTCAGAAGTACTGGAGGCTGGCAATTTTATTGGAGGAAAGCCGGTAAGTGATTTTGAACAAAACTTTGCGTCACTCTGTCAGGTAAAAAATTGTGTTGCCATCGGTAATGGAACGGACGGACTTTTTCTCTCATTAAAAGCGCTTGGTATAGGGCCTGGTGATGAAGTGATCACACCTGCATGGAGCTGGATTTCAACTTCTGAAGTGATTACAC
>Ga0105096_10000426_pt1 | contig 14411 bp, 16 predicted proteins | sample PPLLak3cmMay2015_FD_87036 | JGI IMG/M metagenome (GOLD analysis project Ga0105096, IMG submission 87036) | Freshwater sediment microbial communities from Prairie Pothole Lake near Jamestown, North Dakota, USA - PPLs Lake P7 Core (1) Depth... | ecosystem: Environmental > Aquatic > Freshwater >... | reverse complement strand
GGCCGCATGTACCAGACACCCTTCGCCGACCGCATCCGCCAGCTGGCCGGCATCCCGACCATCGCGGTCGGCGCCATCTCGGAAGCCGACCATGTCAACAGCATCATCGCCGCCGGCCGCGCCGACCTGTGCGCGGTGGCCCGGCCGCACCTGGCCAACCCGGCCTGGACGCTGACCGAGGCCGCGAAGATCGGCTACACGCCGCTGGCCTGGCCCAAGCAGTACCTGTCGAGCAAGAGCCAGATGGAATCGATCTTCGCGCGCGAGAAGGCAATGCAGGCTGCCCCGGCCTACAAGGAACCGGCCTGACATGAGCCCCCAAGACTCGCATTCGCTCGTCGCCCCCCCGAGGGGGAGCGCATCGGCTTCGGGCGGCCGGGCGCCGATGCCATGAAGCGCGCCGCCCATCAGGAAGTGGCCCCGTTGCTCGACGAGCAGAGCATCGGCCTGGAAGCCCGCTCGGCGCGCGACGACCATCTGTCGCTGCGCCTGTGGCTGCGCCTGCTGGCCTGCAGCACCGACATCGAGACGGAGATCCGCAAGCGGCTGCGCGCCAGCTACGGCATGACGCTGGCGCGCTTCGACTACCTGGCGCAGCTGGAGCGCCATCCCGACGGGCTGCGCATGAGCGCGCTGTCGCGCTACTTGATGGTCACCGGCGGCAACGTCACCGGGCTGACCGACGAACTGGTGAAGGAAGGCCTGGTGCAGCGCGACGCCGAGCCGGAAGACCGCCGCTCCTGGCGCGTGACGCTCACGCCCAAGGGCCGCAAGGCCTTCGAGAAGATCGCCACCGAACACGAGCGCTGGGTGGTGGAGCTGCTCGGCGGCATCGCCGATGCCGAGCGCCAGCAGCTCTACACCCTGCTCGGCCAGCTGCGCGTGCAGCTGTCGGCCCGGCACGAACGCAAGGAGACCTGAAACCATGACCATCGACCCCGCGCTGCTGGCCGGCAACCGCCGCCCGCTGGCTGGCTACCGAGCCGAACATTTCCTGTGGAAGGTCGAGGGTGGCGTCGGCACCCTCACGCTGAACCGGCCCGAGCGCAAGAACCCGCTGACCTTCGACTCCTACGCCGAGCTGCGCGACCTGTTCGAGCGTCTGCGCCATGCGGACGACGTGAAGGTGCTGCTGCTGCACGGCGCCGGCGACAACTTCTGTTCCGGCGGCGACGTGCACGAGATCATCGGCCCGCTGATCCAGCTGAAGGCGCCCGAGCTGCTGATGTTCACGCGCATGACCGGCGACGTGGTCAAGGCCATGCGCCACTGCCCGCAGCCCATCGTCGCGGCCATCGACGGCGTCTGCGCCGGCGCAGGCGCCATCCTGGCGATGGCCAGCGACCTGCGCTTCGGCACCGTGCGCAGCAAGACCGCCTTCCTGTTCAACCGCGTCGGCCTGGCCGGCTGCGACATGGGCGCCTGCAACATCCTGCCGCGCATCGTCGGCCAGGGCCGCGCCAGCGAGCTGCTGTACACCGGCCGCGCGCTGGGGGGCGAGGAAGGCGAGCGCTGGGGCTTCTTCAACCGCCTGTGCGCGCCCGAAAGCCTGCTGGCCGACGCCCGAGCGATGGCCGAGGACCTGGCCCGCGGCCCCACCTTCGCCAACGGCATCACCAAGAGCATGCTGCACCACGAATGGGCGATGGACGTGGACCAGGCCATCGAGGCCGAGGCGCAGGCGCAGGCGATCTGCATGCTGACCGAGGACTTCGGCCGCGCCTACCGCGCCTTCGTCGCGAAGAGCAAACCGGTCTTCGAAGGCAATTGAGGCAGGTGCACGCATGAGTGATACCCGCTATCTGGACTGGCCGTTCTTCGAGCCGCGTCACGCCGAGCTGCAGCGCGGGCTCGACGCCTGGGCCGGCGAGCACATCGCGCACGGCGCGCACCGCGACGTCGACGCGGAGTGCCGCGCGCTGGTGGCCGCGCTGGGCCGCGGCGGCTGGCTGCGGCACGCGGTGGCCGGCCGCGCGCACGGCGGCGCCGGCGAGGTGCTGGACACGCGCGCGCTGTGCCTGATCCGCGAGACGCTGGCGCGGCATTCGGGGCTGGCCGACTTCGCCTTCGCGATGCAGGGCCTGGGCTCGGGCGCGATCTCGCTGCAGGGCACGCCGGCGCAGCAGGCCGCCTACCTGCCGCGCGTGGCGCGCGGCGAGGCCATCGCCGCCTTCGCGCTGTCCGAGCCCGAAGCCGGCTCCGACGTGGCGGCCATGGCCTGCGCGGCGCGCGTCGACGGCGACGCGGTGCTGCTGAACGGCGAGAAGACCTGGATCAGCAACGGCGGCATCGCCGATTTCTACGTGGTGTTCGCGCGCGACGACCACGGGCCAAGCACGCCAACGCGTGGCGCGAAGGGCATCTCCGCCTACATCGTCGACGCCGGCACGCCCGGCTTCGAGATCGCCGAGCGCATCGAGGTCATCGCGCCGCACCCGCTGGCGCGGCTGCGCTTCACCGACTGCCGCATCCCGCTGGCCCAGCGCATCGGCGAGGCCGGCGAGGGCTTCAAGGTGGCGATGCGCACGCTCGACGTGTTCCGCACGTCGGTGGCCGCCGCGGCGCTCGGCTTCGCGCGCCGTGCGCTCGACGAGGCGCTGGCGCGCGCCACGTCGCGGCGCATGTTCGACCAGCGGCTGGCCGACTTCCAGCTCACGCAGGCCAAGCTCGCGCAGATGGCCACCACCGTCGACAGCGCGGCGCTGCTCACCTACCGCGCCGCCTGGCAGCGCGACCAGGGCCGCAACGTCACGCGCGAGGCGGCGATGGCCAAGATGGTGGCCACCGAAGGCGCTCAAACGGTCATCGACGCGGCGGTGCAGGTCTTCGGCGGCCTGGGCGTCGTCAGCGGCCAGCCGGTGGAGACGCTGTACCGCGAGATCCGCGCGCTGCGCATCTACGAAGGCGCCACCGAGGTGCAGCAGCTGATCATCGCTCGCGAGATGTTGAAAGACCTGCAAGGCTGAGGAGACCCACATGGCCAGTGCGCATGTCGACACCTTCGCCCGCGACCACCTGCCGCCGCCCGCGGCGCTGCCCGAGCTGCTGTTCGAGCTGCCGACGCTGCAGTTCCCGGCGCAGCTGAACTGCGCCACCGAGCTGCTGGACCGGCACGTTGCCGAAGGCCGCGGCGGGCGGCTGTGCATCCAGGCGCCGGGCCTGCGCTGGAGCTACGCCGAGCTGCAGGCCCAGGCCAACCGCATCGCCCACGTGCTGGTGCGCGAGATGGGCCTGGTGCCCGGCAACCGCGTGCTGCTGCGCGCACCCAACAACCCGATGCTGGCGGCCTGCTGGTTCGCGGTGGTCAAGGCCGGCGGCATCGCGGTGGGCAGCATGCCGCTGCTGCGCGCGAAGGAGCTGAAGCAGATCGTCGACAAGGCGCAGATCAGCCATGCGCTGTGCGACCTGCGCCTGGCCGACGAGATGAAGCTCGCCGCTGCCGACTGCCCGACGCTGCGCCAACTGCGCTTCTTCCACGACGACGGCCCCGACGGCCTGGAGGCCGCGATGGCGCGGCAGCCGGCTCAGTTCGCCAACGTCGCCACCGCGGCCGACGACACCGTGCTCATGGCCTTCACCTCGGGCACCACCGGCCAGCCCAAGGGCACGATGCACTTCCACCGCGACGTGATGGCCGCCTGCGCCTGCTGGCCGCCGCACGTGCTGCGGCCGCTGCCGGACGACATCTTCATCGGCAGCCCGCCGCTGGCCTTCACTTTCGGGCTCGGCGGGCTGCTGCTGTTCCCGATGAGCGTGGGCGCCTCCACCGTGCTGGTGGAGAAGGTCTCGCCGCCCGAGCTGATGGCCGCGGTGCAGGCTTTCGGCGCGACGGTGATGTTCACCGCGCCCACCTCGTACCGCGCGATCGCCATGTCGCTGCAGGGCCAGCCCTGGCCGGCGAAGAGCCTGCGCAAGTGCGTGTCGGCCGGCGAGGCGCTGCCCGCGGCCACGCGCAAGCTGTGGCGCGAGGCCAGCGGCCTGGAGATCATCGACGGCATCGGCTCCACCGAGCTGCTGCACATCTTCATCAGCGCCGACGAGCGCGACGCGCGCCCCGGCGCCACCGGCAAGGCGGTGCCGGGCTACGTGGCCTGCGTGATGGACGCGCAGGGCCGGCCGCTGCCGCCGGGCCAGGTGGGCGCGCTGGCGGTGAAAGGCCCCACCGGCTGCAAGTACCTGGCCGATGCGCGGCAGGCCACCTACGTGCGCGACGGCTGGAACTACACCGGCGACGCCTACCTGCTGGATGCCGACGGCTACTTCCACTACCAGTCGCGCACCGACGACATGATCATCTCGGCCGGCTACAACATCGCCGGGCCGGAGGTCGAGGACGCACTGCTGCGCCACCCCGACGTGGCGGAATGCGCGGTGGTCGGCGCGCCCGACGAGGAGCGCGGCCAGATCGTCAAGGCCTTCGTCGTGCTCAAGCCCACGGCCCAGCCCGGGCCGGCCACCGTGGCGGCGCTGCAGGACTTCGTCAAGCAGAGCATCGCGCCCTACAAGTACCCGCGCGCGATCGAGTTCCGCGACAAGCTGCCACGTACCGAGACCGGCAAGCTGCAGCGCTTCCGGCTGCGCGAGGGCGGATGAGCGCGGCCGTGGCCGAACGCCACCGCTTCGAGCGCGAGCGCACGATCCGCTTCTCTCACTGCGACCCGGCGGGCATCGTCTTCTTTCCGCAGTACCTGGTGATGGTCAACGACCTGAACGAGGAATGGATCGGCCACCTGCTCGGTGCGCCCTATGCCGAGCTGATCGGCCGGCGCCGCACCGGGCTGCCCACGGTGAGCCTGCAGTGCGAGTTCAGCGCCGTCAGCCGCATGGGCGACGTGGTGACGCTGGGCGTGTCGGTGGAGCGGCTGGGCACCAAGTCGATCACGCTGCGCCACGGCTGCCGGCTCGGCGACGAGCAGCGCATGAGCATCCGCCAGGTGCTGGTGACCACCGACCTGCACACGCACCGCGCCATCGACATCCCGGCCGACCTGCGCGCGGCCATCGAGACTTTCGCATCGGAAGGGGCTTCATGAAGCAGATCCTGCAACCGGCCGGCTGGGCCCGGCCCAAGGGCTATGCCAACGGAGTGGCGGCGCGCGGCACCGTGGTCAGCGTGGCCGGCATGATCGGCTGGGACGGCGACAACCGCTTCCACAGCGACGACCTGGTGGCCCAGGTGCGCCAGGCGCTGGCTAACGTGGCGGCGGTACTGGCCGAGGCCGGCGCCTCGCCCGCGCACATCGTGCGCATGACCTGGTACCTGACCGACAAGCGCGAGTACCTGGCCCGCGCGCGCGAGATCGGCGCCGCCTACCGCGAGCTGATCGGCGACTTCGGCGTGGCCATGACCGCCGTGCAGGTGGTGGCGCTGATCGAGGACCGGGCGAAGGTGGAGATCGAGGTGACTGCCGTCATTCCGGTTTAGGCGGCTTTGCCGGCGCCGCGTACCACTGCTCGCGCGGCACCACCTTGGCCTGCGCAGGGTCGCCCAGGTAGTGCGGCGACATGATCTGCACGCCGTGCTCGTTGAACACGTCCTGCACGTTGGCATGCAGCTGGCTCATGACCTCGGCGCGCGGCCGCGGCTCGCTGGGCACGGCCTGGCAGACCAGCCGGTATTCAGGATAGAAGTCCGACAGCGCAGTCTGGAAGACACGCGGCGCCGGGTCGGCCAGCACGCCGGGCGTGCGCCGCGCCGCTTCGACCAGCATGGCGTTCACCTGCCGCCACGGCGTGTCGTAGCCGATGGTCACGGTGGTGTCGACGATGAAGCCCTTGCCCTTGACGGTGCGCGAGTAGTTGCGCGTCACCGCGCCCAGCACCTGCGAGTTGGAGATCGTCAGCTCCTCGCCCATGCCGGTGCGGATGCGCGTGGTGAACGCGCCCAGGGTGACCACCGTGCCCTCGTGCTGGTCGAGGCGCACGTATTCGCCGACATGGAAGGTGCGGGTGTAGGTCAGGATCAGCCCGCTGGCCAGCTGGCCCACCAGGTTCGACGCACCCAGCGACAGCATCAGGCCGATCAGCACCGACAGGCCCTTGAAGGCCTCGGTGTCCGATCCCGGCAGGTACGGGTAGGCCATGGCCAGCGCGAACAGCCACACCGCGCCGACGCACAGCTTGGAGGTGATGTGCGCGACGTCGGCGTCGAGCCAGCTCAATTGCACCCGGCCCACGGCCACCTTGCGGAAGAAACCGCGCAGCAGGCGCGTCAGCAGCCACGCCAGCCAGAAGATCATGGCCGCCACCAGCAAGTCGGGGATGGCATGCACGATGGCCAGCGCAAAGCGGCTGAGGATGCCAAGCAGGAAACCATTCAATTGCTCGCCCCAGGGCCGCGTGAACGGGAACTGGCCCAGTGCGATGCTCAGCCATTCGTACACCAGCAGCAGCACCAGCGCCCAGTAGGCCGTGTCGAGCAGCCACTGCTCGAAGCGCAGCAGGCCTTCGCGGCGGACCACCTCCACGCCGCCCAGGCGCAGCTTGTCGGCATGGGCCAGCGTCTTGCCGGTCAGCCAGGCCTGCATGCGCCGCCGCAGGACGCGCAGCAGCCACATCAGCGCCAGCATGACCACGGCGCCGGCCAGCGCCGCGGCGGCGCCGATGAGCAGCGAGCGCAGGTCGCGCGATTCGCGCGACTCCTCGATCACCTGCTGCAGCGTCGACGCGGCCCGGCGCGCGTCGACCCGGGCCGCTGCGAGCGTGCGCTCGGTGGTGTCCTGCGGCGCGATGGCGAACATCAGTGCCCCGTCGATGCTGACGAGCACCCCTTCGGGCACGTCGAACGTCTGCACCTTGAGTTCGCCCCCGGCATGCAAGGCCGCGCGGATGCGCGCCTCGCTCTCGGTGGCGCGGGATTGGGGGCTCAGGCCGAACACGCTGCCGCGCAGCGTGGCGATGTGCCGGTTCAGCACCACGATGCGCCCCGGAGGCTGCGCGTCGGCGGGCCCGCTCTGCGCCACCAGGGCACTCAGGCTGGGCGCCGAGGCCGCCCCCGTCGCCGGCACCGCAGCCTCGCCCTGGGCGTGTGCCCAGGGAACGCAGCACCAGGCCAGCAGCAGCCATGCCCATGGCAGCAGCAGGGCCCGCATCGGCCGGCGCGCATCAACTCTCATGAATGCCCTCGTGTCGAGACTGCTGGATCAAGGCCAGTCTACCGAAGCACCTCCGGCGACTTCAGGGCGGCGGCTTCAGGGCCGCACGCCCGGCGTCTCCAGCGGCATGCCTCGCGCGCGCCAGGCCAGGTAAAGCGCCAGTTCCACCCACTCGGGCGCGTCGGCGGCGAAGGGCTCGGCGCGCACCCCCGTCAGGCAGGCGCGCAGCCGGCGCTGCAGCGTGCCCAGGCCCTGCCATTCCAGCCGGTAGATCGGGTAGCCGGTGGGGTGGCCCTGCGGGATCGGGCTGCCGCCCAGGCGGCGGCCGGCCAGCGCCTCGTGGCAATCGCTGCAGGCCAGGTCGAGCTGGCCCAGGCGCCGGGTCCACAGCTGCTGCCCGCGTTCGCGCGGCGCCTGCAGCCGGGCATCGTCGGGCGGCGCAATCGGCAGCCCGCGCGATTGATGGGCCACGTAGGCCTGCAGCGCCAGCCCGGCCTCGGCATCGGCCGCGCCGGGCTGCACGCGCTGCTGGCAGGCGGCGATGCGCTGCCCCAGGTCCACCGGCCGGCCCAGCGCGGCATCGAAGGCCGGGTAGCGTGCCGCTACGCCGCGCATCGATTGGGTTGCCTCGCCATGGCAGCCGGCGCAGCTGGGCCCGCCGGTTGCCGCGGGCTGCGACCAGGCCTGCGCGCCCTGCAGCACCCACAGCATGCCGGGGTTCAGGCTGTCGTCGCGCTGCATGGCCTGGGTGGCCGGGCTCATGTCCAGGAAGCTGCTGCGCCGGTCGTCGGCCTGCAGTGGAAGCGCCGCGGCCAGCAGGCCCAGCACCAGAAGGCCGCGCCTCATGCCACAACCAGCGGCCGCTGCTCGCGCTGCGCGAAGCCCTGGTCGCCGGTCCATTCGAAGAGCAGCGAGCCGCTGTCCACCGCGCGCACGCTGAACTCGATGAAGGGGTTGGCGGCGATGGCCGGCGACAGCTCGGCCTCGATCACCAGCTCGCCGTTGTACAGGCAGCGGAAACGCCGCACGATGTCGCGCGGCAGCACGCGGCCGTCGGCGCCGACGCGGAAGCCGCTTTCCATCGGGTGCTGCAGCAGCGTGCGCACCTGGAAGACCGCGTCACGGCGCACGGCGGCCGGCAGCGTGATCAAGGTGCGTGCCATTCCTCGGCTACTCCAGGCAGGCCGACAGCGTGACGATCACGTCCACACGCTGCATCCAGCAGCTGCCGTCGGCCAGCCGCGCCACCGCCACCAGCTGCTGCGAGGTGGCCAGGCGCATGCGCGTGGCCATGGTGCGCTCGCCGGCGCGCGGGCCGAACTGCACGCGCACCACCTCGCTCTGCGGGTTGCGCTCGGTGAAGAGCGCCAGCGCCAGCACCTGCTCGGCCGGCACGCCGGGCACGGCCACGCTCACCGGCACGGTGTTGCCGTTGTCCACCAGCGGCGCGATGTCCAGCTGCACGCGGCCTTCGCGCAGCGGCGCGCCGCCGCTGAAATCGCGCAGCGCGGCGTTCAGCGACTCGGGCGTGGCCTGCACCGGGCGCAGCAGCCACAGGCCGCCCGCAGCGGCCAGCAGCTGGCGGCGCGCCAGGCCGGCCATCAGCGCAGCGTCCGCAGGTAGGCCACCACGTCCTCGACCTGCTGCGCGCTCAGCACCGACCGTCCCTGCCAGGCGCTGCCCACCTGCTGCAGGCCGTCGGTGCGGTAGGTGGCGGGCATGGTCGTGGCCGGGTTCAGGCGCCGCGCATCGGCCACGCGCAGCCGCAGCTGCGCCTCGGTCCAGCGCGCGCCGGCGCCGGCCAGGTCGGTGCCGATATTGCCCTGCAGCCGCTCCTCGGGGATCGGCGCCGCATGGCACAGCAGGCACAGCCCCGTCTGCCGGCTGGCGACGATGGCCCGGCCGCGCACCGGATCGCCGGGGGCGGCCGTCAGCGGCAGCGGGATGCCATCGCCGACCATTTCGTAGCCGCCAGGCGGCACCTCGGCGCCGGCCGCGCCCGCGGCGCCCAGCAGCAGCGCGGCGGCCAGGCGCATCAGGCCTTCTTCAGGCTCTGCTCGCGCAGCGGCAGTTCGCGGATGCGCACGCCGGTGGCGGCGAAGATCGCGTTCAGCACCGCCGGCGCGGCCACCGCGATGGTGGGTTCGCCGACGCCGCCCCAGAAGCCGCCGGACGCGACGATCACCGTCTCCACCTTCGGCATCTGCGGCAGGCGCATCACCGGGTAGGTGTCGAAGTTGCTCTGCTCGATGCGGCCGTTCTTGACGGTGCAGGCGCCGTACAGCGCCGCCGACAGGCCGTAGACGAAGGAGCCCTCCACCTGCATCGCCACCTGCTGCGGGTTGACCACGTGGCCGGGGTCGGTGGCGGCGACGATGCGGTGGATCTTCAGCTCGCCGACCGGGCTGACCGAGACCTCGGCCACCGCCGCCACGTAGCTGCCGAAGCCCATGGTCTGGGCGATGCCGCGGTAGACGCCGGCCGGCGCCGGCGTGCCCCAGCCGGCGGCCTTGGCCGCGGCTTCGAGCACGGCGCGGTGCTTGGGGTGGCTGGCCATCAGCTTCAGCCTGAAGGCCAGCGGGTCCTGCTTCGTGGCATGCGCCACCTCGTCGAGGAAGCACTCCAGGTAGACGGCGTTCTGGTTCAGGTTGACGCCGCGCCAGAAGCCCGGCGGTACGCTGGGGTTGCGCATCGCATGGTCGATCAGCAGGTGCGGCACGCTGTAGCCGATCGAGGCTTCGGGCCCCGAGGCGTTGAGGCCCTGGAAGACCACCGGGTCGCGGCCCTCGCGCACGTTCTGCGGGAACACGCCGGCCAGGATCGACTGCCCGGCGATGCGCATGTGCAGCGCGGTCAGGTTGCCCTGCGCGTCCAGCCCGGCCTGCAGCTTGCACATCGTCACCGGGTGGTAGCGGCCGTGCAGCATGTCCTCCTCGCGCGACCAGATCAGCTTGACCGGCGTGCCCGGCAGCTCCTTGGCGATGGCCACCGCCTGGCGCACCCAGTCGTGCACCGCGCCGCGCCGGCCGAAGCCGCCGCCGAGGTTGATCTTGTAGACCTCGCACTGCGCGGCCGGCAGGCCCGCGGCCTCGGCCGTGGCGGCGAGCGCGGCCTCGCCGTTCTGCGTGGGCGTCCAGACCTCGCAGCGGGTGGGCGTCCAGCGCGCGGTGGCGTTCATCGTCTCCATCGTCGCGTGGTTCTGGTGCGGGTAGGCATACACCGCCTCGACCTTGCGCGGCGCCGCCGCCAGCGCGGCGCGGGCGTCGCCGTGGCTGTTGCCGACCACCGCTTCGGGCGCGTCCAGCGCGGCCTTCAGCACCGCGGCGAAGGCTTCGCTGCTGGCGTTGGCATGGGGGCCTTCGTCCCAGACGACGGGCAGCGCATCGAGCGCGGTCTTGGCATGCCACCAGGTGTCGGCCACCACTGCCACCGCGCTGTCGCCGACCTGCACCACCTTCTTCACACCGGGCCGCCCGGCGATCGCCGCGGCATCGAAGCTCTTGACCTTGCCGCCGAAGACCGGGCAGTCCTTGATGGCGGCATTGAGCATGCCGGGCAGCTTCAGGTCCATGCCGTAGACCTGCGCGCCGGTGAGCTTGTCCTTGGTGTCCAGGCGCAGCAGCGGCTTGCCGGCGATGCTCCAGTCCTTCGGGTCCTTGAGCTTGACGTCGGTGGGCACCGGCAGCTTGCCCGCGGCGTCGGCCACCTTGCCGTAGGTGGTGCTGCGGCCCGTGGGCACATGGGTGATGACGCTGCGCGCGGCGCGGCATTCGGCCACCGGCACCTTCCATGCGTCGGCGGCGGCCTGCACCAGCATCATGCGGGCGGCGGCGCCGCCCTTGCGCACGTAATCCTGCGACTCGCGGATGCCGCGGCTGCCGCCGGTGGAGAAGTTGCCCCAGACGCGGTTGCGCGCCAGGCTCTGGCCCGGCGTGGGCTGCTCGGTGCCGACCTTGGACCAGTCGCAGTCCAGTTCCTCGGCCACCAGCTGCGCCAGGCCAGTGAGCGTGCCCTGCCCCATCTCGGAGCGGGCGATGCGGATGATCACGCGATCGTCGGGGCGGACCACGACCCAGGCGTTGACCTCCGGCGGCAGCGGCGCGGCCTGCTGCGCCCGCGCGTCGCCGGGCAGCGCCACGTGGAAGCCGACCACCAGGCCGGCGCTGCCGCCGAGGAAGGCGCGGCGCGAGACTTCGATGTGTTGCTGCATGGCGCCCCCCCGCTCAGGCTTGTTGCGACGCCTGCTTGATGCCGGCACGCACGCGGTTGTAGGTGCCGCAGCGGCAGATGTTGCTCATGGCCGCGTCGATGTCGGCATCGCTGGGCTTCGGGTTGCGCGCCAGCAGCGCCGCAGCGGCCATGATCATGCCACTCTGGCAGAAGCCGCACTGCGGCACGTCCAGCGCGGCCCAGGCCTTCTGCACCGGGTGCGAGGCGTCGGGCGACAGGCCCTCGATGGTGACGATCTTCTGGTTCGGGTTCAGCGCCGCCAGCGGCAGTGCGCAGGACCGCACCGGCGCGCCGTCGACATGCACCGTGCACGATCCGCACTGCGCGATGCCGCAGCCGTACTTGGTGCCGGTCAGGCCGAGCTGCTCGCGCAGCACCCACAGCAAGGGCGTGTCGGGTTCGGCCTCGAAGCTCATCGGCTTGCCGTTGACGTTCAGCTTGGGCATCGGCTTCCCTTTCGTCGTGGGTCGTTGCGGCCGCAACAGCGCCCGAGTCTAGAACCATCGGCGGCGCTGGGGCCAGACCGATCCGGGCGCAGGGGTTTTGTCCGTACATGGATGAATGTTTACAGAACGTCTTTCAGAGGAGTATGCTTGCGCCATGGTTGCCGCCCTCGCCCGCGAGCCCTCTGCCGCCTACCTGGCGTTGTCGTCCGCCGAGGCGGCGGCCGCGGCGCTGCGCACCTTCTGGCGGCTGGCCGAGGCCTGGAAGCTGACGCCGGCCGAACAGATGACGCTGCTCGGCGTGGGCCGCAGCGCGCTGTACCAGTGGAAGGCGGGCAAGGTGGGTCCGCTGGACCGGCACGTGCTGGAGCGGCTTTCCTACCTGTTCGGCATCCATGCCGCGCTGCAGCTGCTGCTGCCGGACGCGCGGCGCGCGGCCGAGTGGGTGCGCAAGCCGAACGCGGCGCCGCTGTTCGGCGGCGGCTCGGCGCTGCAGCGCATGCTCGGCGGCCAGGTGGCCGACCTGTACGTGGTGCGCCAGTACCTGGACGCGCAGCGCGGCGGCAAGGCGTGAACGCCGCCCGGGACATCGCGCGCCTGCCCGTCAGCGCCACCGTCTGGAAACCCAGCTACCGGCTGATCGCGTCGCGCTACCCCACGGTCAGCCTGTACGACGACATCGCCGACGCGGCCGACCTGGAGGTGGTGTTCGCGATCGAGGCGCTGACCAACCCGCGCATCCGCGACCAGCTGGGGCAGCTGCAGCTGGTGGCGCCCGAAGAGCGCGTCAGCGGCCCCGGCAGCACGCCGATCATGGCCGCGTTCACGCACCTGAACCCCGAGGGCTCGCGCTTCTCCGACGGCAGCTGGGGCGTGTACTACGCCGCGCAGGACCTGGACACTGCGGTGGCCGAGGTCAGCCACCATCGTGCGCTGTTCCTGTCACGCACCGCCGAGCCCGCGATCGACATCGACCTGCGCCTCATCACCGCCACGCTGGACGCGCCGCTGCACGACCTGCGCCGCCTGCGCGGCGAGGCCGCCTCGGTCTACGACCCGGCGCACTACGGCGCCGCGCAGGCGCTGGGCCGCTCGCTGCGCGAGGCCGGCAGCTGGGGTGTGCTGTACCGCAGCGTGCGCCATCGCGGCGGGCTTTGTGCAGGGCTGTTCCGGCCGCGGGCGCTGCAGCCTGCACGCGAGGCCGCGCACATCGCGCTGCACTGGGACGGCACGCGCATCACGCACTGGTACGAGAAGCGCGCGCCGAGATCGGTGCTCAGCGCCCCTTGAAGCTCGGCGGCCGCTTCTCGACGAAGGCCACCGCCGCGCCCTTGTGGTCCTCGGTCTCGAAGCTGCGGATCATGTGGATGGCCTCGGCATCCAGCACGTCGCCCAGCGAGCCGTGCAGCGCGGTGTTCAGGTTGCGCTTCATGTAGCCCACCGCCACGGTGGGCAGCGAGGCCAGCTCCTGCGCCCAGTCGGCAGCGGCTGCAGCCAGCTGCGCGGCCGGCACCGCGCGGTTGACCAGGCCGATGCGCCCTGCCTCGGCGCCGCTGATCACCTGGCCGGTGAAGTACATCTCGCGCGCCTTGGCCGCGCCGACCAGGTAGTTGAGGAAGAAGCTGCCGCCGAAATCGCCGGACAGCCCGATCTTCGAGAACGCCGTGGTCAGCTTGGCGTCGTCGGCGGCGATGCGCAGGTCGCAGGCCAGTGCCACCGACAGCCCGGCGCCGGCCGCCGGGCCGGGGATCACCGCCAGCGTGGGCTTGGGCATCTCGTGCAGCCAGCGCACGGCTTCCATGCGCATGCGCAGGTCGGTGACCTTGGTGTCGAAGGACACCGTCGCCGGCGCGCCGGCCGCATTCCTGGCGAAGCTCTTGACGTCGCCGCCGGCGCAGAAGGCATTGCCGGCGCCGGTGATGACCACCAGCCGCACGGCCGGGTCCACCGCCAGGCGCGGCAGCGCCTGCGCCAGGCCGTCCATCATCTCGCGGGTGAAGGCGTTGCGCGCCTCCGGCCGGTTCATCGTCAGCGTGGCGATGCCGTTTTCGAAGCTCTCGATCAGGTCCTGGGCCATGGGCGCGTCTCCTCGATGCGGAAGGCCGCATTCTGGGACCGTGCGGCCCGACCGGGCGTCACCTGCGCGGCACCCGTCCCTGCCACCAGCGCCGGTTGTCGGACATCGCCTGCACCGTCCGGCTCAGCCATTCGCGGGCCTCGGCCTCGCCGTGGAACATCTTGCGCACCAGGCCCGACGCCGCAGCGCGCTGCACCACTCTCAGGTACAGCTCGGTCTGTGCCTCGTTGACGACAAAGGCCACCGGAAGGCCGCGCAGCGACGGCGCCAGGTTCGGATACGACGCCGTCATCGACGCCGGGTCGCAGCAGATGGCCGCCAGGTCATTGCGATACAGCAGGCCCTTGGCACCCCGTTGCGACCCGGCGCGCATGGTCAGGCCGCCCATCGCCAGGAAGTTGGCCGGCACCATCAGCCCGCTGAAATGGGCGGTGCCGATGCCGTCGTTGTCCACTTGCAGCGTACCGCTGGCGCTGCCGCATTCGATGCTGTCCACGCTGCCGCCCGATGAGTTGCTCCGCCCATTCTCAAGCAAGGGCCGGGCCGCTGGAAGGCGGGAATGCCTAG
>Ga0105096_10000425_pt1 | contig 14421 bp, 14 predicted proteins | sample PPLLak3cmMay2015_FD_87036 | JGI IMG/M metagenome (GOLD analysis project Ga0105096, IMG submission 87036) | Freshwater sediment microbial communities from Prairie Pothole Lake near Jamestown, North Dakota, USA - PPLs Lake P7 Core (1) Depth... | ecosystem: Environmental > Aquatic > Freshwater >... | reverse complement strand
GGATCCCGCAAGCGCAATGTCGAGCACAAGGACCTGTCGCTGGGCGATTGCATCGCCTGTGAACTGTGCGTACAGGTCTGCCCCACCGGCATCGACATCCGCAATGGGCTGCAATACGAGTGCATCGGCTGCGCCCTGTGCATCGATGCCTGTAATTCCGTCATGGACAAAATGGCCTATCCGAGTGGGCTGATCCGCTACACGAGCGAGCACGAACTGGCTGGCGGCAGGACTCACTGGTTGCGGCCGCGAATCATTGGTTATGTATTGGTACTCGGCATTATGGTTGGTGTATTCTGGTACAACGTGATCGCGCGCGTGCCGGTAGAGCTGACAGCCATTCGCGACCGCAACGAACTGTTTGTAACGACTGACAGCGGTGCCATCGAGAATATCTATACCTTGCAGCTGGCGAATATGGATAACGATCCCCACGAGTTCGAAATCAGCATCTCCGGAATAGCCGGCGCCACTATCGTGGGCGAGACCCGCCATAGACTGGATGGCGGCGAAGTGCGCAGCATCACCCTGCGGGTGAGTACACAGCCCGGGGCTTTGAGCCTGCCCAGCACTGCGCTCAATTTCACCGCGACTGCCGACGATTCGCCCTCCCTGCGCGCCACAACCGAATCACGCTTCATGAGGCCCCTATGAATACCTCAAGCCTGCCGGGCGGCGATGCCGCGCCCTGGTACCGCCAGTTCTGGCCATGGTTTCTCATCGCGCTGCCCGGATGCGTGGTAGTTGCAGCCCTCTACACCGTGTACATCGCCTACAGCGGTGCGGATGATCTCGTGGCAGATGACTATTACAAGTACGGCCTGGCAATCAATCGCCAGCTCGAGAAAGAGCAGCGCAGCCTCGAACTGGGTGTCTCCGCCCGGCTGAATGTCTCCGCAAACCATGTCACCGTGCATGTCACCGGGCCGGTAGATGCCGCGTCACTCTCCCTGCTGCTGTCCCACCCGCTGGAAGCTGATCGCGACTTCCCGCTGACACTCGCCAGAATCGCCCCGGGCATTTACCAGGCTGTGTTGCCCGCCCCGGTAGCGCCTCGCTGGCACTGGACCCTGGGTCTGGACCAGGCCGACGGTTGGCGCCTGGGAGGCAAGATCGAACAGCATGACATCGACAATGTCGCCATCGACTAAGCTCGCTACCCTCCCTGAAGAAACCAGCTGCTACCACTGCGGCGAGCCCGTACCCGCAGGGGTAGAACTGGGCGTGCTCATTGGCGGCGAATTGCGCCCCATGTGCTGCCCGGGTTGCCGCGCGGTGGCCGAACTCATCAGCAGCACAGGGCTGGACAGTTTCTACCGACAGCGCACCGCCTACAGCCAACGCCCCCCTGAACCAGAGTCTGCCACGCCGGCACAGTACCTCGTCTATGACGATCCCGCGCTGGCAGCGAGCTTTACGGATACCGGCCCCGACGGCCAGGTGACGGCTCGACTGCTGCTGGGCGGTATCTCCTGCGCCGCCTGCACCTGGCTGATAGAGCAGACCATGGCACGACTTCCCGGGGTCAGCCTGGCGCTGGTCAATTTGAACCAGAGCCGGCTGGATATCCGCTTCGATCCCGCCCAGCTTTCATTGAGCCGCATATTCAGCCGCCTGGATGCGCTGGGTTACCAGGTCCGGCCCTTCCAGGCCTCGGCCCAACGGCGCCAGGTGGGGGAGGAGTCGCGCCAGGAATTGCGCCGCCTCGCGGTCTCGGCCCTGGGTATGATGCAGGTCGGTATGTTCGCCATCGCCCTGCATGCCGGGGATATCCAGGGCATCGAAAGCCAGTACCAGGGGTTGCTGCGGTGGGTGAGCCTGCTGGTTGCCAGCTTCGTCGTGCTGTTTTCCTCCCGGGTGTTTTTTACAACCGCCTGGCGCCACCTGCGCCAGGGAGCGCTGGTCATGGACCTCCCGGTGGCGCTGGCCATTGGCCTCGCCTGGCTCGCCAGCGTCTGGGCGACGATTACTGGCAGTGGCCAGGTGTATTTCGATTCCGTGGTCATGTTTACCTTTTTCCTGTTGCTGGGCCGTTTCTTCGAGCGCCGCATGCGAATCCGCTACAACCTCGCCTGGTTCGATGCCGAGGGCGCCCTGCCCGACGCGGTAACCGCCCGACGCGGTGGTGAATGGGTCACGGTGCCACGGGTACAGCTGCTGGCCGGTGACACCGTGCTGGTGAAGGCCGGGGATACCGTCCCGGTGGATGCAGAGGTCACCAGCGGCAAGAGCGCGGTGCGCGAAGACAGCTTCAATGGCGAACCCCTGCCGCGCGATGTCGCGGTCGGCGACACCATTTACGCCAGCACCGTCAATATCGAGGCGGCCCTTGAAGGGCGGGTGCTGGGCAGCTACCGCGACAGCCGCCTGGCGGCCCTGCAACGCTCAGTGGAACAGGGCGAAGTGGAGAAACCGCGCCTGGCCCGGGTGGCAGACCGCATAGCCTCATGGTTTGTCGGCGCGATTCTTCTGGTGACCACGGCAACCGCCCTGGTGTGGAGCCAGATCGCGCCGGAGCAGGCGTTCTGGATCAGCCTCGCCGTGCTGGTCATCAGCTGCCCCTGCGCGCTGGCACTGGCCACGCCCGCCGCTCTCACCAGTGCCGCCAGCGCCCTGCGCGGGTCCGGGGTGATCGTGCGCGGTGAAAATGCACTGGAAGCGCTCTCCCGCGCCACCCACCTGTTGTTCGACAAGACCGGCACCCTCACCGACGGGTCGCTGGCGATAGCCCGGGTGCAACTGCTTGCAGATCTGCCTCGAGAGCGGGTGCTGGCGCTTGCCGCCGCCATGCAGCAGTACTCGAGCCACCCCGTGGCCAGGGCGTTCAGGGACATCGACCCGGGCAGCGGCCTGACGCAGGTGCAGTACCAGGTCGGTGCCGGACTTGAAGCCCGCGATGGCGAGCACACTCTCAGGATGGGCAGCGAGCAGTTCTGCCGCAGGCATGCGCCAAGCCTGCGGCCCCCGCCGGGTGAGCCCTTCTACTGGATTGCGCTATGTAAGGATGAGCTGCCGCTGGCCTGGATCGGCCTGGACGACCGCGCCAGGCCCGAAGCGGCCGCGGTCATCGCGGCCGCCACAGCAGCGGGCTTGAAGGTGGAGCTACTCACCGGTGACAGCTCGGCCCAGGGCGAGGTGCTCGCCCGCGGCCTCGGTATCAGCCAGGTGATGACAGGCCTCACACCCGAGCAGAAAATGGCCCGAGTGCGGGAACTGCAGGCGACTGGCGCAGTGGTGGCAATGGTGGGCGACGGCCTCAACGATGCGCCGGTGCTGAGTCTCGCCGACGCCTCTTTTGCTGTCACGGGCGCGACTGATCTCGCCCGCGCCCAGGCGGATTTTGTCCTGGCCGAGGGGGACCTGCACAACGTTACCAGCACCCTGCGCAAGGCGCGCCAGTGCCGGCGCGTGATTAAACAAAACCTGGCATGGGCCCTGGGCTATAACGCCTGCGGTATCCCGCTGGCGGCGCTGGGCTTCATCCCGCCCTGGGCCGCGGCCATTGGCATGTCACTGAGCTCGCTGCTGGTCGTTGCAAATTCCCTGCGCCTGAATCGCGGCAAGAGATCCCGATGAGAGTTTCCGGTGGATAGCCTGTACCTGTTGATACCGATCGCCCTGCTGTTCTGCGGCATCGCCATCAAGTTGCTGTTGTGGGCCATAGACAGCGGTCAGTACGATGACCTGGACAAAGAGGCATGGAGAATCCTCGCGGATGACGAGCCCCCGGCTCCCGGGCCAGGCCCGGCCGCGGCAGGGAAATCGCCCGGGCCGGAACAACCCGAGTGACCGAGCTGGGCTACGCCAGCGCGCTGGGGCTTGGGCTTGCGGGCGCGGGTCACTGCCTGGGCATGTGTGGCGGCATCGCCGCGGCGCTGAACATGAGTGGCCCCCGCTCACCCGCGATCACCCTCGCCTACCATGCGGGCCGTATCGGCAGCTATACGCTGCTGGGCGGCTTGCTGGGATTCGCGGCAGGCGCCATCGATATTGCCGCCTGGACCGTTGCCTTGCGCTACCTTGCCGGTGCGATGCTCATCGCCATGGGGCTGTATGTGGCCGACTGGTGGCGGGGTATGGCGCTGCTGGAGCGGGCCGGCGCGCGACTGTGGCGGCCGGTGCAACATCTGGCATCGCGCTGGCTCCCGGTGCGCAGCTGGCCCCAGGGTTTTGCCCTGGGTCTGTGCTGGGGCATGATGCCCTGCGGCCTGATCTACAGCAGCCTGGCCTGGGCTGCCACCGCGCAGAACGCTGCCAGTTCCGCCCTGCTGATGTTCCTGTTCGGCCTGGGCACCCTGCCCGCCATGCTGGCCACCAGCTTCGGCGCCCAGGGTCTGCAGGGTTTCCTGCGCAGGCGCGGGCTGAAATTACTGATCGCCATGCTGTTGATTGCTTCCGGCGCCTGGACTATTTACATCACCGCCCTGCACGGCGGTCATGCAAGCCACGCCCGGTCCGGCAATGGTGCGCCCATGGATCACTCGCAGATGCACCATTAAAAAAAGGCCCCGCTGGAAACCAGCGGGGCCAGGCACCATATGACCGTAGGTGAGGCGGTCAAACGGGTTTAAAATCGGTGGGCAATACCCAGGTGGTAGACGAAAGGGTTGATGTCGGTCTTGAAGTTCACATCGCCCACATCCGTGCTGACCGTGGCATTGGTCTGGAGATCGATATACCAGACCGCCAGGCTGATCGCCCAGTTCTTGGCGAAGGGAATATCCACGCCCGCCTGGGCAGACAAGCCGAAGGAATTGTCCAGGTCGAGATCGACCTCGCTGGCGCCGAGCACGGCACCCAGCGTGTCGTCCAGACCCTTTGTGGTTTCCTCGTCAAAGAAAATAGTGTAGTTGGCGCCAATGCCGAGGAAGGGCTGCCAGCCCTCCTGGCCGCCGCGAGGATACCACTGCACCGTAAGCGTGGGCGGCAAGTGCTTGGTCGAGGCCGCGTCCAGGTTTACACCCTTACCCTTGAGGCTGATATCGTGCTCGAAAGGCGTAGCCGCCAGCAGCTCTATACCGACCTTTTCCGAGAGCATGTACATCGGAATGATGCCGAACTGGGTATCATCGCCCACCTCTGCAGTCAGCGTCGACACACCTGGAAGGTTGATATCTGAACTGTCCGAATCGGGGTCTACATTCACCGCGCCAAGGCGCAGGACAAAATCACCTTTTTCATAGGCCTGGGCCATCACGGCACCACCCGCGAGGGCCGCCGCCAGCGCGATTGATAAAGCTTTTTTCATTGCATCACTCCTGTGTTGAATAGAGAAACAGACAAGCCGCACCGTCGGCAACCATGATATTGGCGACAGGGCTAGCTAACCTTGATGTTGATCAATGTCGGGCGTACTCACTGTTGCAGCGCCCGGTACTTTTGCACAAAGAGGGAAAATAACCGGGGCAAAACCCGGCCAGGGGACCGGGCTACTGCCAGGGATTCTCGAGATCGCGGCCGCAACCACGCAGCAACGTGCCATCGAGGGTCACGGTCACCTGGCTGGGCAGCTGTTCCCCCGACATACTGTCGATGCAGGTTTCATCGACCACGTCCACCTGCAGATCGGCCGACTCGGTGACAGCGTGCCAGGCCCTGCTGCCATCCTGCAGCTGCGCGCCGGGGTCGGGGGTAATCAGGCGGCGCGAGCCGAAGTCGCCCACGAACAGCAGCTGCCGCCCCTGCTGGATCTCCAGGAACCAGCCCGGTTCATTGCCCACTGCGCGAAAGTTGACGCCGCGGCGACGGGCCTCTTCCCAGGGCACACGGTGCGGAGCGAGCGCGCAATTCAGGTATTGCTGGTCGCCAACAGTCAGCATCGCATCATCGCCCTTGCTCCAGAATTCAATATCGCCCTCCTGGTATTTGGCGCCGGAGCCGCTGGGTACCTGCGAGAGCACCACGTATCTGTCCGGCAGCCAGACAGCGATCTCGCCGGGGCCGGTGCGCGCGGTAAACTCGAAGCCATTGCAGTCGTACACCAGGGTCCTGGGCAAGGCCCGTTCATCCGGCCGGATCTCCGCTTCGGTCCCTGCCGCCCGCGCCCCGCCCCCGGCACAGGCGGCCAGCAGCGCGCACAACAACAATGCCAGAACGGTGTGGGCCAACATCTTCATTCCTCCTGCAGGATAATCCTGCTAAAGCGCCATCAGAATCATACGCACCGCGAGCGCGCTGACAAGAATACGAAACCACAGGTGAAAATTCCGCTGGGGCACCACGCCTCGAAGACGCGTACCCAGCCATGATCCGCAGATACCCGCCAGTACCATTGCCACAAGCAGCTCCCACCAGGGGGCAAAGCTGAAACCAACGGCAAAATACGCTGCCACCCGCAGGCCGTGATTGACCGTCATGTACACGGCGGTATTCACCACCAGCCAGTCGCGCTGGCTGTTGCGCTGCAACAGCACCGCTGCCCCTAGCGGGCCGGTGGCGCCGGCCAGCATCCCGAGCCCGGTCTGGAAAAATCCTACCAGCGCCAGGGCGATATTGCCGCCACCATGAACTCGCGGCAGCGGTAACCAGGTGAAAACAAGGATGATTATACCGATAAAAGCCGGCAGGACTTGCAGGTCGATATGCTGGTAGATCCCGGCTCCAAGCCAACTGCCGACGAGCGCGCCTGCGGTGAAGGCAGGCACGATTCCAAGGTCGATGGAGCGCCAGCCGAAGGCCGCCCGGGACACATTGCTGGCGAGTTGCGTCAGGGCGTGCAAGGGCAGGATCGCCGCGGTCGGAACCAGGCCCGGCATCAGCATCAGCAACAACACACCGCCCCCCAGGCCTATCACGGCGGTGAGACAGGAGGTGAGAAACACGATCGACACCAGGATCAGTTCAGACACCGTCAACTTCCCACTTTGCGAAAAACTGTCGGCGATCGCACTCGCTGGCCCGCCGGCATCAGCCCATCGGGTAGCGGATTTCCCGGGATACCTGATCTATCCTGGTAAGGGTGCCGGGGTCCAGGGTCAGATCCGCCGCTGCCAGGATATCCGGCATTTGCGCCACCGCAGTGGCACCAACGATGGTGGAAGCGACAAAGTCGTGTTGCTTGCTCCAGGCCACGGCCAGGGTCACGACGCTGATACCGGCATCGGCAGCGATGGCCTGGAAGCGACGGGTGGACTCCATGGCCCGCTCATTCACGAAGCGCGCAGCCATTTTGCGCTGACGCTCCTCACCGCCAAGGTAAACGGTGAAACGCGCGCCCGCAGGCAGGGCGCCGTCGTTGTACTTGCCCGAAAGTACCCCTCCGGCCAGTGGTGAATAGGGAATCAGGCTCACCTGTTCCTGGCGGCACACCTGGGCGAGTTCGTCCTCGAAGCGGCGGTTGTTGAGGCTGAAATTGTTCTGGATGGTCTCAAAGCGCGCGAGGCAGCGCAGGTCAGAAGCCCACAGGCTCTTGGTCAGCCCCCAACTGGTCTCGTTGCTGCAACCAAGTATGCGCACCTTCCCGCTGCGCACCAGTTCATCCAGCGCCGCCAGGGTTTCCTCGTGGGGGTAGTCGGGGTCGGGCCAGTGGGTCTGGTACAGGTCGATGTAATCCGTGTCCAGCCGTCGCAGGCTGCCCTCCACCGCGCGCATGATATGGTGCCGGTCGAGGCCGGTCTTGCCGCCGCGCAGGGGCGGGGTAATCCAGCCGTGGCCGGGCCCGGCAACCTTGGAGGCAAGAATGATCGAGTCGCGATTTTTGGTCTTGAGCCAGCGACCCACGATCTCCTCGGTGCGGCCGACGTACTTCGCATCGGGCGGCACCGGGTAAACCTCGGCGGTGTCGTAGAAATCCACACCCGCCTCAAAGGCCATATCCATGATGCGAAAGGACTCGGCCTCATCGCTCTGGTTGCCGAATGTCATGGTTCCCATACAGATCTCGGAAACCACTATCCCGCTCTTGCCCAGCCTGTTCTTGCGCATGTCTGCTCCGGGATTTCCCCGGTACTGCAGCGGGGATTACCTACCCATATCTGATGAAGTCGAGACAGGTCCGGTTGAACATATCCTGATGCTCCACCATGACCCAGTGGCCGCATTCACTCACCAGCACCAGGCGCAGGTGACGGACATTGCGGGCCAGCGCCATGATACCGTTTTCCGGCATCATTTTCTCCTCCAGCCCCCAAAAACCCAGCACCGGGCAGTCCAGTTCCGGCAGCCTGTCGGTCAGCACCGGCACTTTCATGGTAGCCATCACGTGACCGTTCATGATCTGCATGATCTGCAGGCGCTCTGCCACCAGTTGATCGGTGGCGAACTTCGGGTCGTGCATCAGGCTGCCGGCAAACAGGTCTTTCATAACTGCCGCCGTGACCGGCTCGCCAGAGCCGAACACCTTGAACATGTTCTGCATGCCCGGCATCTGCTGGTACTGCGCCAGCTCACTGAGCCCACCGGGCGCCATCAGCACCAGTTTCTCCACCAGCTGCGGATACTCCAGCGCCAGCCCCAACGCAATTGCGCCGCCCAGGGAGTTGCCCACCACGGTGCATCGCTCCACGCCCGCACAGTCCAGGGCCTGTTTCACGCACTCCACGAAAAATGACAGGGGGTGGTCCACGTCCGTGGGTTTGTCGGAGAACCCGTAGCCGATCAGGTCGGGGATAACGCAGCGGTAGCCCGCCTGCACCAGCACCGGGTAGTTGCCCTTGAAATTGCTGTACCCACTGGCACCGGGGCCCGAACCGTGCAGGAACACGACCACCGGCGCATCCGCGGGGTCGCCCGCCGCGGGTTCATCCAGGTAGTGGATACGATAGCCATTGGCGCACTGGGCATAATGCCCCTCGGGTAACAGTCCTTTCATCGCCATGGTGTTTCCCCAAGCCTGCAATCAGACAGCAAAATCGACATTTTCCTCGCCGAACAATATGCCACCCATATTGACGGCGAAGGGCGTCGAGTGGTTGGCGACATGGGCCTGGCTCGCCAGAATGTCCAGATGGAAGGCCAACAGCTCGCTGTCGAGGCGGATGCCGCTGCTGCCCGCCGCCTTGAGCATACGGCTGGACAGGGCCAGGCAGCGGTCTGCCACCACCGCGGAATCATAGCGGTAGCGGACCCGGTCATCGATCGGGATCGGAACGCCGGCGCGACAGCAATCCATCATCGCATCAAAATTGCGGATCATAGTGAGCTTCATTTCCTCGATGGAGGTCTTCACCTCGGCGGCCAGCTGGCGCGCGAAGAGGTCGTTCTTCATTTTCACCGGCCCTGCCTGGCGGGTCTTTGCAACCTCGATAAAGGCGTCCAGGGCGCCCTCGCAGGCGCCGAGGGTGGCGGTGCAAACCGCCCGCACAAAGACCTGCATGAAAGGCATGTGGTACAGGGGCGCGTCATTTACCGCATTGCCCGGGTTGTTACAGAGGAAGCCGTCCATGGACTTGTGGGTGCGGTATTCCGGCACGAACACGTCGTCCACCACGATATCGTGACTGCCGGTGCCCTGCAGCCCCACCACATCCCAGTTGTCGACGATCTGGTAGTCACTGATCGGCAACAGGAAGGTGCGGTAGTTGGCCATATCAAAAGGCGCCTCCGGGGTGGGCACCACCGCCCCCAGGAACACCCACTTGCAGTGCTGGGAACCGCTGGAAAAGCTCCAGCGCCCACTCAGGCGGAATCCGCCATCGACCACCTTGACCTTGCCTACCGGCGCGTAGGACGAGGAGATCAGTACCGTGGGGTCATCAGCCCACACATCCTGTGCCGCGCGATCATCAAACACCGCCAGCTGCCAGTTGTGGACCGCGATCACACCCAGTATCCAGGCGCTGGACGGGCAGAAGCGGGCGACTTCAAGGCCTACCGCGTAGAACACTTGCGGATCCATGGCATAGCCGCCCCACTGCTCCGGCTGCAGGATCTTGAAGAAGCCCGCCGCCTGGAACTCTGCAACCGTCTCATCCGGGACCCGCTGGTCGGCCCTGCAGCGGGCCCTGCGCATGCGCAGCGCGGGACCCATGGCGCGGGCGGCGGCAATCAACTGCATCGCCCGGGGGCTGTCCAGTCCGTACGGGTTAGTGCTTTCAGTTGCCTTCAGCTGCTGGTGTATGCTCATTGAAATCTCCCGACTGTGGTGAGTAACCGTTGGTATTTAACCCGGGCGCAAGGCCGCCCCGCATCATCCATTTGGGCTATCGGCGCCATGCCCCTGAATGCTACCCGCCTCATTGCACCGCAGGCTTGCGCCCGGCATTCATTCTACTATGGCGTCACCAAAGCAGGTGGTATCGCCAAAGAAGGTCCGGGGTGACAGCGGCTGGCGCCCGTCGATATCGGTCACGCCGTAGGCCAGGGCAAGCTCGGCCCCAATCCAGACCTGGCCGCTCCTGTCCATCAGCTGCGGGTCCCGCGCCAGCGCATCGATAACGCGACCGGAAAACTCCGGCGACTCCGCCGTGGCGGCCATCCCGGCATATTTCTCCGGCTCCGCCGCGAATACCCGGCGGGTGCGCTCGGTGGCCAGCAGACCCATCCAGAGGGCGATCACGGCAACCCGGTGCGGCCGAAAATCCACCGCCATGTCGTGCGCCATCTTGTCGATGCCCGCCTTGCCGGCGCCGTAGGCCGGGCCGTGCATGTAGATCCGGCCGCCGAAGGAAGAGGTATTGACCACCAGGCCCTCGCCGTTGGCCAGCAACAGCGGCGCCGCAAACCAGCTCGCGGTGTAGTGACTGCGCAAACCCACATCGAGGAGGTCTGCAAGTGCCAGCGGCTTGCTCCAGAAGGGACCAGTGGCGGTCAGGGCATCGTGCAGTACCGTGACATTGTTGACCAGGATATCCAGCCTGCCCTGCTCCCGGCGCACCTGCTCGAACAGTTGTGCGACCTGCGCGTCGTCCGCATGGTCGCAGTACACCGCTATCCCGCGGCCGCCGGCCGCGGTCACGGCCTCGGCCGTGGCCTGCACCGTGCCCGGCAGCGGGGCATCTCCCTCGCGCCGGGTGCGCCCGGTAACATAAACCGTGGCGCCGGTTGCGCCGAGGGCGACGGCAATGCCCTTCCCCGCCCCGCGGCTGGCGCCGGTCACCACTACCACCCTGTCCTGCTTCAGTGCCATGGTTATTTCCTTTGAGTCGCTCTGCGACTAACATTCCCTCTCATACTAAACATCGGGGCACCCCCGACCAAGCCACCGCTGGATGTCCCCCGAACTGTCCATGCCACAGTCCAACAACTTATCCAGCGGTGCCGCCCTGTCAGTAGCAGTGGGCTTCGCCGTGTCCTGCGCCTGCGCCGGCGCGACCGATGTAGGCACAAGCGCCGATCCCCGGCAGGTCTATAGCGCCGCCGCTCCGCAGTGGCTGCGCGCGGTGGGCAAACTGCAGGTACCGGGCAGCAAGTATAGCGCCGGCTCCCGTGAACACCTGCTGGAGGATTGCAGCGCCACACTGGTGGCGCGCGCGCCGGGCCGGCCGGCAGACACCATCATCACTGCCTGGCACTGCCTGGCTCAGTACAACGATTTGAGCAAACCGATTGTCTTCACCCTGCTGCCGGGCCAGCCCGGCACACTGCAACGGGAAGCCTATCGCCTCGCGGACGGGGGCGGCATGTATGCGGATTGGGCGTTGTTGCGCCTGCGCCAGTCGGTGCCGGCATCTGAGGTGGGGGCCATGGCGATCGATCCGGGCGGGGCCGATCCCGCCCGCTCCATCGCCATGGCGGGCTATTCGCGGGACGAGGGCATCGGCGAGGGTGGCAGGCGCCTGAGTTTCGACCCCGCCTGCCTGATCACCGCCCGGGAGCCGGCCGCCAGCGCCAGCAACTGCCGCGCGCACAAGGGCGCCTCCGGCGGCGCCGTGATGCAGTTGTCAGCGGCGGGCACACCGCTGTTGAGCGGCGTGATATCAGAAGGGGATGGTGCCGGGCTGAGCACCTTCGTGCCCGTCGCCGCCTTTCGCAGTGCCATCAGCCTGCACCTGGATTGAGCCGGCCGGGCCAGTGCCCGGGACTCCGGCACCGGCGCCGCTCAGCTGCCGGTCTTTTGTCGCTCGGGCGCGGGCGCGCCCACATGGGCTTCGCCGCGGGCGGCGGCCAGTTCCACCTGTTTTTGCCGCTCGCGAAACCGCGCCGCCTGCTGAGGGCTCAGGCTGTCGTAACAGCGGGGACAACAGACGCCCTTCTGGTATTTGGGCGACAATTTGTCCTCCTCGGTGATGGGGTGCCGGCAGCCATAGCACTGGTCGTACCGGCCTTTTTCGAGGTGGTGGTTCACCGCCACCCGATTGTCGAAGACAAAGCACTCCCCTTGCCACAGGCTCTCCTCCTCGGGCACTTCCTCCAGGTACTTGAGGATCCCGCCCTGCAGGTGGTAGACCTCCTCGAATCCCTCCTGCAGCATAAACGCCGAAGCCTTCTCACAGCGAATCCCCCCGGTGCAGAACATGGCGACCTTCTTCTGCCTGCGCGGATCGAGCTGCCCGCGCACGAACGCGGGAAACTCGCGGAAGGTCGTGGTATGGGGGTCAATGGCGCCGCGAAAAGTGCCAATGGCATATTCGTAGTCGTTGCGAGTATCGATCAGCAGCACCTCGGGGTCACTGAGCAGCGCGTTCCAGTCCGAGGGTTTGACATAGGTGCCCACAGCCCGGTTCGGGTCGATGCCGCTGATCCCCATGGTTACGATCTCTTTCTTCAGCTTCACCTTCATACGGTAGAAGGGCATGTGATCGTCCAGGGATTCCTTGTGCTCCAGATCCGCCAGGCGCGGGTCGGCGCGCAGGTAAGCAAGCACCCGATCCACACCTTCGCGGGTGCCGGCGATAGTGCCGTTGATGCCCTCCCGCGCGAGCAGCAGGGTGCCGCGGGTGCCGGCAGCCTGGCAGGCATCCAGCAGTGGCTCGCGCAAGGCGTGAAAATCCTCGAGGGTCACGAACTTGTACAGCGCTGCGACAATGAAATCGGACATGGCTCCTCCTATCCCCGGTCCGCCTTGCTGCCGCCACGGCATTCGGGCGATTCAGGCGCGAGCTGTTGTCGCTGCTGCCACTCCTGCGCGGTGTACAGGTGCAGGGCCAGGGCGTGCACGGGTCCTGCAAGCTGTGGCGCCAGCGCGGCATACACCCGCTGGTGTCGCGCCACCTTGCGCTGGCCATCGAAACGATCACTGACCAATACCACCTTGAAATGGGTCTCCGAGTTGGCCGGAACGCTGTGCTGGTGGCTTTCATTGGCCACATCCAGGAACAGCGGGGCAAATTCTGCGGCCAGTCGCTGCTCGATATCCCGCTGCACCGTCATGGCAAGCTCCAATAAAAAAGGAGCGCGATTATAACCGAGCGCCCCGACCCGCGACAGCTACAGCTACCGAGCCCCGCGGTCGGCCATGGCCATTCAGCCCCGATCGCGCCGGCGGCGCTCGGCCCGGAACTGGCCGGGTGTCTGGCCGGTCCACTTCTTGAAAGATCGGTGGAAAGCGCTGGGATCGGTGAATCCCATCTGCAGGGCCACCTGGTTGATCGACAGCTCAGGCCGATCCAGCCAGAGGATGGAAGCGTCCCGCCGGGCCTCGTCTTTCAACTGCTGGAAAGTCGTGCCCTCGCGCTTGAGCCGACGCCGCAGGGTGGGAGCCGAGGTGCTCAGGGCCCGGCTTATGGTTTCAAAACTGGGGAAACCGGCGCTGAAGTCATGCCCCATCATCGCCTTGACCTGCACCGACAGGCTGCGCCCATCGGGTTCATTGTCCATTATCAGGAGCTGGTAGGGCGCGGTGCGCAGGAACTCGCGCAGGGAGTGCTCAGTATGTACCACCGGCCAGCCGAGGCAGGCGCTGTCGAAATAGAGCAGGTCGCTGGCCTGGCCAAAGTAGACGGGGCAGCCGAACAGGCGCTCATACTTGTCGGCCCTTCCGGGGGCGAGCCCGCGCAAATCCACCCGTTTCAAGTCGAGCGGGCGCCCGCAGAGCCAGCCGAAAAAACGGTGCCACAGGGAAAGACCATAAGCACCGGCCAGAACATCCCGGGCCTGGGCATCGCGCTGCAGGGTGCGGTACCCCACCCTGGCGTACTGCTCGCTGAAATTGGTGTAGAGCTGGCTGCGCTCGTCAAAAAACGTGCGGTAGAACTCCGCCATTCGCTGGATTGCCTGGCCGAGATCGCGACAGGAAACAATGCAGTAACACATCATTTTGAATGCCCCCGGCGCGGCCAGTTCACTGCCCGCAACGCCGAAGGTTTCATCCTGCAGCAACTGCAACACCTGCTGGTAAACCCGGGAATACTGCATCGCGCTGATCTGCGGGCGATACCCTGGGGCGCTCTCATCGAGGGGGTCGAAATCGAGCCCCGCGGCAGCCAGGATGGCACTGAAATCGTAGCCACGCGCGTCCACCATACGCAGCAGTGTGCTTACAAAACGGGTGGGAACACGATCACTCATGGGGCCATTGTTACCGGGACCAGCGCAGCGCAGCAT
>Ga0105096_10000423_pt1 | contig 14452 bp, 10 predicted proteins | sample PPLLak3cmMay2015_FD_87036 | JGI IMG/M metagenome (GOLD analysis project Ga0105096, IMG submission 87036) | Freshwater sediment microbial communities from Prairie Pothole Lake near Jamestown, North Dakota, USA - PPLs Lake P7 Core (1) Depth... | ecosystem: Environmental > Aquatic > Freshwater >... | reverse complement strand
TCTTCCGCCGATAGAGAGCTTGCTCTTGACAGGCAGTTGTCGGTTTGCAACTCATGCATTTGCAGCTGGTTCTCCCTTGCCATTTTGAGCTCGCGCAACATGCTGCTTTCATAAGTGTAATCAATTGGTACCGGTGTTTGCTCACATACGCGCCGGTTTTCCTTGGTAGCTGATGCATTTCCTTTTTTGCAAGCCTTGAGCTCGCTACCGGTAAGTCCCTCACAGCTAACGAAATTTTCTGGTACAGCGACGGAAACAATCTGGCAAGTCTCATAGACGCGATACCCGGTCGCCAATAGATTCTGCTTCTCCGTTATCTGTGCGTTGAGATCGGCCAAAGACCGTTTCCTCTGGCGATATCCAATGGTGGCACTGCAAACATTTTCGGCCCGTTCATCAGGGCTCATCGCATGGAAGTCTTCCATGGTCGTACAGGAAACAAGCAAGAGTAGCAAAGAGGCAATATATGTCCTGTTCATCGTTTGCTCGCTCAATAGGGTGTCCATCGTGGTGGGCAGGATCACATGAATTGTGCCCGGCTGCAGCCTGCCCCTGATCCGAAACGGCTCCCTGCGCGTATTTCTTAAGGTGATCCTAGCAGGAAGAGAGTATGCGGTCAGTTTTTGGTTCATTTTTGGTTACTTTGCTTGCGCTGAGCGCCTCGGCCCATGGGGCGGAGCGCCCGGACATCGTAAAAGTGAAAACCGGGATACTCCCCGGGGGCGGGTTCTATAGTTTGTATCAGGTAGATTGCCTGGACGGTCGTACTGCCGCTATCGCCAGCCTGGACAGGAAGAGGCGCTGGTGCACCCTGCATGAGGGCGACATGAGTTGTTCCTCCAGCCAGCAGGAGGCGTCTTTCAAAGCTTGTTCAACAATTGCATTGGCCGCTTCAGAAGACAACGCAGGAGTGGTTGGTAACGAGTAGTTCCGCAGGGGCGTTGCTCTCCTCAATGACGCGGCCAGGTGCCACGCTGGCGAGCGCACTCGCCGAATCTTGCCCCTTCATGTTTCCCTGTTATACTTTTCAGTATGAACCCTGCCCCCATGCTTGTCGTCGGCGAGCCAGACACTGCCGACTCTCAGGATCCTGACAGTCCAGGCTTGATATCCGGATCGCTATTCTTCACTGTTCCAACCCATTTTGTTGCGGGTGAGGGGCCCGATCTAACGGCAGCATCTCCATGAGCACATGGATGTTTGTCGTCGTCGGCGTTCTCATTCTCATCAATGCACTTTACGTCGCGGCAGAGTTCGCCATTGTGGGTGCACGCGCCAGCCGGGTCGAACATTTCGCCCGACTGGGTAAGCACCTTGCTGTAGCTATCTTGCCCATCGTCAGGGACGCCGCGCGCATAGATCGCTACATTGCCACCTGCCAGATCGGGATCACACTCTCCAGCCTCATCCTTGGCGCCTTCGGGCAGGCGACCATAGGCGTGGCCCTCGGTGCCCTCCTTGTCGCTTTGGGAATGGAGACCATTGCTGCCTATGCGCTGGCAGCGACCATCGTGCTGGTGGTGCTGACCTCAACCCAGGTCGTGCTCGGTGAGCTGATTCCCAAGACGGTGGCACTCCAGTATCCGGTCGGGACAGCGATGTACACCTATCTGCCGATGCATTGGTCACAGATAATCTTTTCACCCTTTATCGCTGGGCTCAACGGCAGTGGCAACCTGATCCTGAGGCGGCTGGGTATCGACCCGGATGTCAGTCATCGGCATGTCCATTCGCCGGAAGAGATCGAATTACTCATTCGTGAAAGCAGCAAGGGCGGTATCCTGGAGGTGAAAGCGAGCAAGCGCCTGCGTGAGGTACTGCGCCTGAGCCGCCACACGGTGCGGCAATTGATGGTGCCGCGACGGCAGATAGCCAGCCTTGACCTGGCCGCACCACTGGACCAGCTGCTGGGCGAGATCGATGCATCGCCATACACCCGCCTGGTGGTCCACCGGGGTGAGCTCGATAACGTGCGCGGCTTCATCCACGTGAAAGATGTGGCGATCGCCACGGCAAGCGGTCTCGAAGTACAGTCATTGGAGGCACTGGTTCGCCCCATCCTGGCGTTTCCCAACCGGTTGACATTGGACCAGGCGCTGGGACAGATGCGTGATCGACGCGCTCGCATTGCCCTGGTAGTCAACGAGTATGGTGACATTCATGGCCTCATCAGCCTCGAGGACATCGTTCGCGAACTGATTGGCGATCCTTCCGACGAGTTCAAGTCCAACACGGAATTCGCCCCGGAGCAACTCGACCAGGAGCGTTGGCGCCTGCCAGGCCGCCTGCCGCTTGACGAGGTAATCGACTGGGCCCGCCTTTACACCGACCAGGGCATTTGGGGTGCCAGCCACGCCGAGACCCTTGCCGGATGGGTTTTGGAGCAGCTTGGAACCATCCCACAGCAGGGCGATGCACTGGAATTGGCCGGCCTTGCACTCGAGATCGAGAAGATGGAAGGGCCTGCGATCGTATCCATTATTGTGCGTATCGTCGGCAATGCATCGGAGAGCGATGATGGATGAGCTCTTGATAGTCCTGGTCGTGGTGTTGGTCCTTGTCGCACTGAACGGGCTCTTTGTCGCCGCCGAGTTCGCTATCATCGGCGCTTCACGTGCCGCAATGACCGCACGTGCCGAGGCCGGTGACGTCGTTGCCAGGCGAATTGTCTATATCCTCGATGATCCGGCGCGGCTCGATCGCTATGTCGCCACGGCGCAGCTTGGCATCACCTTCGCAAGCCTGGGGCTTGGTATGTACGGTGAGCACACCCTGGCTGTGATGTTCAGTGAATGGCTCCTGCTCGCGGGGTTCGCTGGCCTGGGCGCCCTCGTGACGGCGCATGGGCTGGCGTCGGTACTTGCCATCCTGGCGATCACTTACCTGCATATCGTCCTGGGTGAAATGATCCCCAAGTCGCTTGCGCTTACCCGGTCGATCAAGGTCGCGATCTGGGTAACCCCGCCCATGCTGCTGATCGGCATGATTCTCTATCCACTGGTGCGAGTGCTCAACCTGACCGGCAATCTGCTGCTGGGCCTCGTCGGCTTCAAACGGGGGCGCAGTGCGGGCCATTATCTGGCGCAGGACGAGCTGGAGTCGCTCGCCCGCGAAAGCCAGGAGAGCGGTCTATTGAGCGAGGAAAGCGGTCGCATCTTCCTCGAGCTCGCCGATTTCAACGAGATCGCCGCCGTGGAGGCGATGGTGCCCCGGGTTCGCACCAGCGGGATTCCGGTCGGTGCGACCGATGCCATGCTCCGCGATATCCTGCAGCGACACCGCCACACCCGTTACCCTGTCTACGAGGGCAGCCTCGACCAGATCATCGGCACCATCCACGTCAAGGATTTGATGAGGCTGATACGCGCGGGCGCGCGACTTGATCCGGCCGCGGTCCGCGAAACTGCTTATCTGCCCGAAACGGCAACCCTGGACGATGTCCTGATCGCAATGAATCGCGTGCACAACCAGATGGTCGTTGTGATGGACGAGCACGGCGGTACTGCGGGCGTACTCACCATCGAGGACATCTGCGCTGAGGCGGTTGGGGATATCGAGGAGGGTGTTGATGATGTCCCCGATATCCTGGCGGTCGGCAGCGCCAGCTACCAGGTCCAGGGGACGGTGCGCCTTGACACCCTCGGCGATCTTATCGGGCGCGAACTCGAACACCCCGAGATCGATACCGTCTCCGGGCTTATCCTGAGCGAACTGGGCCGACCGGCGGTGTTCGGCGATGCCGTTGAGTGGAACGGGGTGCGCTTCGAGGTCAGTGGCGTCTATGGCCGGGGCGTCCGCCAGGCGACCCTGGTGCTCGAGACGCCGCAGGCAAGCGCGGATCGGAACGCTGAGCGCTGATCAGCCGCCAAAATAGCCCCAAACCCGGGTAGGTCTCGAGTCATGATCAACAATTGACCGGCCAGCGGGCTTTGCGTTAGTCTCGCTCTAACGAACGTTAGGTAGAGAGAGCTGTGCCACGCCCATCAACTCGCGCTGCCCGCGCCAAGGTTTCCCCTGCTCGTCCCGCCAGCCGTGTCGCGCCGGACGCTGCCGCCCTGGCATCTGCCGGGCCACCCGATGTCGCTACCCGCGATCGCGTGCTGGCGGAGGCAGTGGTGTTATTCGCGGCACGGGGCTTCGACGGGGTGTCGGTGCGTGACCTGGCGCAGCGCGTCGGCATCAGCGCCCCCACGCTCTACCATCATTTCCCGGACAAGCAGTCGCTCTACGTGGCCGCGGTAGAGCGCGCTTTCGCCGCCCACAAGCAGGGGATCGTGTCCGCGCTGGCCCGTGACATCCCGCCGCGCGCGCGCCTGCGCCACCTGGTGGAGACCTTCGCCGGGCTGGCGGCGGGCGATGAGACCTTTCGCAAGCTCGTGCTGCGCGAATTGCTCGACGGCGACGATGCGCGGCTTGCGGTACTCGCGGCGCAGATTTTCAGCGAGCCGCACGGGCTGATCGTCCAGCTCGCGCGCGAGACCGCCAGCGATCTCGACCCCTACCTGCTTGTCAACTCGCTGTTCGGCATGGTGCTCTTCGGCATACAGGCGGCGCCGTTGCGGCGCCATCTGCCGGGCGAGGGCAGCAAGCAACAGAAGCCGTCGCACATAGCTGATCACGTCGCGACGCTACTCGAGCGCGCGGGCGATCGCGGCCGGGAGCGCTGACATGGGCGCAAGATTGATAGCGATCGCTTGCTTGGTGGTGCTGCTGGCCGCGTGCTCCCGCGAGGAGCAGGTTGTGCAGGAGACAAGCGGTACGCTGGTCAGCACGGCACTCGCCACTACGCGCGATGTGCCTGTCACGCTACGCTCGCTGGGCCGGGTGCAGAGCCGCGTGGCGCCCGAGGTCGCCGCCGAGGTCGAGGGGCGGATCCTGCGTCTTGCGGTCGACGAAGGCGACCAGGTGAATGCCGGCGACGTGATTGCACAGCTCGACGCAGCTTCTCTGCAGCTGGAGCGCAGCGCCGCACAGGCGGAGGCAAGCCGTGTTGCTGCGCTGCTGGCGAATGCCGAGCGGCGAGTGAAACGGGCCGCCGATCTGCAAGGCAAGGGCTATGTTGCACGCGAGGCGCTGGACGACGCCGAGGCCGAGCGCGCGGTACTGGCGGCGCAGAGTCGAACGGTCCAGGCACGGCTGTCGATCGTGGAAGACCAGCTTGCACGCACTGTGATTCGCGCGCCGCTGGCTGGTCGCGTGGAACGGCGACTGGCTTCGGAAGGCGACTACCTGCACCGCGGCTCGCCAGTGGTGGAACTCGCTACCAGCGGCGAGTTGCGTGCGTTGCTGCCTTTCCCCGAACAGCAGGCCGTGCAGCTCGCCGCCGGGCAGGCGGTGCGGCTTAGTTCCCCGGTCGATCCTGGTCGCGACGCCAGCGGTACGATCAGCGAGCTGCGCCCAGCAGTGGGCGAGGCAAGCAGGGCGGTGTGGGTAATCGTCGATATCGCGAACCCCGGCGCCTGGCGCCCCGGCGCCACCGTGCACGGGGAGATCGTGGTCACAACCCGCGCCAACGCCGTGGTGGTCCCGCTGCAGGCGATTGTGCGCCGCCCCGCGGGCGAAGTCGTGTACGTGATCGAAGGCGCGCGAGCCGTACAGCGCGTGGTGCAGTTGGGCGAACGGCTCGAGAAGGAGGTCGAGATCCTCACCGGAGTCGCGGCCGGTGAGCGCGTCGCGGTCGATGGCGCTGCCTACCTGACCGACAATACCGCGGTGCGCCTGGCTGGGGACGCTCAGTGAACCTGCCGGAACTGGCGATACGCCGCCATGTGCTTGCCTACATGCTTTCGCTGGTGTTCGTTCTGTTCGGCGTGATCAGCTTCCAGCGCATTGGGGTCGACCGGTACCCGAATGCCGAGTTCCCGATGATCACCGTCGTCACCCGGATGCCCGGCGCCGAGCCGGGCATTATCGATGCCAGCCTCAGCAACCCGATCGAGAAGGTGGTCAATTCAATATCGGGCATCGATCATGTAGAGTCCGTCTCCGCGCCTGACATTTCGGTCGTGCGCATAAAGTTCGCGCTGGAGAAAGATCTGGACGTCGCCTTCGACGAGGCGCAGGCCAAGGTCGCACAGATTCTACCGCTGCTACCCGAGGAGGCGGAGCCGCCGGTGGTGGCCAAAGTGGAGATCGGCAACCAGCCCGCGATCTGGCTCACGCTCTCGGGCGACCGTACTGCGCAGCAACTTAACACCTACGCCACCAATGTGATCAAGAAGCGCCTCGAGACGATCTCCGGCGTAGGTGAGGTGCGCATCGGCGGCGAACGCAGGCGCACCATCCGTGTGAACGTGGATCCCGACCGTCTGGCAGCTTTCGGGGTGACGGTGCAGGATCTCCAGCTCGCATTCCGCCGCGAACACGTAAGGCTGCCCGGCGGCTTCCTGGTCGATGGCCCGCGCGAGGACTTGCTCGACGCCGACCTCGAGTTTCACGACCTCGAATCGCTGGCCGCGATGATCGTGCGCGATCGCGAGGGCGCGCCGGTGCGCCTCAGCGACGTGGCCGATATTGAGGACGGCCTCGCGGACTTCCGCCTTATGGCACGTTTCAACGGCAAGCCCACAGTCGGCATCGGCGTGGTGAAGGTGCAGGGCGCAAACACCGTGGCGGTGGTGAAGGAAGTGGAGCGTCGCCTCGCCGAGGAGATAATCCCTCGGTTACCGCCGGGCATGAAAGTGGAGATCGCGCACAACGAGGGCGAGCTGATCCAGCAGATCGTGTACGCGCTGAACGAACACCTCGTACTCGGCACGGTGCTGACCGCGCTGGTGGTGCTGGTGTTTCTGCGCAACCTGCGCTCCACGTTGATCGTCGCTGCGGCGATACCTGTGTCACTTCTCGGCGCGGTCGCGGTGATCTACTTCTTCGGTTTCACTTTCAACGTTATGACGTTGCTCGGTCTGCTGCTGCTGATCGGGGTGGTGGTAGACGATGCGATCGTGGTGCTGGAGAGCGTTTTCCGACACCGCGAGGAATCGGCGGCTGATCCGGTTTTGGCGACGCTACAGGGCACCCAGGAAGTCGTTACCGCAGTGCTGGCTGCCAGCCTCACGCTGGTGTGCATCTTCGTCCCGGTGGTGTTCATGCAGGGCATGGCGGCGCGTATGTTCCAGTCCTTCGCGGTGGTGGTGACGGCGGGTGTGCTGGTGTCGTTGCTGGTGTCCCTGACACTCACGCCCATGTTGTGCGCACGCCACCTGCGGATCGGTGGCAGCCCGGGCAAGGTCTCACAGCGACTGGGCCAGGCCTTCGATGCGATGGACGAAGTCTATCGACGGGCACTGGACTTGGTCCTGCTGCGACGCTGGGGCGTTGTACTGCTGACGATCGTTGCGGTTCTGTGCAGCGGCTGGCTGTTCGGGCGCATCGGCAAGGGCTTCTTTCCCGAGCAGGACGACGGCTATTTCCTGGTCACGGTGAAAGTGCCGCTGGGGTCGTCGATAGAGCACACTATCGAACGGCTGGAGAAAGTCGAGGGCGTGCTCTCGCGCCAGCCCGAGGTCGACGGACAGTTTGCGACCATCGGACAGAACGACGCGGGTCAGGTCAGCCAGGCCACGCTGATCGTACACCTCAGGCCCTGGCGCGAGCGCAGTGCTTCGCAACCCGAGGTGATCAGGCGCCTGGCTGAGGAATTCGCGGGGATACCCGGTGTCGAGGCCTTCCCCTCGCCGGCATCGCCGATCGGCGGCCTGCGCGGCGAGCCGCTGCATTTCGTGTTGCTTGGGCCGGATCTGGAAGGTGTGGGCCGTGAGGCGACAAGGCTCAAGGAGCGCTTCGCCCTGGATCCGGAACTGGGCAAGATAGATCTCGATGTGCAGCTGGATCTGCCGCAGCAGCGCCTTCACGTGGATCGCGATCAGCTGGCGCGCGTGGGGCTCAGCGCCGAGGACGTGGCGATGGCGCTGGGCGTGCTGGCGGGAGGTCGGGATATCGCCTACTACAACGACGAGCCGGGCGATGGAGAGCGCTACAAAATTAGGCTGAAGGCTGTAGAGGGCACGCTGGCGCGTGCGGAGGACATCGCGAGGCTCTACCTGCGCACGCCGGGCGGGGAGCTGATGCGACTCGACGCGGTCACACGGCTCGAGTCGGTGCTGGGGCCCGCGGTGATAGCCCGCTACGACCTACAGTACGCCGCAAACTTCCGCACTGCGCCGACGATCTCCGAGGGTGAGGCAGGCGCGCGCGTGATGGCGATCGCGAAGGACATGCTACCGCCCGGCTTTCACGTGGAGCTGGCAGGGCGCGCCGAGGAGCTCAAGAAAACATCGGGTTACATGGCGATGACATTCGTCACCGCGTTGCTGCTGGTTTACATGGTACTGGCCAGCCAGTTCAATTCCTTCGTGCAGCCGGCGATGGTCATGATCGCGCAGCCACTGGCAATCATCGGCGGGGTGTTCTCGCTGTGGGCGTTCGGCCACACCCTGAACATCTTCTCGATGATTGGCCTGACTCTGCTGGTGGGACTGGTGGCCAAGAACTCGATACTGCTGATCGACCTCGCCAACCAGCTGCGGGAGAAAGGCATGGGCGTAGATGCTGCACTGCGCCAGGCCTGCCCGATCCGCATGCGGCCGGTGCTGATGACCTCGGCGACCATCGTGCTCGCAATGCTACCCGCCGCTCTGGGCGTGGGGGCCGGCTCCGACACCAACGGCCCGCTGGCGGTTGCGGTTATTGGCGGCATGGTCAGCTCTACGCTGCTCACCCTGGTCGTGGTGCCGGCGGTATATTCCCTGGTCGAGAACGCACGGGCGGGCCGGGCGACCAGGGTATAGCAGGATCGGCGGAAACGGGCCACCCGCTGTAATCGGACAGATCGGCCCATTGCTGGCATAATTGGATCTTTGCATGCGCAAGACATTGGTTGGGACGCCCTATGTACTCTGGGGCTCTATTGTGAACGAACGCTGGAATTAACCAGGAGAATCCCTGACTGTGAGTTGGTTTGAAGCAATTATCCTCGCTATCGTCGAAGGTTTGACAGAGTTTCTGCCCGTGTCATCGACGGGTCACATGGTGCTGGTTTCATCGTTGATGGGAATTGAACGCGATGATTTCACCAAGTTGTTTATCATAGTGATCCAGCTGGGAGCTATTCTGGCTGTATTTGCTCTGTATTTTAAGCGGTTTTTCCAGAGCATCGATTTTTACATAAAGCTGATCGTAGCCTTTATTCCTGCAGCCGTACTGGGGATGCTCTTCTCAGACAGAATTGACGAATTGCTGGAAAGCCCACTGGCGGTAGCTATTTCCCTGCTGGTCGGCGGGGTGATTCTTCTGTTCGTCGATAGCTGGTTTAAGGATCCCAGGATACATTCCGTCGATGATATCAACTATAGGGATGCCTTTAAGATAGGTTGTTTCCAATGTCTGGCAATGATTCCGGGTGTTTCTCGTTCAGGGGCTACAATCGTCGGTGGTCTGAGCCAGAAGATGAGTCGGCAAGTCGCCGCTGAGTTCTCCTTCTTTCTCGCGGTGCCGACCATGCTCGGAGCTACCTTAAAGAAGACCGTGGACTATTCCGCGAAACACAGCGAGATTAACGCAGATGAAATCAATTTGTTGATTCTGGGAAATATCGTCGCCTTTATTGTGGCAGCGTTGGTTATCAAGGGATTTATTGGTTTTTTGAACAAGCATGGGTTTCGCTTGTTCGGCTGGTACAGAATTATCGTTGGCGCGACGATTCTGTTGCTAATGGCCTCGGGTTTGGATTTACAGATCCTCTGATTGCTGCCGGGGTGCTGGCAACCTGGCAGGCACTGGCCGGTTTTGAGCTTCATTCGCAGGGGCTTCTGCGCCCGATATCCACATTCCAGGCACGAATGAATTAGCCTGTCAGTATCCCCAACCGATTTGTCTATTATTTGGCGCAGGGCCATTTGGCCATCAGCGCCCGGAATATCGCGTCGATCGGGCCTTCCGTCGCATACTGCGGGTTTGCCTGCAAATAGCTGGCAAACACCTCGACGCCCTGCAGCCGCGTGGTGCCCTCTGGTGCGCAGACCAGTTGCTTGTGGTTATCCGCCCCGGCGAGTGCCTGGTTATAGCGAATGCCGCCCTCAAAAAAGCCATAGCAGAAGGCGCGGGCGACATCGTAGTGCTCATCTCCAGGCTCGATAGTGCAGATATCCAGCAACTCGCCCGCAGTCATGAGCTTCATGTCTTCCAGAGTAAAACCGTCGCTGGCGGCAACATGCTTGCCCGGGGCCATACAGAGCGCGCCCAGGAGCGCCACGCTCAAAACGCCTGTCGATCTCCACTGTCTCATTGTTGTTGCTCCTTTGCCTGTTAGTCGACGCTGACTGAAGCACGCACCCACGGATGCGACTATTCGCAAGTCGTTTCGTATCACTACTGACCCTGTGTTTCCTGCCTCAGACGCTCGTTTTCCTGTCGCAGCCGCTCGTTCTCCGCTTGTGTATCTTCACGCTTGCGGTGTTGATCAAACAGGTAACCGCCGGCTGCTCCCACGGCTGCACCAATTGCCGCGCTCTCCCTGCTGGTGCCGAGTACCGCACCCCCCAGTGCACCGATAGCGGCGCCGGTGCCCGTGCGTTGCCCTGTCTCCGTCATGGTACAGCCGCTGGCGCATAGCATCATGACAGCGCTGAGTGCGACAACGCGGGCAGTTGAAGAACTCACCCGTTCAAATTTTTTATAACCCGGATACGTGTACATGATCATCAGTCTCCAACGCGCCAAAATAATGAAGCCAACAATGTAGTTTTAAGTCTAGCAGATGTCTCGAAGATAGCGCGACGCCACAAAGTTGACCGAATTGAACCATAAATCATTTAACAAGACCTGGGCTGCCTACTCCAGGCCAAACCTGCAAACGGTTTCAGGCCGGACCTGCCATTCACGAGCGTATCTGCATGTTCACAGGCGGATCAGCGGCAAGAAGCCATTAATCAATACAAAAAAATTAATTTAATCATGGGGTTGAAGGCATACTCCCAGCCTCAAACGCGCCACTGTCGGGCAGCAAGAAAGGGATGGATTTTCAGAAAAATGTCGTCTAACCTCCCCGCTGTGGACGTGTTCGTTTCGAGCGCCGACACAAGATAGAACACTCACAGATAATAAGGAAAATAATATGAGTAAGCCATTCGCGCGCGGAGCCGTAGTTGTACTGTCAATCGCCGCCTCGCCGGTGTTCGCACAGCTCGCACTGGAAGAAGTCGTGGTTACCGCGCAGAAGCGCGAGCAGGGCCTGCAGGACGTCCCGATCTCGATCACCGCAGTTTCCGGGGAGAGGATCGCAGACATCGGTATCACCGGGCTGCAGGAGCTGACCCTCTACACGCCGAACGTCAAGATCAACAGTGGACAGGCCACCCCCAATCTGTTCGTCCGCGGTATCGGCTCAGGCACCAATGCCGGCTTCGAGCAATCGGTGGGCATGTTCATCGACGGCGTCTACTCCGGCCGGGGCGCGCTCGCCAACGTGCCGATGACCATGGACCTGCAGCGCGTTGAGATTTTGAAGGGCCCGCAGGGCATCCTCTTCGGCAAGAGCACCATTGGCGGGGCGATCAACATCACCACGGCCCGCCCGAGCGACGAGTTTGAGGCGTCGGTGGATGCCTATGTTGCGCCGGAGGACAACGAGCAGATCTACACCGGTGTCGTCACCGGCCCGCTCGGCGAGACCCTGAGCGGGCGCCTCGCGGTGCGCTACGAGGGTATGGACGGCTGGTGGGAGAACGAGACTCTGGACAAGGAGGGCCCCGACAAGGACAACACCTACGCGCGCGCCTCGCTGCTGTGGGATGCCAGCGACAGTGTCGAGGTGCTGGCCAAGTACGAGTATGGTGACTTCAATGTGTCCGAAATCCCGTTCACTATCTACCAGACCGACGGCCCGATCAATTTCCTGGGGCAGGAAGTGTTCCCGGTAGTAGACGACGATGGCGAAAGGGCTGCAAACGAGAAGTCTACGGTGAACGACAATCGCACCGACGTGGCCGTACTCACTGTCAACTGGGACGTCGATTTCGCGACTTTCACCTCGATCTCGGCCTATTCGGCCTATGATAACTTCCGCATAACCAATGATGACACCTCGCCCGTGGTCGCACTCGACCGCACGCTCGACGAGGACTTCGAACAGTGGAGCCAGGAATTGCGCCTGGTTTCGCCCGGTGGCGAGACTATCGACTGGATCGTCGGCGCCTACTATGAACAGACCGAGCTCGACATCAGCCGCGTCACCCGCTCCCTCGATTTCGCGCAGATCGGCCCACTCGCCGTGCGTGGAGCATTATACGCCCCTACCGCTGGCCCGCCCGGTGTGTTCGACCAAGAAACCGAGGGCGGGGCGCTGTTCGCCCAAGGCACCTGGAATATCACCGACACCTTCCGCAGCACCGCCGGTATCCGCTACGGACAGGAAGACAAGGAACTCGACAAGATCACCCAGGCGCCGGGCTTGCGTGTGCGTGCCGGAACCACGCTGCCGGCGGCGAACACCCTTGTCTTCTCGAATCCCGCCAACCTGCAGTCTTTCGAGACTCTGCGCAGTCACAACTTTACCGGGCTAAAGCGTGACGAGGACAAGCCGACCTACTCGCTGAATTTCCAGTGGGACGCGACCGAGGAGGCGATGCTCTACGTCGCCGCCAGCACTGGCTTTAAGGCCGGCGGCTATGATGAGGCATACTCCGGTGCGGGCTACACCATCAGCCTGGTGAACCCGCTCACCGGCGTGCCCGTCGATGCCAACGGCGATGGGGTGGGCGACACCGTGCCTGGCGCCGATCCCTCCGTCCTCGAGTACGAGCCCGAGGAAGTAGTCGCCTACGAGATCGGATCGAAGATGAGGCTGTTCGACGGCGCCGCAGAGCTGAACCTGGCGGCCTTCCGCATGGAGTACGACGACTTGCAGGTAAGCTCGCTGGTGGGCGACGTGTTTCGCGTCACCAATGCCGGCCAGGCCACCAGCCAGGGTTTCGAGGCCGACGGCCGCTGGCTGATCACCGAGAACCTCACCATGGGCGCCGCGATTGCCTACCTCGATGCGACCTATGACGATTTCACCGGTGCGACCTGCACGATCCCGCAGACCACGCGGCCCGCCGAGAACCCCGGCTGCCTCGACGCCAATGGCGCGCAGATCACTGCGCCGCTCGCAGTCGGAGGCCAGGACCTCAGCGGCGAGACGCTGCTATTCGCGCCGGAGTGGAGCGCCAACTGGAATATTGAGTACATCTTCCCGTTGAGCGACCGCCTGGAACTGGTGAACGGGCTCGACATGAACTACTCCGACGAGTTCGACTCGGCACTGGACCTTGACCCGGCCACGCACCACGAGGACTACACGATGTGGAACGCACGCATCGCCTTGCAGAGCACAGATGCCGTGTGGTCGGTGGCGTTCCTGGCCAAGAACTTTACCGATGAGCGTATCAATGTCTGGCAGAACGACGTGGCCCTCAGCAACAGCAACAGCTACTTCGCGGTGCCCGAACGGCCGCGCGTGTATGCCATACAGGCACGCTATCGCTTCTGATCCAGGGAGCGCCGCATGCTCCGCATCGAACACGATGCAAGACCCCGGCATCGCACAGCAGGGCTGATGTCGGCGCTCGCCCAGGTCGTACTTGCAATGGCGATTGCGATGCCGCATCAGGGCGCAATCGCGGCGCCTGAAGTGGGGCGCGCAGATGAGCGCCCCAACATCGTGCTGATGCTGTCCGACAACCTCGGCTTCGGAGAGATCGGTGTCTACGGTGGCGGAGTGCTGCGAGGTGCACCGACGCCGCGTCTCGACCAGCTCGCTGCCGAGGGCATGCGCTTCACCAACTTCAACGTGGAAGTCGAATGCACGCCCTCGCGCTCGGCGCTGATGACCGGGCGCATGCCGGTGCGCTCCGGCACCTGGCGGGCGGCCGTTGCGGGGCTGCCGGGCGGCCTGGCGCCGTGGGAGGTAACGGTCGCGGAAGCGCTGTCTGCGAGCGGCTATGACACAGCCATGCTCGGCAAATGGCACCTCGGCGACTCGCCAGGCCGCTATCCAACCGACCAGGGCTTTGGCAGCTGGTGGGGATTCCCGTTCTCAACCAATGTTGCCACCTACCCGAGCCGCGTCGGCTTCGATCCCAAGATCAGCAAAGTGCCGATGCTGATGGAGGCCCTGCGAGGTGAGCCAGTGCGCGAAACCGAGCCCTACACGATTGAAAATCGGCCCCTGATCGACCAGCGCATCGCGGAACAGGCACGCACTTACATCGAAGCACGCAAAGACGCGGAGCGCCCGTTCTTCCTGTTTGTGTCGTGGTCGCTGATGCATCACCCGTACCTGCCGCACCCCGATTTCGCCGGCAAGTCAGGCAATGGGCCGTTCGCCGATATGATGGTCGAGCACGACCACCGGGTAGGACAGGTGCTGGATGCGATCGAGTCCGCTGGCCTGACGCGCAAGACCCTTGTCATC
>Ga0105096_10000422_pt1 | contig 14458 bp, 12 predicted proteins | sample PPLLak3cmMay2015_FD_87036 | JGI IMG/M metagenome (GOLD analysis project Ga0105096, IMG submission 87036) | Freshwater sediment microbial communities from Prairie Pothole Lake near Jamestown, North Dakota, USA - PPLs Lake P7 Core (1) Depth... | ecosystem: Environmental > Aquatic > Freshwater >... | reverse complement strand
GTGCGTATCAGGAGTTGGTCGCCCCGGGCCAGCCAGGTAACGCCCTCGCGCTCCAGCAGGCCATGATCCGATTCCGTCGTGGGGGCCCCTAGCCCGAACCAGATATCCTGGCCCGCCATGCCAGCCATGGCCGCCACCCTTGGGTCGTCGCGATTGAGCAGGGCTACCTCGGCCCCCAGCAGCAGGCTGGCCTTGGTCGCCGCGTAGGCGTCGAGGCTCGGGTAGCGGTCCAGGTGATCAGCAGAGATGTTGAGGACCGTGGCCACCCGGGGTCGCAGCGACCAGGTTGTCTCCAACTGGAAGCTGGAGACTTCCAGCACATAAAGCTCCACCGCCGGGTTCAGGAGGTCGAGGGCGGGCTCGCCCAGGTTGCCGCCCACGGCCGTCCTCAGTCCGCTCGCCCTTGCCATCTCGCCCAGCAAGGTGGTGACCGTGCTTTTGCCATTGGAGCCCGTGATCGCCGCTACGGGGGCCTGGGCGGCACGGGCAAAGAGTTCGATGTCCCCCAGGATCTCCAGGCCGCGCGCCCTGGCCTGTGCCAGGGGCGGCTCGCTCAAGGGGATTCCGGGGCTGACCACCAGCCGTTCGGCGACGGCGAGGGCATCCGCATCGAAGCTCCCCAGAAAGAGCGGCAGGTCGGGCATTTCCTCCCGCGCCACCGCCAACCCCGGCGGATTGGCCCGGGAGTCGGTTACCGCCACCATCAGCCCCTGGGAACGCAGATGGCGGGCGCAGGACAGGCCCGTCTGGCCCAGTCCAAGGATCAGGGTCTTGGGATGGGTAGTTGGGCTTTGGGCAGGGAGAAAGGTCTTCATCAGCGGATCTTCAGGCTGGCTAACCCCACCAGCACCAGGATGACAGTCATGATCCAGAATCGCACGATGACCCGCGGTTCTGGCCAACCCTTGAGTTCGAAATGATGGTGGAGCGGCGCCATGCGGAAGATGCGTTTGCCGGTCAGCTTAAAGGAGGCGACCTGCAGCATCACGGACAGGGTTTCGGCGACGAAGACGCCGCCCATGATGAGGAGCACTAGTTCCTGCCGCGCCACGACAGCCACCACTCCTAGGGCCGCCCCCAGGGCCAGGGCGCCCACGTCACCCATGAAGACCTGGGCCGGATAGGTGTTGAACCAGAGGAAACCCAGCCCGGCCCCGACCAGGGCCGCGCAAAAGACCACGACCTCGCCCACGCCCGGCACGCTGGGTATCCGCAGATAGTCGGCGAAATTGGCGTGGCCCGATGAATAGACGAAGAGGCCCAGGGCCCCGGCCACCAGGACGGTTGGCATGACCGCCAGGCCGTCCAGGCCATCGGTAAGATTCACCGCATTGCTCGCGCCGACGATGACCAGATAGGTCAGCAGCAGGTACCAGGGCCCCAGGGGCAGGGCTACATCCTTGAGATAAGGAATCAGCAGGGCCGTTTCGGCCGGGGTCGCGGCGATCGAGTAGAGATAGACGGCGGCGATCAGCCCCACCAAGGACTGCAACAAATACTTGTGGCGGGCAGCCAGGCCACGGGGATTGCGCAGCACCAATTTTTTATAGTCGTCCACCAGGCCGATGGCACCGAAGGCCAGGGTCACTAATAACACTACCCAGACATAGCGACTGGTGAGGTTGGACCAGAGCAGGGTGGCGATCCCCACCGCCACCAGGATAAGGGCGCCGCCCATGGTGGGGGTTCCCGCCTTGGAGAGGTGAGACTGGGGGCCGTCATCGCGCACCGTCTGGCCGATCTTATACTGGCGCAGGCGGCGGATCATGGCGGGACCCACAATGAAAGAGATGGCCAGGGCCGTCAGCACCCCCAGGATGGCGCGTAGGGTGAGATAACGGAAGACGGCGAAGCCGCTGTTGAATTGGGTGAGCCAGTCGGTCAGATAGAGGAGCATCTCAAGGTTCCGCCTGGGTACAGAGGGCGTCCGCGACTCGCTCCATGGCCGAGCGCCGCGACCCCTTGACCAGAACCCGGTCGCCGGCGGCCAGATCCTGTCGCAAGGCCTTGATAAGTTCGGCTTGATCCGCGAAATGCCGGGCCCGGTTACCGAAACCGGCCGCCGCCTCGGCGCTGAGCGTCCCGACCGTGTAGAGGGCATCCAGGCCCGCCTCGCGGGCAGCGATGCCGAGATGGCGATGCAAGTCGGTGGCCCCAGGTCCCAGTTCGCCGAGGTCCCCCAGGACAAGCACGTGGCGGCCAGGCAGATCCTGGAGGACGGCGATGGCCGCCAGCACGGAATCCGGGTTGGCGTTGTAGCTGTCGTCGATCAGGCGGAGACCACCGGTCCCGGTCCGGGGGAAGAGCCGTCCTGGCAAGGGCTTCATGGCGGAGAGACCGGCCGCGATCGCCTCCAGGATCACCGCGGGAGCCAGGTCGAGGGCTAGGGCGACGGCCACCGCCACCAGGGCGTTGCGAATGTTGTGGGAACCCGCGAGCCCCAGTTCCAGGTCCAGTTTCTGGCCTGGGGCCCATACCTGGAAGCGGGTGCGAAAACCCGCATCGTCCCAGTAAATTTTGACTGCGGTCAGGTCGGTGCCCACCGCCGCCAGTCCCGGGGGACCGCAGGTCAGGCAGGTCTTGCTGCCCGCCAATTCCTGCCACAGGCCAGCCCAAGGGGAGTCGACGGGGAAGATAAAGGTGCCATCCTCCCGCAGACCCTGGACGATCTCCCCCTTGGCGCGGGCCACCCCCTCCAGGCTGCCGAAGCCCTCCAGATGGGCGCGCCCGGCATTGGTGATGGCGGCTACCTCCGGGCGGGCTATGTCGGTGAGGTAGGCGATCTCCCCTGGATGGTTGGCTCCCATCTCCAAAACCAGAAAGTCCTCGTCACCTGCCTCCAGCAGGGTGAGGGGTAGCCCGATGTCGTTGTTCAGGTTGCCCCGCGTCGCCCGGACCTGGCCGACCTGCCCGAGGATAGCGGCGATCATCTCCTTGGTCGTGGTCTTGCCGTTGCTCCCGGTGAGGGCGACGACGCGGCCGGCGAAGGCGTCGCGGTGAGCGGCGGCGAGCCGGCCCAGGGCCAGGCGTGTGTCCGCGACCAGCCACTGGGGCAGGGCCAGGTCAAGGGGGCGCTCGACCATGAGGGCCACAGCGCCCCGGTCCATGGCGGCGGCGGCGAAGTCGTGGCCATCGAAGCGATCGCCTCGCAGGGCGACAAAGAGGCGCCCGGAGAGGTCATGGCGGCTGTCGATGCCGACGCCGCGGAAAACCAGATCGGAACCCCGAATATGGCCGCCGACCAGGGCGGCGGCGTGGCCGAGGGTCCAGGGCAGGGGGGGGGAGGCTATCGTGCTGGTCATGCGGGCTCCACCGTCAGGGCCTTCCGACTCCCCAGGTGGTGGGTCCCGCTTCGCTCGTTCAGGGCCTGCTGAACCTGGGCGCGGTCACTGAAATGGACCTGGCGGTCTCCCAGGTCCTGGATGGTCTCGTGGCCCTTGCCCGCCACTAGCACCAAGTCATCGCGGCCGGCGGAGGCGATGGCGCGGCGGATGGCCATACCGCGTCGGCGCTCGATGACCACGCGCGCCGGATGGGCCATGCCGCCCAGAATCTGGGTAATGATGTCGTCACCGTCCTCGCGCCTGGGGTTGTCATCGGTGAGGATCACATGGTCGGCCAGATGCTCGGCGATAGCCCCCATGAGGGGCCGCTTGCCAGCGTCCCGATTGCCGCCGCAACCGAAGACGCAGGTCAACCGGCCCTGGAGGTGGGGGCGCAGGTTGAGCAGGGCTTGCTCCAGGGCGTCCGGGGTGTGAGCGTAGTCCACCACCACCAGGGGGCTGCCGCCGCCGCAGAACCCCTCCAGGCGGCCGGGCACGCCATGCACCCCCTCCAAAGTTCGTAATGCCTGTTCCATGGCCATACCCCGGGACAGCAGGACGAGGAGCACGGCCATGACATTGGCGGCATTGAAGCGGCCGATGAGCCCAAGGTCCAGGCTCCCTGGGCCGGCGCTGGTCTCCAGTTCCAGCCTCATCCCGCCGGGGTTGGGGGCGATGCGGCTTGGGCGGACCCAGAGGTCGCAAGCCTCGGGGATGGCCATAGCGGCGTTCAGGCTGTAGCCGCCAATTCTGACGTTCGCTGTCAGATCGTCCAGAATCTCGGTGCCCAGGGGATCGTCGAGATTGAGAATGGCCCATTCCAGTCCAGGCGCGCGAAACAGGCTCCGCTTGGCCAAAACGTAGCTGGCCATGTCGCCGTGATAATCGAGATGATCACGGCTCAGATTGGTAAGGATGGCGTGGCTGAATCGCACTCCCGCCGTCCAGCCCTGTGCCAGGGCATGGGAGGACACCTCCATGGCCACGGCCCCGGCTCCCTGCTCCCTCAGCCAGGCCAGGGTCTCCTGGAGGCATACCGGGTCCGGCGTAGTGTGGCTGGCGGGGGTCAGGTCGCCGGGAAAGCCAGTGCCCAGGGTGCCGATCAGGCCGCATGACACAGCGCCGGTCAGGGCCTGGGCCAGGTAATGGGTAACGCTGGTCTTGCCGTTGGTCCCGGTGACACCCATGACCTGGAGATGGGCACTGGGCTCGCCGAAGAAGCGGTCCGCCAGTTGGCTGGCCTGGCGGCGAAGCTCGGGGACAGGGATCACCGGCAAGCCCAGATTTGCCGCCAGGTCGGTCATGGCAGCCTGCTCCCAGGGGCCGGCCGGCTCCGCGGCGATGGCGGTGGCGCCTCGCGAGCGCACTTGCTGGGCGAAGTCGAGTCCATGACCCTGGCCGCCCCGGCAGGCGAGAAAGAGGCCGCCGGCCTGAATCCGACGACTGTCGAGGGCAAGCCCGGAGACCACCGCCCTCGCGCAGGACGGGTCCACCCCAGGCGTTGCAAAGCTGGCGAGCAAGTCGCCCAGTCGCCAGGCGGGGCGGGGGCGGCCTACCTGCTTAAGATCGAGGGTCAGGCCTCGTGTTGGCATCATGGTGTCGCGTCCGTGCTGGCCATCAGCATCTTGACCTCCGGGTGATCGGGGGGGACGTTGTAGAGGCGAAGGGCGCCTTGCATGATGCGGGCAAAGGCGGGGGCGGCCACCAGGCCGCCGTAGTAGGCCTTGCCCGAAGGCTCGTCCACCATGATCACCAGCACGAAGCGGGGGTTGGTAGCGGGGGCCATGCCGGCAAAGACGGCCTGGTAACGGCCGGCGGCATAACCACTCTTGCCGGAGGATTTCTTGGCCGTGCCCGTCTTGCCGGCGACACTGTAACCTTCGATGACGGCTTGCTTGGCGGTGCCCTTGGGCGAGACGACCGTCTCCATCATGGCCCGCACCTGGCGCGCGGTCTTGGCGCTCAGAACCTGTTCCCCCGGGGGTGCCTCATCGAGCTTGAGCAGACTCACTGGCCGCAGGACGCCATCGGCGGCCAGCATCGAGTAGGCCCGCGCCAGTTGCAGGGGCGTCACCGAGAGGCCATAGCCGAACGCCTGGGTGGCATGTTCGAAATCGGACCACCGCTTGTGATCCCGCAGCCGCCCCGTCACCTCGCCGGGAAACTGGACGCCGGTGGGCTTGCCGAAGCCGACATCGTCATAGAGATTCCAGAGAGTTTCCCGCTTCATGCGCTGGGCCAGCTTGACCACGCCCACGTTGCTGGATTTGGTAATGACGGAAGTGGTGTCGAGGCGTCCGTAATTATGGATGTCCTTGACCTGATTGGCGCCAACCTTGAGGGTGCCGGGGCTGGTATCGATGGACGTGGTCGGCCCCACCAGGCCTTGCTCCAAGGCGGCGGCGACCACGAATGGCTTCACTGTCGAGCCAGGTTCCATGACATCGGTCATGGCCCGATTGCGGCGACTGCTCTCGTCGCCGTCGAACTTGTCGTTGGGGTTGTAGGCAGGCTGATTGACCATGGCCAGGATCTCCCCTGTCTGGACATCCAGTACCACCGCCGAGGCGGACTTGGCCTTGTGTTCCCTGACAGTGCGCAGAAGTTCGCGGTAGGCGATGTATTGCAGCCGGCGGTCGATGCTCAGAGACAGGTCGCGGCCATGACGGGGCGGGCGGACGCGCTCCACCTCCGCCACCAATTGCTGGCGGCCATCCTTGATGACCCGGCGCAGCCCCGGCTCGGCACCCAGCCAGCCGTTAAAGCCCAGTTCCATGCCCTCGATGCCCTTGTCGTCCACATCCGTGAACCCGATGATGTGACCGAAGATTTCACCGCCGGGATAGAAACGTTTGTATTCTGTCTCCATGCCGAGTTCATGGATCCGGTATTTTTCCTTGATCCGCGCTACCTCCTGGGTCTGATCGGGGTCGATACGGCGCTTGAGGTAGATGAAGCCCTTGCTCTGGCGGTCCTCGACGCGCTTTTGCAGATCCGCCACCGGCACCCCCATGGTAGCGGCCAGTTCGGTGATGGCATCGGGGTACTCGATCAGCTTGCGCGGATCCGTCCAGACGCTGGCCACGGGGGAACTGATTGCCAGAGGTTCCCCATTGCGATCCAGGATCATGCCCCGTCGCGCCGGAATCTCCCAATCTCGCAGGTAGCGGGCCTCACCCTCCTGGCGGAGGAATTCACGCTCCACCACTTGGCGCTGAAAGGCGCTCCAGACCACTGCCACCAGCAGCATGCCCAGGAGGCCAAGCAGAAATTGGCTGCGCCGTCGGAAGTTGAAGGCGATACCCTCGCTGCTCTTGACTCGCTTTCGCACTACCACCCTAGCGCCCATGGCCCGCTCCCCCAATAGTCCTGACATCCACCCCCCGTGGCAGGAACATATCCAGCCGCGTCCGCGCCGCCGTCTCCACCCGCGGGTGGGTCCCCAACGCCGCCTCCTCCAGCCGTAACAGGGTCCACTCCTCTTCTAACCCGTGGCGTTCGCGAGTTAGTGCCTGCAGCTCAATGAATTCCATTCTTGTCAAATACTTGGCATAAACGACACCGATACCCGAGGCAAGGGTTCCCAAGGAGAGCAAGACCACCAGCAGCAGTTGACGCGCGGTCATGCCAGCCGCTCCGCCACTCGCATCACGGCGCTCCGCGCCCGAGGATTGGCCGCCACCTCGACCGCGGAGGCTTGCAACGCCTTGCCGACGGGGCGCAACCAGGGCTGGGTTTCCCGGGCCCTCACCGGGACCCCGCGTGGAAACCACTCGCCCCGCGACTCATCGCGTATGTAGCGCTTGACGATGCGGTCCTCCAGCGAATGAAAACTGATGACCACCAGGCGTCCGCCCACCGCCAGCAGTTCGCGAACCGACGCTAGGGCGGCACGCAGTTCCTCCAGTTCCCGGTTGACCTGGATCCGGATGGCCTGGAAGGTCCGAGTCGCCGGGTGTTTGCCCGGCTCGCGGGTTGGACAAGCGGCGGCGACGATGCCTGCCAGGCGGCCAGTAGTAAGGATAGGGGCCTGGACCCGCGCGGCCACGAGGGCGCGGGCTATGCGACCGGCAAAGCGCTCTTCGCCATAGTCGCGCAGCACCTGGATGATCTCCGGCTCCCTTGCCCGCGCCAGCCACTGCGCGGCGGTCTCGCCTGTGCTGTTGTCCATGCGCATATCCAGGGGACCCTCGGCGGCAAAGCTGAAGCCGCGCCCGGATTGATCCAGTTGGGGAGAGGAAACGCCGATGTCCAATAGCAGCCCGTCGATGGCGCCCAGCAGGTCATGGCGGCGTCCAACCTCGGCCATGGCGGAGAAGGAAGCATGTTCCACCGTCAGGCGGGGATCCTCGTCCGCCAAGGCATGGGCAGCGGCCACCGCCTCCGGGTCCCGGTCGAGGACGAGAAGGCGTCCCCTGGCGCCGAGCCTGGCCAGGAGGGCGCGCGCATGCCCACCCCGGCCAAAGGTGCCATCGAGATAGACCCCGTCGGGGCGAATCGCCAGCGCATCCAAGCTCTCCTCCAGCAAAACGGGCCTGTGCCCAAGATCGGCCATGAAGCCTCTTTAAAGATGTAATCAAAAGCGAGTGGTCAAATCGACAGGGATGCGAACACGGGCGAGGACTCCAGGTGGGCCAGGTCCTCTTCGTCCAGCCACTCGTCGCGGCGCGCCGTCCAAGTGTCCTCGTCCCACAACTCGAACTTGTTGTTTTGTCCGATCAAGGCCACCCGCTTTTCCAGATTCGCGAAACGGCGCAATTCTGGTGGCAGTTGCAACCGACCCTGGGTATCAATCTCCACGTCGTGGGCATGACCTATGTACAGACGCTGCAGCTTGCGGGCGGTGGGGTTAAATGAGGGCAGCTTGCCTAACTCGGTCTCGATCTCCTTCCAGGTGGGTTCCGGGTACAGGAGAAGGCAACGGTCGCTGTCGATGGTTACTACCAGGCGCGAGGCGCAGCAAGCCTGGAGTAGCTCGCGGTAGCGAGCTGGCATCGCTAGCCGGCCCTTGGCGTCCAGATTAAGGGTGGAAACCCCTCGAAACACGGTCGTCCCCCATCAAGTCCCAATTGTTCCCTTTTATCCCACTCTACCCCACTTTCATACCCATACTAGGCAAGTAGGCCCTACCCGTCAAGCCGGGAATAACATTTTTCTTCTGGCTGGGCAGCAAGTTGGAACCTCTTGTGGCCATGCCTGGAGGGGTTAGCGGAAGGGGGGGATTTTCAATGAGATGCCAGACCAATTGGCGATAATGGATTAAACCGGAGCCATCTCGAAGAGGGCCGGTTGAGGTCTGGCGGGGGTAGGGGAAGAGGGGGAGCCGGCCTGTAAGCCGGGTTCTGTCAAGGACAGCCATTCATCTGGGGCGTGCGTCGCCGCACGCCTCTAGCGACCTACCCGGGGACACGCGCGGGCCGCGCGCCACGGCATCGAGCCGTTCGTCCCCCTATTTGGTCTTGCTCCGGGTGGGGTTTACCCTGCCGCCGGCGTTGCCGCCAGCGCGGTGCGCTCTTACCGCGCCATTTCACCCTTACCGATCCGCCGCAGCGGATTTAGGCGGTATCTTTTCTGTGGCACTTTCCGTGGGCTCGCGCCCCCCAGGCGTTACCTGGCACCCTGCCCTGCGGAGCCCGGACTTTCCTCCCCTCGCGCCGCCCAGGGCGGCCAAGCAGCGGCTGTCCGGCCGACTCCCAAAGCGAGCATAACACGAAATGCGGATGCCAAATCCGGCGCTCTGGCCAAAAGCTATCTTGTCGAAAGGGGTATCGGCAAAGGGATGCCGGGGGACGCAGTGGCTGGGGGGCGAAGAACCCCTATCCCGGACCGAGAAATAACTCAAATTTCGCTTCACAAATCCTGGTGCTGGGTTATACTTCTCGCCCATTGAAAGCGCCACCCCGTACGCGCCCACTCGCTCAGGCTCGCTTCCTCTGTACACCCATTCTCGCGCCTATCCGCCTGGCCATGTCCAGGTGGGTACTCTTTCAGCCCCTCTCCCCTTTGTTGTCCAACCGCGACGACGCCCGGAGTCCGCGGGATGTGCCGTTTTTAGCCCATCCCCACCAGGAGATTTCATGCCATTTGCTTCCCTCGGCCTTAGGGTCGAATTGCTGCGGGCGATCGATGCCCAAGGTTATGACCAGCCGACCCCCATTCAGGCCCAGGCCATCCCGGCGGTGCTCGCCGGTGGCGATATCCTGGCTGGAGCCCAGACCGGCACCGGCAAGACCGCCGCCTTCGCCCTCCCCATCCTCCAGCTTCTCCATGGCCGGCCCAGGTCCGGTCGACAGCCTCGCGCCCTGGTCCTGGCCCCCACGCGCGAGCTGGCGGCCCAAGTCGAGGAGAGCGTGCGGACCTATGGTCAATTCCTGCCCCTGAGGTCCGCCGTCATCTTTGGCGGCGTCGGCATGCAGCCCCAGGTGGATCGCTTGCGCGCCGGCGTCGATCTGGTGGTGGCGACCCCTGGCCGCCTCCTCGACCATGCCGGTCAGGGCACCATCGACCTGTCCCGCGTCGAGATCCTGGTCCTGGACGAGGCCGATCGCATGCTCGACATGGGCTTTATTCACGATATTCGTCGGGTGCTGAGACTGCTGCCAACCCGCCGGCAGAACCTGCTCTTCTCGGCCACCTACTCCGCCGAGATCGAACAGCTAGCCACCGGCCTGCTGCGCGCGCCCACCTTCATCGAGGTGGCGCGCCGCAACGATACCGCCGAATTGGTGCGACAACTGGCCCACCCGGTGGACAAGACGCGCAAGCGCGAGCTGCTGTCCCACCTCATCCATGCGGGTGGCTGGGAGCAGGTGCTGGTCTTCACCCGCACCAAGCACGGCGCCAACCGCCTATCCGACCAACTCGAGCACGATGGCATCAGCGCCGCCGCCATCCACGGCAACAAGAGCCAGAGCGCCCGCACCCGGGCTCTGCAAGGCTTCAAGCAGGGCGAGGTACGCGCCCTGGTGGCGACCGACATCGCCGCCCGCGGCCTGGATATCGACCGGCTGCCGCACGTGGTGAACTACGAACTACCCAATGTCCCGGAGGACTATGTCCACCGCATTGGCCGCACCGGCCGCGCCGGCGCGGAGGGCACGGCCCTGTCGCTGGTCAGCCCCGACGAGCACAAGCAACTTGCAGATATCCAGCGGTTGCTCAAGCGCAAGATTCCCTTGCATACCATCATTGGCTTCGAGCCCCTGCCGATTGGGTCCACCTCGCCCGATCCGGAACCCCCGCGCGGACAGCGCCCGCGTCCGGCGGTGATTGCGAGGCATCAGGGTCCTAATACGCATTGGCAAGGCCCGCCGCGCCAAGGCGCAGGCCGCAACAGGGTACGCCAGGCGGGTTGATCACGATGGCGATCCCTCACCCGCCCGCCTCTTCAAGGGTTTGCGCAAGCAGCCCGGAGTCCAACCGTCGATTAAGTTGTGTATTGATTATTCGACCGTTTTCCTTTTGCCAATACACAAGACCTATCGAGATTGAAGAGAAATGAACATCTACGTTGGCAACCTCTCATACGGCGTCACCGAGGACGAACTGCGCGAGGCCTTTGGGGCTTACGGCGAAATTTCCAGCGTCAGCCTGATCAGCGATAAGTTCTCCGGCCAGTCCAAGGGCTTTGGCTTCGTGGAGATGCCCAACAATTCAGAGGCGGATGCCGCCATCAAGGCCCTCAATGAGACCCCCCTCAAGGGCCGCAATATGCGCGTCAACCAGGCCAAGCCCCGCAGCGACCGTCCGCAGCGCCCCGGTGGCGGTGGCGGTGGCGGTGGTGGTGGTGGCCGCCGCTACTAAGCGGTGACCCAGGCGGCGGGCTAGCCCCGTCTCTGAGCCAAAAAAAGGGGCCAGTAGCCCAGCTACTGGCCTTTTTTGCGCTCGTCAGAACGTCCGCCGGCCAGAATCGTGAGGCGGGGCTCAGCGATAAGGCCGCAGATACCACCATTCGAAGCCGCGTTTCAACCAGTGAAAGAGGGGGCTGGAGGGCAGTATCAGGTTGTGTTTCTCGGTGCGGGCCACCAGTATGCCGCGATCGTTGGCATCGACGATGCATACCAATTCGACCTTGAAGGTCTCCCGCGGCGTTTCGCCCCTGAATTCCGCCAGCAGGTTCTTGACGGCGGCTCTGGCCTGGAGGTCCGCCATGTGGGCCTGCTTGGGCATCCAGTCCGGTCCCGGATAACTGCCAGAATCCCCAGCCACATAGACTCGCTCCAGACCGGCCACCCGACATTGAGCATCGGCCTGGATCATGCCGCCCGGGGAGCGCGGCAGGGAGGTGTTGTCAAACCAGGTGTTGCCGGTCATGCCAGGCATGAAGAGGACAAGGTCGGCGGCGAAATCGCCCCCCTCCGTGGTCACGCCAGTGGCGCTGAACCCCTTGATCTTATGACCTAAATGGGTCTCGATGTCGCGCTTGCGCATCTCGGCCATGAGCCCCGCCACTGCCTTGGGCCCCAGTCGGTTACCCGGCTTGTCCGCCGGGCTGAAGAAGATCAGCTTGAACCTGTCCCTGCGTCCCTCCTTGCGCAACTGGCGGTCGAGGCCGAAGAGGAACTCGAACATGGGTCCGCCACGCATGGCCTGAGGCTCCTGGGGGTTGCCGGCGAAACCCAGGGCCAGCACGCCACCCTTCATATCGCGCAAGCGGTCGCGGATACGCTCGGCGGCGGTGATACCCTCGCAGGGGGTGATGGCGTGTTCGATACCGGGCAATTTCTTGATGAAGCGCCCGCCGGAAGCGATGATGAGGCCATCGTTCTCAATCGGGCCGGCACTCGTCTCCAGCACCCGGCCGTCGGCGCTCAAGCCCCTAGCCTCGGCAGCCTTATGTTCGACACCCATGCGGCGAAAGAAGCGGTCGAGGGGCAGGCGCAGGTCCTCGGCCCGGCGTAGGCCAGAGGGGATCCAAATGATGCCGGGCAGATAGACGAATTCGGCCTTGGGGCTCACGAGGGTGACCTGAATATCCCTTGCCTTGTGGAGGGCGCGGGCGGCAGTCAGGGCGGCAAAGCCGGTGCCGACGATAGTGACGCGATGCATGGGGCTCTCCTGGTAGGATTCTTGCCGGATGATTAGGGGTGATTAAATGGCAGGGGAAGCGGGAGTCAGGTGCGGGTTTCGATTCCCAACATTCTCTTTGGACAGATCGGGAAGTGTACAGATGAAGCCAAGAACCTTCGATACCATCGTCATCGGTACGGGCCCCGCTGGGGAGGGAGCCGCCATGAGGCTCTGCAAGGGCGGGCAGCGGGTAGCGGTGATCGAGGCCCACGACAAGGTCGGTGGAGGCTGCACCCATTGGGGCACTATCCCCAGCAAGGCTCTGCGTCACTCCATTCAGATGCTTGCGGACTATCGGCGCAATCCACTTTTTCAGCATACCCTCGACCAGGTGGACGTGGAGTTCCCCGACCTTCTCAAGGCGGCGGACGCCGTCATCGAGGCCCAGGTCCGCACCCGTTACCGCTACTACCAGCGTAACCGGGTGGAGGTCTTGTTTGGCCGTGCCCGCTTCATCGATGACCACCATATCCAGGTGCCGCGATCCGATGGGGTGGCCGAGGTCCTCGGCGCAGAGCATTTTGTCATCGCCACCGGCTCCCGCCCCTACCATCCCCCCGATGTGGACTTCAACCACCCGCGCGTCATCGACAGCGACTCGGTCCTGCGCCTCGGTCACACCCCCCGCTCCATTACCATCTATGGCGCCGGGGTCATTGGCTGCGAATACGCCTCCGTCTTCACCAGTCTCGATGTCAAGGTGAACCTTGTCGATACCCGCGACCGCCTCCTGTCCTTCCTCGACGACGAGATCACCGATGCTCTGAGCTACCACTTGCGCCAGCAGGGCGTTGTCATCCGCCACGACGAGACCTATGGCGCCGTGGAGGCCAGTAACGACGGGGTCGTGCTGCATTGTCAGTCTGGCAAGAAGTTCAAGACCGACCTGCTGCTCTGGGCCAACGGCCGTAGCGGCAACACCGCCAACCTGGGGTTGGAGGAGATCGGCCTCACGCCCAACCGGCGTGGCCAGCTTGATGTCAATGCCAGCTACCAGACCTCCCTGCCGCATATCTATGCCGTCGGCGATGTGGCCGGCCCACCGGCCCTGGCCAGTGCCAGCTACGACCAGGGCCGCTTCGTCGGCGCCCACATCGCCGAAGGGGAGTGTGACTGGTCCCTGATCGAGGCATTCCCCACGGGCATTTACACAGTACCGGAGATCAGCTCGGTGGGCCGCACCGAACGGGAACTCACCGCCGCCCAGATCCCTTACGAGGTCGCCCATGCCAACTTCCGTACCCTGGCCCGCGCCCAGATCACGGGGCATACCGTCGGCATGCTCAAGATCCTGTTTCATCGCGAGACATTGGCAATCCTGGGCATCCACTGCTTCGGCGAGCAGGCCTCCGAGATCGTCCACATCGGCCAAGCCATCATGTCCCAGACAGGCGAGGCCAACACCATACGCTATTTTGTCAACACCACCTTTAACTACCCCACCATGGCCGAGGCCTACCGGGTGGCGGCATTGAATGGGCTCAACCGATTGTTCTGAACATCAGGGGGATGACCACACCAGGAAGGCGCTCAGACGGGCAAGGCGGCCTGGATGGCGCCGGGCATAACCATGCCAGTCCTATCGCGCGGACGGTCAGGGCGGGATCCAGGGGGGCGACAGCCCCTTTGGGCGCGATTGGCAGGCGGGGCCGGATAGCTGGCTTACCGGCTCTGGCACTAACTACGGCCGCGCCTGGCGACCGGATGGTCAGGGCGGCTATGACGAGGTCGGCGACAATTTTGGATGCGGAGACTTCCGTGCCTAGCACGCTAACTCCCTGAATAAAAGCGGCAATTTGGTGCCCTCGACAGGATTCGAACCTGTGACCTACCGCTTAGGAGGCGATCGCTCTATCCTTCTGAGCTACGAGGGCAAATGAGATAGGGGCAGGATGCAACCCCTGTCGTCGGCAATGACGAGCAGAAATTGGCGTGGTGCGGGCGGGATTCTAAGGTGCGGGGTACTAGCCTGTCACGCCCAGCCCGCGGGTATTACTTAAGCCTTCTTGGCTTTCTTTTTGGCTTTGCCGGCCTTCTTGTCCTTGCCAGGTTTCATTTTCTCGGCG
>Ga0105096_10000421_pt1 | contig 14466 bp, 12 predicted proteins | sample PPLLak3cmMay2015_FD_87036 | JGI IMG/M metagenome (GOLD analysis project Ga0105096, IMG submission 87036) | Freshwater sediment microbial communities from Prairie Pothole Lake near Jamestown, North Dakota, USA - PPLs Lake P7 Core (1) Depth... | ecosystem: Environmental > Aquatic > Freshwater >... | reverse complement strand
GGTCGAGGAGTTTCTCTATACCCATCCCGGCATCCAGGAAGTGCAGGTGTTCGGCATACCGGATGCGCGCTACGGTGAACAGGTCTGCGCCTGGATAAGGTTGCGTGAGGGCGCGACCCTCAGCGCGGAGGACCTCAAGTTGTACTGCCGCGACCAGATTACCCACTTCAAGATCCCGCACCACATCCGGTTTGTGGAAGACTTTCCCATGACGGTGACAGGCAAGATGCAGAAGTTTCTAATGCGCGAGCAGATGATTGATGAACTGGCTCTGGGCGCTAAAGCGCCCAGGGCCGGCAGCGTTTGAGGGCGCAGTGCAGTGAGTGGGAAACAGCGAATATCCCGTTGCCGGCCGGCGACGGCACAAGGAGACCAGAAAGTGTGGAATATCTGCAGATTGGCCAGGGCCTCCGCCCTGTTGGCATTGCTGGGTGCAGGTCAGGCGGGTGCCGCAGCCCCCGACGCCCCCCCGGTTAGTTCACCGCAGGAGATTATTGCCGCCAGTTGCGGCGGCTGTCATGCGAAAGACGGGGAGGATCGGTGGGTCCGCATCAGCGACCAGCGCAAAACCCCCGAGGGCTGGCAGATGACCCTGGTGCGCATGCAGATCGCCCACAAGTCGCAACTGGTTGACCCGGCGGGCGGCGACAGCACTTCTGTGCAGCGCCGCCTGGTCAAGTATTTTGCGGACACCCAGGGGCTGGCACCCCAGGAGAGCGCCCCCTACCGTTTTATCCTGGAACAGGAGCTCAACACAATCGAACAGCACGAGACCGAGCAGTTCAGGTCCATGTGCGCCCGCTGCCACACCGGTGCCCGGGTTGGCCTGCAGCGGCGCACCGAGGACGAGTGGCGCAACCTCGTGCATTTCCACCTGGGCCAGTTTCCCACGACGGAATACCAGTTGATGGGGCGCGACCGTGACTGGCTGGGGCAGGCACTCAAGGAGGTGGTGCCCGACCTGGCGAAAAAATACCCAATGCAAAGTGCTGCCTGGGAGCAATGGCAGGCCGCGCCGAAGCCCGGTTTTGGCGGGCGCTGGCGGGTGATTGGCTATATGCCGGGGCGGGGCGACTTCAGCGGCGTGATGGTGACCGGTGCCCAGGACGGTGACCGCTATTCGGTTGAGTTCAGCGGCCAGTTTGTCGATGGCGATTCGCTCTCCGGGAGCGGCAGCGCGATTGTCTATACCGGTTATGATTGGCGCGCCACGCTGCAGCTCGGCGATGTGAAGTATCGCCAGGTGATGGCCTCATCGGAGGATGGCGCCGAGCTCACCGGACGCATGTTCCAGCGCGAGCACAACGAGTGGGGCCTGAGAATGCGGGCCGTGCGGGAGACCGGCAAGAGCGAGGTGCTGGCGGTGCAGCCCGGCATTATCCGGGCAGGTAGTGAAGGGCTGATGACGGTGGTCGGGATCAACCTGGATGGTGCAGTGGACCTGGGGCCGGGCCTGAAAGTCGTGGAAGAAGTGTCCCGGGGCGCCGGTAACATTGTGCTGCGGGTGGCAGCTGATGGCGCGACGCCAGCCGGCGGCCGGGCGATCCGGGTGGGCAGCTCAGAGCTGGCGCAAGCGCTCACCGTGTACACGAGTGTTGACCGCCTGCAGGTAGAGCCCGCCTATGCCGTGGGACGGGTCGGTGACAACGGTGGTTCCCAGTCAACAGTGGAGGCCATTTTTGACGCCATTGCCTGGAGCAACGGTGCGGATGGTGAGCCCGGCACGGCGGACGACCTGCGCATCGGCCGGGTACCTGCCAAGTGGTCGGTAGCGGGCTACAACGAACAGGCTACGGCGGATGAGGACCAGCGCTTTGCCGGCCAGATGGGCATGGACGACGGGGTGTTCACACCGGCTGGCGCCGGCCCCAACCCGGAACGCAGGTTCCAGACCAACAACGCAGGCAATCTCAAGGTCATTGCAGGAATTGACCAGGATGGCCAGACAATCCAGGGCGAGGGACACCTGATGGTGACCATTCAGCGCTGGATCAATCCACCCATCCGCTGAGGTCGCAACCATGGGCAGTGCGCTGGAGTTAAACGAGCACAATTTTCACGAGGTGACTGTCGAGTCGCGGCGGCTGCTGTTCCATATCCCGAGCAGCAGCCTGTTCGAAGCGGACACCGCCTCCAGCGCGGTCATCGAGGAACTGCGCCGGGGCGGTAGCAATAGCGAGGCGGAGCTGGGTCGGCGCCTGGCGGGGCGACTGGATGGCCCGGCGCTCAGCGGTGTGCTGTGCGACCTGCAGAGCCTGGATATCGTCACCCGGAACGGCGCGGGCACGGCCGCCGTTTTCCCCACCGTCGGTGCGCTGCCGCTGACCACCGTGGTGCTGAACGTCAACACCGGTTGCAACCTCAGCTGCACCTACTGCTACAAGGAAGACCTGGCGACGCCCTCGGCGGGTGAAAAGATGGGGCTGGATACGGCGCTGGCATCGATCGAGATGTTGCTCAAGCAGTCGCCGGACCAGCCGCTGTACAACATCGTGTTTTTCGGGGGTGAGCCCCTGTCCAACCTCGGCCTGATTCGAGAGGTGGTGGACCACGCCGAGCGACGCTTTGGCGCCGCCGGCAAGCGGGTGAATTTTTCCCTGACCACCAATGCCACCCTGCTGAATGAAAAGACCATCGATTACCTGGACAGTCATCGTTTCGGCATCGCCGTCAGCATCGACGGACCCAAGGCCATCCACGATCGCAACCGCATCACCGTGGGGGGCCAGGGCACGTATGAAACAGTGGCGCGCAAGGTCGGGCTGCTGCTGTCCCGGTATCGCTCGCGACCGGTGGGCGCCAGGGTCACCCTGACCCGGGGAGTGACGGACGTCAGGGCCATCTGGGACCACCTGTTCAATGAACTGGGCTTCGCGGAGGTCGGCTTCGCGCCGGTGACGGCAGGTGACCGCGATGCATTCAACCTCGCCGAGGAGGAGCTGGTAGCGGTGTTTGCTGCCATGAAAGCGCTCGGCCGGGAGTATATCGACGCGGCGCTGCAACACCGCAGTATCGGTTTTTCCAATCTGCACCAGCTGCTTACCGACATCCATGAAGGCAGCAAGAAGGCCCTGCCCTGTGGCGCAGGCTATTCCATGGTGGCAGTGGACAAGGACGGTGGCGTCAATCTCTGCCACCGCTTCACCGGCTCCGAGTTGCCGACATTCGGCACGGTGCAGGGCGGGCTGGATGTGCCGGCCCTGGAGGGCTTTCTCAACAGGCGCCTTGACCGTACTGACACCGGCTGCGCCACCTGTCGCATTCGCAACCTCTGCTCCGGCGGTTGTTATCACGAAAGTTACCAGCGCTATAACGATCCGTCCCATCCCGTGTACCACTACTGCGACCTGATGCGGGAATGGGTTGATTTTGGTATCGAGGCATACACCCGCATAAGCCGGGGCAACCCGCGTTTCTTTGAAGACTATATCTCAACCCGGAGGGCAAGCTGATGAAGCACCTGAAGCCACTGAACGAGAAAGCCCACCTTATTGACCAGGCCTCCAGGCAGGCAGAGGTCGATGAAGTTGTCGCCATGCAAAGCGTGGCGGGTTGCACCGCCACCACGGATCCCGGCTGGGAGGTGGATATGTTCGGCGGCATCGCCGGCCTGTGCCAGCCGATGGAGGCCGACCTCTACGGTTGCGCCGACCCCTGCTGGTGGCCCGCCCAGGTCCCCGACCTGATGGTGACCTTTCCCGACTGGGCCGGTGAAGCGCCATCGGCAGCCAGGGACTGGCGCAAGCTCGACGCTGTATACCCCGAAGACGATACCTGAGGCGGACTGATCATGTTTAAAAGCAATCGTTTATATGGCAGGGCCGCCGGGGCAGCTGGGGCGGCGGTATTTGCCCTGCTCGCCGCCGCGCCCATCGTGGGTTGCGCCGAGAAAGTCGATACGTCGGCTGAGGTCGCCGCCGGCTCGAGCGATTTCATGGTGGTGATGAACCGTCCCAACAGGCTGAACCTGATCGACCTGAAGCAGCGCAAGGTGGTCAACTCCTGCGACCTGCCCGGCGACTACGGTCCGGGCACGGTGGCCATGTCACCGGACAACCGCACCGCCTACGTGCTGACCAATCGCTGGGAAAATATCTATGGTGTCGACGTGGACACCTGCGAAATCCGCTTTTCCGCCAGCCAGTCCCAGGGTGATGAACGCGTGAAGTCAATCGCCTCCATCGCGGTCAGTCCCGACGGCAAGGAGGTGTATACCCACCAGAACCCGACCCGCCTGTTGATCGATCGCTTCGAGGTGCAGGAAGCCCGGATCGCGGTGTTTGACACCTCCGCCGGGCTGGATGCGAAACCCGTGCGGACCTTTCCGGCGCCGCGCCAGATCACCATCATGGCGGCGGGCAAGGACGGCACCCTGTATATGGGTGGGCGCGATATCTACGCCATGAATATGCAGACCGGTGCCACCACGGTGGCCCTGGCCAGCCAGAGTCGCAACGATCCGGCGGAAAGCCTGCGGGATTCACTCACCGTGTGGCCGTTGGGTGACGTCAGCAACGAGCTGGTGCGCATGTACTCCGCCGCCCAGTTCAAGGATGCCTCACAGGACCTCGCAACCGCCAACTGGGTGTGGGGCTTCGAGCGCGTGGACCTGGCCACCGGTGCCGTGGAGACGAAGGTATTCGGCCCCCTGGAAGTGGTGCTGTTTTCGGGCATGGCCCGGCCCTCGGACCCGAACCAGTTCTTCGGAGTGCTGACCCAACTGCAGAAGTTCGATGTTGCGGCACAGAAGAAGGTGAAGTCGGTGGACCTGGAGCACAGCTATTACTGCATCAATTTCGCCACCGACGGCAGCGAGATATACCTGGCCGGCACCTTTAATGACATCGCGGTGTACGATCCGGATACGCTGGAAAAACTCGGTAACATTCCGCTGGCAGCCGGGGATATGTCGCTCGCCAACTCCCGGGTCTTCAGCCGCGCGCTCTAGCCCCTGTGACCAGCAGCGCTGTGCCCGTTGCAGCGCCCCTCGCGGTGGACCGCGCTGCGATGGCGTGGCTGTTCGGGTTCGTGCGACCGCGCAGCGGCGCCCTGTTGGCGCTGCTCGCCCTGTCAGTCACCACCTCGCTGCTGGTGCTGGTGCAGCCTTACCTCACCAAGTTATTGATCGATGACGGCCTGCTGGCGCGCCAGTTTGATACCGTGCTGGCCCTGGTTGGCCTGATCTTCCTCGCCGGCCTGCTGGCGACCCTGCTATCCGGCGCCAACCGCTACTTCTATACCCGCCTGTCCGGCCACATCCTGTTCGACCTGCGCGAATCGGTATATCGCCACTTGCAGACCTTGTCCCCGGCGTTCTATGCGCGCAACCGCGGCGGCGACATCCTGACGCGGCTGGATGGCGATGTGGCCGAGATCCAGCGCTTCGCGGTGGACAGCCTGTTCGCCGCGGTCAGCGCGCTGCTCGGGCTGGTGGGGACGCTGGCATTTATGCTGCTGCTGAGCTGGCAGCTCACGCTCGTGCTGGTGGCGCTGGTGCCGCTGCACTGGCTCTACCTGCGGTATATGCGCCCGCGGGTGCAGCAGCAGACCCGGCGCCTGCGCGAGCGCAGCAGTGATGTCACCGCCTTCCTGGTGGAGACCGTGCCGGCGATGAAGTTTATCCAGGCCGTGGCGGCGGAGCCACGGGAGGCAAATCGCCTGGGCGTGCTCAACCGGCTCTATCTCGGTGACCTGCTGCACCTGCAGTTGATTGAGTTCGCCACCGCCGCGGTGCCCAACACCCTCACTTCCGCAGCGCGTGCGCTGGTGTTCGCCATCGGCGGCTACTGGGTCATCCAGGGGCAGATGGCGTTGGGGTCCCTGATCGCATTCAGCACCTACCTCGGCATGGCGGTCGGGCCGGTGCAGGGCCTGCTCGGTCTTTACATGGCGCTGTTCCGGGTCCAGGTCTGCCTGGAGCGGGTGCGCTACCTGGTGGAGGCGGCACCCGATGTGAAGCCTTGCGGCCGGCGGGTGCCGGACGCCGGCATGCGCGGCGCCCTGGCGCTCGAGGCCGTCAGCTTCCGCTATCCGGGCAGTGAGCAGGATATCCTGCAACAGGCTACGGTCAGCCTCCCGGCCGGTTGCAGCGTGGGTATATACAGCCCCTCCGGCAGCGGCAAGACAACCCTGGTCGATCTGCTGCTGCGTCACTACGAACCCGGCGCGGGGCGCATCCTGGTCGATGGTGTCGATATTCGCGAGTTCGGCCTGGGCGACTGGCGCCGGCGCATCGCCCTGGTGGCCCAGGACATCGTGCTGTTCCGCGGCAGCGTGCTGGACAATATCCGCTACGCGCGGCCCGACGCTTCCGACGAGGAGGTGCGCCAGGCGGTGCGGCGCGCCCAGCTCGATACCCTGGTGGCGCGATTGCCCGAGGGCCTCGACACGCCGGTCGGTGAGCGGGGCACTCGCTTGTCCGGAGGCGAAAAACAGCGTATCGCCATCGCCCGGGCGCTGCTGCAGCAGCCCCTGCTGGTGATCCTCGACGAGGCTACCTCGGCGGTGGACATCGAGATCGAGCGGGAGGTGCTGCAGTCGGTGGACGAGTTGTTTGGCAATTGCACGCGCCTGTTGATCAGCCACCGCCAGTCGGCGCTGGACAATTGCGGCTACGTGTTGGCGATCGAGGACGGCAAACTGCGGCTGAGCGCAGCTGCCGGGGGCAGTGTCGATGCCTAGGCTGGCGCTCGGCCTGATAGACAGCGGCATCGCGGGCCCGCAGTTGGCATCCGTGGCCGCCAGTCGCTGTTTTGTTGCCGCGGACGACGGCGAGGTGGGGCAGGCCGATGCTGCTCCCGACCAGTTGGGGCACGGCACGGCGCTGGCCGCTATCCTGTTGCAGGGCGCCCCCGACGGCTGGCTGTTGAATGCCCAGGTGTTCCGCCACACCCTGGTCTGCGGCGCTGCGCAGGTGGCGGCGGCCCTGGATTGGCTGGTTCAACAGCGGGCGCAACTGGTCAACATGAGCTTCGGCCTGCGCGAGGATCGGCCGTCACTGCGCAACGCCTGTGAGCGCGCGCTGGCGCAGGGGATGATACTGGTTGCCGCGACTCCCGCCCGGGGCGAGCCAGTGTTTCCCGCCGCCTATGCCGGTGTGATTCGCGCCACCGGGGATGCCCGCTGCGCGCCCGGCGAGCTCTCCTTCCTCGATACCAGTCAGGCGGATTTCGGCGGCCATGTGCGAGCCGGGGCAAGCACTGTGGCGGGGGCCAGTGTCGGCTGCGCCCATGTCGCGGCCCGCGCGGCCGGCTTCCTCGGCGCCAACCCGGGCAGCTCGGCGGCGCAGTTGCGCGCATGGCTGGCAGCACAGGCCAGCTATCGGGGCCCGGAGCGGCGGCTATGTTAAGGGTTAAAGTATCCGGTAGCGGCGCAACCAGGCTTGCAGCGTCGCATCTTTGCCTGGATCACCGGCGCAGCACGTCGCCAGCCGGGATGCCAGCACAAGACGGCGCTGCTCTGGCAGACCCGGCAGATCCCGCAACAACGGCGCCAGCTCAACCCCGCCCACATGCCATACCCCCAGCGGTTGGTCACTGGTTATCGCCACGTCCCGCGCGCAGATTCGGTCAGCGGCCACCACGGGCCGGGATTCGATGCCCAGCAGCGTCGGCGCCGTATCGGCGTGGGAGGGCTGCTGGTCAGGCCAACCCTGTCGCTGCCGCCAGAACTGCGCTGCCGGCCAGCGTGTTTCCATGCGGTAAAAATCCCGCCCCATACGGGCGAAGCGCAAAAACGTATGGCGCACGCGGTCCTGGTAAAACCGTGCCGCCAGTGCCCGCTCCCCGGGATAATGCAGCAGGGTGTTTATGACGGCCGGGGCGACCAGCGCGGATGACAGGGATTGGAAAATGCCGTTGCCGGAGAGGGGATCGACCGCCATCGCCGCGTCTCCAACTCGCATTGTGTTGGACGAGACCAGCTCGCCCTGCAGGATGGAGGTGCTCCCCCTGGCAATCACCTCAGCCAGTGGCTTGCCTGAGAACTCCAACCCGGGGGCCGGCTGCAGCAGTTCCAGTTGTCGCTCGAACCAGCGATCCAGCTCGCCGCGCTTGGGCAGGCGGTTGTCATCGGCGGTCACGGTGAGCTGGACGAAACGCAGGCCGTCGGCGGTCGACGCCAGCCAGGCCCAGCCGTCGGCGAAACTGCTAACCCCGCTGCAGGCTACCCCCGGCGGGCCCTGGCGCAGTTGCAACAGGGACACCGTTTCCGGTCCCCGCATCGGGTTGGCCTCCGCACCCGGCGAGGCCCGGTTCGGCGAGGCCCGGCCTCGGGCATCCACGAAGAAACGGCATTGCAAGGTCTTTGTCGCGCCGCCGGGAGTTTCGATATGAACGCGCATGCCGTCGTCCTCCGGGCCCGCCAGATGGCGCACGCGCCCGGGCAGAAGATCGACGCCCGCAGCGGCCATATCCGCCAGCAGTGCGGCGTCGAAGGATTGGCGCAGCACCAGGTGTTCGGTGTTGGCGCGGCTGGACTCGCCGTTCCAGCAGACATTGCGCGGGCTCGCAACGGGTACGGTGGCGAGTGCTTGCGACATGCCGGCGCTGCGCAGGCCCTCGCAGGTGCGCGCCGAAATCCCCTCGCAGGTTTGCCAGGGCCGCGGTGCGTGCACCAGCGCCACCCGGTAGCCGAGTTTGCGCAGGCCGATGGCAACCGTGCAGCCCGCCGGGCCGCCGCCGGCCACAATAATATCTGCCGAGGAATTTTTTATGGTGGTCATTCCTTGCCGGTACAACGAAACAGACGAGAGATATACGATGTTACAGCATAACCTTGCCGATGAAATGCCCGCAGGCCTTTCCCTGGAACAGTTCGACAGCCAGGTGGGCGCACTGTTTTTTCCCATGGCCTGCGAGACCGCCCGCACCGCCAGTTTTTCCGGGACGCTGCAGAGTCGGCGCCTGGGAAAGATCGGTCTCGCCGCGGTGAAGAGCACGCCGCTGGATGTTTATCGGCGACGCAGCCATATCGGCCAGGCGGCAGACGCGGTGTATATGGTTAAACTCCAGGTGGAGGGGGAGAGCCTGGTGCGACATTGCGGGCGCGAGGCCCACCTGCGTGCGGGTGACTTTACCCTGTGCTCGAGCGCCGAACCCTACCAGATCCGCTTTCCGGGTGATTACTCGCAGGTGGTGCTGGCCATACCCGAGAGCGTGATGGACGCCTGCGTGCGGCAGCCCGAGCGTTACCTGGGAGTGCGCATGGACGCCCGTCTGGGGGCCAATGGCCTGTTCTCGCAGTTCCTGTTGTCCCTTACCTGTCGCCTCGGTGCGATCGACGCTTTACTCGCCCGGCGGCTCGAGTCGAATGTGATGGACCTGCTGGCCACCACCCTGGATCACGCCGGGGATATGCGGCGGCACGAATTGCCTGATAGCGGCATAAGGCGCGAGTACCTGCATCGTATCCGGGCGTTTATCCGCAGGCATCTCGACGACGAGCGCCTGGGCCCGGACTGGATCGCCGAGAGCCATGGTATTTCGACCCGCTACCTGCATATGTTGTTTGAATCCGAGAGCCAGTCCGTTTCGCGCCATATCCAGCAGCTGCGGCTGGAGGCCTGTAAAGCGGCGTTGGCTGACAAGGCCCTGGGCCACTATTCTGTTGCGGAGATCGCCTATCGCTTCGGCTTCAAGGACGCGTCCCATTTCAGCAGAGTGTTCAAGTCCGGTTTCGGGTCGACGCCAGCCCGGTTCCGCAGGGAGCAGTGCTCCGCCTGAGTCAACATCACGGAGGGTTTCACATGTCACCCCGAAATCCATATCGGCCGTTCGCGCCCGATCCCGAAATGCTGGCCCTGCTACCGCAGGTAACGGGCAACGAGATCAGTGGCCTCGGGGAAACCGCAGTGCGCCGACCCAGAGTGGTCTACTGGGCGCCGAATCCCGATGACATCGCTTTCGGTGAGGTCCAGAAATGGTTCTATCGGCGCGAACCGCCGGACCCGGAATTGATGCGTGAGCGCGCCCGCCGCAGGGAAATACTGGAAGCGCCCCTGCCGGACCTGGGTGACAGCCCGGTCGATCGACCGCCGGATGAATGGACCGCTTTACTGGATGGGTTTGTCGCCGGGGGTCACTGCGAGCGAGTGGGGGTGACCCGGATGCAGCCGCAGTGGCTTTTCGAGAACCAGCAGACCCGGTTCGGGACGGTGATCATGCTGGCTCTCCAGCACGATTATGAACAGCTTAAATCGGCGCCTGACCAGGTCGCAGGCGCAGAGGTTACCCGACAGTACGGCCGTGCCGCCGCCGCGGCCAAAAATGTCGCAGGCTGGTTGCGGCAGCAGGGCTGGGACGCCGAGCCCGTTACCGGGCCGATGGCTGGCAAGATCCTGATGATTCCCCCGGCGCTGGAATGTGGCTTCGGGGAGCTGGGAAAACACGGGTCGCTGATCAATCCCGAGTTCGGCTCCGGTTTCCGGTTGGGCGCGGTGCTGACCGATGCGCCATTTGCAACGACCGCGAGGCGCGAGTTCGGTATCGACGATTTTTGTTCGAGGTGTCGGGTGTGTGAGGATGCCTGTCCACCCTTCGCCATTGGCAGGGAGAAGAAGATGGTGCGGGGTGAACAGAAATGGTACGTCGATTTCGACAAGTGCATTCCGTTCTTTGCAGAAACCTCGGGTTGTGCCATCTGTATCGCCGTGTGCCCCTGGACCCGCCCCGGTGTGGGGCGCAACCTTGCCTATAAGCTTGCCCGGCGCAGCGCACCGCTGGCAAGGGGCGACGGAATCTGCGGCCCTTACCAAGAGGGACGGGCTCGGGAACCCAGTTCCCCCTGAGTCCATTGCGGGCTTCACTGGTAAACCATCTGCCTTGCGGAATCTGTGCTTTAATACAACGTGAATAATTAGAAGGAGCATTGCCATGCCTGCCTACAACCTGATAATCGACGGGAAAAAAGTGTCAACTGCGGAGACCTTCCCGGTGCTCAACCCGGCCACGGAGCAAGTGGTGGCCCAGGCCCCGAAAGCCACCGCCGAGCACCTCAACCAGGCGGTGGCCGCGGCCCGTCGGGCTTTTCCCGCCTGGAGCGCCACCCCGGATGCGGAGCGTTCGCGCCTGGTTCACGCTATCGCCGATGCCTTGGGCGCCCACAGTGAGGAACTGACCAGACTTCTGACCCTGGAACAGGGCAAGCCGGGTGTCGGCTTTGCTGGCATGGGGGGAGCCTTTGAAATCGGCGGCACCCTGATGTGGGCCCACGCCACCGCCGACCTGGAACTGCCGGTGGAGGTGATCCAGGACAACGACCAGGCCCGTATCGAGGTTCACCGCAAGCCCCTGGGCGTGATTGGCTCGATCACCCCCTGGAACTTCCCGCTGATGATTGCCATCTGGCATGTCATGCCGGCCCTGCGCAGCGGCAATACCGTGGTGATCAAGCCCTCCGAGTTCACGCCCCTGACCACCCTGCGGGCCGTGGAAATCATGAACGAGATCCTGCCCCCGGGGGTCATCAATATCGTCACCGGGGACGGCAGCCTGGGCGCCGCCATGTCCAGCCACCCGGATATCAACAAGATTGTGTTCACTGGCTCCACCGCCACCGGCAAGAAGATCATGCAGAGCGCTGCAGGCAACCTCAAGCGCATCACGCTGGAGCTGGGTGGCAATGATGCCGCCATCGTTCTGCCTGACACCGATGTCGCGGCGGCGGCGCCGAAGATATTTGCAACCGCCCTGTTCAACAACGGCCAGACCTGCGCCGCCCTGAAGCGGCTGTATGTGCACGAGGATATCTACGACGAGATGTGCGACGCCCTGGCCGCTATCGCCCGCAGCGTCAAAACCGGCGATGGCAGCATCGAGGGTATGGACTTCGGGCCCATCCAGAACAAAACCCAGTTCGACAAGGTCTGTGCAATAGCCAGCCAGGCAAAAGCCAGCGGTGCCCGCTTTCTCACCGGTGGTGAGCCGGTACAGGGCCCCGGGTATTTCTTTCCGGTCACTATCGTGGCGGATATAGCCGATGACACCCGGCTGGTGGCGGAGGAGCCGTTCGGCCCTATCCTGCCGGTACTCAAGTTCAGCGATGTGGAAGACGCATTGCGCCGCGCCAACGACAGCAATAACGGCCTGGGCGGCTCGGTCTGGTCCCGCGATGTTGCCCGCGCCACCGCCCTGGCGAGCCGGCTCGAGTGCGGCACCGCATGGGTTAACGGCCACGCGATGATCCAGCCCAATATGCCGTTTGGCGGGGTCAAGGAGTCAGGCGTTGGCGTGGAGTTCGGGCGCTACGGACTGGAGGAATACACCAACATCCAGTCACTCTATATCGCCAGGGGCTGAGCTGGCGCAACTGCTGCGCAGCCCTTATAGTTGGTGCGACGGAAACAGGAAGCTTAGCCATGATGATTGCGCGTAAAGGCCGGTGCTTGTTGGCAGCAGCGGCAGGAACCCTTCTCGCCGGTGCCGCCCTTGCCCAGCAGGGTCAGCCGCCGCCGCTGCCGATCGAGCCCACCGGGGTGATTCAGACCCTGCCGGCGACCTATCCCCCGAGCTGGTTCCTGGTGCACGACGCCAGCTTCTTCCACATGGGTGACGGCAAGGTGTACGTGATCGATACCGCAGCCGACACCCTGGCGGCGCAGGTGAAAGGCACCTTCAACGTATCGCTGATCGGCAATATCGCCCAGGCCCCCGGGCGCGGCGAAATCTACGCCACGCAGACGTTCCACTCCCGCGGCAGCCTGGGCGACCGCCTGGACGTCCTGACAATCTTCGACATGCAGACCCTGGCGCCAAAGGGGGAGGTGATCCTGCCCACCGGCAAGCGTTTCATGGGTATGCCGCAGCACTACGCGCTGTTGCCTATGAATGATGACCGCTGGCTGGGTGTGGCCAATTTCAGTCCCGCCACCTCGGTGACCCTGGTCGACCTCGACAGCCGCAAGATAATCGGCGAGATACCGACGCCCGGTTGCGTGCTGGCCTATCCCACCGGCAAGCGGGGCTTCAGTTCCCTGTGCGCGGACGGCCGCTTTCTCAGTACCGAGCTGGCAGCGGACGGCAGTATCGCCAAACAGGTCCGCACTGATGCATTTTTCAATTCTGACACCACGCCCATCTTTGAGCGCCCGGCGGTGATCGGCGGCACGGCGTACTTCCCCTCGTTCGCCGGACTGGTCTACCCGGTGGATATCAGCGGCAGCGTCGCAAAAGTGGGTGAACCCTGGAACCTGGTGCCGGAAGCCGAACGGGCCAAGAAGTGGGCTCCCGCCGGCCTCGGCCTGACCGGCAAGGACGACCAAGGCCGGCTCTATATCATCATGCACCCGGATGCCGCGGATGGGACCCACCAGCGCGGCGGGCCGGAGGTCTGGGTGTACGACCCCCTTGCGCAGAAGCGGGTACAGCGGATAGCGCTGAAATCCTGGGGCCTGAGCCTGGCGCTCAGTCGCGGTGAGAACCCGGTGCTGATGGTGGTCAATCCCAACGATATGAGCCTGGAAATGTACGACACCGGCAGTGGCGAATTTATCAGGACCATTACCGGCTTCGGCCAGGCAACACCGCTGCTGGTGCACGGCTCGAAATAGGTTGTGAGCTTGCCCGCCATTATCAGTGACGGCGTGGCCTGGTTCCTGGTATGCCTGTTCGTCCAGGCGGCCTGGCACAAACTGGGCGCGCCGCAGTATTACCGGCGCTTGATGACCCGCTATGTGGGACGCCCGGGTGGCGGCATTGCAGTCTGGCTGGTCGCCCTGCTGGAGGCGTATATTGCCCTGTCACTGCTGCTGCCGGAGTCCCGCGCGGCAGGCCTTGCCGCCGCCGCCGGCCTGCTGCTGGCCTATGGCGGGCTGATGGCAAGCCAGGTACTGCGGGGTGAGTCCAACATGCAATGCGGCTGCGCCGGGCCGGACTCGCAGCTGGGTGTCAGCTGGGCACTGGTGATACGCAACGGGGTTTGTGCGGGCCTGGCACTGCTGGCGATGACCTCGGGCGGCACGGCGGACGCCGGGTGGACTGGCCTTGTGATTTCGCTGTTTGTCGCCCTGTTTGCGCTGCTTGTCTATGAAACCAGCGAGCAGTTGATCAGCAACGCCCAGTGGATGGCGGGAGAGGGATAGGAGAGAGCTGAATGGATTGGTTGGTTGCGTCTAACATCGCCCTCTGGATCGGTTTCATCGCCATGGTGCTGGTGAACCTGGCCCTGGCCCGGCAGATCGGTGTTTTGTATGAACGGGTGGCGCCGGCAGGCGCGCTGATGATGAACCAGAAGTTGGCGGTGGGGGCACAGGCGCCCGAGTTGAGCGTCACCGCGCTGGACGGTGCGATGGTGCGGGTCGGCACCACCGGCGACCATTCCCAGCTGCTGTTTTTCCTGTCCCCGGACTGCCCGGTGTGCAATGAGCTGACCCCGGCGCTGAAATCCGCCGCCCGGGCCGAGGCGGACTGGTTGCAGGTGGTGCTGGCCAGCGATGGCGAGGACCAGGACCACCGCCGCTATATCGAGCGC
>Ga0105096_10000420_pt1 | contig 14475 bp, 15 predicted proteins | sample PPLLak3cmMay2015_FD_87036 | JGI IMG/M metagenome (GOLD analysis project Ga0105096, IMG submission 87036) | Freshwater sediment microbial communities from Prairie Pothole Lake near Jamestown, North Dakota, USA - PPLs Lake P7 Core (1) Depth... | ecosystem: Environmental > Aquatic > Freshwater >... | reverse complement strand
GACCTGATGACCGCCGCCTGACGGCCGCCCGCTGATGCAACGGCGGCGTCGGCCCATGGAGCATGCAGCCCGGCGCCGGACCGGCGCCGTGGCCGCTTTCCTCCAGCGGCCCTCGGCCGCCGTCCCGCCGCGGGTCCGCCGATGACCGCCGTGCAGGAGCCGCCAGCGCCCGCAGGCGACCGCACGAAGTCGCTGCGCGCCCGGCTGATGCCCGACTACGGCACGGCGGCCGCCGCATACTGGGCGGCGCTGGTCGGCGCCGGGTTGGTGGTGGTCGCGCTGGCGATCCACGAAGTCGCCGGATTCCCGCAGGACGCGCTGATCCAGGTGCTGGTCGGCGCAACCACAGCGGCGCTGGCGGGCCTGTTTCCTGTGCGGCTGCCCGGGTCGAAACACTCGATCGCTGCCGGCGACGTCTTCGTCTTCCTGCTGCTGCTGCTGTTCGGGCCGGCGGCGGCGGTGCTCGGCGCCGCCGCGGAGGCAGCGGTCAGTTCCTGGAGAAGTTCGAAACGGCTGACCAGCCGGCTCGCCAGCCCGGCGTCGGCGGCGATCGCGATCTTCGCCTGCGGCCTGCTGTTCGAGCGGGCGCTGCCGCTGACCGTCGTCCTCGGCTTGCCCAGCGCGACCGTGCAGGTGGTGCTGGTGATGCTGTTCGCTGCCGGCTACTTCTTCGCCAATACGACCCTGATCAGCGCTGTCGTCTACCTGAAGCGCCGGCGCGGGCCGACAGCGGCCGAGTGGTTCGGCAGCTTCGGCTGGGTCGGCCTGAGCTATGCCGCCGCGGCGTCGGTCGCAGGCCTGCTCTACCTGACGGCGCAGAGCTTCGGCGTGCCGACGCTGGTGATCACGGCGCCGATCATCGCCATGTTCCTGGCGACGCTGCACTACTACTTCGGCCAGCAGGAGGCGATCGAACGCGCCGCGCGCGAACGGCTCGCGGCCGCCGAACGCGAGGCGGCGCAGGCGGAGCGCTGGATGCGCGAGCTGAAGTCGAGCGAACGCCGCTTCCACAGCGCCTTCACGCATGCCGCGATCGGCATGGCGCTGACCGATGGCGACGGCCGCATCCTGCAGGTCAACCGCGCCCTGTGCGTGCTGCTCGGCCACGACGAGCCCGATCTGGTCGGGCGCCGGCTCGAAGAGTTCGTCGACTTCACCGATGCCGATCGTCTCGCCGACCAGCTGGCGGCCATCGGCGCGCAGCGGATGAAGAGCTTCGCGCTCGAAGTGCGCTGCCTGCACCGGCACGGCAACGAAGTGTTTGCGTCGCTCGCCGCCGGCTTCTTCGACGGCGTCGACGCCGGCTCGCCGCTCTTGATCTTCCAGGTGCAGGACATCACCGCGCGGCGCCTTGCCGAGGACCGGCTGCAGCACATCGCCTACCACGACCCGCTGACTGACCTCGCCAACCGGACCCGCTTCAACGAGTGCCTGCAGCAGGCGATCGACCGCAGCCGCATCTGCGGCGACTACAACTTCGCGGTGCTTTTCCTCGACTTCGACCGCTTCAAGGTCATCAACGACAGCCTCGGCCACCGCACGGGCGACGAGTTCCTGGTCGCGGTGGCGGGCCGGATCCGCGACCACCTGCGGCCGAGCGACGTCGTCGCCCGCTTGGGCGGCGACGAGTTCGCGATCCTGACCGAAGGCATGGATCTGGCGCGCAACGCGGTGGCGCTGGCCGAGCGCCTGCAGCGGGTGCTGAGGATGCCGGTGCTGGTCGGCCGCAACGAGATTTCCACCAGCGCCAGCATCGGCATCACCTTTTCCGGCTTCGGCTACACGCGGCCGGACGAGGTGCTGCGCGATGCCGACATCGCGATGTACAAGGCCAAGGCCCGGGGCAAGGCGCAGTACGCCCTGTTCGACGCCGGCCTGCACGCCCAGGTCGCCGAACAACTGCATCTCGAAAGCGATCTGCGGCGGGCGATCGACGGCGGCCAGATCGCCCTCGAATACCAGCCACTGTACGAACTGCAGACCGGGCGGCTGGTCGCCTTCGAGGCGCTGGCGCGCTGGAACCATCCCCGGCGCGGCATCGTCCTGCCGTCGGTGTTCATCCCGATCGCCGAGGAGGCGGGGCTGATCGGCGAGTTGACGCAGCACATGGTCGAGCGCGCCTGCGCCCAGCTCGCCGCCTGGCACGAGGCGCATCCCGCGGCGGCCGAGCTGCGGCTGCACCTGAACGTCTCCGGCGCCGACCTGTGCACCGGCGGCTTCGCCGCGCGCGTGTCGCGGACGCTCTCGACCCACGGCCTGCGGCCGCGGCACGTTGTGCTGGAGGTCTCCGAGAGCCTGCTGATGGAGCGGCTCGACGCGGCGCTGGCGACGTTGGAAGAACTGGCGCGGCTCGGCGTCGGCGTCAGCGTCGACGACTTCGGCACCGGCTATTCGTCGCTCGCCTACCTGTCGGCGCTGCCGATCGCCAGCCTGAAGATCGACCGCACCTTCGTCGGCCGGCTGCAGGCGGGCGGCGAGAGCTCGGAGATCGTCCGCGCGGTGATCACGCTCGGCGCGGCGCTCGGCAAGAAGGTGATCGCCGAGGGCATCGAGACCTCGGGGCAGATGAATCGGCTGCGTGAACTCGGCTGCGAGGTCGGGCAGGGCTTCCACATGTCGCGGCCGCTCGGCCCCGGCCAGGCCGACCTGCTGCTCGCCGCCTGCAGGAACCTGCCGCCGCGCATCGAATCGACCCGGCCGACGCTGGTCTTCAGCGCCGGCAGCCGGGAAGACTGACCCAACGCACGGCCGGAAGTGGCACCCGGCGCCGATTGACGCCGCGCCGGCCGGCGCGGCACTCTCGGCATGCGCCGGGTCTGCACCCCGCGGGCGGCGCATTCCCGCGCGGAGACCGCCGATGGACAGCCGATACATCCTGCAACTGGGCCCCGCCGTCGCGGCGGTGCCGCTGGTGCTCGACTCGCCGCATTCCGGGCACGACTTCCCTGACGATTTCGACGCCGCCGTAAGCCGATTCGACCTGCGCGAAGGCGAGGACTGCTTCATCGACGAGCTGTACCTGCCGGCGACCGAGCTCGGCGTGCCGCTGCAGGCGGCGCTTTTCCCCCGCACCTACCTAGATCCGAACCGGCACCGCGGCGACGTCGACCTCGAGCTGATCGAGGGCGGAGTCTGGCCGCACGAGCACTTGCCCAGCGGCAAGGCGCGGATCGGCAAGGCGCTGATCTGGCGCACGCTCGACGATGGCCGACCCATCTATGCGCGGCGGCTTCGCGTCGACGAGGTCGTGGCGCGCATCGAGCGCTGCCATGCGCCGTACCACCGGCGGCTGCAGGAGCGGCTCGACGACACGCACGCGCGCTTCGGCGCCGTGTACCACCTGAACTGCCACTCGATGCCGGCGGTGGGCGGCAAGCAGGGCGAGGGCAACGAAGGCCAGGCGCGCGCCGACTTCGTGCTCGGTGACCGCGACGGCACGACCTGCGCCGCCGCCTTCACCGAGATCGTGCGCAGCGAACTGGTGGCGCTGGGCTACGGCGTCGCGGTCAACGACCCGTACAAGGGCGTCGAACTGGTCCGCGCCTTCTCCAATCCCGCGGCCGGACGGCACAGCCTGCAGATCGAGATCAACAAGCGGCTGTACATGGACGAAGGCACGCGCCGGAAGAACGACGGCTTCGACGCGTTGCAGGCCAATCTGCTGCGGCTGATCGAGGCCATCGACGACTACATCGGCGCCGAGCTGCGCCGTGGCTGAACACTTTCCGATCGAACTCAACCCGCCCGACATCGCGCCCTGGCGCGCCGGCAACACCGGCGTCGACTACGTGCACGCGATCGACTCCAGCCGTCCCGGGCCGACGGTGATGGTGCAGGCGCTGACGCACGGCAACGAGTTCTGTGGCGCCATCGCCGCCGACTGGCTGCTGCGGCAGGGCTTCAGGCCGGCGCGCGGCAGGCTGACTCTGGCCTTCGCCAATGTCGAGGCCTACGCCCGCTTCGACTGCGACGATCCCGATGCCTCGCGCTATATCGACGAGGACTACAACCGCGTCTGGGCCGACGAGGCGATCTTCGGCCCACGCGACTCGCTGGAGCTGCGCCGGGCGCGGCAGTTGCGGCCCTATGTCGACGCGGCGGACTTCCTGCTCGACCTGCACTCGATGCACGAGCCCTGCCGGCCGATCATGGTCTGCGGCACCGTCGAGAAGAATGCCGACTTTGCGCGCGCCGTCGGCGTGCCCGCCGACCTGCTGCTCGACGCGGGTCATCCCGCGGGCCTGCGGATGATCGAGCGCGGCGGCTTCGCCGATCCGGCGAGCGACAAGCGTGCGCTGCTGATCGAATGCGGCCAGCACTGGGAGACGTCGGCCGCCGAGGTGGCGATCGACACGCTGGTGCGCTTCCTCGGCGCCACCGCCACTGCCGAGGCGGCCTGGGCGCGGCGGCACGTGCGGCTGCCGGCGCCGGTGGCGCAGCGGCTGGTCCGCGTCACCGAGACGGTGGTGGCGAAATCGATGGCCTTCCGGTTCCTGGTGCCGATCGAAGGCCTCGGCGTGGTCGAGCACGCCGGCACGCCGATCGCCGAGGACGTCGATCCCGCCAGCGGCGAACGCATCGTCTGGCGCGCGCCCTGCGACCGCACGGTGCTGGTGATGCCGTCGCTCGCGCATCTGCGCCCCGGCAATACCCAGGTCCGGCTCGGCCGCTTCGAGTAGCCGTCGCCCTCGCCCGAGGGGGGCGGCGGCGGGGTGTAACGGTCTCAGTTACGAATCTGCCTCGAATGGCCGGCGCCCGCCGGCCCGATTGACGGCCGTCAAAGGACTGCCGCCGCCGCCGGCGCACGCTTGCGCGCATCAACCGGCGGCCATGCCGGGACGTTGCGATGTCCCTGCCTGCCGACTCGAACCCACCGGAGATGGCGATGATCGAAACCTTCTACGAACGCCTGCGCATGCAGGGCGTCACACGCCGCAGCTTCCTGAAATTCTGCAGCCTGACCGCCGCCTCGCTCGGGCTCGACACGGCGCAGGCGCAGCAGATGGTCAGTTCCCTGCAGGAACGGCCGCGGCTGCCGGTGATCTGGCTCGAAGGGCTGGAATGCACCTGCTGCAGCGAGTCCTTCCTGCGTTCGGCGCATCCGCTGACGCGCGACGTCGTGCTGTCGACGATATCGCTCGACTACCACATGACGCTGTCGGCGGCGGCCGGCAAGCAGCTGCGCGAGAACGCGCACAACACGATCGAGAAGTTCAAGGGCGAGTACATCCTGGCGGTCGAGGGCAACCCGCCGCTCGGCGAGGACGGCATGTACTGCATCTACTACGGCCGCCCCTTCGTCGAGGTGCTCAAGGAATACGCCAAGCACGCCAAGGCGGTGATCGCCTGGGGCTCCTGCGCCTCCTGGGGCTGCGTGCAGGCGGCGAAACCTAATCCGACCCACGCAGTGCCGATCGACAAGGTGATCCTCGACAAGCCGATCATCAAGGTGCCGGGCTGCCCGCCGATCGCCGAGGTGATGAGCGGCGTGATCACCTATGTCGCCGCCTTCAACCGGCTGCCGACGCTCGATCGCCAGGGACGGCCGCTGATGTTCTACAGCCAGCGGATCCACGACAAGTGCTACCGCCGGCCGCACTTCGACGCCGGCCAGTTCGTCGAGCGCTTCGACGATGCCGGCGCCCGCGCCGGCCACTGCCTGTACAAGGTCGGCTGCAAAGGGCCGACGACCTACAACGCCTGCTCGACGGTCCGCTGGAACGAAGGCGTCAGCTTCCCGATCGCCTCCGGCCATGGCTGCATCGGCTGCTCGGAAGACGACTTCTGGGACCGCGGATCGTTCTACGAACGTCTCACCACCATCAAGGACTTCGGGGTCGAGTTCAACGCCGACAGGGTCGGTGCCGTTGCCGCCGGGGCGGTCGGCGCAGCGATCGTCGCCCACGCCGCCGTGGGCGCGATCCAGCGCGCCGCTGCCGGAAAACCCAAGGCCTAGCCGGAGGAAACCGCCATGTCAGTCATCGAAACCCAGGGCTTCAAGCTCGACAACACCGGCAAGCGGGTCGTGGTCGACCCGATCAGCCGCATCGAGGGCCACCTTCGCATCGAAGTGAACCTCGACCAGAACAACGTCATCGCCAACGCCGTCTCCACCGGGACGATGTGGCGCGGGCTCGAGGTGATCCTGAAGGGCCGCGACCCTCGCGACGCCTGGGCCTTCGTCGAGCGGATCTGCGGCGTCTGCACCGGCGTGCACGCGCTGGCCTCGGTGCGCTGCGTCGAGGACGCGCTGAAGATCAAGATCCCGGACACCGCGAACATCATCCGCAACCTGATGCACGCCACGCTCTATGCGCAGGACCATCTGGTGCACTTCTACCACCTGCACGCGCTCGACTGGGTCGACGTGGTCAGCGCGCTGAAGGCGGATCCGAAGAAGACCGCCGAACTGGCGCAGTCGATCTCGAACTGGCCGTTGTCCTCGCCGGGCTACTACCGCGACCTGCTGGCGCGCCTGAAGCGCTTCGTCGACAGCGGCCAGCTTGGCCCGTTCGCCAATGCCTACTGGGGCCACCCGGCGTACAAGCTGCCGCCGGAAGCGAACCTGATGGCGGTCGGCCACTATCTCGAGGCGCTCGACTTCCAGAAGGAGATCGTCAAGATCCAGACCATCTTCGGCGGCAAGAACCCGCATCCGAACTGGCTGGTCGGCGGCGTGCCCTGCTCGATCAACGTCGACGGCATCGGCGCCGTCGGCGCGATCAACATGGAACGACTGAACATGGTGTCGAAGATCATCGACGACACCATCGCCTTCATCGACAACGTCTACATCCCCGACCTGCTGGCGATCGCCAGCTTCTACAAGGACTGGGGCGCGATCGGCGGCGGCATCTCCAGCAAGAACCTGCTTTGCTACGGCGAGTTCCCCGACATCGCCAACGACGACTCCAACAAGAGCCTCCTGATGCCGCGCGGGGCGATCCTGAACGGCAACCTGAAGGAGATCCACCCTGTGGATCTGAAGGATCCGTCGCTGATCCAGGAGTTCGTCAACCACAGCTGGTACAAGTACCCCGACGAGACCAAGGGCCTGCACCCCTGGGACGGCGTCACCGAGCCGAACTTCGTGCTCGGCAAGCAGACCAAGGGCAGCAAGACGAACATCGAGGCGATCGACGAATCGGCCAAGTATTCGTGGGTCAAGTCGCCGCGCTTCAAGGGTCAGCCGATGGAAGTTGGGCCGCTGGCGCGCTACGTCATGTACTACGCGATGGGCATCCCGGAGTTCAAGGAGCCCGTCGACATGGTGCTGAAGAAGCTCGACGTGCCGGTCACGGCGCTGTTCTCGACGCTGGGCCGCACGGCGGCGCGCGGCCTGGAGTGCTCGTGGTCGGCGCACAAGATGAAGTACTTCTTCAACAAGCTGATGGCCAACATCAAGGCCGGCAACATCGCCACCGCCAACATCGAGCTGTGGGAGCCCAATACATGGCCGGCCGACGCCCGCGGCGCCGGCTACTGCGAGGCGCCCCGCGGCGCGCTCGGCCACTGGATCCGGATTCGCAACACCCGGATCGACAACTACCAGTGCATCGTGCCGACGACCTGGAACGCCGGCCCGCGTGACGGCAATAACCAGATCGGCGCCTACGAGGCCAGCCTGATGAACACCAAGATGGCCGTGCCCGACCAGCCGCTGGAGATCCTGCGCACGGTTCACAGCTTCGATCCGTGCCTGGCCTGCGCCACGCATGTGATCTCGCCCGAGGGCGAGGAGATCACGCGCGTCACGGTGCGCTGAGGACGAGGAGGCCATCATGGCAGCAGTCAGCAAGCCGGCGGGCGTCATGCACGCCGTCTACGTCTGGGAGGCGCCGGTCCGCCTGTGGCACTGGGTGATGATGTTCGCGATGTTCGTGCTCATCGGCACCGGGTTCCTGATCGGCGTGCCGCCGCCGTCAGTCGGCGGCGAGGCCTACGAGACCTTCTGGTTCGGCTACATCCGCTTCCTGCACTTCGCCGCCGGCTACATCTTCGCGGTGTGCCTCGTGCTGCGGGTGTACTGGGCGTTCGTCGGCAACAAGTACGCGCGCGAGATCTTCCTCGTGCCGCTGGCGATGTTCACCGGCAAGTTCTGGAAGGGGCTGTTCGACGACATCGTCTTCTACCTCTACATGAAGAAGGACCCGGGCAGCTACGAGGGCCACAACCCGCTGGCGGCTTTCGCGATGTTCTTCATGTACCTGCTCGGATCGGTATGGATGATCCTGTCCGGCTTCGCGCTCTACGGCGAGGGCACGGGCATGGGCACCTGGCAGTTCAGCCTTTTCACCTCCTGGCTGCAGCCGCTGGTAGGCGACAGCCAGATGCTGCACACGCTGCACCGCTTCGGCATGTGGTACCTGATCATCTTCTCGATGGTCCACATGTACATGGTGATCAGGCAGGACGTGTTCACCAAGGAGACGATCATCAGCACGATGGTCAACGGCTGGCGCGTCCCGAAGCCCTGAGCTGAACTGTCCATGATCTCGATCGCGCGCGGCAAACCCGCCGGCCGCGGGGTCGCGGCCGCCGCGCCGCGCGCGCCGCGGCTGGGCAGCCGGCGCGCGCCGGTGCATCCCGGCTACTTCCTAGACACGCGCTTCCTGAAGCCGGCCGGCATCACGCAGCAGGCGCTGGCCACCGCGCTGGGCATCTCGCGCCGGCGCGTCAACGAACTGATCCGCGGCCATCGCGGCATCACCGCCGACACCGCCGTCCGCCTGGCTCGCTACTTCGGCAACGAGGCGACGTTCTGGATGCATTTGCAGTCCGACTGGGACCTGCACGAGGCCGCCAAGCGCCTCGGCATGTAGTCGAACTGCCTTGCCACGCCGCGCGCCAGTGCGGCGTTTTCTTTTCGGGTGGCCGCTCGCGTCGGCCGCGGCAACGCGGTATCGGCACAACGTCATCGACGGCTGGCGACGCCAACCCGACGGCCGCCTTGCGCCTCGTTGAGTTTCATCAATGCGCCTGCCACCGGTTGCGTAACGCTTCGCCTCCATGAGTAACGCAATCAGTAACAACGCGGAGATGTTCTGCGACAGAACCCCGGCTCCAGTTCGCGACGTGCTGGTGCTGGGGATCGGCAACGTGCTGTGGGCCGACGATGGCTTCGGCGTCCGCGCCGTGGAGGCGCTGCACGACGCCTATGTGGCGCCCGAAAACGTGCGGCTGCTCGACGGCGGCACGCAGGGGCTGGCGCTTCTCGATCTGGTGGTGACGCACGCCGCGGTGCTGGTGTTCGACGCCATCGACTTCGGCCTCGAGCCCGGCGGACTGCGCGTCCTGCGCGACCGCGAGGTGCCCGCCTGGTCGGCGAACAAGATGAGCCTGCACCAGCAGGGCTTTCAGGACCTGCTGTCGATCGCCGAACTGCAGGGCCGGTTCCCGCCGAAGCTGACTCTGATCGGCGTGCAGCCGGAGCGGCTGTCGGACTTCGGCGGCAGCTTGAGCGAGGTGGTGCGTGAGCGGCTGCCGCTGGCGGTTGAACTCGCGGTCGAGGAATTGTCCGGCTGGGGCGTCGAGTTCGAACCGCGTCGCGGTGCGGCACCGGAGCGGCTCAACGCCGAAGCGCTCGATCTCGGCGCCTACGAGTCCGGGCGCCCGGACGAACTCGCGGCCTGCCGCATCGGCGATGCACGCTTCCTGAACATGCGCCAGGAGCAGGAGACGGGCTGATGTGCATCGGTCTGCCGATGAAGATCGAAAGCGGCGATGGCATCCGCGCCGTTGCCGTGGCCGAAGCCGCCGATGGCACCGTCGAGCGCCAGAGGCTCGACATGATGATCGTCGGCGCCCAGCCGCCGGGCACCTGGGTGCTGGCCTTCCAGGGCGCGGCGCGGCGCGTGCTCGACCCGCTCGAAGCAAGCCGGATGCGCGACGCGCTGGCGGCGCTGGCGCTGGCGCTCGATGGCGATGCCGCGGGCGTGAAAGCAGGCATCGAGGCCCTGTTCGCCGACCTCGTCGACCGCGGGCCGCAATTGCCCGAACACCTGCGTTCCCAATGCTGATTCCGGAGCCTGACCGATGACCTTTGAAGTCGAAGCACCCGTGCGCAAGACCCATGCCCTGCTCGACCGGCTGGTGGCGCAGGCCGCCGCCACCGTGCTCGATGCGGCGACCTTCGACGCCTGGGCCGGCGAACCGGGCCATGCGCTGCTGGTGTTCACCGAAGATCCGGTCCTCTATCGCGAGACGCTCGACCTGGCGGTGATCGTTCCGGAGCTCGCCGCGGCGATGCCCGGCCGCTTCCGTATCGGCCTGCTGCTGTCCGGGCCGGCGCGGGCGATCGCGAGCCGCTTCGGCTTCCGCCGCTGGCCGGCGCTGGTCATGCTGAAGGACGGCCGCTACGTCGGTGCGATCGACGGCCTGCGCGAGTGGCAGGTCTACCTCGACGAGCTGACGGCGCTGCTTGCCGCCGAGCCGGTGCGGCCGCCGTCGATCGGCATTGCCGTCACCGCCGCCGACCAACCCTCCGGCCACAACTGTCACTGAACCGAACCCGACTCCCCGAGCAGACGATGAAAGAGTTTCCGATACCGCTGCGTTCCGTGCAGGACATCCTTGGCCCCGGATCGCATCAAACCGACGACGGCTTCAACTACATGCCGTTCCCGCTGGAAGTGCCGGTGTTCTCGATGCCGCAGCTGCCCGAGGATGCCGACCCGGCCGCCGTCGGCGCCGCGCGGCGGCTGCTGGCGAGCTTCGTCGACGAGATGGCCGGCGGCGGCTCGCCCGGCATCGACCTCACCGGCCTTGCCGGCAGCGTGCTGCGCGTGCTGAACGAAACGCTCGGCGAGGGCGAGGTCTGCATCCGCATCAACACGCGTGACGGGGCCGCCGCGATCCGCATCCAGGAGACGCTGTTCGCCGGCGTCTGGCGCGAACTGCACCTGCGGAGCGACGGCCGGCTGGAACGCGACTGGCTGCGCTGTTGCGCGGTGCCGCCGGTGGTGATCGAGCGGGCGCAGCGGGTCGCGACGACCCACGTGCCGGTGCTCGACCTGCCGCGCGGCGCGATGAACTCGCCGGCGCTGCTGACCGAAATCCGCAATCAGGTGCTGCGCTTCGCGCCGGGCCGGCCGGCGCACGTGGTGAACCTGACGCTGCTGCCACTGACGCCGGAAGACCAGGCGGTGCTCGAAAGCGCGGCGCCGGTGGGGCCGGTGGCGATCCTGTCGCGCGGCTTCGGCAACTGCCGCATCACCTCGACGCTGCTGCGCAACCTCTGGCGGGTGCAGTACTTCAACAGCATGCAGACGCTGATTCTCAACACCTTCGAAGTGGTCGACATTCCCGAGGTGGCGCTGGCTGCGCCCGACGATCTCGCCGACAGCCGCGAGCGGATGCGCGAGCTGCTCGACTGGATGGGACAGAGCGGCACGGCCTGACGGCGCAGTGGCTCGATCAGCCCCGCAGCGTGAAGCGCGGAGCAAGGGAATTTCCATGAGCGATGCGGCTGCACGGCGCGAGTGCAAGATCTGCTGGCACGTCTACGACCCGGCGCTCGGTGACCCGGTGTGGCAGATCCCGCCGGGCACGCCCTTCGACGAGTTGCCGTCGCACTGGACCTGCCCCAACTGCTTCAACGAGAAGAGTGGCTTCCTGCTGCTGCCCGATGACTGACACCGCCTCCGAACTGACTGCGCGCGTCGAGGCCGCCTACGGGCGCGTGCGGCGCGAGCGGATGGCCGGCCTGCCGTTCGTCAACGAGGCGCTGCGGGTCGAACTGCTCGGTCTGCGCCGCTGGCACGGGCTGTGGCTCGGCGTGCTGCTGACGCCCTGGTGCATGAACCTGCTGCTGCTGCCGGGCGGTGCGGCCGGCGATGACGCCGAGCCGCCGGCGCCCTGGCCACGCCCGGTGACCGGCCAGTCGGCGCAATTCGCCTTTCCGGCCGCGACGATGAGTTTCTTCGGCGGCCACGAAGAGGACATCGGCGAGTACCTGGCCTGTTCGCTGTTCTCGCCAATGTTCGAGTTCGCCGACCAGGCGAGCGCACGCGCCATGGCCGAGGCCTGCCTGCTGGCGCTGCTGGATCCGGCCGCCGCGGCGGTGCAGGCCGCGCCGGCAAAGGCGTCGGTCGATGCCGGCAAGCGCAACTTCCTGCGCGGCCGCCGCGACGATCCGACGATGCCCCCGGGGCAGCGATGAGCGCGCCCGGCCTTCCGATGCGCTCAGCCTCGCAGCGCGAAGCGCCAAGGGAAAGCCCAGGTGCGACCGACCTCGCCGGCGAACTGAAAGTGGCGCTCACCGTCCGCGACGGCGTCGTGCGGCAGGCGACGATCCGGTCGACGCGGCACCAGAGGGTGCAGCGCCTGCTCGAGAACCGCGCAGCCAGCGAGGCGATGGCGCTGCTGCCGCAACTGTTCGCAATCTGCGGCCGTTCGCAGCAGGTGGCCGGCGAGCTGGCGCTGATGGCGGCGCGCGGCGCCGCCGGCACGGCCGATTCGGCGCAGCTGCGGCAGGTCGAGTCGGAGATGGCGCAGGAGTATCTCTGGCGGGTGCTGCTCGACTGGAATCGAGCCGTCGGCCGCGAAGCCGATGCCGCCGTGCTGGCGGCGGCGCGCAAGGCGCTGGCGCGGGACGATCGCGATCTGCTGCGCACGGTGGTCGAGCGCGATGTGCTCGGCGCCGATGCGCGGGACTGGTACGAGGCCGAACGTCTGTCCGATTTCGAACGCTGGATCGCCGGCGGCAGCACCACGGCGGCGCAGTTCCTCGGCCTGGTGCAGGGCGACGATCCGCGCCATGGCGCGAGCGAGGTGGCGCCGCTGCAGCGACTCGATGTCGAAGAGAACGCCGGCCGCATCGCCGCGCAGCTCGATGCCGACGCGGATTTCGAACGGCGGCCGAACGTCGACGGCCGTCCCGCCGAAACCGGCGCCGCCGCGCGGCTCGTCAGGCAGCCGCTGGTCTGCGGGCTCGCCGCCGCTTTCGGTCGCTCGACGCTGGTGCGGCTGGCGGCACGGCTCGCGGAACTGGCGCGGATCGCCTGCGCCGACGATCCACCGGCGCCGCTCGCCGGCAGCGTCGCGCTCGGCCGCGGCCGCGGCCTCGGCTGGGTCGAGACGGCGCGCGGCCTGCTGCTGCACCAGATCGATCTCGACGGCCAGGCGATCGGCCGCTATCGAATCGTGGCGCCGACCGAGTGGAACTTCCATCCGCAGGGGCCGCTCGCCGCTGCCACCGTCGGCCAGCCGGCGCCGGACGACGCCGGGCTGCGCCGCCGCTGCCTTCGGCTGATCGAATCGCTCGACCCCTGCGTCGCCTGTTCGCTAGAGGTCGGCCATGCATGAGATGTCGCTCGCCGAAGGCGTGATCGGCATCGTTGCCGATGCCGCGCGTGTCCATGCGCCCTGTGCGGTGCGCAGGGTGCGGCTGGAGATCGGCGCGCTCGCGGCGGTAGAGTGCGAGTCGCTTCGCTTCGCCTTCGATGTCGTCAAGCGCGGCTCGGTGGCCGATGCGGCCGAACTCGACATCGTCCACGTACCGGGCCGTGCCTGGTGCATGCAGTGCTCGCGCACGGTGACGATCACCGAACGCGGCGGCGCCTGCCCCGATTGCGGCAGCTGGCAGCTGCAGGTGACCGGCGGCGCCGAGATGCGCGTCATGGAACTCGAACTCGCCTGAGGATCAACATGTGCACGACCTGCGGCTGCGACAGCGGCCAGACCAAGATCGAAGGGGAGCACGAGCACACGCACGTGCACGCCGACGGCACGGTGTACGCGCACTCCCACGGGCGCGAGGATCACGGACACGACGATCACGAGCACGGCCATGACCACGGCCATCACCATCACGGCGCCGGACACGAGCCTGGCCCGGCCCACGCGCACGCCGCCGGTCTGACGCCGGCGCAGATGGTCCGGATCGAGCGCGACATCCTCGGCGCCAACGACGAGATCGCCGTCCGCAATCGCCGCCGCTTCGACGACGCCGGGATCTTCGCGCTGAACCTCGTCTCCAGCCCCGGCGCCGGCAAGACGACGCTGCTGGTCGAGACCATCAATGCGCTCCGCGGGGAACTGCCGCTGGCCGTGATCGAAGGCGACCAGCAGACCTCGTTCGACGCCGACCGCATCCGCGCCACGGGCGCGCGGGCGATCCAGGTCAATACCGGCAAGGGCTGTCATCTCGACGCAGCGCAGATCGAGCGCGCGCTGGCGAAACTGGCGCCGGCCGACGAGTCGCTGCTCTTCATCGAGAACGTCGGCAACCTCGTCTGCCCGTCGGCCTTCGACCTCGGCGAAGCGCACAAGGTGGTGGTGCTGTCGGTGACCGAAGGCGAGGACAAGCCGCTGAAGTATCCGGACATGTTCGCGGCCAGCGACCTCATGCTGCTGAACAAGATCGACCTGCTGCCGCACGTGCGCTTCGACGCGAAGCGGGCGATCGAATTCGCGCGCCGCATCCGCCCCGGCATCGAGGTGCTGCAGGTCTCGGCCACCGGCGGCGAAGGCATG
>Ga0105096_10000419_pt1 | contig 14482 bp, 15 predicted proteins | sample PPLLak3cmMay2015_FD_87036 | JGI IMG/M metagenome (GOLD analysis project Ga0105096, IMG submission 87036) | Freshwater sediment microbial communities from Prairie Pothole Lake near Jamestown, North Dakota, USA - PPLs Lake P7 Core (1) Depth... | ecosystem: Environmental > Aquatic > Freshwater >... | reverse complement strand
GGTGACTGGACGGCCTATATGTTTATGGAAAATAATAGCAAAGTTTGCTATATGGTGAGTAAGCCCAGGAAATCAGAAGGGAATTACTCAAAGCGCGGCGATGTATTTGCTTTAATCACGCATCGTCCTGCTGAGAAAAGTAAAAATGTTTTTAGTTATATTGCCGGTTATGCATACAAACCAGGCAGTGATGCGACAGTGATAGTAAATAATCAAAGTTTTCGTCTCTTTACCCAGGATGATTCAGCTTGGGCTTCTGATGAAGCAACCGATAATAAAATAACGGATGGTATAAAGCGCGGAAATTCATTGGTAATCAAGGGCGCATCAGCGCGCGGCACGGAAACAACCGATACTTTTGGGCTGAATGGTTCGTCATCTGCGTATAAGGCAATTTCATCTGAGTGTGGCGTAAGATGAATTAAATTTTAGGCATGTACGAGATCCCGAATTTGCCTTGTATCAATAACCGGAAAGTTTATGAGTGACAAAATAGTTATTTATCAAAAACCTACCTGCAGCAAATGTAGAGCGACATTATCTCTACTTAAAGAGAGTGGTGAAGAATTTGAATCAATTAATTATTATGAGACTCCCTTAACAATTGATAAATTGCGCGAATTGATTCAGAAGCTCAATTTGCCAGTGCGTGATCTTCTGCGTAAAGACGAGCCACTGGCGGGAAATCTAGGTGCAGCAGCATCGGATGACGACATCATTAAAGCGATGGTGGAGAATCCAGATTTGATTCAGCGCCCTATCGTAGTACGTGGCGGCAAAGCCAGATTATGCCGACCACCTGAAAATGTCATGGAATTGCTCAAGTAAAAAGGGTGTAAGGAAACCGGGTTCTTTAATGCTGAAATTCCGTACATTGATATATGAAAATGTACGGAATCCCTATTCTGATTACCCCAATGGGGCTATACAGCAGTTTCTTTCTTTGTGTCCAATGAAGTGGAATCCTGTGCTCGAGTTGAATTTTTACTGCTGCCAATGCGAGCGGGTAACTTTTCGCGGATACGTGCTGATTTTCCAGCACGATCTCTAAGATAATAAAGTTTTGCACGGCAAACTGCGCCTCTCCGCTTTATTTCTATACTCGCTATCAATGGCGAGTATGTTTGGAATGTGCGTTCTACGCCTTCGCCGCTTGAAATTTTACGAACTGTAAATGCTGAATTCAGGCCACGATTACGCTTGGCTATCACAACACCTTCATAAGCCTGTACACGTTTGCGGTCACCTTCAACGACATTGACATTAACAATTACTGTATCTCCTGGGGAGAAATCAGGTATAACTTTGTTAAGGCGTTTTATTTCTTCTACTTCCAATTGTTCGATTAAGTTCATTTTTTCCCCTCTTTGCCGATTCTACCTGGATTTACAGGATTGTTTGAATTCTTCTAAAAGTTTTTCTTCTTCTACTGTCATGCCATGTGCAAGTTTTAACTCAAATAAATCAGGTCGTTTTAACCATGTCCTGCCGAGTGCTTGTTGTAAGCGCCAACGTCGAATATGCGCATGATTCCCTGACATTAGTACTGCTGGCACATGACTGCCTTTATATATCTCAGGGCGAGTATAGTGCGGGAAATCCAATAGTCCATCAGCAAACGAGTCCTGATTTGCGGATTCAGGATCACCTAATGCGCCTGGAATCTGTCTAACGATACAATCAATTAATACCATCGCAGCTAGCTCACCACCTGAAACAACATAATCGCCAATAGAAATTTCTATATCTACTTGTTGCATGATTAAGCGTTCATCTATCCCTTCATACCGCCCGCAGAGCAATATTAAACCCGGGGCTGTACTGAGCTGTTTGACCGTTTCGTGGTCAAGCCGCTTTCCCTGGGGTGTCAGGTATACAATCTTGGGGTTTTCAATACCCAATACATTTTGCCTTGCTTTAGCCTGAATGATGGAATCTTCTAATGGTTGTGCCATCATTACCATTCCAGGCCCTCCGCCATAGGGGTTGTCATCTACCGTGCGATGATTGTCATGGGTAAAATTGCGCGGATTCCATGTGCTAAGTTGAAAGATAGCATTTCTATTTGCCCTTCCTGTTACGCCATATTGCGTAATGGCATTGAACATTTCTGGAAATAATGTGATGACATCGCATTCAAAAGCCATTGCTTGTCACCTTAATAGTCTATACCCCAATCAACCATGATCCGAGAAAGCTTCAAATCAACTTTTATGATAATTTTTTCAATAAAAGGGATGAGAGTTTCTTTTCCTTCTTGATCCATGCGCTGTATGCGTAATACATCATTCGCGCCCGTTTCAAACAAACCTACAACCTTGCCAAGTTCTTCACCTTTTAAATTGACCACTTCACTACCTACCAGATCTGACCAATAGTAGCCACTGTCTCCGTCTTCTGGTAAATCTGGCAAATAACTGCGTGGAATTGCTATTTGCATTCCTTTGAGCTGCAAAGCTTGTGTGCGGTCAGCACATTCCTTTAATTTTGCGTTTAAGTTGTTGCCGCTAATTTTCCCAGTATCAACTTGTACTTCCCGCCATTCATCATTTTCTTTTCTTAACCACCATGATGAATATTCCAGTAATCCGTCAATATATTCAGTGTAGGGATTAACCTTTACCCAACCATAAATCCCAAAAGGGCCGGCAATATGGCCCATTATCACCATCGGTATAGCTGATTTGCTTATTATCTTAGCTATTTGCTGGCGCTTCTTTGTTGGTGGAAAATTGTTTGATCAACCGGGTTGCAGTTGTTGAAAGCTGCGCACCTTGGGATTGCCAGTAAGCGATCCGGTCCAGTTGAACCCGCAACGTTTCCTCGCCACCAGTAGCTCTTGGGTTATAGAAACCGACCCGCTCTATAAACCGACCATCTCGTGCGTAACGGGAATTTGCTACAACCATATTAAAAAACGGACGTTTTCTTGCGCCACCCCTTGCCAATCTGATAATAACCATATTTTTGCCTATAAGCCTGTCTATAATTATGAAGCTTGAATTGAAATAGCTTTTAATTTTACAGTAATTTCTGTAATCCTGACAAGTGATAAAATAACCATGTTCATTGCGGCTATAAGCTCTCAACCAGCGGAAATTAACAAACGTGTTAAACATACGCTTCTATAGTGGAATTGATAAATTGCTTCCAAAGTTTTCCAAAGATTTTATTATTAATGAATCAAACCAGTGTGTTTCATGCGGCTTATGTTTGCCGCATTGCCCAACTTATCGATTGCTGAAATCAGAAGCTGATTCTCCGCGCGGACGTATCGTTTTGATGAATGGGGTTGTTTATGGGCGTATTCCTTTGAATTCGCGATTTATTTTACATATGGACCGTTGTTTAACGTGCAGGGCTTGCGAAGCTGTCTGTCCGAATAAGGTTTCCTATGGTCATTTAATTGATGAAACTCGTGCGCTGATTACTGAGCACTCAAAATCTCTTGTGGCAATTCAAAAGTCAAGTGCGCGTAGTGTGCTGGAAAAACAATTGCTTACCCGGCCTGTGCGCATAGATCGCTTGCGTCGATTGTTTTATTTTATACAGAAAAGCGGTTGGTTACGTTGGCTGCAAAAGCTGAACCAACTGGAGAAAAATAAATTATTTAAATTTATTGTGCAGCTTCCTTTGGTTAAGTTTCCCCTTGCAGCGATTGTTGATGGGAAGCGTGCTCCGGGTAAACTTTGGAGGGATATATATCCGGCGGAAGGCAAAAAGCGTGGTGAAATCGGTTTGTTTTTGGGATGTGTGGCAAGAATAACGGATGTCGCGACATTAAATTCGAGCATTTATGTGTTGAATCGCTTGGGTTATACCGTCCATGTTCCGGCAGATCAAACTTGTTGTGGTGCCCTCCATCAGCATAGTGGCGCGCTGAGGCAAGCTGCTTCATTGGCGCAACAAAACAAATCAGCTTTTTCCAGACTCAAGGTGGACACAATTATCAGTACCGCATCGGGATGTGGTGTGCAGTTGCTTGAATCAGGAGTAGTTGATGATCATAATTTGATTGCAGACATCAGCCGGTTTTTGACTACGGCTGGAGGATGGGAAAGTGTGAAAATAGCACCATTGCCGAAAAAAATTCTGGTGCATGATCCATGCAGTTTGCGTAATGTATTAAGAGATCAAGCTTATCCGTACAAATTGATTGCCCTTATACCTGGTGTGCATGTAGTGTCTTTACCGGGTAATGATCAATGCTGCGGGGCTGCAGGGACTTATTTTATGGATCAGCCTGAAATTGCGGATAGTCTACTGGAATCCAAGCTATCTGCGGCAATGGATAGTGGTGCTCGACACCTAGTGACTTCGAATATTGGTTGCGCAATGCATATAGCCAATGGATTGTACGAAAAAGGAATAAACATAGAAGTGCTGCACCCAGTCACATTACTGGCAAGACAAATGGGTTTGGAATTATAATGAAAACCGGTTTTTATTAGGTGTATGCGGGTTAGAATTTAAGTGTACCTGAATATCTAAATATCGGCCTATAATGGATGCTCGATTTTATCGACTTACGAAGTGAAGACTATGATTAATATTGATAAGCTTATCATTGGTTTTGACGGTGCCTTACGCACTCTGCTGACACCAGCTCAAACTTTGCGGTCTGTTCCGGGTAGTGAATTGCCAGAAGCTGAATTGACCGATAGGGAGAAACGGCTATCGTGCGCATTAATGCGTGTGAATCATGTGGGTGAAGTCTGTGCGCAAGCATTGTATCAAGGACAGGGATTAACGGCGCGTAATGAGACAGTACAGCAAACACTGATGCAGGCTGCACGAGAAGAAACAGAGCACTTGGCTTGGACAGAGCGCCGTATCGCCGAACTGGGTGGACGTAAAAGCTTACTCAACCCATTATGGTATGGCGGGTCTTTTGCTATAGGCGTTGTAGCGGGAATGCTGGGAGATAAATGGAATTTAGGATTCCTGGCTGAGACGGAACACCAAGTAGGGGCGCATCTAGCCGGTCATTTGCAGTGTTTGCCTCATAATGACGAGAAGAGCCGTGCCATTGTGACGCAAATGAAAATTGATGAAGCCAGTCATGCGACCATGGCATTGTCATATGGAGGCGCAGAACTCCCGCTACCGGTCAAGTTCACTATGAAACTTGGATCAAAAGTAATGACTCAAACAGCATACTGGGTTTGAGTGTGGCATTGTAGGGCGCTTAGAGGTACCCTGTATATATTCTATTGGGTAAGAAAGAGAAATCAGAGCGATCAAGTGATAAGTGAAGAAAAACTTCTGCAATGAAAAATATTAATCTGACACACCATTTTCTGATCGCTATGCCAACAATGGTAGATTCTGTATTTTCCAAGACTCTGACGTATATTTGTGAGCACAATGAACATGGTGCGCTGGGTATCGTTATTAATCGACCCACTGATCTGACTCTGTTCAATCTTTTTGCACAGCTCGGTATTTCGCAAACTGATTCTCTCGCAGAATCAACGCCTGTGCTTTTTGGCGGGCCTGTACAATTAGATTGCGGATTTGTGTTACATCATCCGGTAGGCAAATGGCAATCTACCCTGGCTGTAAACCAAGAAGTAGGATTAACCACGTCACTGGATATCTTAAAAGCCATAGCGAATGCCGAAGGACCCGATCAAGTGCTGATTGCGATGGGTTATGCTGGCTGGGCTGCGGGTCAAATTGAGCATGAATTAGCACAGAATGCATGGCTAACGGTACCAGCTTCGGCGGATGTGATATTTGATATGTCGTCTGAAGAAAGACTGCCCGCTGCAATGCAATTACTGGGTATTACTAATTATGTGAATCTATCCAATGAAATCGGGCATGCGTAAATATTATTGCGGATGACAGAAAATTCTTCGGATGTGCAGTCGGAGTTTCAGCCACCAGAGCCGCTTCCGCAGGGAGCTGTATTAGCTTTTGATTTTGGGAAGAGACGTATTGGCGTGGCTATTGGCAATAACACGCTGGGTATAGCGCGTCCCCTCGTGACAATTGATAGTGAAGTGACAGAACGGCGTTTTGCAGTGATTACTCAATTGATCGAAACTTGGCAGCCGGTTTTATTGGTGGTCGGTCTGCCCATGCATAGTGATGGAGCAGCCCATGAGCTGACACAATTAAGCCAGCGCTTCGCGCGACGTTTGGCAGGGCGTTTTAACATCAAGGTTATCTTGAAAGATGAACGCTATACCAGCCAAACGGCCAGTGCCGCGTTACGCGAAGCGGGTATTGCTGGAAGAAAACAAAAATCAGTGCTGGATCAAGTAGCCGCACAACAAATACTCCAATCATTTTTTGACGAACAGCATGCAATTACCAGACGCTGAGATTTTACTCAAAAGTCTCGCAAAAAAAATACGATCTGATGGTGGTAAGGATTTCGCGCTTGTGGGTATTCACACGGGTGGAGTGTGGCTGGCTGAACGTCTGCATCAGGAACTAGGAATTACACAGCCGCTAGGAACGCTGGATGTGTCTTTTTACCGCGATGATTTCGATAAAATCGGTTTGCATTCCCAGGTTAAGCCATCGGAAATACCTTTTGAAGTGGAAGGAGCGCATATTATATTGGTTGATGATGTGCTGCATACCGGGAGAACAATTCGTGCAGCAATCAATGAGTTATTTGATTACGGCCGCCCTGCTTCCATTAGTTTGGCCACTTTGGTTGACCGGGGCGGCAGGGAATTGCCCATTGCTGCGCAATTTACCGGCATAGTGCTTGAATTGCCAGCCGATAAAATGCTGGAATTGAAACGGGAAGAATGCGGAAAGTTAAGTTTGAATTTGTATGATAAGAGCCTTCCAGAATGATCAATAGGAATCCACAATTGGATGAAAATGGTGTGTTGCAGCATTTGCTGACGACAGAAGGATTGCCGGATTCTATTTTGCTGCATATATTGGATACTGCCGAGTCATTTGTGGGTGTTACCGAACGTGATGTCAAAAAAATTCCATTATTGCGTGGAAAATCGATATTCAATCTTTTTTTTGAACCCAGTACACGCACACGAACGACATTTGAAATTGCCGCCAAACGTTTATCGGCAGATGTCATCAATCTCAATATTGCAGTTTCGGCGCAATCCAAGGGCGAAACATTGCTGGATACAGTCAACAATCTTTCCGCGATGAACGCGGACATGTTTGTTGTGCGGCATGCGCAGAGCGGCGCTGCTCATTTAATTGCAAAGCATGTCCGGTCAGACATTCATGTGATTAATGCCGGTGATGGGAGTCATGCGCACCCGACACAAGCTTTGCTGGATATGTTTACAATCCGGCGTTACAAGCGTGATTTTCATAACTTGCGCGTGGCTATTGTCGGCGACATTTTGCATTCCAGAGTAGCGCGCTCCCAGATTCATGCATTGACTACACTAGGTGTGCCGGAAGTACGTGTGATTGCACCTAAAACTTTGTTACCAAGAATGGTGGAACGTCTGGGTGTGCATGTTTATCACGATATGGCGAAGGGATTGAAGGATGTTGATGTGGTAATGATGCTGCGTTTGCAAAATGAACGTATGAAAGGCGCGAACTTACCTAGCCCGGAGGAATTTTTTAAGTACTATGGCCTTACCCCGGAGAAATTATCCCTCGCCCGGCGTGACGCGATCGTCATGCATCCTGGTCCGATGAATCGCGGTGTGGAGATTGACTCTGCGGTCGCTGATGGCAAACAGTCGGTAATTTTGCCTCAAGTCACATTCGGGATAGCAGTGCGTATGGCAGTGATGTCAATTCTGGCAGGCAATCAGGTCTAAAGGTAAGGATGCCACCATGAAAATTCATATTAAAAATGGGCATCTGATTGATCCTAAACAAGATATTGATGCCGTTCAGGATATTTTTATTGCTAAAGGTAAAATCATTGCAATAGGTGCGGCGCCTAATGAATTCCAACCCAGTCGTGTCATTGATGCAGAATCTTTAATCGTGTGCCCAGGTTTGGTTGATTTATCTGTGCGCTTGCGTGAACCAGGACTTGAGTATAAAGCGACACTTGAATCCGAAATGGAGGCGGCGGTTGCCGGTGGGGTGACAAGTTTTGCATGCCCGCCGGATACGGATCCCCCGTTAGATGAACCGGGTCTGGTAGAAATGCTGAAACATCGTGCCAAGAATCTTAATCAGGCACATGTTTACCCCATCGGTGCGCTTACCCAGGGATTGCGCGGTGAGCGCTTGACCGAAATGGCTGAGTTAAATGACGCGGGGTGTGTTGTTTTTGGTCAACCGGATGGCTTGTTACCTAATTTGCGAGTGCTAATGCAGGCGATGCGGTATGCCTCTACATTTGGCTTTGGCGTGTGGCTACGTCCACAAGAAATTAGCTTGACCAATGATGGTGTGGCGCATGATGGAGAAGTGGCAACCCGGCTGGGCCTACCAACAGTGCCTGTTTGTGCAGAGACAATAGCCATATCTAATATTATTTTGTTGGCCAAAGAAACAGGGGTCAGAGTGCATTTGTGCCGGATTTCCAGTGCAGAAGGGTTAACGATGGTTCGCGCCGCTAAGCGGCAGGGTTTGCCGATGACTTGTGATGTGACAATTAATCATCTGCATTTGTCTGATATGGATATTGGTTTTTTTGATTCGAATTGTCATCTGATGCCGCCATTGCGTGGTTCGAGTGACCGGGATGCGCTACGCAATGGTTTGTTGGACGGTACGATCGATGCAATCTGTTCTGATCATGCGCCGGTAGATGAGGATGCTAAATTGCTGCCGTTTGGTCAATCTGAGATCGGTGCAACAGGCGTGGAATTATTGCTGCCATTAACATTAAAATGGGGCAATGAAATGCGCTTGCCTTTGCTTCAAGTTTTGGCAAAAATTACATCAGATCCGGCAGAAATATTGGGAATTGACGCAGGGCATCTATCTGTCGGGAGTGCCGCAGATATCTGTATTTTCGATCCGGACTATTATTGGAAAGTGACGTCATCAGCCATTTTAAGTCAAGGGAAAAACACGCCCTTTATGGGTATGGAGTTACCGGGTGGTGTTAAATATACCTTGGTGGATGGCCATATTGTTTATGAACGCTGAACTGAGCAATATATTGTTTATCCATAAGAAATAACACAACGCAATTTGTTTAACTGATTAATTGGAGCAACATGTCAAACCCATTACTTGATTTTTCTGGACTGCCTCGTTTTGCAGAAATAAAGGATGAACATATTACGCCAGCCATCGATGTGCTGCTGAAAGAGAATCGTGCGGTAGTTGGAAAAGTGCGTGGAGACGATCACCCGCCTACCTGGCAAAGTTTCGTACAACCAATGATAGATGCGAGTGAACGTTTATCACGCGCTTGGGGGCAGGTATCGCATTTGAATGCAGTGATGAATAGCCCGAAACTACGGGAAATCTATAATGATAATCTTCCATTAATTACTCAGTTTTATGCCGAATTGTCGCAAGATTTGCTGTTATTTGAAAAATTTAAGCATTTACGTGGGAGTGAGGCATTCGCTCAACTGACCCCAGCGCGAAAGAAAATTATAGAAAATGAATTGAGAGATTTTCGTTTAGGTGGCGCGGAATTGCCATCTGATAAAAAACAACGGTTCTTGCAGATCCAAGAGGAGCTATCGAGCTTATCTTCAAAATTCAATGATAATTTGTTGGATGCCACGAATGCTTATTCATTATTCATTGAGGATGCAGAAACCGTAGCGGGTATTCCTGCTGATGTATTACAGACAGCCAAGGAATTGGCCGCAGCAGATTCCAAAACAGGCTGGAAGTTTACCTTGCATATGCCATCTTATCTTCCAGTGTTGCAATATGCCGACAATCGCAATTTCCGCGAAAAGATGTACCGCGCTTATGCCACGCGTGCCAGTGAATTTGATGAGCAGGCTGGGCCGGGTAAGGATAATATGCCGCTCATTAACAAGATACTGGCGCTGCGCCAAGAAGCGGCGCAAATGCTGGGTTATGAGAATTATGCTGAAGTTTCTCTGGCAACAAAAATGGCGACTTCCCCGCAACAGGTTCTGGATTTTTTAAAAAAGCTAGCGGCTAAGGCAAAACCATATGCTGAACAGGATCTGCAAGCGCTCCGGCAATTTGCAGCGGAGAAGCTTAGCCTGGCAGAACTTGAAGTTTGGGATTTGGCTTATGTCAGTGAAAAATTGCGTGAAGAACGCTACGCTTTTTCTGATCAGGAAATCAAACAATACTTCCCAGAGAGTAAAGTACTGGCCGGCATGTTCAAGCTGGTGGAAAAATTATATGGCATTCGTATCGTGTCCGCAGCGGCTTCATGCGATATTCAGTGCTGGCACCCGGATGTAAAGTTTTTTGATATTCATGATGCCAATGGACAATTAATTGGCCAATTTTATTTGGATCTCTATGCGCGCCCTGCAAAACGCGGTGGTGCCTGGATGGACGATGCCGTTACACGCCGGCGAATTGAAAATCAGCAAACAGGAAGCCATGCCATACAGATACCTGTTGCATACCTCACTTGTAATTTCTCAGCACCTGTAACTATTAATCAACAGATCCGCCCGGCTTTATTTACGCACAATGAAGTGATCGTATTATTTCATGAGTTTGGTCATGGTTTGCATCACCTGCTGACACAAGTTGAAGATTTAAATGTGTCAGGCATAAATGGTGTTGAATGGGACGCAGTTGAACTACCCAGCCAGTTTATGGAGAATTTTTGTTGGGAATGGGATGTGCTGACTGGGATGACGCAACATATTGATACAGGCGAATCACTACCCAGAGCCTTATTTGATAAAATGTTAAAAGCCAAGAATTTTCAGAGTGGGCTGCAGATGCTACGGCAGATTGAGTTTGCACTTTTTGATATGCATGTGCATTTTGATTTTAAGCCGAATGGTGACAAGACTGTGTTACAGTTGTTGAATGGTATTCGAAAAGCTGTTGCTGTAATTGTTCCACCCGACTTTAATCGTTTTCCGAATAGTTTTGCGCATATTTTTGCGGGAGGCTATGCGGCGGGTTATTACAGTTATAAATGGGCGGAAGTATTGTCAGCGGATGCTTACAGTATGTTTGAAGAAACTGCTTCCGATGGTGTTGTCAATGCAGCGACAGGTTCACATTTTCTTGAAGAAATTCTTGCGGTCGGAGGGAGTCGTTCGGCACTGGAGTCGTTTATTGCTTTTCGTGGGCGTGAGCCCGAGCTGGATGCGTTACTGCGTCATAATGGGATGGAAACCGTCTGAACGGAGAGCGTTGTATGTTGCTGAATAAATAATTTCATAAAGTACCAAGAGTAATTTGTCGTATATTAAAAACTTGGTGTTTGATTTATTAGGGGCTTTTTAATTTTTGCGTGCAATATCAATTTATAGCCGACCTGAGCGAAAAATACTTTGTGACGGCGCGTATTGAACCATTTTTATAAATGTGGCAAGATCCATCGAATTTTTATTAAATTAAATAAGAACATGATTAATACTATCCGTTTCAAAGTTACTGCTTGTCTGGTGTTAGGTTTATTTTTAACTGGTTGTGCTTCAACAAAAACGAGTAACCAGAATGGTCCTTATGATCCTCTGGAACCCATGAATCGCGCTGTTTTTAATTTTAATGAAATGGTGTACGACAATGTTTTTGATCCGGTTGCCAGAGGTTATAAGAAGGTTACTCCCGATCCTATTGAATTGGTAGTTGGAAATTTTTTCTCCAACCTAAACGATGTGGTAGTGATAACTAACTCTGTTCTTCAATTGAATTATAAGAGCGCACTCGCTAGCAGTACACGATTATTGATTAATACAACTTTTGGTATATTTGGCTTGATCGATATTGCCAGTGATATTAGTGCAGCAAGCGATATTAATCTTAATAAACGTAATGAAGATTTCGGTCAGACACTGGGGCACTATGGTATTGGAAGTGGGCCTTATATCGTACTGCCTTTGTTGGGACCAAGTTCCGTACGTGATACATTTGGGATCGCTGTTGATGGTTTCTTTGTGGATCCCGTTACTCAAGGGGTAACTGGAGTTTTTATGAACAATGTTGATTATCTTAATACGATGGCACTACGTTTACCTGTTGCTACTGCAAGGACGATCAATGCACGTGCGCAGTTTCTTGATGACGATAAAACACTTGAGGAAGCTGCATTGGATAAGTATGAATTCATGCGTGACTCCTATATACAAAGGCGTACTGGCTTAGTGAATAACAGTGATCAGGCTAAATAGAAAGTACGGAAGCTAACTTTGGTCTTCAACTAATACTACTCCTTAAGGGCACCTCTAAAAATTCAAAGTTCTAAACAACACGAGGCACGAGCAAAAAATGGTTACGCAGCAAATGTATGATATGTAAGGAAACATTTTTTGCGAGCAACAAAGTGTTGTGACATAATTTGGATTTTTAGAGATGCCCTTAAGTAACAGGGCATTGATAAATGTAGCAAATAGAGTAGATCTGATGGACAGTCTGACTGCTTTCATTTCCTCATCGCATACATTGCTAGTACACGATTAATAAAGCACATTGATTAGTGGAAAGTTTTCCTAAATCAATGTGCATATTTTTTTATTAATCCAGGCAAAGAAAGCGAAAATAAATGAGAAGATTCCAATGATAATATATGCGCGGATTTGTTTATGATGAATCCATCGCCGATTCAGGGCGCGGTATTAAAGCAGGTGCACGATGGGAAGATATTCCGAAAACTGGACTTGTCCTGAGTGTAGAGTGATCAAAACTGATTTTGAAATAGTGAGAACTAATGGGTAATCCGGTAGTTATTATAGGAAGCGGATTGGCTGGTTATGCGGTGGCGCGTGAGCTACGCAAATTGGATGCTGAGATTCCCATCGTTATGGTATCCGCCGATCACGGTGGCTTTTATTCCAAGCCCATGTTATCAAATGCTTTATCATCTGGCAAGACTCCCGAGTCTATTTTGAATGGCGATGCTGTTCAGATGGCATCACAATTAAAAATTTCTATCCGCACGTGTTGCCGTGTGGTTGCTATTGATCAACCTGGATGTGCAGTGACATTAGTTGATGGTGAAAAAATATTCTATGATCAACTGGTTCTGGCATTAGGTGCTGATCAAGCGCGCCTGCCATTATTGGGCGATAGCATTGAAAAGATATTAACCGTTAATGATCTCGATGATTATAAAAAGTTTCGTGATGCACTGGTCGGGAAAAAAAGAGTCAGCATTATTGGTGCAGGTTTGATAGGTTGTGAATTTGCCAATGATCTTGCAACTTCTGGCTACCATGTTGATGTGATAGATATCAGTGCGCAGCCGCTGGGGCGTCTTTTGCCGCCTGCAGGTGGCACTTTTATACGGCAGAAGCTGGAGGAATCGGGTGTGGTTTTTCATTTAAACGCGACCACGAAATCGGTTGATCAAGCGCAAGAAAGCATAAGCGTAACGTTTGCTAACGGGGCATCAATCGAAACCGACATTGTACTGTCAGCGGTAGGGTTGCGCCCGCGCACTCAACTTGCTGCGGCAGCGGGAATTCCGGTTAATCGCGGTATTGTGGTTAATCGTCTGCTACAAACCCAGTTTAGTAATATTTATGCTTTGGGTGATTGTGCGGAAGTTGAAGGAAAAGTATTACCTTTTGTGATGCCGATTACGCATGCAGCCCGAGCCTTGGCGGCAACACTTGCAGGTAAACCAACCCCAGTCCTCTATCCTGCAATGCCAGTAATTGTAAAAACACCATCATGCCCAACAGTGGTTTCACCGCCAGATTTTAGTATCAAGGGTGAGTGGTATGTTGAAGCTGATAAGGATGGTGTAAAAGCACTTTATCAGGATGAAACCGGCAATTTATTAGGTTATGCATTACTGGGCGCAGCGACTAAGGAAAAAAATAACCTTACCGCCCAGTTACCTACAGTATTGATGTAAAAAACATTTTTTCTTTCTGGTAATCAGTTTTTTAATTGGCTGTTAATATAAATACTGTGTATTTGTAATGATGAAATTTTTATTTGATCTTTTCCCTGTTATTTTGTTTTTCTTGGCTTTTAAGCTGTACGATATTTTTCTTGCAACCACTGTTGCTATAGTGGCAGCGATTGCGCAGATTGGCTGGCTTTGGTTACGCCGTCGTCAAGTGGATAAAATGATGTGGATAAATCTGGCTATTATCGTTATTTTTGGTGGTGCTACATTGATATCCCAGGATGAAACATTTATTAAATGGAAACCCACAGTACTGTATTGGTTAATTGCAACTGTTCTGCTGTTATCAAATCTAATTTTCAGAAAAAACTTGATTCAAACAATGCTAGAAAAACAGATTGTTTTACCATTATTTATTTGGAACAGACTCAATCTAAGTTGGTTTGGTTTCTTTCTAACGATGGGTTGTATTAATCTTTATGTCGCATTTAGTTTCTCGGTAGATACCTGGGTTACGTTCAAACTATTTGGCGCTACTGGATTAATGCTTGTTTTTATAATAATGCAGATGATGAT
>Ga0105096_10000418_pt1 | contig 14491 bp, 11 predicted proteins | sample PPLLak3cmMay2015_FD_87036 | JGI IMG/M metagenome (GOLD analysis project Ga0105096, IMG submission 87036) | Freshwater sediment microbial communities from Prairie Pothole Lake near Jamestown, North Dakota, USA - PPLs Lake P7 Core (1) Depth... | ecosystem: Environmental > Aquatic > Freshwater >... | reverse complement strand
GCCGGCGGCGGTCGCGGCGCCGGGCGACGGGACCGGCGGCGAGCCGGAGGACGCCGCCGCGGAGCAAACGGCGACCGAACAGGAGAACGGGGAGAGCAAGCATGTCTGACATCTGGATTACCGTCTCGTTGATGATCGTCTGCCTGATCGCCGAGGGTTTCTTCTCGGGATCGGAACTCGGCATCGTCAGCGCCGATCGCATGAAGCTGCGCCACGACGCAGCCAAGGGTTCGCGTGGCGCCCGCATGGCGCTCGAAATGCTCGAGAAGAAGCCGGAGTGGCTGCTGTCGACGACGCTGGTCGGCACCAACATCGCGGTCGTCGCCAACTCGACCATCGCCACCGCGCTGATGATCTCGCTGTTCGGCGAGGCTGGGAGCTGGCTGGCCGTGATCCTGGTTGCCCCGCTGATCTGGGTGTTCGGCGAGATCGTTCCGAAGAGCGTCTTCCAGCAGCGCGCCGACGCGATCACGCCCTACGTGATCTACGTGCTGCGCTTCTTCTCGATCATCTTCTGGCCGATCCTGATCATCTTCGTGACGCTTTCGAAGCTTCTTTCCCGGATCGCCGGCAGCGGCTCCGAGCACAATCCGTTCACGCTGCGCGAGCAGATCCAGAGCATGGTGCAGATGCAGCCGCTGGAAGGCGGCGACATCCAGCCGATCGAGAAGACCATGATCCGGCGCATGTTCAACTTCTCGGAAACCACCGTCTACAAGGTTATGGTGCCGCTGATCGACGTCACCGCCGTCGAACGGAAATGCACCGCCGGCGAAGCGGTGCGCCTCGCCATGCAATGCTCGCACGTGCGCCTGCCGGTCTTTGACGGGCGCATCGACCGCGTCATCGGCGTGCTCAACACGATGGACCTGCTCGGAGTGGACGAGTCGGCGCCGATCGAGCCTTTCATCGGGCCGACGCGCTACGTGCCGGCCAGCAGGAGCGCCGAGTCGATGCTCGTCGAACTGCGCAAGGACGGTGACGCGATGGCGGTGGTGATGGACGAGTTCGGCGGCGCCGAGGGCATCGTCACGATCGAGGACATCATCGAGGAGGTGGTCGAGGACATCCAGGACGAATACGACCGCCAGGAGAAGCCGGCCGAATGGTTCAAGAAACTCGGCCACCACGACTATCTGGTCAGTGCCCGCGCCGATCCGGCGATGCTGCGCGAGAAGCTGGGGCTCACACTCCCCAACGCAGCGACCCACGACACCCTGTCCGGCTTCCTGCTCGAGCTTGCGCGGGAGATTCCCAAGCCCGGGACGACCATCGAGGTGGAGGGTATCAAGTTCACCATCCAGCGCGCGACCCCGCAGGTGGTCCAGGAGGTGCAGATCCGCTGGTAGGCCGCTTGCGGCAGGGACGCTCCGGGTTTCTCGCCGTCGGCGCGATGGGCTGGGTGCGGATCGGACGACGGGCAGAGAATGTATATAATTCCGGGCCCGGTGCGCGCGTGGCGGATTCTCGAGGCGCAGCGGGTCCGACTGCCGACAAGTGGGAGAAACGATGGCCAAGCAGATAGTGGTTTGCATGGATGGCACCTGGAACGACCCGGTAGCACAGACCAACGTGTACCGCCTGTTCCAGATGCTGCCCGGCGACGAGCGGCAGGTCGCCGAGGACGGGCCGATCCGCTCGCATCTGGTCAAGCGCAGCGAGGAGCTCGCCGCCTTCTACCTCGAGAGCATCGGTAACGGCGGCCGGACCCAGGGGCTGCTCGGCGGCACGCAGGGAATCGGCCTGCACGACTGCATGATCGACGCCTATCTGCTGGTCTCGCAGGTCTATCAGCGCGGCGACAAGATCTGGCTATTCGGTTTCTCGCGCGGCGCCTGGGCCGCCCGCTGCCTGGGGGCATTCATTGCCCGCTCGGGCCTGATCCCGGCGGCCAATGCCGATGACGACGACGCCGCCGACCAGGCCGAGAAGGTCTGGCTGAACTACAAGGAAGGCCGCGGCATGAAGCGCGGCGGACGCTTCTGGCGGCACAACGACGAAACGCCGATTCGCCTGATCGGCGTCTGGGACACGGTCGGCGAACTCGGCGTGCCGGAATTCAATGGCCTGCACCTGGTCGACCGCGACCAACTCCGCTACCTCAAATTCGGTGACCGCGAACTCAGTCCGCGCGTCGAGCACGGCCGCCAGGCACTGGCCATCGACGAGGAGCGCGCCGACTTCATGCCGACGCCGTGGGACGAGCGCGCGGGCATCAAGCAGGTGTGGTTCCCGGGCGCGCATGGCGATGTCGGGGGCGGCTATGAAAATCATGGGCTCGCGGACGTCGCCCTCGAATGGATGGTGCAGGAGGTCAACGACCTTGCTGCCGGGCTGCATCTCGCGCCCGGCCAACTCAGCCAGGCGCTCGCCCCCGACCCCCTGCAGGACCGCCACGACGAAACCCGTGGGCCGGTCTGGCGGACGCGTCCGGGCAAGGAACGCAAGATCCCCGACGATGCCGAACTCCATCCCGGCGTCCTGCAGCGGCTGCGGGAGCGAGCCGACTATCGGCCGAAGGCGCTCGAGGACGTTCCTGCCTGCGCCGAGTTCTACCAGGAAGACCAGCCACCGCCCGAAGAAGCGCTGCAGCAGGAGCGGGAAGACCTGCCATTCCGCAAGCTGCCGGTCGATGGCTCGACGCGCTTCCCTGCTTATGCCCACAAGTGGTGGAACGCTTCCGGCGTCGAGGTGGACGCCGGCGAAAGATATCGTATCGAGGTCAGCGGCACGTGGGTTGATCAGGGCACCCCGGCCGGGGCCGACGGCTATGAATCGACGGCGTGGCTGCGTCATCTGGCCAAAGGCAGCCGCCGCATGGAAGGGCGGCCGTGGTTTTCACTGGTCGCCGCCATCCATAACCGGCCCGACCTCGAGGCGAACAATCCAGATTCCGAGAACGTGCTCACCGGGTTCATTGAAAGCGCGATCAGCGGGGTTGCGCGCATCGACGACGAGAGCAGTCTTGTCGCCACGCCGAATGGCTGCGAGATCGAGATCGTCGAACCGGGTTTCCTGTACTTCTTCGCCAACGACTCGGCGTTTTCGTATGGCAACAACACCGGTTTCCTGATGGTCGAGGTAACCAGGCTCCCCTGGTCGGACGAGGACGACGAGAAGCGCACGCCAACGTCCCAGTCAGTGCCCGGCAGCCTGAACGTGAAGCTCTACTTCACTCCCGGCACCAGTTCGCTGGCAGCGCATATCGCCCTGCGCGAAGCCGGCCTGGACTTCGACCTCGTCCGTGTCGACCTCCGCGAGCACAAGCTGGCCGACGGCAGCGATTTTGCCGCCATCAACCCCAAGGGCTACGTGCCGGTACTCGAACTTGGCGATGACGTCTGCCTCACCGAAGTCGCCGCCATCGTGCAGTACATCGCCGACCGCATACCCGAGAGCGGCCTGGCGCCGCGACCCTTTACGCTCGAACGCTACCAGTTGCAGGAGTGGCTCGGTTTTGTCGGCACCGAGCTGCACAAGGCTTTCGTCCCGCTGTTCAAGCCGGACACGCCGGAGGACTACAAGCGCTCCGTCAGGGAGGGCCTCGCTGTCCACCTCGGCTACGTTGCCGCGCATCTGGGCGGCAGGGACTACCTGGTGGGTGACGGGTTCACCGTCGCCGATGGCTACCTGTTCACCGTCCTCGGCTGGTGCGGCGCGGTGGGGATCGATAGCGGCCGGTGGCCGGCGCTGGTCGCCTTCCAGGAGCGCGTCGGCCAACGCCAAAGCGTCCGCGACGCCCTGGCGGCGGAAGGGTGATGAAATGCTGGTATACCGCGGCGGGGCGCCAGAGATGCGAACTCTGGACCTGCGGTTTAAGAGAATAGGCTGCCAATCGGCAGCTATTTAAAATCAGTACCTTGCAGTGCTCGCCAACTTGCACCAAAGCTTCAAAAAGTCCTGCCGAGCATGGATGCGCGGCGGGTAGCGACGAACTGGCTACATAGGCAGCAGCCGGCCATCAGCCGAAACTGACGTCCATGCCCTTGATACTTGCGACGCTGACCTCGCGAGCAACGCGCTTGGCGATCTGGTCAACGTCGTGATGCGTCGGGGCAGGCCCGGCACGCAGTCTGTCGAGTTCTGCTTCAGCCTTCTTCAGACGCCGAGCCGTTGCCTGGTTCTTGCGCCAACCGGGATCGTATTGCGGGGTGGGGCCTGTGCCGACCAGACACGCGATGATTTCCTTCAGAAGCAGGATTTCTTGTTCGATGTCCATGATCACTTCTCCTCACCGGGAGTTGCCTACCGACACTGTTGGTGGCTGACGGCGGGCACCGTCATGAAAGCGAAAGTATCAAGAAAACGCTTTAAATACTATCGCTATGTTGTTAATTATGCATGAATTTGTTAGATGTTGCATATTAGCCAATTGCCCGATGGCGGGGAGTTTCGCGAACGCGCGCGTGGCACAAGGCGCTTGTTCGGGCATGTGGCGAACCGGGGTACTGGTGGAGCGTCATGCGCACCTGGCACCGGATCATCTGGCGGCTGCGGCTTCGCGGCTGGATCCGCCGTTGGTTGGCTACGATCCGGCGACGTAGCACCGGAAAAAAACGGCTCCCATCGCTGGAAGCGGCATGTATCGAAGTGAGGAGCATGGCCGGAGGTGGGTGTTTTTTTTTATGCCGATTGTTACAATGCCCAGGATAGCCTTCCGCCAGCGTCGGCCAGGAATCCACGGGATGATTGGCCGTTTTCATTTCCCCTACATTCGAGATCAAGATGCAACCTACGCTCAAACCCACGAATCCCAATTTCTCCTCCGGTCCATGCAGCAAGCGCCCGGGCTACAACGTCGCGAGCCTGCAACTCGATACTTTGGGGCGTTCGCATCGCTCGGCACTGGGCAAGAAGGCGCTGGGTCTGGCCTGTTCCGAGACCGCGCGTATTCTGGGCTTGCCAGAAGGCTACCGGGTGGCGGTCGTGCCGGCCTCGGATACCGGCGCGGTGGAGATGGCGCTGTGGTCTCTCCTTGGCTCCCGCGGCGTTGATGTGCTGGCTTGGGAATCCTTCGGTTCGGGCTGGGTCACGGACATCGTCAAGCAACTCAAGTTGCCGAATGTCAACAAGCTCGAAGCCGGTTACGGCGAGATCGTCGACCTCTCGCGCGTCGACTTCAACAACGACGTGGTGTTTACCTGGAACGGCACGACATCGGGCGTCAAGGTTCCCAATGGCGACTGGATTGCCGACGATCGCGCCGGCCTGACCATTTGCGATGCGACCTCTGCCGTGTTTGCCATGGAACTGCCCTGGGACAAGCTCGACGTGACGACTTACTCGTGGCAAAAGGTGCTGGGCGGCGAAGGCGCCCACGGCATGCTGATCCTGAGCCCGCGCGCTGTCGCGCGGCTGGAGAGCTATTCGCCGCCGTGGCCCATGCCCAAGATTTTCCGCATGACCTCGGGGGGCAAACTGACCGAGGGGCTGTTCAAGGGCGAAACCATCAACACGCCCTCCATGTTGTGCGTGGCCGACTATCTCGACGCCCTGGCATGGGTCGACAGCATCGGCGGCGTGCCGGCCACCATGGCGCGCAGCGAAGCCAACCTGAAGGTCATCGCCGACTTTGTCGCCGCCAACGAGTGGATTTCCTTTCTCGCCAAGGATCCGGCCACCCGCTCCAACACCAGTGTCTGCCTGACCCTCGATGCCAGCGCGGATGAGGTCAAGCAAGTGGTGAAGTTGCTCGAGACGCACGGCACGGCTTATGACATCGGCGCATACAAGGACGCCCCCGCCGGCATCCGCATCTGGTGCGGCGCTACCGTGCAGTCCGAGGACCTGCAGGCATTGCTGCCCTGGTTGAGTTGGGCCTACACCCAAGTCAAATCCGCCTGAGCCAGGACAGACCTGTCCGCTCCACCACTCACACTATCCAGGAAGACCCATACCATGTTCAAAGTCCGTACCTACAACAAGATTTCAATCAAGGGACTGGAGCGGTTTTCACGCCAGAGCTATGAAGTGGGCAGCGACATCGGCCACCCCGATGCCTTCCTGCTGCGCAGCCAGAAGCTGCAGGGCGTCGAAATCCCCGAGACACTGTTGGCGGTGGCTCGCGCCGGCGCCGGGGTGAACAACGTCCCGGTTGCCGAGTACAGCAAGCATGGCATTGTCGTGTTCAACACGCCGGGAGCCAACGCCAATGCGGTCAAGGAACTGGTGATGGCCGGCATGCTGCTGGCCACGCGCGGCATTCTTCCCGGCATGGCTTATGTGCAGTCACTTACCAGCATGACCGATGCGGCCGAAATGGCACAGTTGCTGGAGAAGGAAAAAGCCCGTTTCGCGGGTGGCGAGATCAGGGGCAAGACTCTGGGTATTGTCGGCCTGGGGGCGATTGGCTCGATGGTTGCCGAGATGGGGCTGGCCATGGGCATGAACGTGGTGGGATTCGATCCGGCGCTGTCAATCGATGCCGCCTGGCGCCTTTCCAATGCGGTCACCCGCATGGAAAACCTGTCAGCCTTGCTGGCACGCTCGGACTACGTCTCGCTGCATGTGCCGGCCCTTGATGCGACGCGCCACATGATCAACGAGGATGCGTTGGCCTCGATCAAGAAAGACGCCGTCCTTCTGAACTTTGCCCGCGAAACCATCGTTGATCCGGCGGCTGTCCTGCGTAGTCTGGATCAGGACAAGCTGGGTACCTATGTATGTGATTTTCCCGAGCCGGCGATGATCGGCCGGGCGGATGTGATCGCCATGCCGCACATTGGCGCCAGCACCGAAGAGTCCGAGGAAAACTGCGCCGTGATGGCGGCCAATCAGATCATGGATTACCTGGAGAACGGCAACATCGCCAATTCGGTCAACTTCCCCGCGGTGAACATGCCGCGCTCGGCGGGTACCTCACGCATCACCTTCGCCAACGACAACGTCCCGGGTGTGCTCGGCCATGTGCTTTCGATCCTGGCCGAGCACCAGGTCAATGTTATCGACATGGTGAACAAGAGCCGGGCCGAATTGGCCTTCAACATCATTGACGTGGAGCGCTGCCCTGATGCCGGGGTAATCTCGGCCATTCAGGCAACGCCGCACGTGATTCGTGTGCGGGTTCTTGGTTAATGACAACGCAGGCGAAATAGCAGGGGAATTCCAGGTGGCGAACCGGGGCGCTGGTGGAGCGTTATGCACACCTCGCACCGGATCATCTGGCGGTGGCGGCTTCGCGGCCGGATTCGCCGTTGGTTGGCTACGATCTGGCTACGTAGCACCGGAAACAAAAACGGCTCCCATCGCTGGAAGCCGCATGTATCCTGGTGGGGCGCCAGAGATTCGAACTCTGGACCTACGGATTAAGAGTCCGCTGCTCTACCAGCTGAGCTAGCGCCCCAAGTTCCCAAAATGACTGGTGGGTCGGCCGAGACTCGAACTCGGGACCAACGGATTAAAAGTCCGATGCTCTACCAACTGAGCTACCGACCCGCTCTGGGAGGGCGGATTATAGGGAATCGCCCGACGGGCTGTCAACGAACGTCACCCTGAAACAGCGCCTCCTGGCGGCATCCGCATCGCCGCGATGCCTTTCCGGCACTTGTCCGGGCTTCCGGAAGCGTTCTAGAATGCGCCTTCCTCGACGATTCCTCATCAGGACTCGGCGTGTTCCCCATCCTGACGGAGAAAATAAATGAACAAGGAAGATATTTCGCGGTTCCAGGATCTCGTCATCACGACGGCGACCGACGTCGGCATCAAGGTGCTCGCTGCCGTCGCATTCTGGGTCATCGGCCGCTGGCTGATCGGCGTCGCGGTCAACATGGTGCGCGCCTCGCTGGAGCGCCAGAAACTCGATCCGACCGTTCTCCGCTACGTCGGCTCGATCGTCACGGTGACCTTGAATGTCTTGCTGGTGGTCGGCATCCTCGGCTACTTCGGCATCCAGACGACGACCTTCGCCGCCCTGATCGCCGCGGGCGGTATTGCCATCGGCATGGCGTGGTCGGGCCTGCTCGCGCATTTTGCGGCGGGCGCATTCCTTGTCGTGTTGCGGCCGATGAAGGTCGGCGATTTCGTCACCGTGGGCGGCATTACGGGAACCGTGACCGAACTGGGCTTGTTTGCGACGACCATCAATACGCCGGATAACGTCCAGACGATCATCGGCAACAACAAGGTGTTCAGCGACACCATCCAGAACTACACGACCAACCCGTTCCGGCGCGTCGATCTGAAGTGCCAGCTTTCCGGCGCGGCGGATCATCAGTCCGCCATGGCTGTGCTGCGCGAGAAGATTGCCACCATTCCGAACGTCCTGGCCGAGCCGAAGGTCGATGTCGAGATTCTCGATTTCACGCTGGTCGGCCCGGTGCTGGCGGTACGCCCGTACTGCCACAACGACAACTATTGGCAGGTGTATTTCGACACCAACCGGATGATCCGCGAGGCGCTCGCCGAGGCTGGCTTCCCGGCGCCGATGCCGGCGCAGAACGTGATCGTTACCCAGGCCGCTTGAACCCTGCCCGGTGCCCCACGAAAAAGCCCGCGAAAGCGGGCTTTTTTGCTGGTCGACCGTGACAGGCTGCTGTCAGCCGGGGCGGCGAAAGATTCCGGCCTTTCGCCGTCCGGTCACGACGATGTCTTGGGGGCGACTCCCGGCTTTCTGCCGGGTGCAGGGCGCGGGAGATACCCGGCAATCCTGCATTGAAATCCTTCCACCGATTTGCCATCGACGTAGCTGGTGACACTGCATCTGGAGATGTCGCCTTGAGCCGACAATTTGGACAGCGACAACCTGACCTCGTCAAGCGAAATCCCGGTTGCCGAGGCAATCTCCGAGTCGAGCAATTGGCCGTGTTTTTTAAGGTACTCGAAAACTTCGGTGGTACGCATTCGAAATCCTTTTCTGAATTGCCGCTGAGTTGAGAGTGCTGCCTGTAGCACGGGGCGCTTTGCCAGAAATCGCTTCAGAGAGCAGAAGGCCGCTGCAAACGCCGGCCTGATGCAATTAACGACGTTGACGATGCGGGAAGTGAACCCGGAACCGAACATTATCACCCTCTTGCGGGTTTCTATCCAGTGATAGTTTGCACAATCGCGGATCATGGCCCGCTCTGCAAGACTTCAATGCAATCGCTTGACGTTGAATCGTGAGGGTGCATTCAGCCAAGGCGGCGGCATATTTCGGTGGTCAGCGCCGCCTGGTTCATGCAATAGAAGTGCAGCCCGGGGGCGCCGCCCTTGAGCAGGTGTTCGCACAGCCCGGTGACCACGTCGAGGCCGAAGGCGCGGATCGAGTCGACGTCGTCACCGTAGCTCTCGAATTTCTTGCGCATCCAGCGTGGGATGTCGGTACCGCAGGCATCGGAGAAGCGGGCCAGCTTGGTGAAGCCGGCGATCGGCATGATGCCCGGGACGATGGGGACGTCGACGCCCAGCGCGCGCGCTTCATCGACGAAATTGAAGTAGGCGTCGGCGTTGTAGAAATACTGGGTGATCGCCGAGTTGGCGCCGGCTTTGACCTTGCGCGCGAAGGCCTTGAGGTCGTCGCGCGGGCTGCGCGCCTGTGGGTGCCATTCCGGATAGGCGGCGACCTCGATGCTGAACCAGTCGCCGGTCTCGGCGCGGATGAACTCGACCAGTTCGTTGGCGTAGCGGAATTCGCCGGCTTCGGCCATGCCCGAGGGCAGGTCGCCGCGCAGGGCGACGGTGCGGCGGATGCCGGCGGCCTTGTACTCGCCGAGGATTTCGCGGATGCCGGCGCGCGTCGAGCCGATGCACGACAGGTGCGGCGCGGCGTCGAAGCCTTCGGCGGCGATTTCCTTGACGACGGCAATGGTGCGCTCGCGGGTGCCGCCGCCGGCGCCGTAGGTGACCGAGAAGAAGGTCGGCTTGAGTTCCGCCAGCCGGGCGCGTGTGGCGCGCAGCTTGTCGATACCTTCCGGCGTCTGTGGCGGAAAAAATTCGATGGAGATTTCGGTTTTCATTTGTTCAGCCAGATGAAGAATTCGCGGTTGCCGTCGCCGCCGGCGAGCGGGCTTTCGAGCCAGGCGCGGACGGTCAGTCCGAGTTGGCCGGCGCAATCGCGCAGCCTGGTCTCGACCGTGCGGAAGAGCGCTGGGTCGCTGACGATGCCCCGTTTACCGAGCTTGCCGGCGCCGACCTCGAACTGCGGTTTGACGAGCAGCAGCAGGTCGCCGCCGGCGGCGAGCAGCGACGGGAGTTGCGGCAGCACCAGCGTCAGCGAGATGAAGGAGAGGTCGGCGACGATCAGCCCGAAGCCGCCGGCGGGCAGGGCATCGCCGAGATCAGTGGCGGTCAGGGCGCGGGCATTGATCCCTTCGCTGGCCGTCACGCGCGGGTCGTGGCGCAGGCGCGGATGCAACTGGCCGTGCCCGACATCGATGCCGACCACGTGCGCGGCGCCGGCCTGCAGCAGGCAGTCGGTGAAGCCGCCGGTCGACTGGCCGACGTCGAGGCAGGTTTTCCCGGCGACAGAGATGCCGGTCTGCGCCAGCGCCCCGGCCAACTTGAGGCCGCCGCGCGAGACGTAGCGGTCGCCGTCGTCGTCGGTCACGGTCAACACCGCCTCAGGCGGCAATTCCAGCGACGCGCGGGCGACGACGCCACCGTCGCATGCCACGCGGCCGGACTCGATCAGCCGTTGCGCCATGGTTCGCGACGCCGCCAGGCCGCGCTGGACGAGCAGGACATCCACGCGCGCCATCCCGGCCGGCCGCTCATGGGTCGGCGGCGGTGAGGGACGCGGCTTCGTCTGCCGCGCATGGAACGAATTCATGCTCATCGCCGTGCGTTCACCCTTGCCGTGTCTTGAAGAGCAGGGGGTTGATGACGAGGTTGTTGAGCACGAGCGCCCTTTCAGTAACGGTAGTTTTCCGTCTTGTAAGGACCGTCGGTCGATACCCCGATGTAGGCGGCCTGCTGCTCGGTCAGCTTGCTCAACTGGGCGTTGAGCTTCTTGAGCTGCAGGCGGGCAACCTTCTCGTCGAGATGCTTGGGCAGCGTGTAGACGCCCACCGGGTAGTCGGCGGTGCGCGAAAACAGCTCGATCTGGGCGATGGTCTGGTTGGCGAACGAAGACGACATCACGTAGGACGGATGGCCGGTACCGCAGCCGAGGTTCACCAGGCGACCCTTGGCGAGCAGGATGATGCGCTTGCCGTCGGGGAAGATGACGTGGTCGACCTGGGGCTTGATCTCTTCCCACTGGTAGCCTTCGACCGAGGCGACATCGATCTCGTTGTCGAAGTGACCGATGTTGCAGACGATGGCCTGGTCTTTCATCTTCGCCATGTGGTCGTGGGTGATGACGTGATAGTTGCCGGTGGCGGTGACGAAGATGTCGGCCTTGTCGGCAGCGTATTCCATGGTCACGACGCGGTAGCCTTCCATGGCGGCCTGCAGGGCACAGATCGGGTCGATCTCGGTGACCCAGACCTGGGCCGAGAGGGCGCGCAGGGCCTGGGCGGAACCCTTGCCGACATCGCCGTAGCCGGCGACGACGGCGACCTTGCCGGCAACCATGACGTCGGTGGCGCGCTTGACGCTATCGACGAGCGATTCGCGGCAGCCGTAAAGGTTGTCGAACTTCGACTTGGTGACGGAATCGTTGACGTTGATCGCCGGGAACTTCAGTTCGCCGCGCTGGTGCATCTGGTACAGGCGATGCACGCCGGTGGTGGTTTCCTCGGTGACGCCCTTGATCGCCGCCAGGCGCACGGAGTACCAGGTCGGATCGACGGCGAGCTTGGCCTTGATCGCGGCGAAGAGGATGGTTTCTTCTTCCGAACCCGGGTTGGCCAGCACGGAAACATCCTTCTCGGCGCGGGCGCCGAGGTGCAGCAGCAGCGTGGCATCGCCGCCGTCGTCGAGGATCATGTTCGAGTAGCCGCCGTCGGTCCACTCGAAGATGCGGTGGGTGTAGTCCCAGTAATCGACCAGGGTTTCGCCCTTGACGGCGAAGACCGGGATGTTCTGCGCGGCGATGGCGGCTGCGGCATGGTCCTGGGTCGAAAAGATGTTGCACGACGCCCAGCGGACTTCGGCGCCGAGCGCGGTCAGCGTCTCGATCAGCACGGCGGTCTGGATGGTCATGTGCAGCGAACCGGTGATGCGCGCGCCCCTGAGCGACTGGGCCTTCGCGAATTCCTCGCGGATGGCCATGAGGCCGGGCATTTCGGTTTCGGCGATCCTGATTTCCTTGCGACCCCAGTCGGCAAGGGAAAGATCGGCAATGACGTAGTCTTGAGTGTTGGAAACTGAGTCAGCCACAGTAAGCTCCTGATGAACTGTGGCCGGGAGGGATGCTCACCCGGCATCCCGTGCCCGGCACGGGGTTGATTGGGTGAGCGCGGTTCTAGACCGAGCCTGTGGGAAACTTCCCCTGCAGCGCTCCTCGGTACGGTGCGGATTATAAACCGTTTCTCGCCCCGCGGCGGGGCTGTTGCGGTCGACCGGCGAGAAAGCCGTTTTTCGGCGGTCGACCGCGAGGGTGCTTACAGGCCCGCGTCGGACTTGAGCAGGATGGCGCGATCCGTGGCCTCCCACGTGAATTCCGGCTCGTCGCGACCGAAATGGCCGTAGGCGGCGGTCTTCTGGTAGATCGGACGCAACAGGTCGAGCATGTTGACGATGCCCTTCGGGCGCAGGTCGAAGTGCTTCCTGATCAGTTCGGTCAGGGTTTCGTTGCTGACCTTGCCGGTGCCGTAGGTGTCCACCATGACCGAGGTCGGTTCGGCGACGCCGATGGCGTAGGATATCTGCACCAGGCAGCGCGAGGCCAGACCGGCGGCGACGATGTTCTTGGCGACGTAGCGGCCGGCGTAGGCGGCAGAGCGGTCAACCTTGGACGGATCCTTGCCGGAGAAGGCACCGCCGCCGTGCGGGGCAGCCCCACCGTAGGTGTCGACGATGATCTTGCGTCCGGTCAGGCCGCAGTCGCCCTGGGGGCCGCCGACGACGAAGCGGCCGGTCGGGTTGACCAGGTACTTGATGTCGCCCTTGATCAGTTCCTTCGGCAGCACCGGCTTGATGATCTGCTCGATGGTCGCCTCGCGCAGATCTTCGAGGCTGATGTCCGGCGAATGCTGGGTGGACAGCACGACGGTGTCGATCGAGTGCGGCTTGCCGTCGACGTAGCGGATGGTGACCTGCGACTTGGCGTCGGGGCGTGCCCACGGCAGGCGCCCGTCCTTGCGCAGCATGGCCTGGCGCTCGACGAGGCGGTGCGACAGGTAGATCGGCAGCGGCATCAGCGACGGGGTTTCGTCGCAGGCGTAACCGAACATCAGGCCCTGGTCGCCGGCGCCCTGGCCGAGATTGTCGTCGTAGGCCGCATTGACGCCCTGGGCGATATCGGGGCTCTGCTTGTCGTAAGCGACGAGCACGGCGCAACCCTTGTAGTCGATACCGTATTCGGTGTTGTCGTAGCCGATACGCTTGATGGTCTCGCGGGCAACGTGGATGTAATCGACGTTGGCGCTGGTGGTGATTTCACCCGCCAGCACGACCAGGCCGGTGTTGCACAGGGTTTCGGCAGCAACGCGGGAATGCTTGTCCTGGGCCAGGATGGCGTCGAGGATGGCATCGGAAATCTGGTCGGAAACCTTGTCGGGGTGGCCTTCGCCAACCGATTCCGAAGTGAAGAGAAACTCGCTCATGGAATGCTCCAGTGGTCCAATTATCCGGCGTTACCGGCTGCGGACCACGAGCAGGTGACGCTTTAGCAGAATTTGTGAATCGCCCCGCAAGTTGTCTGTTTAACTCGGCGATCCGATAATGATACCTTTTCCACGGCAAGTTTCAACCACCGGAGCTGCATGGTTTTCGTCTTCCGTGTCCTTTCCCTGTTCCCCTTGAGGGTGCTGCACGCGCTGGGTGCCGTCCTTGGGCGCCTGGTCTACTGGTTGTCGCCCACCTATCGCCGCCATCTGCGGGCCAATCTTGCGCAGGCGGGCCTTGGCTCGTCGCTGCGTGGCCGGGTGGCCGCCGAGACCGGCAAGCAGATGCTGGAGCTGGCGCGCATCTGGATGCGCCCGGTCGAAGAAGCGATTCCGCTCGTCGCCGAGGTGGTCGGCTGGGAGCATGTCGAGGCCGCGCAGCAAGCGGGCAAGGGTATCGTCTTCCTGACGCCGCACCTTGGCTGCTTCGAGATAACGGCCCAGTATTTGTCCTGCTTTGGCGACATCACGGTACTTTATCGGCCACCGAGGCTTGCTGCAGCGCAGGAACTGATCCTCGCCGGCCGCAAACGCGAGCATCTGCATCTTGCGCCCGCTGACCTGTCCGGCGTGCGTTCACTGATCAAAGCGTTGAAGAAAGGGGCGATGGTCGGCATGTTGCCGGACCAGGCGCCGAAGACTGGCGAGGGCGTCTGGCTCAAGTTCTTCGGGCGTTACGCCTATACCATGACGCTGGCGGCGCGCCTGACCGAAACGGGCGCGGCGTCGCTGCTGACCTGGGGCGAGCGCTTGCCTGGCGGCCGCGGCTACCGCGTTCATTTCCTGCCGCCGCGCCAGCCGCTGGC
>Ga0105096_10000416_pt1 | contig 14560 bp, 12 predicted proteins | sample PPLLak3cmMay2015_FD_87036 | JGI IMG/M metagenome (GOLD analysis project Ga0105096, IMG submission 87036) | Freshwater sediment microbial communities from Prairie Pothole Lake near Jamestown, North Dakota, USA - PPLs Lake P7 Core (1) Depth... | ecosystem: Environmental > Aquatic > Freshwater >... | reverse complement strand
GGGGTAGTCCTCGAAGAGTTCGAGATCGCTCACCAGTCCCGAGCGCGCGTAACACCCTTCGAGGAGATCGTGACTCAGTATCCTGTTGTCGGGAAACCGGCCATTCATCGCTTGCTCGAACGCGTCGACGTCGTAGATACCCTTGCCGATGAAGGAGCCTTCGTCGAACAGGTCCTGGTAGACGTCGGAAACTGTGCGCGTGTACGGGTCGATGCCAGGCTCGCCGCTGTGCATGCGTGCGTACCTGGAGCGGTTCGTGCCGGGGAGGCTCGGACTCACGCGTGGCTGGAGGATCCCATGGCCGGTGCGCACCCGGCCCAGCCGGTCGTCGAAGAGCGGCCGGTTCAGCGGGTGTGCCATCGTGCCGACGAACTGTCGCGCGGCATCGCGAGGCAGCTGCGTGTCGGTGTCGAGCGTGATCACGTACCGGGTGCGCGCGAGCAGCTTCGTGTCGCCGACGACGAGCGAGAACCGCTCGGACGCATTCGCGGGGTCTGCTTCCCGCAACAGCCAGTTGAGGTCGGCGAGCTTGCCGCGCTTGCGCTCGGAGCCCATCCAGGTGCGCTCGCCCGGATTCCACCGGCGAGGGCGATGGAAGAGGAAGAACGCATCGCAGCCGTAGAACGCATTCAATGCGCCGATCCGCCTCGCCGCGTGCTCGAGCAGCGGCCCGTCCTCCGGCATCGATTCGGCAGCCGCATCCCGGAAGTCCGTTAACAGGCCGAAGCGCAGGTTCGCGTCACGATTGGCGAGGAAGCGCACTTCGAGTGCCTCGACAAGCTCGTCGACGTTGCCGGTGCTGGAGAGCATCGTGGGAATGACCACCAGGGCGCTCGATGACGCCGGGATGCCGCTCGAGAAATCCATGCGCGGCAGCGCAGTGGGCGTCACGAGCAGGGTCGCGAGCCAGTTGACCAGCGCAACCGCGAGCTGGCTGGTCGCAATCACCGCAATGACGACGATGAGGGCCAGGCGCCATCCCACGACGCCGTCGGCGTACGCGATCGACCACAGCCAGCCGCTGACCGCCGCCGTGACCGCCGTGGTCGTGCCGAGGTACGCCACCAGCGGGATGCGCTTGACGGAACTTCGCACGAACTCCGTCGGGGTGCGACGGTACCGCACGGCTCGCTCGAGCTCATCCAGCCCGCGTCCGACGAGGTAGTAACCCACGTGCTCGCGCCGTGCGCGCTCCCCGTCATCGGCCTCCGTGCGGGCCGCCGCTTCGCGCGCCAGCCGGAGCGCGACTTCCGCAACCTCTCGCTCCGGTTGCTCGCTGCGCCGGGCAATTCGCTCGATCACCCGGCGGTATCGATCTCGGGTTTCGAAGTCCATCCGGGCATAGCAGTCGTCGGGGGCCCCGCGCAGCGCCTGGTCCACGACGCTCATGAATTCGACGAAGGTGCGCCAGTCGACGGAGGCGAGGAAACGCAGGCTGCCGATCGAATTGCCGATGGTGACTTGGTCGGCGGCCTGGATCTGGTTGCCCGACTGCACCAATTGCTCGGTCGACAGGCCATCCTCCGTCAATCGTTGCTCCACCCAGGTCAACGCCAGGGCAAGGGCCGGGCTCTGGCCCTGCAGCGCCCGCACGAACTCGGACACGAACGGTGCCGACATCGGGGGTTTCGAACGGGCCATGTCCGCGACGACCAGGATCAGGCTCTTGGGATCCTGGTCGACGGTGGTGATCATCGCGCGCGCCCACTCGCTCGCGAGGTCCCGGTCGATACGCCCCGCAGCGATACGCAGCGCCACACGGCGGAGGTTCTCGATCAGAGCGAGCCGCAGCATGATCGGGATCGCCCAGAGCTCGCCGAGATCCAGTGGTGAGACGCTTTCGTACGCAGCAATGAAACGAGTCAAGCCCACCAGGTCGACCCGCCCGTCGCCATGCGCGATCGTCTCGATCGCGATGTCCCAGACCCTGGGGAAACCGGCCGACGCTCCGTTCGCGAGGCGCGGAAGCTCTCGGCTGTAATTCCGCGGCAGGTGGCGCTTCGCGGTACGGATCTGCTCCTCGATCAGGTAGAAGTTGTCGAGCAGCCAGTCGCTGGCAGGCGTCACGCGGCGGCCTGCCGTGACCGCCTCGGTCAGCTGCCTGAATACCCGGAGGAGAATTTCCTCGTTGGCCGCCAGGCGGGGCAGCAGTTGGTCCGGCGCAGGACCCGTCGCGAGCACGTGCGATTCCGCGAGATACCGGCCGTGTTGCTCCATCTGGTCGGTGCTGAAGAGCTCCGACCTCAGGGGCGGTTCCGCCAGCGAAGTGTCCAACGCCAGGCCGCGCGGCCGCGACCAGGCTGCGACGCGTCGCAGTCGGGCAAGGAGGCCGTCATTTTTCGAATTCATCGGGGAATACTCAGGGGAAGAGAATTCCCACACCGCGGGAACCAGGACTGCGGGTGGATGAGGGCCTATTATGGACGTTTAGGTCACCAAGGGGCGGCAACCGACGTCGTTGCCCGGACCGGTCTCGATCAGGGCGAGCAGGGCTGCAGGCGGGGCAATGGCGAAGAGCGCCGCTGCCACCGCAGCACGCGCGACGAGCGGGCCTGGCTGGGAGCTCAGTTTCGGATCCTTGAAGGTGCCGCGCACTTCGAGTGGTACACGCAGGCTGATGGGGCTCACGTCCTTGGGTCGGGGCCGAAGCACGAGATCGAGGTCTTCGTCACGCAGGCTGATCGAGCCCTCGCCGAGGATCAACGTGTCGGTCGCGTCGAACGCCAGGGAGCAGGTGCGCGCGACGCCCTCGTCGACGCCGAAATCGGCGTACGCACAACGCAACCGCACCGAGCGGTCCTTGCCGAGCAGGAACTTGAGGGACTCGGCGATGTCGAGCCCGGCGAGTTCGAGCAGCAGGTTGCTGACCTTGCCCGCACCCATCACCGCGGCGGCCTCGCCGTCGGCGGTTGCGAGCATCTGCGCGACCGAGTTCCCGCGACCCTCGAGGGTGGCTGCGCTGCCGATGAGCCCGACGCTCGTCGACTTGATGCGCGGGAACAGGCGCGGCAGCTCGACTCCGCTCGCCCGCAGGTCCGCGACGGCGACGACGACGTCGCGTCGCGCATCGAGGGTCACATCGCCGTGGACCTTGCCGCCCGCGAGGCCGAGCTCGAGTGGCTGGATCTTCAGTACGCCGGACTTGAGGGACACGTGTGCATGGAGCGAATCGATTGGAAATCTCTTCGATTCGACCTTGGACGCGCGAAACTGCACATCGGCATCAGGATGGCAAAGGGCCGGCCAGTGACCCCCGACACGTATCGCTCGATCGGGCTCTTGAGCCGGTTCCAGTCGAACGCGATCGCCAGGACCGAGACGGCGATCAGGACGGCGGCGCGGGCTGCGACTGTAAACGGCCGTATTCGCTCGGGGCGTCCCACGTGATCGCGTCAGTCGCCTCCTACGGATGGGCAGCTACAATGACCGGATCACCGTGCCGCCCGCCTTTCGCAGGCGATCAACCACCCAGTCCGACTGTGCCGGACTCCTCGGATGAGCCACGACAGCCCATTGGCCCTCACGATTGCGACGACGGATCGACAGCGTGACCCTGCTCCTGTCGGGACGCAGCGTGAAGAGCCCGGCCAGCATCAGTCCGGCAAACAGGCCGAGCGTCGCGAGGAACAGCGTCGTCAGCATGGGTGAACTCACGGCCGCACGCCACCCGAGAGTCACGAGCGTTGCGGCCGCCAGGGCGCCCACCAGGAGCCCGGCCGGGCCCAGCACCAGATGCGAGCGGACGGCCGTGCGCAATATCCCGGTCGGTTCCGGTTCCATCTTCCGGGCAAAATCCGCGTCACGTGGGCGAACCAGGTCGACCTCGACCTGCGGCATGTCGGCTCGTAGCTCCGTCGCGACGTCGGCGGCTTTCGCTTGATCCGAAAAGGTCGCGGCGACCAGCGTCAGTGACTGTTCCCCGGACAGACTCACTTGGGGCATCACGCTCTCCTGGGTAAAGATTGAACCTTGCGGTCAGCGGGCCGTTGGCGCGACGAGCGTGCTGAACTCGGCACGACTCAACGGCCATGACCGAACACGTTTCCCGTCTAGCTTCCCGGCGGTCGCTGACGCTCTGCCTCGGCCTTGCTGGCAGCGAGCTGTGCATCTGCCGCGGTCTTGCAGGATTCCTGCGCGTCACCCGCAAGGGCTTCACAGGTCTCGATCGCCACTTTGTGGTCTGCCTCGGCCTGGGCGATCAGGATCTCGTACTGGTTTTCTGCCGGCGACTCGTTGATCGGCTGGTCGGTATCCATGCGATCCTGTGCCGCATCGGCCCGTGCCTCGGCGACTTCCTCCACTCCCTCCTGCTGAGCCTCGGCCACGTCCTTGGCAACCTCTCTCGGTGACTCGGCGCGGTTGCACCCGGTTACCAGCAAGAGGGCGGCAGCCAGTGCGGCGACGTAACTAGTGATGTTTGTCATCGGTCAATCTCCGTCGGTAGTGATTGGTTGGCCGGGATCTCACCCGTGCATGTAAAGGGTGCGCGCATCATTTACAGGTTGAAATCGGCGCATGCCCGAATGCCATGTAGGAATGAGACCACACGGCGCTGGTGCCGGGTCGATCCTGCGGTGGCCGTGACGATTCAGTTACCGCCAACATCCGGAGGGGTGGTGGCGGTGCTTTTCGACGCGCTGTCGTCGGTGTCCGCTCTGGCCTTGTGGGACTCGTGCCACGACCTGAACTCGCCGCGTGTGAGTTTGTCGTCGCCGTCAACATCCATGGCGTCGAAGCTCGCTACCAGTGCAGGTGCGGCCTCGGTCAGTTCCGCCAGCGACAGGTATCCGCCGCCGTCGGAGTCGGCAGTTTCACCCCACTGGTCCGTGGGTCCTGAGTCACTGTTACTGCCGTCCGTCGAGACCGCCGTCGATTTCGGGTGGGCCGGGTCATCGCCGACCGTACCGGCAGAGTACGGATAGTACTCGCCGCTCGACGAATCTTTGTCCACGTTGCTCGCCGCGTCACCGACTTCGGTGTCGGCGACGGCGCGGTCCGGCGAAGGCGCCTTGGTAGCCGGCGGGGTATCGTCCATTTGCGACAAAGCCTGGGCGGGCTTTTTCAGCGACGGGTCCACCTCTTGGTCGGCCCGAGCCCCTGCGGTGCCCAGCAAGAATGTAACGAGCAACACCGCGACCCCGACTTCGCGCGTTGTGAATTGAGTGCGGATCATGGTTGGCTCTCCCGATGTTGCGTACTTGAACGAGGCTTCAGTCATCGTCGTCCCAGGTCAAGCTGCCGAAGCAGGTTGACCAGGGGAACGGCTCTTGCGAGGCGACCCGCGATGCTCGGACGAGTCGCCAGGATGGCGACTCCGACAATAGCGAGGGCCGAAAACGCACCTCCGCCCGTCAACGCCCGCATGGTCGCGCTACGAGGGAAGGATCCCGTCGAACCGTGCTCTTCTTCAGGCCGCAGGATCTGTCGGACCTCAGTGCGCGTTGCGGCGAGCCTGTCGAGTGCATTCGGCGTGGCTGTCATGGTTGCTACGGTCATGAGTGATTCTCCCGTGCTGCGAGGACGTCCCGCAGCATCTCCCGGTCCTGATCCCATGCGGTGCTCAGGCGCGGAAAAGGCCCTGCGGATTTCTCCCGTTCGCTCCGCGCCAACCCGCCCGTGATGATCGCGGCGAGGGCGAATGCAAGCGCCAGCCCCGCGACAACGGTAGTGCGGTACGGCGTGTCCCAAACCATCGCGACCGCCAGCAAGCAGAACATCAGCAGTGCCACGCTTGCCGCAACCGTGCATGCGAGCGTCACGAACAGGCGTCTGCGCATTCGGTCGCCGAGACTGTCGAGTTCCTCGACCGCCAGATCGGCGTAACCGAGTGCATGCCTGGCCAGCACGGGCGCGACACGCGGCAGTGCAGTCAGCAGTCTCACCGGTGGTTCCGCGTACTCAGCAACACGGCGATAGCCGCCCCGGCCGCGGCCGCTATTCCGATCGCCGACCACGGATTCGTGTGCACGTACTGGTCGGTCGTGTGAGCGGCCTCCCGCGCAGTGGTCTTCACGCGCTCCGTGCCGTCGTGCATGGCCGACTTGGCCGCGGTCAACGTCTTCTCGAGCTTCGCGCGCGCGCGTGCCAGGTCCGCATCATCCACGTGCGCCACTCGCTTGATCAGTTCTTCCACGTCGGCGACCAGGTTGCGAAACTCCTGCGACCCGGTGCGAGCGGCCGTTCGGACCGATTCATGCACCGGCTCCAGCGCGTTCTCCACGGTGTCCATCACGTTGGCGTTGCTGTTCATCGTTACGGCTCTCCTCAACTCGGGCTTCGATCTGAATGGGTCACCCCGCGAGGGGGTGCATGTGGATTGCACCACCTGGAGCTTCGCGAGCGTGTAGGTGCAGGCAGGCAGTCGGCGTAGGCGGATGCTGACGCCGACAGGCGCGGGCCGCGTGCGGCCGCTGTCGCGATCGCACGACGAAGTTGCGCCTCGAGGGCAACTCGAGTCGCCGCGCACGGATGCCCCCGATCGCGCGGGTCAGGCCGTCATCGTCACTCTTTGCTGTCGGGACGCGAGTCCGGCGAGATCCCGGCATTGCCGCGCAGGAAGGCGCGCCACCGCGCTGCGGAGGCGGCATCCGGGTGTCCCGTCTGCAGTCGCCCATCCACGTGGCGGGTGAAGCTCTGGCTGAAGGGCGCGGGGCGCGCGAGCCACCAGGCCTGCACGCCGGGAAGCGAGATCCACCAGGCCAGGGTGTCCGACCAGCGCTGCCAGACCTCGCGGGGCAGCGCCCCGGACTCCGCCTGGTGGAACATGAACTCGAACGCGCCGAACATCTCGTAGAACGTCCAAGTGAACTGCACGCGTTCTTCCGCGGTGAGGCGCGAAGGATCGATGGCACCGCGGGTGACGATTGCAGCGAAGGCGGCGTCCGAGCTCAGCCTCGCCTGCAGCGCCGAGACGCGCTCGAGGGCGCGGGAGTAGTTTTCCGTCCGAAGTGACGCGGTACTCTGTCGGACCTGGTATGCAAGGTAGACGAGCGAGACCACGACGGCGATCGCGCTCACGAGCTCGCCCAAGCTGGCCAGGGTGTCGAGATGGAGGCTGTCCGTCATGCCCGACACATTCAATTGGCTGGACGTGCTGCCAGGAATTCCAGCGGCCGCTAGGCCTCGAAGCTGTCTCGATTGGGCCTGTTTGGGTCGTAGTCCTCGTCCTCGAGTTCGACCTCCGCCGACCGAGGCAGGTTCGCGATGATCCTCACGAGCATCCGGACGTGCTCGGCCTCTTCCTCCCGCAGTTCCTCGAACAGCGTCCTGACGTCCGGCTGGGTCACGTACTCGAGGGCTTCGTCGTAGAACGCGAAGGCCTTCTGCTCGGAGTGCAAGGCCAGCTGGTAGGCCTTGAAGGCCGACATGTTCCAGCGCACGTCGCCGACCTCGGGCGCTTCGACGTCGAAGATGTCGTCGAGCGTGACCTTGGCCGGCCTGTCCCCGAACAGGGCGAGCCGGCGCTCGGCGATCTCCTCGCAGTGCTTGGTCTCGTTGACGGCCATCGACCGGAATACTGCGCCGGCGTCGTCGACACCACGGGTTCCCAGTGATTCGGCGAATTCCGTGTACCGCTTCGTCGCTTCGAGCTCGATCAGGGAGGCGAGATCGAGGGCGTCCATCAGGGCGAGCTTGGAGAAATCGAGTCTCGTGGACATGAGCGTTCCCTCGGCTGTGTGTCGCAAGGACGCTATCACCGTGGTGACGTGCCGGTCAAAGCAAGTTCGTGAGCGAAAACGCCCGGCCGCGCTGGGTTTCGACTGTTACGCGGTCCAGGACACCGACCGGAAGCCTACCGTCCGACGTCCTCGACATCGAGCCGCCGCAGTCGCACGCCGGTCGTGACCGACGGGTCCCAAGTGATCATGCGGTTGCGTCCGGCCGTCTTCGCCAGCGTCAACGCCTGGTCCGCCCGATCGATGGATTCCAGCGCGTCCACCGCCGGGTCCAGCATCGCGATTCCGAACGACGCCGTCATCTGCAGCGCAGACCCATCGGCACCGACCGATGTGAGCCCGCGTGTGACGGCCTCGCGGACGCGCATGATCACCGTCTTGCCGGACGCGAGATCCGTTCCGGACAGACGGATGAGGAATCTGCTCGCGTCGTAGCGGAACACCTTGTCCGAGAGCCGAAGGTGCGCGGCAACGATGTTCACCGCCGTGACGAGTGCCTTCGTGCCTACGGAGTCGCCGTGAGTCGCGTTGATCCCCCGGACGTCATCGAGTTCCATGAGAGCGATGCAGCATGGCCGGCCCGGCTGCCTGGCGAGCCCGTGCCACTCGCGCAGGTCTCGCATCATGTGCCCCGTGCTGTGTGCGTCGGTCTGCGCATCGCGACTGTTCAGCGCACACTCGAGCTCGCGCCTGACGAAGCACATCGCGAAACTCAGCCGCGCGCTCGCTTCCTCAAACTCCTCGACGGCCGCCCGCCCGACTGGCACGCCCGCCACCGTGCCACGCAGCAGCCGGGCGGCGATCCGGTGCTGACTCTCGTGCTCCGCACCGATCAGGGCGAATGACGGCAGTTCCCGCAGCGCGGGGAGCGCCCACTGGAAGTACCATCGACCGAACAGGCAGCGACGGTGCGCATCGGGCGCGAGGTCGCTCGGATCACGCGGCATCCGTCCCGATATCACGCGCAGCAGGTGATCGCGCCACACGGCATGGTCGAGCGTGGCCTGCTCCAGCTGCTCGAGAGCACTCTGGAGGATGGATGGATTAATGCTGCGCATCGTCTTTGTCACCAGGTGGCCTGACAAGCTTCCGCATTCGGCCGGGGTTGCGCAAGCCCCGGACGAGGACGGGACCGCGCGCCCGGGCCGGTGGTGCCGCCGTTCCCTCACCCCGCCGCCGTCCGCGCCCACAGGTCCGCGGTGCGGAACCGGCCGGTGGCGGTGAGGTCCGCGTGGGCGGCGCGTTCCGTGCGCAGCCTCGCGCGGTGGGCCATGAACGGTGTCGCCGCCACCACCTCGAGCGAGCTCGAGCTGGCAAACAGGAAACCCTGGCCGGCAACGCAGCCGAGGTCGAGCAGCGTCGCCACCTGGTCCTCGTTCTCGATGCCTTCGGCGATCGTCTCGAGGCCGAGCGTCGTGCCGAGCATGACGACGGCGCGCGCCAGTTCCGGGCCGCCGTTCTGCTCGGTCATGCGGCTGACGAAGGCGCGGTCGATCTTCATGATGTCGATGGGGAACCGGTGCAGGTACGAAAGCGACGAGTAGCCCATGCCGAAGTCGTCGATGGCGAGCCGCACGCCCAGCGCCTTCAGGGCGCGGAAGCGCTCCAGGTTGCCCTCCGTGTTCTGCATGATCGTGCCCTCGGTCAGCTCGATCACGAGGCTGCCGGGCTCGAGGCCGGAGTCTTCGAGGGCCTTGCGCACGTCCTCGACGAGGTTGCCCTGCTGCAGGTGGCGGCCCGAGATGTTGACCGCGACGCGCAGGCCTTGTCCCGCAGTGGTCGATTCGCTGAACGCGCGGACGCGCGTGCACGCCTCGACCAGGACCCGGCGGCCGAGCTCGATGATCCGGCCCGATTCCTCGGCGATCGGAATGAACTCGCCGGGCATCACGACGCCGCGCTGCGGGTGATTCCAGCGCAGCAGCGCCTCGACGCCCAGCAGCTCCCGGCTGGTCAGGTCGACGACCGGCTGGAACTCCAGGAAGAACTCGTCCCGGGCGAGCCCCAGGTCGATGTCCTGCTCGAGGCGCAGGCGGTCGTGGAGTTGTTCCTGCATCTGTTGCTGGAATACCACGAGGCGCGCCTTGCCGGCCGCCTTCGCGCCGTACATCGCGATGTCGGCGTTGCGCAGCAGCTGCTCGGCGTCGTCGCCGGGCTGCGAGCAGGCGACGCCGATGCTGGCCGTGGCCTCGGTCTCCCGGCCGTCGAGCAGCAGGGGCCGGTTGAAGGCCTCACCGACCGACCTCGAGACGCGTTCCACGTCCGCGTCGCTGCCGATGCCTTCGAGCAGGATCGCGAACTCGTCGCCGCCGAGTCGCGCCACCGTGTCGGAGGGCCGAGTGGACTTGACCAGTCGCTGCGCCGCCGCCTGCAGCAGCCGGTCGCCGGCATCGTGGCCCAGCGAATCGTTCACGTTCTTGAAATTGTCGAGGTCGATGAACATGACGGCCACGCGCTGCGAGGTGCGCTGGGCCAGCGCTAGGGCGTGCTCGACGCGGTTCCAGAACAGGCTGCGGTTGGCGAGCAGGGTGAGCGGGTCGTGGAACGCCAGCTTGCGCAGCTGCTCCTCGAGCGTCTTGCGCTCGGTCACGTCGCGGAAGTTCAGTGTCAGGCCGGCGATGGCGGTGTCGTCCATCAGGTTGCTGCCGACGCACTCCAGTGTGCTGCGCCGGTCGCCGGTCTCGACCACGGCCTCGACCGGCCCGACGGTACGGCCGCGCGTAGCCGCGACCTCGGCCAGGAAGGTCGCCAGGCGTTCGCGCTCGCCGTCGGCCCACAGGTCGAGAAGGTTGCGGCCGACCAGGTCGTCGGGATGCATCGCGAAGGTGCGCGCGGCGGCGGGGGAGGCGAACCGCAGCCGGCCCTCGGCGTCGGCGATCATGATCACGTCCGTCGCGTGGCGGATCAGCGAGGCGTAGCGAGCCTCGACGAGGCCGGCGGCCCGCCGCTCCCTGATGAGCGCGTCGTCGCGCAGCAGGACGCCCTGGCGCACCATCACGAGCGCCGTCAGCACGAAGATGATGGTCGTCATCAGGTTCACTGGACTGGTTGCCGAGCTGCTCTCGACGAACACCAGCACGCCGAACGAGACCATCATCGCGATGTAGGGCATGCCCTGGATGAGCGCGTTGCTGAAGGCGCCCGGGGCGCGCCGGGCCGGCGGCGCGCCGCGAAGCTGCTCGCGTGCCGCGGCCGCGAGCCAGACGTAGCACGACAGGTACATGGCGTCCGAGACGCCGCCCGGCAGGTAGCTGCCCCCGACCTTGGACATCGCCCAGACGATGTCGGCCAGCGACATCGACGAGAAGCCGAGCGTCAGCAGCAACAGGGCCCGCCGCGGGATCGGGGCGGCGCCCGAGTGCATCAGCAGCACGCCGCACGCGAGCAGCACCACGCAGTTCATCGCGATGTAGCTCTGCGCGAGCACGAACCTGAGCAGGTCCGCGTCGTGGGGCGAGGCGGCCGTGGGCGCGATCACGAAGAACCAGAAGAAGCCGCCGAAGCCGAGCAGCAGGATGGCAGTGTCGAGAGCGAGCCGGGCCCATTGCACGCGCACGGCCGCCGCTCGCACGACCGTCAGGACCGCGGCGAAGACGAGCGGGTAGAAGGCGAGGTAGAAAACGTCGCCGATCGACGGGAAAGGATCGACGTCGAACAGCCAGTAGGTCGCGTGCAGCAGGTTGCCGGCGGTGTAGCAGGCGAGCGCACCGGCGAGCAGCCACCAGGTGCGCCTTGCCGCCGGGTCCGAGGAGCCGCGCGCCGCGGCCGCGGCTAGGATGGCCGCCAGGATCGACGGAGGGGCGTCGGAATAGAGCGTCAGGATCTCGTGCGTGCGGGAATCACCGCCGTCGACGAACGTCAGCAGGATCGCAACGACCGTATAGACGAACAGCGCGACGGTGATGCGGCCGGTCCACCCGGAGATGAACGGTTCGCGCCTGGTTTTGCCCGCGATCTGGTGGGTCCCGTGCGACATGTACTCCGGCGCGTCGGACCGGCGCCGCGGCTTCTGATAGACCGGGTCCATGTAGCCCCAGTGGGTCCCGGTCTGGCCGTGAACCGCGTCCGAAAGCCATGCGCCAGTGCGTGACGTGGCGCACATTCTGGTCTGGGGCGCCCGTCCGGTGTACGCCCCGGCGGGATTACGGCTCCTGCGTGCGCTCGTTCCGCACTGGAGACGGCCGCTCGTCGCCGAGGACGACCGCGATCCGTTCCCTCGGAGGTTGCGAGGGGGCGGGGCTGCCGCCGTCCATGGAGGGTGGGAGTGGATCGTTCATGCGTCGTGTGTTCACGTCGGCGCGAGGGCACCGCTCGCGACGTACGCTCCGCCGAGCAGCCGGGATTCCACTCTCATCTGGCCGAGCTGCTCCTGCAGAAGCTGCCACGGCCGTTCCATGCCGTCGAGCGATGTGACCGAGCGCAGCGCGGCCGGCAGCACCAGCCAGTTGACCGGCCGCCACAACCACGGCGTCGCCCATTTCAGTCCCGACGCCACCACGCGCGCGCCGGGCTTGAGGTGGCCGAGGACGTTGGCGATGGCCTCGGGCCGCTGGAGGATGTCGTGGGTGAAATGGAACAGGGCGGCGTCCGCGTTGAGGCGGAGGTCGGCGTCCTCCACAGGGGAGCACATCAGCGTCACGCGTGCCGAGTGCGCCCGCGCCACGCGCCGGCGCGCCTGCTCGACCATTTCGCGAGACTGCTCGATGCCGACGATGCGACCCTTGGGCCCGACCCGCTGCCTCAGCATCGCCAGGCTCAGGCCGGTACCGCAGCCCACGTCGAACACGACATCATCCGGGCGCAACTCGAGCCTGGAGATGGCGAGTCGCCGAATGGGCTCGAAGAACGCGAGCTCCCAGTCGTATACGCTCGCCCGTCGGCGGTACTGCTCGAGGGCGGCATCGCGATTGGGGCCTCGGGAGGAGAAGTTACGTCCTGGCATGGCGGGCGTTGATCGTACGCGCAGCCCCGGCGACCCCGGTAATAGAATGAACGCCGCCCGGATCCTGGCGCCACCCGCAACGGAGAACGCGAGAAATGAATTCGAACGGACGCATCCTGACGACCCACGTCGGCAGCCTGCCGCGACCCGACGACCTGGTGGAGATCATGTTCGCGCGCGAGGACGGCATCCCGATCGACCCGACGGCGCTGCACGAGCGGGTGGATCGGGCGGTCGGCGAGGCCGTCGCGCGCCAGGTCGCGGCCGGTGTCGACATCGTCAACGACGGCGAGTGGCCGAAGCCGAGCTATGCCACCTACATCAAGGACCGGCTGAACGGTTTCGGCGGTACGGGCACGAGCTACGTCTTCCAGGACCTCGAAGACTTCCCGCGCTCCAAGGCCCGCATGGCAGGCGACCCGGGCCGCAAGCACCGCAAGACCCCGGCCTGCAACGCGCCGATCACGGTCAAGGACATGGACGCGCCGCGCACCGACGCGGCACGGCTCAAGGCGGCGGCGCTGACGCACGCTGCGGTGGGCACGTTCATGAGCGCCGCATCGCCCGGGGTCGTGGGCCTCTTTTTCCGCAACGACCATTACCCGGACCACGAGAGCTACATCTTCGCGCTCGCGGAGGCGATGCGGCACGAGTACGAGGCGATCGTCGACGCCGGCATCATGCTGCAGGTCGACTGCCCGGACCTCGCGATGGGCCGGCACACCCAGTACCGGGAGCTCTCAGTGGCCGGATTCCGCGACAGGATGGAACTGCACATCGAGGCTCTGAACCGTGCCCTCGTGAACATCCCGCCCGAGAAGGTGCGCATGCACCTGTGCTGGGGCAACTACCCGGGCCCGCATCACTGCGACGTGCCGCTCGAGGACATCGTCGATGAGATCTGGAAGGCCAAGCCGCACGCCGTGCAGTTCGAGGCCGCGAATCCCCGTCACGCGCACGAGTGGTCGGTGTTTGATCGGGTCAAGCTGCCGGAGGGGAAGGTGTTGATCCCCGGCGTGATCGAGGTGCAGTCGAACTACATCGAGCACCCGGACCTTGTCGCGCAGCGGATCCTGCGTTACGCCGACCGGGTCGGGCGCGACAACGTCATGGCCGGGACCGACTGCGGGTTCAGCATCCACGTCGGCACGGCCGGCGTGGATCCGGACGTGGTCTGGGCGAAGCTCGCGGCGCTGGCGCAGGGTGCGGAGAAGGCCAGCCGGACGCTCTGGCATCGAGGTTGAGCCGGGAACCCCCGGATCGAGGGCCGTGACCGTCACCACTGCCCGTGATCGCCGTGCTCGGTGTTCGTAACCTTCGGCTCCGCGGCCGGGGGCGCCCCAAGCGGATGCGCTCCCGGTGGTCGCGCGACCAGGCGGCGTACGCGGAACGACTCGTCTTCGACCAGCTTCAACAGGCGCTCGCGCACGGCCTGGTCCGACTCGGTCGGTCGCGTGCGCCAGCGCAGGTAATCGAGCCAGGTCGGGAACTCGAAGCGCTCGACCCACCGGTGCACGGCGTCGACGTCCTGGCTGATGGACCAGGCGCGGGCTCCGTCGCGTCGACGGATACGCCCGACCTCGTTGATCACGGCCGCGAACTCGACCGCGTTTTCGGGCTGCACGCGGTACTCGATCACCACGACGATTGGACCCGACGCCGAATGGATCTCGACGCTGGGCGGGTTGAGCTCGACCCGGGCGCGCGGGTCGAGCGAGCCGAGCCGCTCGACCGAGATCGGTAACCAGCGCGCGGCCGCAAGTGCCACCAGCGACGCGGCCCCGGCGACCGTCAGCGCCTCCCGAACGCCCGCCGCGCTCGCGAACTCACCCCACCACCAGCTGCCGAGCGCCATGCTGGCGAACGCGACGGTCTGGTAGGTCGCCAGCATCCGGCCGGTCACCCAGCGGGGCGAGGAGAGCTGCACGGCGATGTTGTAGTT
>Ga0105096_10000415_pt1 | contig 14562 bp, 9 predicted proteins | sample PPLLak3cmMay2015_FD_87036 | JGI IMG/M metagenome (GOLD analysis project Ga0105096, IMG submission 87036) | Freshwater sediment microbial communities from Prairie Pothole Lake near Jamestown, North Dakota, USA - PPLs Lake P7 Core (1) Depth... | ecosystem: Environmental > Aquatic > Freshwater >... | reverse complement strand
ATCGGCAAGTTCTTCTATCCCTTCGGCATCACCGTCGTGGTGGCGGTGCTGATCTCGCTGTTCGTCAGCTTCACCCTTGACCCGATGCTGTCGGCGGTGTGGCGCGATCCGCCGCAGGGGGCCAAGAACGTGCCGGTGGTCGGCCGCGTGCTCACCGTGTTCGACCGCTGGGTCGACCGCTGGCATGAGATCTACGACAAGCTGCTGCGCTGGGCGCTCGGCCATCGGAAGACGACCCTGGCGATCGCCGCGGCAACTTTCCTTGCCAGCATCCCGATCGCCGGCATGGTCGGCGGTGAGCTGATGCCCGAGGCCGACCAGAGCTTCACCAGCGTCCGGCTGACGATGCCGGTCGGCTCCTCGCTCGAGTACGCCGACGAGCGCGTCAAGCGCGTCGAGGCCGTGCTGAAGGAGTTCAAGGAGATCTCCTCGATCAACACCAGCATCGGCGCCGACGGCGCCAAGAACAACGCCCGCATCAACCTGCAGCTGGTGCCGCGCGCCGAACGCAGCCTTTCCCAGAAGAAGCTCGAGGAGGAGATACGCAAGAGGGTGGCCGGGATTCCCGGCGTGCAGCTGACGGTCGGCTTCGGCGGCGCCATCTACGTCGCCCTGCTTGGCAACGACCAGGACGCGATGAACCGGGTGATGGCGGACTTCAAGACCAAGGTGTCGCAGATCCGCGGCGTCACCGACGTCGACATCACCGTCAAGGACGGCACGCCGGCGCTGTCGGTCCGGCTGAAGCCGGAACTGGCGGCCGAGTACGGCATCACCCACGCGCAACTGGGCACGACGCTGCGGGCGCTGGTCGCCGGCGAGAACTCCGGCTACTGGCTGGCGCCGGACGGGCAGAACTACGAGGTGATCACGCAGCTGCCTCGCGACAACCGGACCGTGGTCGACGACATCGCCAATCTGAACATCGCCACCGGCCGCAGCCGCGTCGACGGTTCGACCGAGGTCGTGCCGCTGCGCTCGATCGCCACTCTCGAGCGCACGTTCAACCCGGAGAACATCCGCCGCCAGGACCTGCAGCGGCGCGTGGCGCTGTTCGCCAACGTCGAGGGCCGGCCGGCCGGCGACGCCGGCAAGGAAGTGCAGGACATCGTCAAGAGTTACCAGCTGCCGCCGGGTCTGCGCTTCGACGTTGGCGGCCAGATCAGGGACCAGCAGGAGATCAGCGCCGCGATCGTGAGCGCGCTGGCGCTGGCGGTGATCTTCATCTACATCGTGCTGGCGTCGCAGTTCGGCAGCTTCATCCAGCCGATCGCGATCATGGCCTCGCTGCCGCTGTCGATCGTCGGCGTGATGCTGGCGCTGCTGATCACCGGCACAACGCTGAACATCTTCTCGATGATCGGCATCGTCTTCCTGATGGGCCTGGTGACCAAGAACGCCATTTTGCTGGTGGACTTCGCCAACCAGGGCCAGAAGCGCGGACTCGAACGCTTCGAGGCGCTGGTCGCCGCCGGCCAGGTGCGTCTGCGGCCGATCCTGATGACCACCGGTGCGATGACCTTCGGCATGCTGCCGCTGGCACTAGGCCTCGGCGAAGGCGCCGAGCAGCAGGCGCCGATGGGCCGGGCGATCATCGGCGGGGTCATCACATCGACGCTGCTGACGCTGGTCGTGGTCCCGGTGATCTACTCGTACCTGGATGCGTTCGAGGCCCGGCTGCTGAAGCGCGGCCGCGGACAGCGCGGCGCCGGTGCAACGGCCCTGACGACGCAGCCTGCCGACAAGCACAGGTAGGCCGGCGCGCAGTTACCTGCGTCGTCAACGCCGACCGGCGCGATACTGCGGCCCTGTGCGGCCGCAGTCCCTCGCCCGGAGCCGACGATGAGCGCATTTCACGGCGTCTTTCCCTATCTCGTGTCGCCGCTGGACGACGACGGCCAGGTCAAGGCCGAGGTCCTGGCGCGGCTCTGCGATGACCTGATCGCCGCCGGCGTGCATGGCCTGACGCCGCTCGGCTCCACTGGCGAGTTCGCCTACCTGAGCCGGGCGCAGAAACGGCGCGTCGTAGAGGTGGTCATCGACGCTACCGCTGGCCGCGTGCCGGTGATCGCAGGTGTCGCCTCGACGACCACGGCGGATGCGGTCGACCAGGCGCGCGAATGGGAGCGGCTCGGCGCCGACGGCATCCTCGCCGTGCTCGAGGCCTACTTCCCGATCGGCGACGACGGTGTCTACGCCTACTTCAAGGCGATCGGCGAGGCGGTGTCCTTGCCGGTGGTGCTGTACACCAACCCCAGCTTCCAGCGCTCGGACCTGAGCCTGCCGGTGATCGAGAAGCTGGCCCGGGTGCCGAACATCGGCTACATCAAGGATGCATCGGTCAACACCGGCAGGCTGCTGTCGATCCTCGATCGCGTCGAAGGCCGGATGCAGGTCTTCGCCGCGTCCTCGCATGTTCCCGCCTGCGTGATGCTGATTGGTGGTGTCGGCTGGATGGCCGGCCCCGCCTGCGTCGCGCCGCGGCAGAGCGTCGAGCTGTACGAACTGTGCCGGCGCGGCGACTGGAACGCCGCGATGGCGAAGCAGCGGCCGCTGTGGCTGCTCAACCAGGCCTTCGCGAAGCACAACCTCGCCGCCTGCATCAAGGGCGGATTGCAGCTGCAGGGCTACGACGTCGGTACGCCGCTGCCGCCGCAGGCGCCGCTTTCGACCGAAGGCGTGGACGACGTTCGGCGCGCGCTGATGGCGATCGGCGCGCTGTGAAGGCAGCCGCGGGCACCGGCCTGCTGCGCTGGCAGCGTTTCGTCTCGCTCGAGCCCGGACCGCGCCTCATCGTCACCGGCGCGGTGCACGGCAACGAAACCGCCGGCACCCGCGGCATCGAACGCGTCCTCATCGAGATCGAGCGCGGCGAGGTGCCGATCGTCCGCGGCAGCGTCACCTTCCTGCCGATCGCCAATCCGCTCGCCTACGCCAAGGGGCAGCGCTTCGGCGATCGCAACCTCAACCGGCGCCTGCTGCCAACCGCGGAGCCGCACGACAACGAGGACCGGATCGCCAACGTCCTGTGCCCGCTGCTGGCCGAACACGACGTGCTGCTCGACCTGCACAGCTTCCTCAGCCCCGGCGAGCCGTTCGTGCTGCGGGGCCCGGCCGACAACGTCGGCCCGCTCGAACCGTTCGCCCACGCCGCGGCGGAGGCGCGACTGTGCGCGCATCTGGGCGTCAGGCGGGTGGTCGATGGCTGGATGGAGGCCTATGCAGCCGGCGTGGCGCGCCGGCGCCGTCTGCGGCTGACGCCGGAGGCGGTGAACGAGGACCCGGCCTACGGCATCGGCACCACCGAGTACATGCGGACGACCGGCGGCTACGCGGTCACGCTCGAATGCGGCCAGCACGACGACCCGGCCGGGCCTGATGTGGCCCGCCAGGCGGTCCGGCAGGCATTGGCGCTGCTGGGGATCGCCGATCTTCCGCTGGCGCCGCCGCAAGGGCCTTTCGAGTGCCTGACCCTGGCGACCGTGGTCGACCGCCACGCCGCTGGCGACGTGTTCGTCCGCGACTGGACGAGCTTCGACCCGTTGGCGCCGGGCGACCTGATCGCGCGCCGGGCCGACGACACCGAACTGCGCGCCACCGAGGCCGGCTACATTGTTTTTCCGGATCACGGGGCGCTGCCCGGCCACGAGTGGTTCTACCTCGCGCGGCCGAGCCGACGACTGCTCTGACCCCCGTGCTCCTTGCCGCCGCGGGTTGCCCGCAGGCGGATTTCCTGATGCACAATGGCCCGCGCTTTCGCCACCACCAGGAGGGTCGCCATGCAGGAACATGATCTGCGCAACCTCATCGAAGACGTGCGCGACGGGCGCCTGCAGCGGCGCTCGTTCATCCAGCAGATGGTTGCGCTGGGCCTGACGGCGCCGATGGCGTCGATGATGCTGATGCACGCCGGTGTCGCCAGCGCGGCGGCGCCGACCGGCTACAAGGCCACCAAGCGCGGCGGCGGCGGTTCGCTGAAGCTCTTGTGGTGGCAGGGGGCGACGCTGCTGAACCCGCACTTCGCTACCGGCACCAAGGATCAGGAGGGTTCGCGGATCTTCTACGAGCCTCTCGCGGCCTGGGACCCGGACGGCAACCTGGTGCCGATCCTCGCAGCCGAGATCCCCACGGTCGCCAACGGCGGCCTGGCCAAGGACGGCAAGTCGGTCACCTGGAAGCTCAAGCGCGGCGTCACCTGGCACGACGGCGCGATGTTCACCGCCGATGACTGCGTCTTCAACTGGCAGTACGCCAGCAATCCGGACACGGCGGCGGTGACGATCGGCAGCTACAACACCGTCACCGTCGAGAAGATCGACCCGTTCACGGTGCGGGTGAACTTCAAGAAGCCGACGCCGTTCTGGGCCGATGCCTTCGTCGGCACGCGCGGCATGCTGATTCCGCGGCACCTGTTCGCCGACTTCATCGGCGCCAAGTCGCGCGACGCGCCGACGAACCTGAAGCCGGTCGGCACCGGGCCGTACAAGTTCGTCGACTTCAAGCCCGGCGACATGGTTCGCGGCGAGATCAACCGCAACTACCACGTGGCCGACCGGCCGCACTTCGACGTCCTCGAGATGAAGGGCGGCGGCGACGCCGTCTCCGCCGCGCGGGCGGTGATCCAGACCGGCGAGTTCGACTATGCGTGGAACATGCAGGTCGAGGACGAGGTGCTGAAGAAGCTCGAAGCCGGCGGTCGCGGCCGCGCCGAGATCACGCCCGGCGGCAACATCGAGTTCATCCAGATGAACTATGCGGACCCCTGGAACGAGATGGAGGGCGAGCGCGCGCACCCGAAGAGCCGCCATCCGGTGCTCACCGACCCGGCGGTGCGCCGGGCGCTGGTCATGCTGGTCGACCGCAAGTCGGTGCAGGACCACATCTACGGCCGCACCGGGATCGCCACCGGCAACTTCCTGAACAACCCGAGCCGCTACAACTCGAAGAACACCAGGTGGGAGTTCAACGTCGACAAGGCCAACGCGGTGCTCGACGCGGCCGGCTGGAAGCGCGGTTCCGACGGCATCCGCACCAAGGACGGCAAGAAGCTGAAGTTCGTGTTCCAGACCTCGATCAACGCGCCACGGCAGAAGACGCAGGCTGTGATCAAGCAGGCGGCGCAGCGCGCCGGCATCGACCTCGAGCTGAAGTCGGTCACGGCCTCGGTGTTCTTCTCCTCCGACGTCGCCAACCCGGATACCTACACCAAGTTCTTCAGCGACATCCAGATGTACACCACGACCATGACGCAGCCCGACCCCGAGCTGTTCATGAACCAGTACTGCTCGTGGGAGATGTCGGCCAAGGAGAACAAGTGGCAGGGCCGCAATATCGTCCGCTGGGCCAACGCCGACTACGACAATGCCTACAAGGCGGCGCAGGGCGAGCTCGACCCGGTCAAGCGGGCGGCGCTGTTCATCCGCATGAACGACCTGGTGAGCAACAACAACGTCGTCATCCCGCTCGTCTACCGGCCGCGCGTCGCCGCCGTTTCGAACCGGCTCTATGCGCCGCTGTCGGGCTGGGACAACGACCTGTGGAACCTGAAGGACTGGTACCGCGCCGACGCCTAGGCGAATCGCGCTGAGCGGGGCCGCGCCTTGCGTCGCCCCGGCGCAGGCCGGACACAGTCCGTCGCCGCATAACTTGGGTCCCGGCCTGCGCCGGGACGACGGCTGCATTGAGTTGCCTTGAGCCAGTACATCCTCCGCCGCCTGCTGATCCTGGTGCCGAGCCTGCTCGGCATCAGCATCGTGCTGTTCACGGTGCTGGCACTGGCGCCGGGCGATCCGTTCGAGGAACTGGCCACCAATCCGAACGTCCCGGCCGAGGTGCGGCAGATGCTGCGCGCCAAGTTCGGCATCGACGATCCGGTCTACATCCGCTACTTCCGCTGGCTGGCGGCGATGGTCAATGGCGACTGGGGCTTCTCGTTCATCAGCCGCATCGATGTCGACCAGCTGATCCTGCAGCGGCTGCCGGTGACGCTGGTGGTGATCGGCTCGTCGCAGATCCTGGCGCTGCTGGTGGCGCTGCCGGTGGGCATCTACGCGGCAATGCGGCCGTACTCGCTGTTCGACCAGATCGCCAACACCCTGGCCTTCATCGGCTTCTCGCTGCCGACCTTTTTCACCGGCCTGCTGTTCATTCTGGTGTTCAGCATCTACCTGGACTGGCTGCCGTTCGTCTATCGCGCCGACATCGACGCCACGGGCTGGCGATGGTGGTGGGAACACGTCCGCCAGTCGATCATGCCGGTGGCGGTGCTGGGGCTGTTCCAGGGCGCGAGCTGGACCCGCTTCGTGCGCTCGGCGGTGCTCGACGTGATCCGGCTCGACTACGTCACCACGGCGCGCGCCAAGGGGCTGTCGGAACGCGTGGTCGTGCTCAAGCACGTGGTCAGGAACGCCATGATCCCGGTGGTGACGCTGGTGGCGCTGTCGATGCCGGCGGTGGTCGGCGGCGCCATCGTCACCGAGCAGATCTTCCGCGTGCCGGGCATCGGCTCGCTGCTGATCGAATCGATCCTGCGCAACGACACGCCGGTGATCATGGCGGTGACTTTCGTCGTTTCCTGTCTGGTGCTTGCCTTCAACCTGATTGCCGACCTGCTCTATGGCTGGCTCGACCCTCGCATCTCCTACCGCTGACGGCGGGCTGCCGGCGCGGGCGCGGCACGTCTCGCCGGGCCGCGAGGCACTGCGCCGTTTCCGGCGCCACCGGATGGCGGTCGCGAGCGTCTTCGTTCTGGCTACGATGGTGCTGCTGGTCGCCTTCGGGCCGTGGCTGTGGCGCGTGCCGATCAACGAGATCGACTTCACCTCGCGTCTGGTCGGGCCGTCGCTGAAACACCCATTCGGCACTGATGACCTCGGTCAGGATCTCTTCGCGCGCATGCTCTACGGGGGCCGCATCTCGCTGGCGGTGGGTTTCGCCTCGATGATTGTGGCGATCCTGGTCGGCGTGATCGTGGGCGCCGTCGCCGGCATCTCGCGCGGCAGCGTCGACGCGGCGCTGATGTGGGTGACGGATCTCTTCTTGTCGCTGCCGCAATTGCCGCTGCTGCTGCTGGTGATCTACCTGTTCCGCGACGCCCTGAAGGGCGCCTTCGGTCCCGAGCTTGGCATCTTCATCCTGATCGTCGCCGTGATCGGCGCCTTCCGCTGGATGCCGGTGGCGCGGCTGGTGCGGGCGCAGTTCTTCTCGCTGCGCGAGAAGGAGTTCGTCGAGGCGGCCCGGGCGCTGGGCGCCTCGACGCCGCGCACGGTGGTGCGGCACATCCTGCCCAACTCGCTTGGGCCCGTGATCGTCGCCGGCACCATCGACGTCGCCGCGGCGATCATCGCCGAGTCGACGCTGTCGTTCCTCGGCCTCGGTTTTCCGCCCGACATCCCTTCGTGGGGCCGGCTGCTGTTCGACGCCAAGGACTACCTCGACATCGCCCCGCATTGGGCGCTGATCCCGGGCGCCGCGATCTTCCTTGCGGTGCTGTCGATCAGCTTCATCGGCGACGGCCTGCGCGACGCGCTCGACCCGCGCAAGGTGATGTAGTGCAGGGACCGAGCCTAGTGCAGGGACCGGGCGCCAGCGGCCGGCTGCTCGACATCCGCGGGCTCAAGACCCACTTCCACACCGACGACGGCTGGCTGCACGCCGTCGACGGCGTCGATCTCACGGTCGACAGCGGCGAAACCCTCGGTGTCGTCGGCGAATCGGGCTGCGGCAAGTCGGTGACGGCGATGACGGTGCTGAAGCTGGTGCCGATGCCGCCGGGGCGCATCGTCGCCGGGCAGATCCTGTGGCAGGGGCGCGACCTGGTGCCTCTCGATGCCGATTCGATGCGTTCGATCCGCGCCAAGGAGATCGCCATCGTCTTCCAGGAGCCGATGACGTCCCTGAACCCGGTGTATTCGATCGGCGAGCAGATCGCCGAGGCGATCCGCCTGCACGAAAAGCTGCCGCGCCGCGCCGCGCTCGAGCGCGCGATCGAGATGCTGAAGCTGGTCCACATCCCGACGCCGGAGCGGCGCGTGCACGACTATCCGCACCAGTTCTCCGGCGGCATGCGGCAGCGGGTGATGATCGCGATGGCGCTGTCGTGCAACCCCAGGCTGCTCATCGCCGACGAGCCGACCACGGCGCTCGACGTGACGATCCAGGCGCAGATCCTCGACCTGCTCGGCGAGCTGAAGTCGAAGTTCGGCATGGCGATCATGCTGATCACGCACGCGATGGGCGTGGTCGCCGAGACGGCGCAGCGGGTCGTGGTGATGTACGCCGGCAAGGTGGTGGAGGAGGCGCCGGTGGCGGAACTGTTCGCCCATCCGCGCCACCCGTACACGCAGGGGCTGATCCGCTCGATCCCGCGCATCGACACTGCCGCCATCCACAAGGTGCGGCTGGAGGCGATCCGCGGCGTGGTTCCCAAGCTGATCGACCCGCCGGAAGGCTGCCGCTTCGCGCCGCGCTGCAGACACGCCCGCGACGCCTGCACCGCCGCCACGCCGCCGCTGCGTACTGTGGCGCCGGGGCACAAGGTGGCATGCATCCTCGATGTGGTGCCGGTGTGATGAACGAGCCGCTGCTGCGAGTGGTCGATCTCGTCAAGCACTTCCCGGTGCGGGGCGGGCTGCTGCGGCGCGAAGTCGGCCGCGTGCACGCGGTCAACGGCATCAGTTTCGAGATGGCTGCCGGCGAAACGCTCGGCCTGGTCGGCGAATCCGGCTGCGGCAAGTCGACGACCGGCCGCTGCATCCTGCGGCTGATCGAGCCGACCTCCGGCGAGGTGTGGTTCGAGGGCCGCAATGCGATCACGCTCGGCCGCGATGCGCACCGGCGGCTGGCGCGCGACATGCAGATCATCTTCCAGGACCCGTACGCATCGCTGAACCCGCGGATGACGGTCGCATCGATCATCGGCGAGGCGCTCATCATCCACAAGCTGGCGAAGACGCGGCGCGAATTCGAGGACCGGATAGTGCAACTGCTGGAGACGGTCGGGCTGTCGGCCGACCACATGCGCCGCTACCCGCACGAGTTCTCGGGTGGGCAGAGGCAGCGCATCGGCATCGCCCGCGCGCTGGCGGTGTCGCCGAAGCTGGTGATCTGCGACGAGGCGGTCTCCGCGCTCGACGTGTCGATCCAGGCGCAGGTGATCAACCTGCTCGAGGACCTGCAGCAGCAGTTCAACCTGACCTATCTTTTCATCGCCCACGATCTTTCCGTGGTCGAGCACATCAGCGACCGCGTCGCGGTGATGTACCTGGGCCGGATCGTCGAGATCGCGCCGTCGAAAGGCCTTTACAGCAAGCCGCTGCACCCTTACACCGAGGCGCTGCTCTCGGCGGTGCCGATCCCGGATCCGCAGGTCAAGCGCAAGCGGATCATGCTCACCGGCGATGTCCCGAGCCCGATCGACCCGCCGACGGGCTGCGCCTTCCACACCCGCTGCCCGATCCGCCAGCTGCCGCTGTGCAGCACGAAAGTGCCGCAACTGAAGCGCAGCGGCGAGGGGCACTGGGTGGCCTGCCACTTGCGCGGCTGAGTGTTCGCGCTGGGCGACCTTGCAGGCTCCGGATGGGTCGAGCGCGTTCTGCCGCTGCTGCCCAGTGACAGTTTGGAGCAGCGGAGTGAACTCATACGCTGATACATTTGGCGTCACACTCAAGCCGGAGCCCGTGATTCTGTAGGGGTTTCGGCGCGCCGCGGCCCGGCTGAAGCTCTCCCGATGGATGCGCGCGTCTACCGTTTCGGCGAATTCGTTCTCGATCCGCAGCAGTACGAGCTGCGGCGCGGCGCCGAGCGCATCTATCTGCAACCCAAGACCTTCGATGTGCTGCACTACCTGCTGCAGCATGCAGACCGTGTCGTCAGCAAGGACGAACTGATTGCGGCGCTCTGGCCCGGCGTCGTCGTCACCGAACACTCGCTCACCCGCTGCATCAAGGACATCCGCCGCGCACTCGATGACGACGCCGGCGAGCCGCGCTACGTTGAGACGCTGGTGCGGCGCGGCTACCGTTTGCAAATGGCGCCAACGAGCGAGGGCGACGCACCGGCCGCGCCACAGCCCCTGGCGGACCGCGCCACCGGTGTGGCCCCGACCGCGACCACCACCAGCCGCGTGCGGCTTCTGGGTGCCCCCGCCGTCGAGCACGACGGCGGGTCGTCGCCGTTCCTGAACGAACGGCGCTTCCAGTTGCTGGCCTTCCTGGCTTTCAGCGGCGAGTGGGTCGAGCGCGACCGCCTGGCTGGATTGCTGTGGCCCGAGCACGAGCACGATGCGGCGCGGCGCAACCTGCGCAAGATCGTGTTCCGGGCACGAGAGTCGGTCTGGTCAGGCGGTCTGCAGATCGAGGGCGAGCGCCTTCGCTGGGTGGTTGCCACCGATGTCGCTGAGTTCACGCAGGCGCTCGCCGCGGGGCGCCTCGCCGAGGCCTGTGCGGCCTACCGCGGTCCCTTGCTTGCCGGCCTCGACGACGCCGGCAACAGCGGCTTCTCCGCGTGGCTTAACGCCCATCGCGCCAGCCTTCACGCACGGTGGCGCGACGCGGCCGTGGCCGTGCTGCCCACGCTGCCGACAGCCGAGCAGCGTGCCGCGGCGGCACGCCGGCTCATCGACGACGATCCGTTCGACGAGCGTGCGCTGCTGGCCGTTGTGGCCGTGTTGACGAGCGACGGCAAGTCTGACGAAGCACAGGCCGTTTACAGCGCTTTCCTGCACCGCCTGGCCGAGGAACTCGGCGTCCAACCCTCGGTGGGGTTGCGCGCGGCCGTGCAGCGAGTCCTGCAGCCGCCGCCTGCGGCAATGACCAGCGCGCCTGGCAACGGCACCGCGGACCCGGCGCCGACGCGGATGCCGCGCGACGGCTTCGTGGGCCGCAGCAGTGAGCGGCGCGAACTGCTCGCGCTGTTGCAGCGGCCAGCGTGCCGCATCGTCACCATCCTCGGCCCGGGTGGCATCGGCAAGAGCCGTTTCGCGCGCGAGCAACTGGCCGAGTTGGCGGCCATGGATTACACGCACCTGCACTGGGTCGCACTCGAAGACATCCGCACCGCATCGCAACTACTGGCGCGCATCGCCCAGGTGCTTGGCACCAGCGTGAGCGACGCGACCGACGTGATCGCACAGCTGACTGCAAGGCATGCCCACCAAGGCGCGGTGCTGATGCTCGACAACGCCGAGCACCTCGAAGCACTCGCCGGCTGGCTGCAGCCGCTGCTGGCCGCATGGCCGTTGCTGCGCCTGATCATCACCTCGCGCACCCGCGTCGGCCTGCCGGGCGAGTGGGTGCTGCCCCTGAGCGGCCTGGCGGTGCCCGATGCCGAGAGCCACGATCTCGAGGCCGCCGCCGCGTTCGACGCGGTACGCATGTTCGACCTGCGGGCACGCACCGTCTCGCCGGGCTTCGACCTCGCCGCGCATCTCGACGCGGTGATCGCGATCGTCGAGCGTGTCGACGGCATGCCGCTGGCCATCGAGATGGCGGCCGCGTGGGTGCGCCTGCTGCCACCGGCCGAGATTTTGCGCGAACTGGCCCACTCGATCGACATCCTGCAACGCGACGCGGCTTCCGGGCCCGCCTACACGCGCCCGGAACACGCCAGCATGCAGGCCTTGTTCCGCCGTTCGTGGGATCTGCTGGCGCCCAGCGAGCGGAGGACCTTGAGCGCCGTGACGGTGTTTCGCGGCGGCTTCCGGCGCGAGGCTGCGGCAGCCGTCGCGGCGGCCAGTTTTCCGGTCCTCGCTTCGCTGGTCGACAAGAGCTTGCTGGCCGTCGACGCCCTCGGCCGGTTCGGCATGCATCCGTTGATTGCCGCCTGGGCGGCGACAACGCCGCCCGACGACAGTTCACCGGGCCCGCCGCCCGCGCTACGCCATGCCGAGTTCTTCGCGGGCTGGCTCGATGCCCTCCACAGGGACGCTTCAGCAGACTCCCGCTTGTTCGTTCGCGCGGTGGAGCCCGAGTTCTCCAACTGCGAAGCGGCTTGGCACGAGGCGCTGCGCTGCCAGCGCGCGGACCTGATGGTCGCCATGCGGCCGGCACTGTTTCGATTCGCCGAGAACCAGGGGCGCTGGCGTGAAGCCGGCGCCTTGCTGGCCGCGGCGCTGGCCAGCGACGCACTGGTGCGTGGCGCGCCGACCCTGCGTCTGGACTTGCTGCTGGACCTGGCCTCGGTGCACTTCAACCTGGGTGACCTTCACCAGTGCGAAGCGTTTGCACGCACCGCTCTCGCCCTGGCCCGCAGCGCTTCGGCGCCAGACAAGCTCGTCGCTGCGCTGAGCAACATCGGCATTGCCTTGCTGAACCGCGGCGAGGCCGCGCAAGCCCTGCCGCTGTTCACCGAGGCGGCCGAACGGGCACGCGGCTGCGGCGAGCGCGGCCTGCTCGGCACGGCTTTGCTTCGCGCGGCCATCGCCCACAAGACGCTGGGTGACATCGCGCAGTGCCTCACGTTGAACGAGGAGGCGCTCGAAGTCATGCGCGAGATCGGCAACGACAACGGCGTGGCCATCGTGCTGAACAACCTGGGCGACACCCTGCGCCAGTCCGGCGACTACGTGCGCGCCCGCGAGGTTCTCGAGACCGGTCTGCACTTTGCGCAGGAGCGCGGGCTACTGCCGCGGCTGCAGAACTTCCGACTCTGCCTCGGAGTTGCGTTGTTCGAGTCTGGGCATGAAGCCGCCGGGCGCGAATTGCTGCTTCTCGCCATCGAAGGCTGCCAGCGTGCGGGCCAGTATCAGGTCGAGGTGATGTGCATGCTGCGGCTGGCCCTGCTGGACCTCAAGCAAGGCGACACGGGCGCCTGCCTGCAGCGTTGCCGGGATGCCTTTTCGCGCGCACGTGCGCGCGGCTTCGACAGCCTGGCGCTGCAGGCGCTGTCGCTGCACGCCGACCTGCATCTGGCCCATGGCGATCGGGCCTACGCTGGTCAGCTTCTCGAGTTGCTCGAACGCTCGCCGCGGCTCAGCGCGTCGGAGCGCGACTACGCCCGCTCGCGGCGCGAGGCGGCGGACGCGCAGCATCCCCGCGGGACGGCGAACTCGTCATCGCGCCCGCTTGATCTCGCGGACGCCGAAGCGCACCTCAAGGCCCCTTTCCCCGGCAACGCCGGCTGAACCACCACGCTGACGGCCGCCCGCGGCCGGGGCCGGGGCCAGGGCGGCCGCACAGCCGCGCGCGCGAGGGCGGAACGCCCGAGAAACGCTCGCTGTGGAGCATGGCTGCTGCGGATCGGCCGGTGCCGGTCCATGAGGCGACCAAGGTGAATCCACCGACCCCGTCCCGCGAGACCCTGCTCTTCGTCGTCCATGTCTGGCGTCAGCGCACGCGCTTCCGGGCTTCGGTGCGGCGCGTCGACTGCGAGCAGGCGCTGTTGTTCACGACGCCGACGCAGCTGGCGCGCTACCTGTCGGCGGCGGCCGGAGGCCCGGTGGACGAAGCCGGCCAGGTGGCCGCCGCGCAACCGCCCCCGGGCGCGCCGACACCGTGAGCGCCAACGACCCGCGCGGACTCCACGCCCTGTGCATTACCCTTGCTGCTGCGGCAGAGGCACTGTCCGGCGCTGCGAACGCTGCCTTCGGCCATTGACGCCGCGCTTGCGCGAGGCTGGAACGACTCCACGCTCGCGCGCCGCGATCCGCGCTGGGTCAGTGGCGCTCGGATGCGCGCTTCGCCGCAGCAATCGACCAGGCCGACGACGCCATCGCGCACCATCGGGCCGCGGTAGCCGCCACAGTGGCTGCCACCGAGCCTGACTTCCTCGGGCTAAAGCGCTGATTCGCCTGCGTCAGCACGCGCCTCACCTAGAGATCAGCGTTTGATCAGGACATGGTCAGGCAGTCCGCGCCAACGCTCTATACCTTGGCGGTCCTGCGCTGCTGACTCCGGCAGCGCGCACCGGGGAGAAGAGCAATGCAACTGACGGGTGGCAAGAGCGGTTCGATGGCATGTGCATCCCGGGCCGGGGCGGCGGCGCTGGTGGCACTGTTTGCCGCGGTCGGCGCGGGCTGTGGCGGAGGCGGTGGGGGAGATGGGCCGGTACCCGCGGTCACGGCACCGCCTCCCACCCCGGCACCGCCACCGGCTCCCGCGCCGCCGCCGCCCTCGGCCACCGACGTAGCGCTGCGCGCGTTGATCCAGACGAACGGGCTGACCGGCGATCCGCGCGGCAGCCAGTCGTTTCCTGCCATCACGGACCCGCTCCCGCAACTCGGCAAGCTGCTGTTCTTCAGCAAGGCGCTGTCGGCCAACAAGGACACGGCCTGCGCGTCCTGCCACCACCCGGCGCTGGGCGGCGGCGACGGTCTGTCGCTACCCATCGGTGCGGCCACTGCGCAGCAGGAGGTCATGGGGCCGGGCAGGCGACGTGCCGACGGCACCATCGTGGTCGGGCGCAACGCCAACACGTTCTTCAACGCGGCGCTGTACGACCAGGTGCTCTTCTGGGACGGCCGCGTCGAAAGCCTCGGCAAGGAAAAGGGCGCGGGCGGCAGCCAGGGCGGTATCCGTACGCCGGCTACCGCGCTGGGTGTCGCCGATCCGCTGGCTGGTCCGAATT
>Ga0105096_10000413_pt1 | contig 14586 bp, 14 predicted proteins | sample PPLLak3cmMay2015_FD_87036 | JGI IMG/M metagenome (GOLD analysis project Ga0105096, IMG submission 87036) | Freshwater sediment microbial communities from Prairie Pothole Lake near Jamestown, North Dakota, USA - PPLs Lake P7 Core (1) Depth... | ecosystem: Environmental > Aquatic > Freshwater >... | reverse complement strand
GGAGTACGTCTCGCTTTGGGCGGGGCAGGCCGCGGGTCTCGCCACCGCCGAACCCGCCGGCGACGTGGTGCGCCGGCTGCGGCGCCAGCTCGAAGAACTTCTGTAGGAGTCCATCGTGGAAGCCGTCAATCCAACCGTCATCAACCTGATCATCTTCGTGCTGGCCATCTACGTCGGCTACCACGTGGTGTGGAACGTCACGCCGGCGCTGCACACGCCGCTGATGAGCGTCACCAATGCCATCTCGGCGATCATCATCGTCGGCGCCATGCTGGCGGCGGCGCTGACCGAGACCGGACTGGGGAAGGCCATGGGCGTGCTGGCGGTGGCACTCGCCGCCGTCAACGTCTTCGGCGGCTTCCTCGTCACGCGGCGGATGCTGGAGATGTTCAGGAAGAAGGACAAGAAGGCCTCGGGAGAGGCCAAATGAGCCTGAACCTCGTCATCCTGCTGTACCTCGTCGCCTCGGTGTTCTTCATCCAGGCGCTGAAGGGACTGTCGCACCCGACCACCTCGCGCATCGGCAACGTGTTCGGCATGGTCGGCATGGCCATCGCGATGTTCACCACCGTGGCGCTGATCTACATGCTGGCGCCGCAGATGGCGACCGTCGGCATGGGCTGGATCCTGGCCGGGCTGGTGGTCGGCGGCGCCATCGGCACCACCATCGCCTTCAAGGTCGAGATGACCAAGATGCCGGAGATGGTCGCCTTCATGCACTCGATGATCGGCCTGGCGGCGGTGTTCATCGCCATCGCCGCGGTGGCCGAGCCCTGGGCGTTTTCCATCGTCGAGCGCGGCGGCCCGATCCCGCTCGGCAACCGCATCGAACTGTTCATCGGCGCCTTCGTCGGCGCGATCACCTTCTCCGGCTCGGTGATCGCCTTCGGCAAGCTGGCCGGCCGCTACAAGCTGCGCGTGTTCAAGAGCGCGCCGGTGATGTTTCCCGGCCAGCACATGCTGAACCTGGCGCTGGCGATCGCCATGCTGGTGTTCGGCGTGTGGTTCGCGCTCACGCAGCAGTGGCTGCCCTTCTGGGCGATGCTGGCGATCGCTTTCCTGCTCGGCGTGCTGATCATCATCCCGATCGGCGGCGCCGACATGCCGGTGGTGGTGTCGATGCTGAACAGCTACTCGGGCTGGGCGGCGGCGGGCATCGGCTTTTCGCTGAACAACTCCATGCTGATCATCGCCGGCAGCCTGGTCGGCTCCTCCGGCGCGATCCTCAGCTACATCATGTGCAGGGCGATGAACCGCTCGTTCTTCAACGTCATCCTCGGCGGTTTCGGCCAGGAGGGCGGGCAGGCGGTGGCGGCGACCGAGCAGCGGCCGGTGAAGAGCGGCTCGCCGGACGACGCCGGCTTCCTGTTGGCCAATGCCGAGAGCGTGGTGATCGTGCCCGGCTACGGCCTGGCGGTGGCCCGCGCCCAGCACCCGCTGAAGGAACTCGCCGACAAGCTGATCGAGAAGGGTGTCAAGGTTCGCTATGCCATCCACCCGGTGGCCGGGCGCATGCCCGGGCACATGAACGTGCTGCTCGCCGAGGCCGAGGTGCCCTACGACCAGGTCTTCGAGATGGAGGACATCAACTCCGAGTTCTCGGACACCGACGTGGTGCTGGTGCTCGGCGCCAACGACGTCGTCAACCCGGCCGCCAAGGACCCGAAGTCGGCGATCGCCGGCATGCCGATCCTCGAGGCCTACAAGGCGCGGCAGATCATCGTCAACAAGCGCTCGATGGCCGCCGGTTACGCCGGCCTCGACAACGAGCTCTTCTACCTCGACAAGACGATGATGGTCTTCGGCGACGCCAAGAAGGTGATCGAGGACATGGTCAAGGCGGTGCACTAGTCCCGCTTCGGCTCACGTCCGGCCTTGTCGGCGGAAGTGGTCGTGCGGCGCTGGCTGGGCCGGGCACTGCTGGCGCTGCTGGCGCTGGCGCTGCTCGCCGTCGCGGCCGCCTGGTTTGCGGTCCGCGCCAGCATCGCCCATGACGACGGCCGGCGCGAACTCGCCGGGCTCGCGGCCGAGGTCAGCGTCAGCCGCGACGCGCTCGGCGTGCTGACCATCGAGGCTGCCGATGCGCGCGACGCCGCGCGTGCGCTCGGCTACGCGGCGGCGCAGGAACGCTACTTCGAGATGGACCTGCTGCGGCGCTCGGCGGCCGGCGAACTCGCCGAGCTGTTCGGCAAGGCCGCCCTGACGATCGATCGCGAGCGGCGGCTGCATCGCTTCCGCGCCCGCAGCCGGGCGGCACTCGACGGCGACCTTGACCCGGCGATGCGGGCGCGCCTCGCCGCCTATGTCGAAGGCGTGAACGCCGGGCTGTCGGACCTCGCGGTGCGGCCCTGGCCTTACCTGCTGCTGCGTGAGGCGCCCGCGCCCTGGCGCGAGGAGGACTCGCTGCTGGTGGGCTACGCCATGTTCTTCGACCTGCAGGGGCGGGCGCCGGCGCGCGAACTTTCGCTGGCGCGGCTGCGCCGCGAGCTGCCGCCGGCCTATGCCGCATTCCTGCTCGCCGCGGGCAGCGAATGGGACGCGCCGATCATCGGCGGCCCGCTGCCGCTGCCGCCGGTTCCGGGGCCGTCGGTGATCGACCTGCGCAAGCTCGATCCGAAGCTCTTCGGCCGCGACGTCGAGATTGCCGCCGACCTCGTCGCCGGCAGCAACTCCTGGGCGGTGGCGGGCGGATTGACGGCGCATGGCGGCGCGCTGGTCGCCAACGACATGCACCTTGGCCTGCGGGTGCCGAACCTCTGGCTGCGGGCGCGGTTGCGTTTCGGCAGCGGCGAACAGGCCGTCGACGTGAGCGGCGTCACGCTGCCAGGTTTGCCGGGTGTCGTCGTCGGCGCCAACGGCCACATCGCCTGGTCGTTCACCAACAGCTACGTCGATTCCTTCGACTGGGTCGTGGTGCAGTTCACCGACGAGGAGAAACGCCGCTACAGCAGCCCTGGCGGCGAACGCGAGATCGTCCGCGTCGAGGAGACGATTCGCGTCCGCGGCGGCGCCGCCGAAACGCTTGACCTGCGCGAAACCGTCTACGGCCCGATCGCCCACGACGACGCCGTCTTCGGCGCGCTGGCGGCATCGTGGACGGCGCATCATCGGCGGGCGCTGAATCTCGAGCTGCTGCGGCTGGAGTCGGTGCGCACCGTGCCCGGGGCGCTGGCGCTGGCCGGCCGCATTGGCATGCCGGCACAGAACTTCATCGTCGGCGACTCCCGGGGAGCAGTCGGCTGGAGCATCACCGGCCTCGTGCCGCGGCGCGCGGGATTCGACCCGCGGTTGCCGTCGGACTGGTCGCAGCCCGGCGTCGGCTGGCAGGGCTGGGCGGCGCCCGAGGAACTGCCGCAAGTGCTGGCGCCGGCGGGGCTGCGGCTGTGGAGCGCCAACGCCCGGATGGTCGACGGCGAGGCGCTGGCGCTCCTCGGTGACGGCGGCTATGCGCTCGGCGCCCGCGCGGCGCAGATCCGCGATGGCTTGAAGGCGCGTGAGCGCTTTGCCGAACGCGACATGCTGGCGATTCAGCTCGATGACCGGGCCCTGTTCCTCGCCCGCTGGCACGCGCTGCTGCGCACGGTGCTGGCGCGTGAAGGCGGCGACGCGCGCCTGGCGGAACTCGAGCGCGCCACCGAACGCTGGCAGGGCCGGGCCAGCATCGATTCAGCCGACTACCGGCTGGTGCGCGCCTTTCGCGAGCAGGTGCACAAACGCGTCGTCGACGGCCTGGCAGCGCCGATGCGCGCGATCGATCCCGACTACAAGATGCCGCGGTTGCCCCAGAGCGAGGCGGTGATCTGGGAACTGCTGCACAGGCGACCGCTGCACCTCCTGCCGCCCATCTATGCCGACTGGAACGACCTGCTGCAGGCCGCGGCGCTGGCGGTGGTCAAGGACCTCGGCAACGCCGACGGCGGGCTGGCGGCGCGAACCTGGGGCGAGCAGATGCAGACGGCGATCCGGCATCCGCTGTCGCGGGCGGTGCCGTGGCTCGCGCCGCTGCTCGATATGCCGCGGCAGCCGCTGCCGGGCGACACGGCAATGCCGCGCGTGCAGGGCCGCGAGTTCGGCGCGTCGATGCGGATGTCGGTGGCGCCGGGGCGCGAGGCCGACGGCATCCTGCACATGCCCGGCGGCCAGAGTGGCAACTTCCTTTCGCCTTACTACGGCGCCGGCCATGACGACTGGGCGGCCGGCCGCGCCACGCCTTTCCTGCCCGGCAAGGCGCAGCGAACGCTTCTGTTGACGCCGCGCTGAGCGGCCGGGGCTACCGCTTTGCGGTGCTGGTCGGGCAGGTGCTGAGGCCGAACGGCAGATACGCCGGGCAGAAGCGGAAGACGCCGGTGGCGGCGAGCACGATGCCGAGATAGCCCCAGACGCCGATGACGCCGAGCGCCGCCAGCACGATCAGCAGCGCACCGACGGCGAGGCGCAGGATGCGGTCGATCCCGCCCACGTTGGCCTTCATTTGGTTCTCCCTAAGAAACCGAGGCCGGCGCGATTGCCGGACCGAGGACGACAGGTTAGCGGTTGGCCCGGCCCGGTTCAGTGACGGCCGTCACTGAACCTGCAACGGCGGACCCCGCCGCGACGGCTGTGGCAAGCTTGCCGCCCTCAGACGCAAGGAGCCCGACGATGAACGACGACGAAACCCGCGCCGTGCTGGCCATCGCCATGATGGCCGCCCATGCCGACGGTCGCAACGCCGATGCCGAGCGCGACGAGGTAAGGCGCGTGGCGCAGGCGCTCGGTGCCGACGCCGCGCAACTGAATCTGCCGGCGCTGGTCCAGGACGTGCTGCTGAAGCGCTTGGACATCGGCCGCGCCGCGGCGATGCTCGGAACCGCCGAGACGCGCCAGCTCGCCTTCGAACTCGCGGTCGGCGTCTGCGACGCCGACGGACTGCGCAACGACGCCGAGACGAAGTTCCTCGCCGATCTCGGCGCGGCGCTGAAGCTTGACGCGCCGCAGATGGCCGGGCCGGCGGCCACGGCCGATGCGCTGGCGACGCTGCCGCTGCCGGCGGCTGACGTGGTGGCGAGCGTCGCCGCCGATCCGGCCGCGCTCGACAAGATGATCATCGACGCCTCGATCCTTAACGGCGCGCTCGAACTGCTGCCGCAGTCGATGGCGTCGATGGCGATCATCCCCCTGCAGATGCGGCTCGTTTACCGGATCGGCAAGGCGCACGGCTATGAACTCGACCGCGGCCACATCAAGGACCTGCTGGCGGCGATGGGCGTCGGCCTGACCGGCCAGTACCTCGAAGAGATCGGGCGCAAGCTGATCGGCGGCCTTTTCGGCAAGGTGGCGGGGCGGATGGCGGGTTCGCTGGCGCGCGGCGCCACCGGCATGGCGTTGTCCTTCGCCACCACTTACGCGCTGGGCAAGGTCGCCGTGCGCTACTACGCCGGCGGCCGGACCATGAGCACGCAGATGCTCAAGGAGGCCTTCGACGGCCTCGTCACCGAGGCGCGCGGCCTGCAGAGCCGCTACCAGCCGCAGATCGAGCAGCAGGCGAAGACCGTCGACGTCAGCCGGATCGTGCAGCTGGTGCGCCAGTCCTGAGACATGGCCGGCGGTGAGGAGCCCGACCTCGAACGCCGCTTCGCCGGCGTCGCGCGGCTGCTCGGCGAGGAGGGCTACGCGCGGCTGCGCCGCGCGCGCGTCGCGGTCGTGGGCATCGGCGGCGTCGGCTCCTGGGCGGCGGAGGCTCTGGCGCGGTGCCACGTCGGCGCGATCACGTTGATCGATCTCGATCACATCGCCGAGAGCAACACCAACCGCCAGATCCACGCCCTCGGCGATGCCTATGGCCGCGCCAAGGTGCTGGCGATGGCCGAACGCATCGCCGCCATCGACCCGTCCTGCGCGGTCGAGACCGTCGAGGAGTTCGCCGACGAGGACAACGCGGCGCGGCTCGCCGCGGGCCATGACCTCGTGCTCGACTGCATCGACCAGGTGAGCGCCAAGGCGGCGCTGATCGCCGCCTGCCGGACGCTTTCGATCGCGGTCGTGACCTGCGGCGCGGCCGGCGGCCGCATCGATCCGACGCGGCTGCGGCAGGATGACCTCGCGCGGGTCAAGGGCGATCCGCTGCTCGCCAAGGTCCGCTATCGCCTGCGCCGCCAGCATGGCTTCCCGCGCGAGGGCGCGCGCGTGCAGCGCTTCGGCGTGGCCGCGATCTACTCCGACGAGCCGATCCGCGCGCCGCAGAACTGCTCGCCGCAGGCGCGGCTCGCCTGCGCTGGCTACGGCTCGACCGTTGCGGTCACCGGCGCCATGGGCTTTGCGGCCTGTGCGTTTGCGCTGCAGAAACTCGCGGCCGCACCGCGAAGCCGCGAGCCTGCTTGACAGCCATCAATTGACATCGCGGACGGGCCGCTTAGCATGGGTTCGACTTCCTGGAGACCGCGATGTTCAAGAAGATCCTGCTGCCGACCGACGGTTCCGAGCTTTCCGGAAAGGCGGTGCAGGGGGCGCTGAAGATGGCGAAGCAACTCGGCGCGTCGATCGTTGCGCTCACCGTGGTCGAACCGTACTCGTACTCGACACTGTCGGAGTACCGCCCGGAGTCGCTCGAAGCCTTCGAGGCGCGCAATGCCCAGGCCGCCGAAGAGCGCCTGGCGCCGGTCGTCGGCGCCGCGGCGGAAGCCGGCGTGCCCAGCGAGAAAGTGACCGTCAAGTCGTTCTCGCCCTACGAGGCGATCATCGACACCGCCAGGAAGACAGGCTGCGACGTGATCTTCATGGCTTCGCATGGCCGCCGCGGTTTGAGCGCCGTGCTGCTCGGCAGCGAAACGCAGAAGGTGCTGACGCACTCGACCATTCCGATTCTGGTGTATCGCTGATACACCACCTCAAGCGGGCATCGAGCCCGCTCTCGGACGGGCCAGCCACCGGGAGGTGCCTGGCCCGCCCTCTTTCAGGGGCGGCCTTTCAGTGGCGCCCGGCCGCCCGAAGCCACTGAGCGCCCCCTCGGGGGGCAGCGAGCGCAAGCGAGCGTGGGGGTTTCACTTCAGATCGCCTTGTCGCGCCCCTGCCAGTACGGCGCCCGCAACTCGCGCTTCAGTGTCTTGCCGGCGGCGCTGCGCGGGAGGTCCTTCAGGATCGTGACCCGCGAGACGCGCTGGTAACGCGCGGCAACGCGTTCGTTGATCCAGTCGCGCAGGTCGTCCTCGCCAGCCTGATGATCGGCGTGCAGCACGATAGCCGCCACCGGCGTCTCGCCCCACTTCTCGTCGGGAACGCCGAACACCGCCACCTCGGCCACCGCCGGGTGGCGGGCGGCGACTTCCTCGATGTCGCGCGGATAGACCTTGATGCCGCCGGAATCGATCATGTCCTTCCTGCGGTCGACGAGGTGCAGATAGCCCTCGTCGTCGACATAGCCCATGTCGCCGGTCAGCAGCCAGCCGTTGCGGATCGCCTTTTCCGTGAGGTCGGGGCGATTGTGGTAGCCGTTCATCAGGATCGGTCCGCGGCCGACGATCTCGCCGATCTCCCCCACCGGCGACTCGGTGCCGTCCTCGCGGACGATGCGCATCTGGAAGAACGGCGGTGGCACGCCCACCGAACCCGCCTTGCGCACCGACTCGGTGGCGTCGAGGATGGTGACGAAACCCTCGGTGAGGCCATAGAGCTCGTGAAAGCGGCCCGGCAGCAGCCGGTTCAGGCGGTCCTTCTGCTCCTGGTGCAGCGGCGCGCCGAGCGACAGCAGCATCTCGAGCGACGCCAGCTTCTCCGGCGCGAAATTGGGCGCGTCCAGGAGGGCGATGATCTGCGGTGGCACCATCATCGTGTGCGTGACCCGGTGCTGCTCGATCAGGTCGATGCTCCGGGCGGCGTCGAACTGGCGCGCCAGCACGAAGTGGGCGCCGAGATGGAAGCAGGGCATCAGCGTCGTGTAGGCGCCGTTGAAGACGATGCTGCCCGAGTGCAGCACCACCGACTCGGGTGTCATCCGCCAGGCGGCGCCCATGGTCAGCGCGTACATCGCCCGCACGTAGTGCGAGTGCAGGATGCCCTTCGGCATGCCGGTGGTGCCGCTGGTGTACATGATGTTGAAGAGATCGTCCTGCGCCACGGTCGCCTGCGGCGGCTCGGCTCCGGCGGTGGAGCGCAGCTCGCGCAGGCTGTAGCAGCCCGGTTCGCGGCCATCGACCAGCACGATGCGCCGGTGCAGCACTTCGGGCAGTTCGTCGCGGATCGACTCGATGACCGGCATCATCGACACCTGCGTCACCAGCGCGGCGGCCTGCGAATCGGCGAGCAGCGACCGCAGCCCCGGTCCCATCAGCAACGGCGACAGCGGCACGTTCACGGCTCCGAGCACCGGCCCGGCAAAGATCAGCTCGACGCCTTCGCGGCAGTTGGCGAGCAGGCTCGCGACCCTGTCGCCGCGGCGGATGCCGAGGCCGGCGAGCGCGTTTGCCGTGCGATGGACGCGTTCGGCGAACTGCAGGTAGGTATGGGTAGTCTCCTCGAAGGTCAGCGCCGGCGACCTGCCGCGGAAGCGCGCCTGCCGGTGGATGAGCGTGGCCAGTTCGAGCATCGATTCCCCCGCGGGAGTGGAGCGGATGGCCGAAGTTTGCCGCCTGCGCTCCGCGACGCAAGCTCGATCGGGAGGGCTTTGCGCTCGGTCAAGCGCGGCCCGCCACCGCGGCCGTAACTTTACCCATCAAGTTCCAGGAGAACGCCGATGAGCCAGGCCGGGCAGAAGGTCCGACACGACGACATCTTCGTCGGCTTCAAGCCGATCGACGACCTGCACCGCGAGTTCCAGCAGATCGTCGATGCGCTGAACGACCCGGCCGAGGCCGACTACGGCGGCCACCTGCTGGCGCTGCACGAGCACATGCTGCGGCACACGGCGCTGGAAGAGGCGTTGATGCTGCAGGAGAACTTTCCGCATTACACGCTGCACAAGCACGAGCACGACCGCTTCGTCGAGCGGGTGGCCGAGATGCGGCGCCGCTTCGATGGCGGCGACATCGACGGTGTGCGGCGCTACGCGTCCGAACTGATGAGCTGGTTCGCCACCCACGCGCAGAACCACGACGCGCAGCTGGCGACCTACCTCAAGGGCGGAAGCGGCGGCCGCTAGACGGCGGCGTCGTCGGGCCGGCCTTGCGTGGCCGGCCGCACTTCAGGCGATCCACAGCGCCGGCAGGCCCGGCAGCTCGCGGAAGATTCGCGACAGTGAACCGTCGGTGACGAGCGCTGTGGCGCGGTCGATGTCGGGGGCCAGGTAGCGGTCGACCTCCACCGACGGGCAGTGGCTGCGCAGCAGTGCCTGCACCTGCTCGAGCGGACTCGAAGTCACCAGCGGCCGCAGGAATTCGATGCCCTGCGCCGCGGCCAGCAGCTCGATGCCGAGGATGTGCGCCGTGTTGGCGATCATCGGCTGCAGCCGCCGCGCCGCGAAGGTGGCCATGCTGACGTGGTCTTCCTGGTTGGCCGAGGTCGGAAGGGAATCGACGCTGGCCGGGTGCGCCAGCGACTTGTTCTCGCTCGCCAGCGCAGCGGCGGTGACGTGGGCGATCATGAAGCCGGAGTTCAGGCCGGGGTTGCCGGTCAGGAAGGGCGGCAGCCGCGACACGTTGCTGTCGATCAGCATGGCGATGCGCCGCTCGGCAATGGCGCCGACCTCGGCGATCGCCACCGCCATGGCGTCGCAGGCGAGCGCCACCGGCTCGGCGTGGAAGTTGCCGCCCGACAGAATTTCCGCGCCCCCACGCTCGCCATGCTCGCTGCCCCCCGAGGGGGCGTTGCCGGGCTCGGAGCGGTCCAGCGCCCGGCCACCGTCCTCAGGGAACACCAGCGGGTTGTCGGTGACGGCGTTGGCCTCGCGCAGCAGCACTTGGCTGGCATACCGCAACTGGTCGAGGCAGGCGCCGACGACCTGCGGCTGGCAGCGAAGGCAGTACGGATCCTGCACCCGGTCGTCGCCGTCCAGCATCTGGCTCTGCCAGGGCTGGATGTCCCCCTCGGGGGGCGACCGGCGCACCGCGCCGGTCTGGGGGCGCATTTTCTTGTGCGAGGCGCGGATGCGGCTGCCGTCGAGCAGCTTGCGGTAGTACTGGGCGACGTCGATCTGGCCCGGCTGGCCGCGCAATTCGTGGATGCGCGGATCGAAGGGACCGTCGCTGCCGCGGGCGGCGTCGACCGTCAAGGCGCCTATGACCAGCGCCGCTTCCAGCACCGGCTCGAACGACAGCAGGGCGTGCAGAGCCAGTGCGGTCGAGGTCTGTGTGCCGTTGATCAGCGCCAGGCCCTCCTTGGCTTCGAGCCGCAGCGGTTCGATGCCGGCGGCCTGGAGAAGCGGCGCCGCGGGCTGCCGCCTGCCGTCGACCAGCATCTCGCCTTCGCCGATCAGGGCCAGGGTCATGTGCGCCAGCGGCGCCAGGTCGCCGGAAGCGCCGACCGAGCCCTGGCTGGGCACATAGGGCACGAGGCCGGCGTTGTGCACGTGGAGCAGCGCCTCGATCACCTGCGGCCGCACGCCGGAGTGGCCGCGCGCCAGGCTGGCGGCCTTCAGCGCCAGCATCAGCCGCAGCACGGAGGCGGGCAGCGGTCCGCCGACACCGACGCTGTGCGAGCGGATCAGGTTCAGCTGCAGTGTGGCGAGGTCGGCCTCGCTGATGCGCGTCGAGGCCAGCTTGCCGAAGCCGGTGTTGACGCCGTAGACCGGCTCGGCGCCTGAGGCCGCGCGGGCGACCAGCGCCGCGCTTGCCGCCACGGCGGCGTCGGCCCGCGGATCGATGTCGAGCGCCACGCCGCCGGCGTGGATCGCCTGCAGTTCGGCCAGGCCGAGCCGCCCCGGCAAAAGGCGCAGTTTCTGCAAGGTCAGCGTCCCAGCATCGGCAGGTCGAGGTGGTGCTCGCGCGCGCAGGCGACGGCTTCGTCATAGCCGGCATCGGCATGGCGGATCACGCCGAGGGCCGGGTCGTTCCACAGCACGCGTTCAATGCGCTTTGCTGCCGCGTCGGTGCCGTCGCAGACGATCACCACGCCGGCGTGCTGCGAGTAGCCCATGCCGACGCCGCCGCCATGGTGCAGGCTGACCCAGGTGGCGCCGCCGGCGGTGGAGAGGAGGGCGTTGAGCAGCGGCCAGTCGGACACCGCGTCCGAGCCGTCGCGCATCGCTTCGGTCTCGCGATTGGGACTGGCGACCGAGCCGGCGTCAAGGTGGTCGCGGCCGATGACAATGGGCGCCTTCAATTCGCCCGACTTCACCATCTCGTTGAACGCGAGGCCGGCCTTGTGCCGATCGCCCAGCCCGATCCAGCAGATGCGCGCCGGCAGGCCCTGGAAAGCGATGCGGCTGTCGGCCATGTCGAGCCAGCGATGGAGGTGCGCGTCCTGCGGGAACAGTTCCTTCATCCTGGCGTCGGTTTTGCGGATGTCCTCGGGGTCGCCGGACAGCGCAACCCAGCGGAACGGTCCCTTGCCGCGGCAGAACAGCGGCCGGATGTAGGCGGGCACGAAGCCGGGGAAGTCGAAGGCGTTCGCCACGCCGTGGTCGAGGGCGACCTGGCGGATGTTGTTGCCGTAGTCCACCGTCGGCACGCCCATGGCGTGGAAGGCGAGCATCGCCTGCACGTGCACGCCGCAGCTCTTCGCGGCTGCCTCTCGCAGCCCTGCATGCTGTGCGGAATCAGCCTGCGCCGCGCGCCATTTTTCTACCGTCCAGCCGGCTGGCAGATAGCCGTTGACCAGGTCGTGCGCCGAGGTCTGGTCGGTGACGAGATCCGGCTTCATGCCGCCGGCCTGCGCGCGGCGAACCAGTTCCGGAAAAACGTCCGCCGCGTTGCCGAGCAGGCCGATTGATACCGCGCGCTTCTCGGCGGTGTAGCGCTTGATACGCGCCAGCGCGTCATCGAGATCAGTGGCCTGTTCGTCGAGGTAGCGCGAGCGCAGCCGGAAATCGATCCGGCTCTGCTGGCACTCGATGTTCAGCGATACCGCGCCGGCGAAGGTGGCAGCCAGCGGCTGCGCGCCGCCCATGCCGCCGAGTCCGGCGGTCAGGATCCAGCGCCCCGAAAAGTCGCCCGCGTAGTGCTGCTTGGCGGCTTCGGCGAAGGTCTCGTAGGTGCCCTGGACGATGCCCTGGCTGCCGATGTAGATCCAGCTGCCGGCCGTCATCTGGCCGTACATCATCAGGCCCTTGCGGTCGAGTTCGTCGAAGTGTTCCCAGGTGGCCCACTTCGGCACCAGGTTGGAATTGGCGATCAGCACGCGCGGCGCATCGGCATGGGTGCGCAGCACGCCGACCGGCTTGCCCGACTGGATCAGCAGCGACTCGTCCTCGCGCAGTTCGCGCAGCGCCTTCAGGATCGCCTCGAAGCAGTCCCAGTTGCGCGCCGCCTTGCCGATGCCGCCGTAGACGACGAGCGCGTCGGGGTTCTCGGCCACCTCGGGGTCGAGGTTGTTCTGCAGCATCCGGTAGGCGGCCTCGATCTGCCAGTTGCGGCAGGACAGCACTGTGCCGCGCGGCGCGCGCACCGGCCGCGGACGGGCGATCTGGGGGGAGGACAGGTCGGTCATCGGCGGCCTCGGCAGGGCAGATACGGGTGCCGGCACTTTACTTGTCTAGACAAGTCTGGTCAATCAAATCGGCAGCCTCGCGGATCGCCTGTTTCGAGGTCTCCGACATGCTTGTCTAGACAGGTCTGTGCAAGTACGATCCGAGCCATGGACACCGCCGCGCCGCGCGCCGCCGCGCCCTATGCCCGCGTCAAGGAGAGCCTTAAGTCCGGGCTGGCTGCCGGCCGCTGGCGGCCCGGCGAGCTGATGCCTTCGGAGGCCGAGCTGACGGCGGCCTTCGGCGTCAGCCGGATGACGGTGAACCGGGCGCTGCGCGAGCTGTCGGGCGAAGGGCTGATCGAACGGGTGCAGGGCGTCGGCACCTTCGCGGCGCAACTCAACCGCGTTTCCTCGACGCTCACCATCCGCGACCTGCAGGAAGAGATCGCCGCTCGCGGGCACCGCCATCATGCCGAGGTCGCGGTCAGGCGCCGCGAACCGGCCGGCGAGGCACTCGCGGCGAGCCTCGGCGTGGCGGCGGGAAGCCCGATATTCCACACGCTGATCGTGCATCACGAGGACGGTCTGCCGCTGCAGTGCGAGGACCGCTACGTCAATCCGGCGGCGGCGCCCGGCTACCTCGATGCCGACTTCACCCGCACGACGCCGACGCGTTACCTGCTCGAGGTGGCGCCGCTGTGGGAGGCGCAGTACACGATCGAGGCCAGCCGGCCGACGGCGCAGGAGGCCCGGCTGCTCGGCATCGGCCGCGACGATCCCTGCCTGGTGATCGTGCGCCGTACCGTCAGCCGCGGCGTGCCGATCACCATCGCGCGGCTGGTGCACCCCGGTTCACGCTACCAGCTCGAAGGCAGATTCTCGCCATGAACGCGCCCGGCCGTCCCGAAGCGTTCATTCTGGAGCGCGAAGCGCGGAAGGCAAGTTCGATCAGCGCGCCCGGCGTGCCCTTCGCGTTCATCCTGGAGCGCGCAGCGCGGAAGGCGATCCGATGAGCATCTGCCGGCTGATCCCCCTCGACGGCGCAACACCCCAGCGCTGGCGCAATGGCGGCGGCACGACTCGCGAACTGCTGGCCTGGCCGTCGGCGCACTCCTGGCGGGTTCGCATCAGCGTTGCCGAGGTCGAATCGGACGGTCCGTTTTCGACCTTCGCCGGAGCCGAACGCTGGTTCGCGTTGCTCGAAGGCCATGGCGTCGAACTGGAAGTCGACCGCTTCCGGCATCGGGTGACGGCCGCCGAGCCGCCGCTGCGCTTCAGCGGCGAGGCGGTGACGAACTGCCGGCTGCTCGACGGCCCGACGCGCGACCTGAACCTGATGCTGCGCGGCATGCGTGGCGGCATGTTTTCTGCTGTCGCCGGACAGCCCTGGCGGTCGCGCGCGGCGCACTGCGGTCTGTTCGCCGCCGTCGCGGGCCAGTGCATCGGCGACGAAGCGATCGCCGTGGGGCCACGTTGCCTGCTGTGGTTCGACCGCGCTCCCGCTGAGCTGCACTTTGCACCGGCCGCGGCGGACGCGGACCCCATCGGCTGGTGGCTGGCGGCAACGCCTGTGGAGCAAAGGGCGTGAGCGCGCACGGCGTGCGCTTCGCGCTCGTCCCGAAGCGCGAAGCGCGGAGGGTCGTCCAGTGAACCTGACGCTGTGGCGCCAGGCGCGCCTCGCGACTCTGGCCGATAAGCGCGGCTGGGGCCTGATCGAGCGCGGCGCCCTGCTGGTCGAAGGCAGCGAGCTGCGCTGGGTCGGCGACGACGCCTCGCTGCCGCGCGGCCTGGCGATCGACGCCGAACACGACCTCGGCGGCAGCCTGCTGACGCCGGCGCTTGTCGACTGCCACACGCACCTCGTCTACGGCGGCGACCGCGCCCGCGAGTTCGAGCTGCGATTGCAGGGAGCGAGCTACGAGGAAATCGCCCGCGCCGGCGGCGGCATCCGCTCGACGGTCGCGGCGACGCGGGCTGCGGGCGACGACCTGCTGTTCGAGGCAGCCTGCCGGCGCGCGCTGGCCCTGCTGGCCGAGGGCGTCGCCACGGTCGAGG
>Ga0105096_10000410_pt1 | contig 14595 bp, 8 predicted proteins | sample PPLLak3cmMay2015_FD_87036 | JGI IMG/M metagenome (GOLD analysis project Ga0105096, IMG submission 87036) | Freshwater sediment microbial communities from Prairie Pothole Lake near Jamestown, North Dakota, USA - PPLs Lake P7 Core (1) Depth... | ecosystem: Environmental > Aquatic > Freshwater >... | reverse complement strand
TCGAGCACGGCCTCGCTGACCGTGTTCTTCTTGGTCTTGAACGACAGGATCGCGACGTCGTCGCCGAGGTGCCACATGCGCACCGCGTCGGTCTCGAAGACGGTCGTGCCGGGATCCGCCCGCTCGCCGAGCACGGCATCGGGGTAGACCTGGCGACGGTGCACGGGCAGGGTCGAGCGGCCGTGGAACGCGTCGGCCGCCGGTGCGTACGAACCCTTCGTCGTGTGCACGCCGGGGACCGCGGCGACCTTCGCGCCCGTGACCCACGCCGGCAGCGATACCTTGGCGAGCGACCGTCCGGCGGCGATGTCCTCGGCAATCCAGCCGGCGACTTCCTTCCAGCCGGCGGCCTGCCACGTCTCGAACGGCCCCATGTCCCAGCCGAAGCCCCAGCGGATCGCGAGGTCGACGTCGCGCGCGTTGTCCGCGATGCTCTCGAGGTGGTACGCGGCGTAGTGGAACACGTCACGGAACGTCGCCCACAGGAACTGCGCCTGCGGGTGCGCGCTCGCGCGGAGCTTGCCGAGCTTCTCGCCGGGGTTGCGGACCTTGAGGATCTCCGCGACCTCGGGCGCGACCTCACCCGCGGACGGCCGGTAGTCGGCCTTCGCGGGGTCGAGCACCTGGATCTCGCGTCCCTGCTTGCGGTAGAAGCCCGCCCCGGCCTTCTGGCCGAGCGCGCCCTTCGCGATCAGCGCCGCCATCACCTTCGGCACGTCGAAGTGCGCGTGCCAGGGATCGTCCTTCAGCGTGTCGCGCATCGTGCCGATCACGTGCGCGGTGGTGTCGAGGCCCACCACGTCGACCGTGCGGAACGACGCGCTCTTCGGGCGGCCGATCGCCGGACCGGTCAGCGCGTCGACGACGTCGTAGCCGAGGCCGGAGCGCTCGGTGTGCACCATCGTCGCGACGATGGAGAACACGCCGATGCGGTTGGCGATGAAGTTCGGCGTGTCCTTGGCGCGCACCACGCCCTTGCCGAGCGTGGTCACCATGAATCGCTCGAGGTCATCGAGCAGGCGCGGCTCGGTGTCCGGGCCGGCGATGAGCTCGAGGAGATGCATGTAGCGCGGCGGGTTGAAGAAGTGCACGCCGCAGAAGCGCGGGCGGATCGCTGCCGGCAGCACCTCGGACAGCGCGGCGAGCGACAGCCCGGACGTGTTGGTCGCGAGGATCGCGTGGGGTGCCAGGTGCGGCACGATCTTCGCGTAGAGGTCGCGCTTCCAGTCGAGCCGCTCGGCGATCGCCTCGATCACCAGGTCGCACTCGGCGAGCCGGGCGAGTCCCGTCGCGTAGTTGGCGACCCCGATGTGCGTTGCGCGTTCCTTGACGCCAAGCGGCGCGGGCTCGAGCTTCGCCAAGCCGGCGATGCCCTTCTTCACGATGCCGTCCGGGTCGCCCTCCTTCGCAGGGAGGTCGAAGAGGATCACCGGGACATTGACGTTGACGAGCTGGGCGGCGATCTGCGCACCCATGACGCCGGCACCGAGCACGGCGACCTTGCGAACGATCATTGGCGATGTGGACATGTGGGGGACACCGGCTGGGCCCGTCGCGGCGCGGGCTGGAAGGGCGGGACTTGCCGCGCGACTGCGGATGATTCTACGCGTGCGAATTTGGTGCTTTCCTCTAGAAACGCGCCCCCATCAGCGGACTCGCAAGTCTGCCGGATTCGCGGCGGGCCGGAAAGCAAACGGCCGGGTTGCCCCGGCCGTCGTGCCCTCGAACGCGCCGCGGTTTTCCGCGGCACGCTTGCGTCGTCAGAACGAGTACACCGCCTGTGCCGAGAGGATCCACACGCTCGCATCGTAGGAGCCGCGGATCTGGCCGAGCGACGCCGCTTCCGTGCCCGTGAAGCGCTGGTCGAACTCGGCGCTGTCGCCTTTGATGTAGACGAGACCGGCGTCGAACTTCCAGTCGCGGGTCCAGCGGTACTCGCCGCCGACGGTGAGCCACCAGCGGTCGGAGTCGGGCAGCCGCGCCGTCGGGTGGGTGGTGACCGGCGTCTGGTCGAACGCCACGCCGAAGCGGGCCTTCCATTGCTCGTTGTAGCGGTAGCTCGTGCCGACCGCGATCTTCCAGCTGTCGTCCCATTCCAGCAACACCCCGGGCAGCACCGAGCCGTCGGTAGGAACGAAAGTGAGGTCGGTGATGCTCGACCAGCCGGTCCACTGGGCATCAGCCATGAACTCCCACTGCCGGTCGAATTTCCACACTGCGGACAGGTTCGCGATCTGCGGCAGCGTGATGTCCGACGTGACACTGCGGGCGTAGAGGCCTCGCGAATCGACCGTGCAGGCCAGCGTGCGGATCACCGGCGCGAGTGCCGGCGGCCCGGGCGGTGCGCTGCAGGTCGGAGGGTTGTTGAAGTCGGCGTTGCCCTTCAGGTTGTACTTGATCTCGGAGCGGTAGGCCGCGGCGAGGCGCCAGGCCGGCGTCACGTCCCAGGCCGCGCCGATGTTCCAGCCCCACGCGGTGTCGTCGCCAGTAATCACCACCTCGCTGTCGAGGCCGGCCGTCGCGCCAATGATCTGCGGCACGAGCGCCGCGGGGATCTGGCCGGCGGCGGCCGCCCCGGCAGCGGCCGAGGCCAACGCGGCAGAATAGTTGGCGTTGTTCGTGAACCTGCCGTCGATGTACTGGAAGTTCACGCCGGCGCCCACCGAGAATTCGGGCGTGACCTTCCACGACAACGCGGGGTTGACGTTGATCGTGATGATCTTCGAGTCGAGCGCCTGGTAGCGGCCGAGCCAGCCGTCGCTGTACTGGGTCTTGTTGCCGAACGGGCCGTTCACGCCCAGCCCGAACGCGAACTGGTCGTTGATCGGCATGCTGACGTAGAGGTTCGGGATGAAGTTCCAGCCGCCGGCATCCCCGCCGTTGCCGCCGAGCGGCTGATTGAGCGCCGGCACCGAGCCGTCGTTGCTGAACTCGATCTTGGGCACGACGACGTGCAGGCCCTGCACGAACTGGCGCCGCTCGAACTTCGACAGCACGGCGGGGTTCCACCACATCGCGGAGATGTCGTCGGTGAACGCCGCGCCGCCGGCGAACGCGTTGCCGATCCCGCTCGCGCTCTGCTCGTTCAGCTGGAAACCGGTGGCGAGCGCCTGCGTCGCGCCCAGCGCCAGCACGGCGCCGGCGACGGCGGCCGCGACGCGATGGCGACGGAAATTCGGGGTCTTCATCGTTTTCTCCTCGCTGTTCTTGGTCTGTCGTTGCCGCCCTGGACCCGAATGGGACTCGTTTTCGGCAGGGCCTGGTACCCGGAGCCGGAGCGGAGGGAACATGGGAAATATGCCAGTTTTCACTGTCCGGGGGTGCCAAACGTCCGGCGGCCGGCATTCGTCGCCCGTTCCCTGTTGCGTCCATCCCACCGGGCGGTCCGCAACGGCCGAAAACCGTGCCCGGCCCTACCTTTCGGGAGGCAATGCCCGGGGGCGCCGATCCGGACCGACGGCGACGTAGGTCAGCGTGGCCTCGGTCACCTTGACCGTGATCTCCTCGTGCGGATTGCGCGTCGCGTGCACTTCGACGTCCACGGTAATCGACGTGCGTCCGGTCTTAACGACGTGCGCGAAGAACGTGACGACGTCGCCGACCATCACCGGCTCCTTGAAGACGAACGAATTGACGGCGATGGTCGCCACCCGGCCGCGCGCGCGCTTCGCCGCCGGGATCGATCCGGCGATGTCCACCTGCGCCATGATCCAGCCGCCGAAGATGTCGCCGTGCTGGTTCACGTCGGCCGGCATCGGCACGACGCGCAGCACCGGGTCGCGGTCGGGCAGGGTAGCCATGGACGGTGGCCGGCCGCGGGCATCGCCCCCGCCCGGCGCGTGGCAGGGTCGTGCCTACGCCGCCTTCTTCTTGCCTTCGTCGCGGAGCTCGCGGCGCAGGATCTTGCCGACGTTGGTCTTGGGGAGCTCGGTGCGGAACTCGACCTCGCGCGGCACCTTGTAGCCGGTCATGTGCTCGCGGCAGTGCTTGAGCACCGCCTCGGCGGTGAGCGCCGGGTCCTTGCGCACGACGAAGAGCTTCACCGCCTCGCCGGACTTCTCGTCCGGCACCCCGACTGCCGCGCACTCCAGCACGCCGTCGTGCATCATCACCACGCCCTCGATCTCGTTCGGGTACACGTTGAAGCCCGAGACGAGGATCATGTCCTTCTTGCGGTCGACGATGCGCACGAAGCCCTTCTCGTCCATCACGCCGATGTCGCCGGTCGCGAACCAGCCGTCCTTGTCCATGACCTTCGCGGTCTCGTCCGGCCGGTTCCAGTAGCCTGCCATCACCTGCGGCCCCCGGATGCAGATCTCGCCCGGCTGGCCGAGCGCCACGGGCTTGCCCGCGTCGTCGCGCAGCTCGACCTCGGTCGAGGAGATCGGCAGGCCGATCGCGCCGGTGTACTCCTTGATGTCGAACGGGTTGATGGTCGCGGCCGGCGAGGTTTCGGTGAGCCCGTAGGCCTCGATCAGCGGCTTGCCGGTGACTTCCTTCCAGCGCTTGGCGACCGCCTCCTGCACCGCCATGCCGCCGCCCAGCGTGATGTGCAGGTGCGAGAAGTCGAGCTTGGCGAAGTCCGGGTTGTTGAGGAGCGCGTTGAACAGCGTGTTGACGCCGGTGATCGCGGTGAACTTGTACTTGCCGATCTCCTTCACGAACCCCGGGATGTCGCGCGGGTTCGGGATCAGGATGTTCTCGCCGCCGATCGACATGAACACGAGGCAGTTCGCGGTGAGCGAGAAGATGTGGTAGAGCGGCAGCGGCGTGATGACGATCTCGCGCTTGTCGTGGTCGAGCGCCGGGTTCACCCAGGCGCGCGCCTGCAGCATGTTGGCGACGATGTTGCGGTTCTTCAGCATCGCGCCCTTGGCGACGCCCGTGGTGCCGCCGGTGTACTGCAGGAACGCGATGTCGTCGTGGCCGATCGGCACGCGCTCCAGCTTGCGACCGCGTCCGGCGGCCAGCGCGTCGCGCAGCCGGATCGAGCCGGGCAGCGAGAACGCGGGGATCATCTTCTTCACGCGCCGCAGCACGAGGTCGACCACGATGCCCTTGACGCCGAGCAGCTCGCCGATCGACGTCACGACCACCTGCCGCACCTTGGTTGTGCCGACGACCTCGGAGACCGTCTTCGCGAAGTTCTCGACGACGACCAGCATCTCGGCGCCCGAGTCGTTCAGCTGGTGTTGCAGCTCGCGCGCGGTATAGAGCGGGTTGACGTTGACCACCGTGCAGCCGGCGCGCAGCGCGCCGAACAGGCACACCGGGTACTGCAGGATGTTGGGCATCATCAGCGCGACGCGCGTGCCCTTCTTGCATCCCTGCCCCTGCAGCCAGGCGCCGAACACTGCGGACAACGCCTCGAGCTCGGCGAAGGTGATCGACTTGCCCATGCACGTGAATGAGGGACGCGTCGCGTACTTCGCGCAGCTTTCCTCGAAGAGCTCGCGAATCGATTCGTAGGCGTTGACGTCGATCGTCGCCGGGACGCCGGCCGGATAGTTCTTGAGCCAGATGTTTTCCACGACTCCTCCTTGACGCGGGCACGGGGCCGTGCCGCGATATGATCTTGTTGTCGTCGCCCCGGCTCGGCGCCGGGACTTGACGTGGAAATCCTACACCACCGGCACTGGCTCCGCCGTGGGTTGGACGGAACGCGCGGCCGAGGTGCCCGCGTAGTGGAGCGGCCCCCCCCGGAACGGCGCGAAGCCCGTGCCGAAAATCGCCCCTGCGTCCACGAGTTCGGCATCCTCGACGATCCCTTCGGCGAGTGCCGCACGCGCCTCGGCCACGAACGGCTGGACCAGCCGGTCGGCGAGCCCCGGCGGCACCCTGCCGGGCGGCTGCCTGGCTATCTTGCCGCCCGGCCACGCGTAGAAGCCGCGTCCGGTCTTCTTGCCGAGGTGTCCCGCGTCGACGAGCTCGATGAGGCGGCGCGGCGGCTCGCCGCGCGCCCCGAGGAGCTTGCCGACGGCGACGCAAATGTCGAGGCCCACGGTGTCGGCGAGCTCGATCGGGCCCATCGGCATCCCGAACGCGAGCGCGGCCTCGTCGACGGTCTCCGGCGACAGTCCCTCGTCGACCGCCTTCATCGCCGCCATCAGGTACGGCGCGAGCACCCGATTGACCAGGAACCCCGGCGCGCTCTTCACCGGCAGCGGCAGCTTGTCGATCTGCCGCACGAACGCCGCGGCCGGCGCCACCAGGTCGCGGTTCGTGCCCGCGCCGACGACGATCTCGACCAGCATCATCTTGGCGACCGGGTTGAAGAAGTGCAGCCCGATGAGCCGCGCCGGGTCGGCGAGCGCCGTCGCGATCTCCTCGAGCGGAATGCTCGAGGTGTTGGTCGCGAGCAGCGCCGAGGGCTTCGCCCTCTTCTCGATGGCGGCGAACAGCGCGCGCTTGGCCTCGACGTTCTCGAAGATCGCCTCGATGATCACGTCGGCGCGCGCGACGCCGTCGCCCGCGACGTCGGGGATCAGCCGGTCGAAGGCGTCGCGACGACGGCGCGGATCCTTGAGCCGCTGCGAGAAGAGCTTCCCGGCCCGCTGCATCGCCGGCCCGAGGCGCTCGGCGTTCTGGTCCTGCAGCGTCACGGTGAGGCCGCGCAGCGCGCACCACGCCGCGATATCGCCGCCCATCGTCCCGGCGCCGACCACGTGCACGTGGTCGGCCCTGCTACCCCCTTCCTTGCCGAAGCCCTTGAGGCGCTCCTGCAGGCGAAACACGCGGATCAGGTTCTCCGCCGTCGGCGTGCGGATCAACGACGCGACCGACGCCGGATGGGCGGGCGGCACCGCGAGTGCGTTGCCATCGTACTTCGCGAACAGCTCGAGGATCGCGTACGGTGCCGGGTAATGGTCGCGGCGCGCGCGCTTCGCGACCTGCTTCGCGGCCTGCGCGGCGATCGCGCGGCGCGCGATCGGGTTGAGCGTGAGCGACAGCGGCAGCTTCAGCGCCCGCGGCGGCGGCAATGCGCGGAGCACGCCGCGCACGGTGTTTTCCATGATCCGTGCCGGCACCGATTCATCGACCAGCCCAAGCGCCTTGGCCTTGCGCGCATCGACCGACTTGCCGGTGAGCAGCAGATCGAGCGCCGCCGGTGCGCCGATGAGCCGCGGCAGCCGCTTGATCCCGCCCCAGCCGGGAACGATGCCGAGCATCACCTCGGGCAGGCCCAGGCGTGTCGCGGGCTCGTCGACCGCGACGCGGTAGCGGCAGGCGAGCGCAAGCTCGAGGCCGCCGCCCAGGCAGAAGCCGCGGATCAGCGCCAGCGTCGGATAGCGCACGTTCGCGAGACGCTCGAACGTGTCCCAGCCGCGCTTGACCAACGCGAGCGCACCTTCTTCCGACGAGATCTCGCCGAATTCGTCGACGTCGGCGCCGGCGATGAAGCCGTTCGCCTTGCCGGAGCGGACGACAAGACCCTTGGGCGGCTCCCGATCGAGGATGTCGAGCGCCTCGTTGAGTTCCGCGAGCGCCGCGGCCGACAGCGTGTTCGTGCCGGCGTCGGCGCGGTCGAAGGTCAGCGTGGCGAGGCCGTCGGCCTCGCGGGTGATGGACCAGTGTTGCATGTCGCTTCCCCGTAATTGGGCAAGGGTCACTGCGCCCTTGCCGTGGCGTCGACGGCCGAGCGTGTCAGACGCGCTCGACCAGCATCGCGCCGCCCAGTCCGCCGCCGATGCAAATGGTTGCGATGCCGCGCTTGCCGCCCGTGCGCTCGAGCACGCAGAGCACGTGCAGCACGATGCGCGCGCCCGAGGCGCCCACCGGATGGCCGAGCGCGATCGCGCCACCGTCGACGTTGAGCTTCGCGGTGTCGAGCGTGCCGAGCGCGCCCGGCAGTCCGAGCTCCGTGCGGCAGTATTCGTCGCTGTCCCACGCGCGGAGGCAGCCGATCACCTGCGCCGCGAACGCCTCGTTGATCTCCCATGCGTCGAGGTCGTTCAGGCCCAGACCGTGACGCGTGAGGATCGGCGTCGCCGCGTGGACGGGTCCGAGCCCCATCTGTGCCGGGTCGAGGCCCGCCCACTGCGCGTCGACGATCCGCCCGCGGGGAACGAGCCCGTGCTTCGCGACCGCCCGTTCCGAGGCCAGCACCATCCACACGGCACCGTCGGTCACCTGCGAGCTGTTGCCGGCGGTGACGTTGCCGTACTTGCGGTCGAAGAACGGCTTCAGTTTCTTCAGGTTCTCCGGCGTCGAGTCCTCGCGCACGCCGTCGTCCTCCGCGTAGAGCTTGCCGGCGTGGTCGAAGATCGGCACGACCTCGCCATCGTAGTGCCCGGCCTTGCGTCCGGCGAGCACGCGGGCGTGGCTGCCCGCCGAGAAGTCGTCCATTTCCGCCCGCGTGATGCCGAAGCGGTAGGCGATGTTCTCCGCGGTCTGGCCCATGAGCAGGCCCACCATCGGGTCGGTCAGGCCCTTCATCAGCCCGATCACCGGCGCGAAGTAGCCCGGCTTGATCTTCATTAGCAGGGCCGCACGCTGGCCGGGCGACTTCGCCGCGTACCAGTGCGACAGCCACAGCGTCATCGCGTCGGAGAACAGCAGCGGCGCGCGGGAGAGCGCATCGACACCGCCGGCGAGCACCAGCTCGCTCGCGCCGGCGCGGATGTTGTTGATCGCCGAATCGAGCGCCTGCATGCCCGAGGCGCAGTTGCGCATCACCGTCCACGCCGGCGTCTGCTGCGGAAGGCCGATGCGCAGCGCCGCGACGCGTCCGATGTTCACCTCGTCGGCCGACGGCGCGGCGCAGCCCAGGATCGCCTCGTCGATCGCCGCCGGCGCGAAGCGCTGGCGCAGCAGCAATGCCCGCCCCGCGTGCGTCGCGAGGTCCGAGGCGGCAAACGGCCCCGGCCGGTTGCGCGCCTTGAGGAACGGCGTCCGCGCGCCGTCGACGATGTAGATGGGTTCGTGGCTGGCCATCCTGGCTCCTGTCCTCGACACGTGACGGGCGCGCGGCGTCGCGGCCACGCGCCCCTGCGGGCCACCGCCGCGGCTCAAGCCGCGGCGCGCTCGCCGACCGGCTTCGCGGACTGCACTTGCCGCGCGGCCGCGGCGTGGATCGTCACCGGCTGCGGCGGCACGAGCAGCGACCTGCCGAGGTCGGGACCGAAGTCGTCGACACGCACCACGGTGGCGGTCAGCGCGCGTTGCTCGGCCAGCACGCGCGCCTCGTCGGCGGTGATCACGCCGGCCTCGACCGCGCGGGCGTCCAGCACCTCGGGGCCGGCGCCGGGCGGTAGCTTCGCCGCGACGCGGCCCTTCTTCACCGCGACGCGGAGCTTCTCCTCGATCGGCTCGGCGGCCACCGTCGCGTCGAGCGCGAGCTCGATCGCGCGTACCGGGTCGTCGCTGCGCTGGTCGATGTACATCCCCGCGGTGAGGCGGTCGCGCGTCGCCGACGGCTCGATCAGGAGGCGCGCCACCTGGTGGCCGAGCCGGTCGGACGGCACGACGTAGGGGCGGCCAAGCGGGAACACGATGCGGCCCACCACTGCGGCGACGAGGCGGCTCGGGAAGTTCGAGATCACGCCTTCGAACGCGTTCTGGGCCTTGAACATCGCGTCCCAGACGGCCCAGTGCACAAGCGGCGCGTCGGCCTTGTGCCGGCCTTCGTCCTCGTAGCGCTTCAGCGTCGCCGAGCAGAGGTACAGCGAGGAGAGCACGTCGCCCAGGCGCGCCGAGAGCTTTTCCTTGCGCTTGAGCGCGCCGCCGAGGGTGACCATCGACACGTCGGACACGAACGCCAGCGCCGCGGAGAAGCGGGTCAGCTTCTGGTAGTGGCGGCGCATCTCCGGCGCCACGTCCGCCGCCACGCCGACGAAGTGCGACCCGGTGAGCCCCATCACCAGCGCGCGCGCCATGTTGGACAGCGTGAAGCGCACGTGGCCGGCGAACGCGGCGTCGAACTCGGCGAGCGCCTGCGCGTGGTCGGCGCGGCGCGTCGCTTCCATCTCCTTCAGCACGAACGGATGGCAGCGGATCGCGCCCTGGCCGTAGACGATCAGGCTGCGGGTGAGGATGTTCGCGCCCTCGACGGTGATCGACACCGGCATCTGCATGTAGGCGGCGCCGAGGACGTTCGACGGGCCCATGCAGATGCCCTTGCCGCCGACCACGTCCATCGCGTCGTTGATCACCTCGCGGTTCTTCTCGGTGATGTGCAGCTTGGCGATGCCGGACAGCACCGCGGGCTTCTCGCCCAGGTCGACCGCGCGCGCGGTGAGCGAGCGCGTCGCGTCCATCATGTACAGGTTGCCGCCCATGCGGGCGAGCGCCTCCTCGATGCCCTCGAAGCGGCCGATCGCGGTCTTGAACTGCCGGCGCACGCGCGCGTAGCCGCCGGTCGTGCGCACCGCGAGCTTCGCCATCCCGGTGTTCGACGACGGCAGCGAGATGCCGCGTCCTGCGGCGAGACACTCCATGAGCATCCGCCAGCCGCGGCCCAGCATCGGCTGTCCGCCGATCACCCAGTCCATCGGAATGAACACGTCCTTGCCCCAGGTCGGGCCGTTCTGGAAGACGGCGTTGAGCGGCATGTGGCGGCGGCCGATGTCGACGCCCGGGTGCGACGTCGGGATCAGCGCGCAGGTGATGCCGATCTCGTCCTTGTTGCCGGCAAGGTGATCCGGGTCGTAGGCGCGGAACGCGAGGCCGAGCAGCGTCGCGACGGGGCCTAGCGTGATGTAGCGCTTGTCCCAGGTAACCCTGAGGCCCAGGACCTTCTTGCCCTCGTGCTCGCCCCAGCAGACGACGCCGTAGTCGGGGATCGACGCGGCATCGGAGCCGGCGCTCGGGTTGGTGAGCGCGAAGCAGGGGATTTCGAGGCCCTTGGCGAGGCGTGGCAGGTAGTGGCGCTTCTGCTCGTCGGTGCCGTAGTGCAGCAGGAGTTCACCCGGCCCGAGCGAGTTCGGCACCAGCACGGTCACCGCCGCCGTGCCGGAGCGCGTGCTGATCTTCTGCACGACCTGCGAGTGGGCGTATCCGGAGAAGCCGAGGCCGCCGTACTCGCGCGGGATGATCATGCCGAGGAAGCCGCGGTCCTTGACGAACTTCCACACGTTCGGCGGCAGGTCCTTGTAGACGTTGGTGGTCTCCCAGTCCGAGACCATCGCGCAGAGTTCCTCGACGTCGTGGTCGAGGAAGTGCTGCTCCTCGGGCGTGAGCGTGCCGCGCGGCACCGCGAGCAGCTTGCGCCAATCGGGCTTGCCCGAGAACAGCTCGCCGTCCCACCAGACGCTGCCGGCCTCGATCGCCTCGCGCTCGGTCTGCGACATCGGCGGCAGCACCTTGCGGAACGCGCGCAGCAGCGGCTCGGAGACGAGGCGGCGGCGCAGGCCGGGCACCACGAGCGCCGGCGCGACGATCACGAAGGCGGCCGCGAGCGCGAGCGTGAGCCATGCCGGCAAGAGGCCGGCGACCCAGGCGACGCCGAGGAACGCGGCGCCCGCGGCGACCCAGGCGAGGGCAGACGCGTTGGCATAGGCGAGCGCGATGGCCGCCACGATGAAAACGATGAGCCAGAGGGCTGTCAGCATGTCGTGCTCCTTGCCGCGTACCAATGGCGCGGTGCGCCCGTGGCTACGCATCGATTGAACATGTTCGCGGTTGCGTCTGGAGTCGGGGCTCTAATCGCCGCGGGCGAGCACGCCGTCGAGCGACGGGCTCGCGCCCGTCAGGTCGGGAAGCGGTGCGGTGAGTCCCGCGAGAAGGAACGGCGCGAGACGCGCGAGCAAGAGCTCGTCGCTGCTGCCGCCGCCGTCGCCGGGGGCGATCTCGGCAATGAGCTTCAGCGCATCGGTTCCCGCCAGCGTGTAGGACAGCGCGCCCATCAGGAAATGCAGTCGCCAGGAGAGCTCGCGTGCCGGCAGGTGCGGCAACGCGCGGCCGAACGCCGTCTTGAAGCGGCCGATCATCTCGGCGTACTGCGCCGCGAGGAAGCGGCGGATGAACGGCGCCGGATCGGCATACGCGCGTCCCAAGAGGCGCAGGAAGTTGCCGCCGCCTCGCTCGGGATCGCGGGCGAGCTCGAGCGCCGGGACCAGCAGGGCCGAGAGGATTCGCTCGCTCGCCACCGGGGCGGGCGCGGCGCGCTCCTCGAGCGTCGTCAGCAGCGCGACCCGGCGCTGGTTCATCGGGTCGAGCCGGCGGGTGAGCACGGCCTCGAACAGTTCTTCCTTGCTGCCGAAGTGGTAGTTCACCGCGGCGAGGTTGACCTCGGCCGCCGCGGTGATCGCGCGCAGGCTGGTCGCCTCGTAGCCGTGCGCCATGAACAGTGCCTCGGCGGCATCCAGGATGCGATCCTTCGTCGCCGGGGGACTGCCGGACTGGGTCCCGATCGGAATCACGTTGCCCGTCATCGTCGGTTTCGTCATGCCTCGCGCCTCGCCGTTGCCGTCGAAGTACTTCAAACGTTCGTTTGAATTTCTTGTATGTTCGATGCGGACGTTGATCGAGTCAATCTTGCAGCGCATCACGGATTGGAGTCGTACGAACGCGCCAATTGTTCTGGGTGCTAGCGCTCACTCTCCGTACTTTCGCGATTCGATGTCCATTTCGTGTTGGAAACTTCGCAATGCGTCGGACAAGATTTCGTATTTGTCCATGACGAACATGGGTGTTTTCGATGTTGCGACGCAGCATCTCCCGCGCCTGTCCACCCCCTGCCCCGCTCGGCTGGACCCCTGTCGGCCGTTTGCCCAGACTCCGCGTTGATGCATGTCGGCGCAATGGTGCGTCGCGTCATGATCGGGAGTGCCCCGTGTTCGACACCCTGACCTCCGTCCTCGGCTCCAACCAGCTCCTCTCCGGAGGGGTGGCGCTCGCCCTGCTGGGCGTCGCCGCGATGTGGCTGCGCGACGTGCCCGCCAAGTTCGCAGCCTGGGCGAAGCACTTCTTCGTGACCACGCTCACGGTCGACAGCCGCGACGAACTCATGTTTCCGGCGCTGGTCGAGTACATGGACAGCCGCGACGCGCTGCGCCGCCTCAACAATTTCACCGTGCGCGCGGTGCGCACCAACACGTCGAGCTACCAGAGCCTGCAGGACGAGCTCCAGCAGGGCGGCCGGCCCGCGACCGTGTTCTCACCCGGCGAGGGCTTCCACCTGTTCTTCATGGACGGCCGCCTCATGTGGATGAAGCGCGAGATCCAGGTCGCCAACTCGATCATCGAGAAGATCAGCCTGTCGACGCTCGGCCGCGACAAGCACCCGCTGCAGAAGCTGGTGGGCGAGGCGATGGACCACCGCATCGCGCGGGAGCTGAACCGCATCGCGATCTACGTGCCCTCGCCCTACAGCAACGAGTGGTCGCGCGCGCGTCTCGGCAACAACCGCAAGCTCGACTCGGTCGTGCTGAAGGCCGGCCAGAAGGAGGCGGTCGTCGGCGACCTGCAGCGCTTCTTCGCATCGCGCGAGCGCTACGAGACGCTCGGCATCCCGTGGCGGCGCGGCTATCTGCTGTACGGCCCGCCGGGAACCGGCAAGACCTCGCTCGTCACCGCCCTCGCCTCCGAGCTTTCGCTCAACGTGTGCGTGCTGTCGCTCGCCTCGCCGAACGTCACCGACGAGAAGATCGGCGCGCTCCTGTCCAGCGTGCCCACCCGCTCGATCATCCTGATCGAGGACGTCGACGCGTTCTTCCAGCAGCGGTCGAAGGCCGACGTCCAGGTCAAGGTGTCGTACTCGGGCTTCATCAACGCGCTCGACGGCGTGGCCTCGCACGAGGGGTCGGTGGTGTTCCTCACCACCAACCACCCCGACCGCATCGACGAGGCCGCGATCCGCTCGGGACGCGTGGACTTCCGCATGGAGCTCGGGCCGTGCGACAGCGACCAGCTCGAGCGGATGTTCCTCAAGTTCTTCGACGATGCGGAGGCCGCGAAGCGTTTCGCTGCCGCCGTCCCGGGCGACACGTGGTCGCCCGCCGCGGTGCAGGAGCGCCTGCTCAAGGCCGCCGACGTCGACGAGGCGATCGAGCTGTTCCAGCGTCCGGCGCTCGTGCGCGCTGCGGCTTAGCCCGAACCGCGCGAGGCACAGGCCCCGCGGCCTTCGCGGGGTCTTCCTGTCTCGCCTCCGCGAGCGCGTGCCGCTTGCATGCGATCACGAATGGGAGGACCATGACATCGTCATAGCGCCTGTCGCGCTTCCCTCGAGGAGGTTCCATGCTCAATTTCACGCGCCCCGAGCGCCCCGCTTCGAAGGAACCGGATGCGAAGTCCGCACCACGCGCCGTCGCGCCGCCCACGCTCACGTCGCCCGTTCCCGTGTCGCCCGCCAACGCAGCGCCACGACCCCCGGTGTCGACGGTGCCGGTGGCCGCACCTCCGCGCGCCGATGGCGCCGAACGTCGCCTGGCCATCGGGGTCGACATCAACCTCAAGGGCGTCGAGATCTCGAATTGCGACGTCCTCGTGATCGAGGGCAACGTCGATGCGACCGTCCACAGCAAGGCGATGGAGATCCTCGCGCCGGGGCACCTCAACGGCACGGCGACGATCGACATCGCCGAAATCCACGGCACGTTCGAAGGCGAGCTCACCGCCCGGACGCGGCTCGTCGTGCACGGCACGGGCCGTGTCACG